>Ga0070666_10000146_pt1 | contig 48247 bp, 48 predicted proteins | sample KBSS23metaG_FD_64677 | JGI IMG/M metagenome (GOLD analysis project Ga0070666, IMG submission 64677) | Switchgrass rhizosphere microbial communities from Kellogg Biological Station, Michigan, USA - KBS S2-3 metaG | ecosystem: Host-associated > Plants > Roots > Rhizosphere > Soil ... | reverse complement strand
ATAGCAGTGGCTAACAAACTGATAAAACAAGCGTTTGCGATTGCAACCAGCAACTGTGTTTATGATAAAAATTATAGTAAAAATATTTGAAATTAAACACAGTTCATTGCGAATCGCCCTAACGGAATTTATTTTTATACCTGAATAAATATGGCGATGAAGCAATCTGGTCTGTATAGTTCAGGTATGATGCATGTGCAAGCACAGATTGCAAAGGCGGGAAGCAATCGACGCTCCGTCATTGCGCATCGCCCTTACGGAATTTCTTTTTATGCTCTGAAGAACTAAAGGCGATGAAGCAATCTGGTCTGTATAGTTCAGGCGTGATGAATTTGTAAGCACAGATTGCTTCAGGTCGTTCGCAATGAACGGGAAGCTGTTCGAAAGCAAGCTGGCAAACCTTATCGTTTTTTGCTGCTACACTTCATCCACCACCGATTCTCCATGACTGTAGTCGCCGCAGGTCCATTGCCATTTTTCATGCAATCTTATCTTGCCATTGGGCAGTATTTCAGGTTTTGAAAAACATATGCCGGTTAGAAATTCGCCATGAATATTGACATGCTGGTAGCGCATATTCATGTTACCGGCCTCGTCGGCAGTAGCCCAAAGACTGCCATCTGCTATATTACCGCCACTGTAGGTAGCCGTTATAGTATAGCCCTGCTGTTTATAGTGAAAAACCGTCTCATTGCTTACTTCTCCATTTGCCGAATTGGAAACGGAGCGAAATATCCTGCCGTTGTAATCAATCATTTATTTGTACAGGTTGGGGAGGTGAGTGGTGAATAGTGAGGGGTGAGTAGTCAGTCGTTGGCCCGGCAAAGCACTTACCACTGCCCACTCACCAACTAACTTAGATCCTCATTATCAAAATCCGTTTCGCTGTTAAAACTGGTGGTACCCAGGTTAACCATGGAACCAATCAGGTCTTTAAATTCAATACGGTTTTCAACTACTTTTTTGCTAATGAGCGAGTAAGAAGCCAGTCCATGCAAAACAAATTCCATTAACAACGCAGCTTCCATTTCGTTGGCATGGGGGAAATATTTTTTTACCAATGCATGCAATCCATCCACTTTATACAGTTCAATCAGTTTACTTTTGTCTGTTAAACTAAATGGCATATCGGTAGCGTTGCCGGCATCAAACCAGCGGCTGATTGATTTATACGGATTCTCCGGTTCTTTGGAAGATTCCTTGCCGGTACTTCTCCGTTTTTTGAATGTTTCCGGGTTGGGAAAATACTGCACAAACTGCGTACGCACTGCCTTGTCCATTAAATTCATGGCTACCTGGAAAGGTCCTTCCTGTTCGCCTTCATATACCAGTTCTATTTTGCCGGTAATGGATGGGATGATACCTGCCAGGTCGCTTATCCAGATTTGCGTTTGTTTTTCATTGTTAAGAATGGCCCTTCTTTCTGCTGCACTTACCGCATTCTCAAAAGCAGCTATGGTTAGCCGTGCTGAAACACCGCTTTTCTTGTCAACGTATTCATTGTTCCTGGCTTCAAAAGCTACCTGTTCAATCAGGCGTTTTACAAGATCACTTATTTTTACCCGGTCTTTCTGATCGGCATGTACCTCTGCTTCCTGTTCGGTAATGGCCAGCGAGGTTTCCAGTGTTTTTGGATAATGTGTCAATATCTGGCTTTCGATACGGTCTTTCAGCGGTGTTACAATGGATCCGCGGTTGGTATAATCTTCAGGGTTGGCCGTAAAGACAAACAAGATGTCCAGCGGCAGCCTCAGTTTAAAACCACGGATTTGTATATCGCCCTCTTCCAGTATATTAAATAAAGCCACTTGTATACGGGCCTGCAAATCGGGTATCTCGTTTATAACAAATATGCCACGGTTGCTTTTAGGAATGATGCCATAATGAATAACACGTTCATCCGCAAAGCTGAGCCGCAGGTTGGCGGCCTTAATAGGATCAATATCGCCGATGAGATCTGCTACGCTTACATCGGGGGTGGCCAGTTTTTCTCCGTAGCGATCGCTCCGGTGCAGCCAGTGAATGGGTGTTTCATCTGCATGGGCGGCAATCTGGTCAATGGCATATTTGGAAATGGGCCTGAACGGATCATCGTTGATCTCACTGCCGGCAATAAAGGGTATCCATTCATCAAGCAGTTCGGTCATTTGTCTTGCCATACGCGTTTTGGCCTGGCCGCGCAAACCCAGGAACAAAATATTGTGTTTGCTTAATAAAGCCCTTTCTGTATCGGGGATAACAGAGTCTTCGTAACCCAGTATACCAGGAAACGTAGATTCTTTGTTTTGCAGTTTTTTAATGAGGTTGGTACGAATTTCTTCTTTAACCGATCTTGACTGGTAACCGCTTTTCTTCAGTTGGCCTAAGGTTGTAATTTTCTTGATATCCATTATTTGGTTAATTATAAATGTCTGATGTCTGATTTGTTGATGTCTGATTTCCTATTGCGGAATGTCGGAATTTTGTGATTCTGTGATTTGTTTCGGAAGGCAGGATAAAAGAAATCCCAAAATTCCGATATCCCAAAATCAGCAATTCTCTCTCTGTTCTCTTAGTATACTGTCTTCCTTTTTCCGCTTTCAAAATCTTTAAAGATAAATGCACCCAGGTGATCCAAAGAGGCAAAAAAAGCCTTACCATTATTGGTTTCTGTAAATTCATTTACAAAACGCTGCAGGTAAGGATCGGAAGCAATCATGAAGGTGGTAATAGGTATCTTTAATTTTTTGCATTGGGCAGCCAGGTTCAAACAACGGGTGGTGATTTTCCGGTCCAGCCCAAAACTATTTTTATAATATTTTTTGCCCACTTTTAAACAGGTTGGCTTGCCATCAGTAATCATAAAGATCTGTTTATTGGGGTTGCGGCGCCGCCTTAAAATATCCATGGCCAGTTCAAGACCGGCCACTGTATTGGTATGATAAGGGCCTACCTGCAGGTAAGGTAAATCCTTTATTTCTACCGGCCATGCATCATTGCCAAATACCACAATATCGAGGGTGTCTTTCGGATACTTCGTCGTAATCAGCTCGCTTAAAGCCATGGCCACTTTTTTTGCCGGTGTTATCCTGTCTTCGCCATATAAAATCATGGAGTGTGAGATGTCGATCATCAGCACCGTAGATGTCTGCGATTTGAAATCCGTCTCGCGTATCTGCAAATCATCTTCCTGCATGTTAAAACTATCCAGGCCATGATTAATCTGTGCATTGCGGATTGATTCTGTAAAATCAATTTGCTCAAGCATATCGCCAAACTGGTAGGGCCTGCTGTCGGGGCTAATTTCATCGCCCTGCCCGGGTTTACGTGTATTGTGGTCGCCCTGTTTGGTTTTTTTCAGTTTCCCGAAAATTTCTTCGAGGCTTTTTTTGCGGATGCCCTGTTCGGTTTTTGGTGTAATTTTTATTTCGCCTGTCCGCTTGTCTTCATCAATATAGCCCTTGTCTTTCAGGTCGTCAATAAAATCGCCCATGCCATAATCGGGATTGGTCAGCTCAAATTGCCTGTCCAGTTCATTCAGCCATTGCAATGCTTCACCCACATCGCCACTGGTATAAGTAAGCAATTGCATAAACAATTCCATCAGTTTGTCAAAAGCCGTTTTACCCTCCTGGCTGGGATCAAATTTTGAAAAGAAATAACCTCTCATATCCTGTAATTTACAACATTTATCTGCTTGGCTATTAGCTTTTGGCCCATCGCGGTTACTTGTGGGTTAAATTTTAAACCGACCGCTGCAGTTACCGGGTAGCAAAAACTCAGCCGATGCTTTATCATAACAACATAAATGTAAATTGGTTGCACAAAAAACCCCGCTCAATGGCGGGGTTGTGAAAAAGCTAACCGGGCTGTTGTATGGTGAATACTATTTTTTGTTTTTACCGCTGGTGTCCGCGCTGTTACTGTCCTTGTTGTTGCTGATGATTTTTTCCATTTCCGGGTTTGTTTGCAGGCTGCTGCCTTTGTATTGCTGCTCCATCATATTCAGCATCTGGATCATTTGCTGTGTGCCCTGCGATTCGGTTTGCATTGCCTGCTGTTTGCCTTCGGACAATGTAGTATAATAGGTCATTTGCTGCGTCAGGTCTTTGTGCAAAGCTTTGGATACATGGTCGGCCAGTTCTTTGTACCCGGCTTTGTAACAGGCTTCCAGGAAACGAAGGGTGAAATAATCATGCTGGTTGTTATGGCTTACCATGGCATAAGGCATATTTTCTTCCAGAATGTGCTTATTGGCAAGATCGAGCAATTTCTTTGCTTCTTCTTTCTTGCCAATATCTGCCATGCCGGCTGCCCCGTCTGCATAAGCCCCCCGGATACTGTTCAGGTGAACACGGTTTTGTTCATCAAAATAAACACCCGCTTTATCGGCGCTGCCAAAAGCAAATTTGTGCATCAGCTTGTCTACCACCCAATCTATATTGATGCCGCTGTTATTTTTAACAGGCACCAGGCGATAGGTAAGCCCGTCTTTACGCAGGTAATTAGACAATCCAAGCTCCTGGCCGGTATAAGGCGCAGTAAAATAAATGGGGCGTTTCCATTTGTTGGCTGCGATAATATTGATGATGGCCAGATCATTTTTAAAAAGTACGTTTTTGTTTTTTGCCAGTTCAAAATCCACTTCAGTTGCTGCCGTATCAGCAGCATTCAACAGTGTTTTGTCTGAACGTACTGCTACCGGGTCAACGGCCAGTTTCAGCCTTCGGGTGGGCAGGTAACTAAGTGCCTCGCCACCCTGGGTGGTTACTTTATTATTGGGGTCATCGCTGCCCACAAAGTCTTTCATGATGGTGTATGCATCATAATAATTTTCCTGGCTAAGATCCTGCCTGGGGTTGATGTATACATAGTTACGGTTATTACCTTCTATTTTTTGTTCGTCCCAGATAACGTCAATGGGGTCGCTGCTGTTCACCTTATACCTTAGCTGGTTGATGTACCAGTCGATGCCCAGCAGGCTATTGTTGATAACCCGGATATCGGGACGGATGCCTTCTACTTCCTGGGCGTACCACAGGGGATAGGTGTCGTTGTCGCCATAAGTAAATAAGATAGCATTGGGTGCACAACTTTCCAGGTAGTCTTTGGCAAGATCCCTGGCCAGTACTTTTTTGCTGCGGTCGTGGTCGTCCCATTCCTGCTGGCCCATGAGCACGGGCACAGCCAGCATGCAAACGCCAAAAGAAATGGCGGTGGCGATATTGGCGCTGAGTTTGTTTTGCAACCATTCCTTTACCTGCAATACCCCCAATCCAATCCAGATGGCAAAAGCATAAAACGATCCTACATAGGCATAATCACGTTCCCTTGGCTGGTTGCCCGCCTGGTTAAGGTATAATACAATGGCCAGGCCTGTAAAGAAAAACAGCAAACCGGCTACCAAAAAATCCTTGCGGTCTTTAAAATAATGGAATACCATGCCTATAATGCCCAGTATAAATGGAAGGCCGTACAAAGTATTGTGTGCTTTGTTGTGTTTTATGCTGTCGGGCAGGTTGTCCTGGTCGCCCAGCCCGAGTATTTTACTGTCAAAAAAAGGAATGCCGGTGAGCCAGTTGCCATCTCTTGGATTGCCCTGCGCAAAGCCCTGTATATCATTTTGCTTGCCGGCAAAATTCCACATGAAATAGCGGCCATACATCCACGATAGTTGGTATTTGAAAAAGAACTCAAGATTATTGCCAAAGCTGGGTTTTTCGCCTTCTGCCAGGCCCAGGTATTCTTTGTAAAAAGTGGCATGGCTCTGGTCATTGCTGGCATCCCAAACGCGTGGAAAAAACATCATGTCTTCTGCAGCATATACGGGTTTCTGATCGCGTCCAATTTCAATGTATCTGTCCTTCCCCTTGGTATACTTCATGTCTGTTTCTGTATACGATTCGGGCTGGGCAGTAAATACCTGGCCGTATAAAAGCGGGAAATCGCCGTACTGGTCGCGGCCCAGGTAGCCTACCAGTGAGTTGGGGTTGTCAACATTGTACATATCAACCGCGGGGTTGGCGTTTGAACGAATCATGGTGGTTACGTAGGTGGAATAACCCAGCAACATGAATATCACCGACCATATGCCCAGTGTAAGAAAAGACCAGTTGTTTTTTCTTGCCACACGAAGGCCGAAAAAGAAAAGCACGGCCAGCAATACAAAAAAGAATATAAACCCGCTGAAGAACGGCATGTGCAGGTCGTTCACAAACCTGATATCAAACCATCCGGCGCCGGCAACTGTATATTGGATAATAAATTTTTGTACAAATCCTGTAATCACACAACCTATTAAAAAGGCCCAGATAGTACCCCAGAGCGTTGTTTTATATCTTTTAAAATAATAGATCATTACAATGGCCGGGATGGTTAACAGGCCCAGCAAATGCACGCCGATAGAAAGACCCATCAGGAAGAAGATAAAAATGATCCATTTATCAGCGCCTGGTTTGTCTGCATTGTGCTCCCATTTAAGCATGGCCCAGAAAACCAGTGCGGTAAACAAAGAAGACATGCCATATACCTCACCTTCTACGGCGCTGAACCAAAAAGAATCGCTGAAAGTATACGCCAATGCACCTACTGAACCGGCTGCCATAATAGAAAAGAGCTGGTCCCTGGTGGGTGCTGCATCGGGGTTGGTAATAATAATTTTTCTTGCAAAGTGTGTAATGGTCCAGAATAAAAAAAGAATGGTAAAGCCACTGGCCATGGCGGTCATAAAGTTTACCGCGCGGGCAGCATTTTCGGGACCGCTGCCAAACAACCAGGAAAAGCCTACAATAAACATACGGCCAAGCATTACAAACAAAGGCGCACCGGGAGGGTGGGGAACCTGCATTTTATAGGTGCTGGAAATAAATTCACCGCAATCCCAAAAGCTGCCGGTTGCTTCCATGGTCATAATGTACACGGTACAGGCAATAGCGCAGATTATCCAGCCTGTAATGTTGTTCACTCGCTTAAAGTTCATAATGCATTGGTTTTGAAAAAGTGGGGCAAATATAACGGTCTAAGGGTAAAGAATAGTGCCGGGCTTGTTTTTTAACGGAAGATTTTTGGACGCAGCAGGCGGCAGTTAACGATTAGCTATTAGCTTTTAGCCGTTAGCTACCGGTAAAAACCCGTTGCGGATGGTATTTTCAATTAGTAAAGGCTAATAGCTGGCAGCCAACAGTCAAGGGCTAATTACTTACGGCTTACAGCTAACAGCTTTCGCTATTCAAAATAGATCTTCACCGTGTTATAGAACAACCGGTTCTGCAGATAGGGATTGGAAGGTTCTTCTTTGTAACCCATCAGCCCAAAAAGCAGGCCGGCCGCATTGCCTTTATTGATGGCGATTTCCAGGTAGCCGGCTGAATTGAACAAAGCCAGTTTTTCTCCTTCGGGTACATCGGCATAGGTTTCGCTGAGGGTTTCTATATCGTCGTTGCGACGGGTTTCAATCCGAAAGCGCCGGTTGGCTCTTTGTTCCTCAAACTGTGCTTTGGTAATGTTTACGATTACGTTTTCAAAATTGTCTATAAAGATAATCTGCCCTTCAATGAAATCGGGCGTGGTAAAGGGCCGCAGGTAGTTTTTCTCTGTAATCTCAACATCGGGTTCGCCAACATCCTGCAGTCTTTTGCCTTCTGTGATGGACTGTATGGCAGCGCCCATCACTTCAATACAGTACAGCGTGTTTTTTATTTTTTTTTTGTCGGCCTTCAGTCTTATTATGATCTCCGGTTTGCCTTCTGCAATCATGGTTAGCAGGCCATTGTCGGCGCATAATATATACTGGTCTTCATAAAAAGCCAGCAGCAGGTTTTCTGTTTTATGTTCAAAAAGATTGACCAGGATAATATGAAAAGTATGTGCCGGAAAATTTTTGATGGCATTGCGGCAGATATAGGCCGACTGAGTGTAATTAAAAGGTGGCAACTGGTGGGTGATGTCTGCAATATTGAATGCAGGGTTCAATTGCAGCAACCGTCCTTTGGCCGCCCCCACCAGGTAATCCTGAAAGCCAATATCTGATGTAAGGGTGATTAAAGGCATTTTGAGATGTGGTTTTATCGTCAGACATGAGACGTCAGTCGTGAGTACCGACGCGCAAATCTCACGCCTCACGCCTGACGTTTCACGATTTTTATTTCACCAGTTTACCGTCTTTAAAGAAAAATTTATGTGTGAATTTATCTGCCAGGCCGGGAAAGAATTTTTGCATAAATACAGTGCGTTTACCCGTAAAGGTAAGTACCAGCGTGCGTTTCTTTTTTTCAATTGCTTCTGCAATATGGCGGGCACATTCAGCAGCGCTCATCATCTTGTCTTCATCCATGGGCGATTGGCCCTGTGACTGGCCTTCTTCATTGAGTGCGGCGTTGCGGATATTGGAGGTGGTAAAACCGGGGCACACCCACATTACATGCACTTTCTTTTCCAGTAATTCTGTTCGCAGCGATTCGAGCCAGCCCTGTAAAGCAAATTTGGAAGCGGAATAACCACTGCGGCCCGGAAGCCCCCTGTAACCGGCTATGGAAGAAACGCCTACAATGACCCCCTGCCTTTCAAGCAAACTGGGCAATGCAAATTTGGTACAGTATACGCTTCCATAAAAATTAATGTCCATCACTTTGCGGATTACATCCACATCCACATCATTTACCAGTGCATGCATGGATACGCCCGCATTATTGATTAAAATATCAATACCGCCAAAGGTTTCAATGGTGGATTCAATAAAACGCCTGCAATCCTGCTCCTTGCTTACATCGCACACCATGGCATGCAACAGCACATTGGGGTATTCAACCTGGAGACCATAGATTTTATCATGATTACGGGCGCAGGTAGCTACTTTGGCCCCGTTTTTAATCATTACATCTACCAGGGCTTTGCCAATTCCATCCGTTCCCCCGGTAATAGCCACTACTTTATTGTTAAAAAAAGAAGACATAAGATATAGATAAGATATTTTGGCAAACCTAGTCTAATTACATCTTATAGCAAAAGTCCGTTGAAGTGGCCTTTTCAGGGCTTTATAAACATTTGTGGAAACTGGAATAATAAAATAAGTTATAAAATTTGGTACGGAAGCCAGAATCCTTATTTTTGCACTCCCAAAAAAGGGATGATTCCGTAGCTCAGTTGGTAGAGCAATACACTTTTAATGTATGGGTCCTGGGTCCGAGTCCCAGCGGGATCACAGATAACTATCTGATTATAAATGAGTTATAAATTGTCAAAAACATTTATAACTCTTTTTTTTATGCATAAAAGGCTGGTTACTAAGTAATAAATGATAACAGGACGTATATTCAAAAATACAATACACATCACCGTTATATAAAACTTTCTCTTTCCGATTCTAGTTTACTTCTCAAACAAAAAAACAGCGAGCCATTTTCAGACCCACTACGCTTGCAATCTCCAATAAGAATAGGGTTAAAAAATGCTGTGAATAAATAAATCGAAATCATTTACGGAAACGTTATAACTAATTGAAAATCCAAATAAAACATAGCCCCCTACGGAATCTACAAAAATGGAAAAGTCGCAAAACCATCACCATCTTAGTTCATTGAAATACAATAAATTTATCTGGAATTAAGAAATGATATTGGCGGTCTATCCGCTTCGGACCTGGATGGTCAACGTCGCCGCCTCGTCCATCAGTTGGCCAGGAATAGGTATTAAGGTAAACAAAATGACAAGAACGGAGTAATCTCCAGCTTTTTGTATCTTGTACTTTACAGATTGTTTAATAAAAAATGCCTGATTGCTGAATCAATAATATTTTTGCTGGGTTTAAAAATCGGTGGGATATGACGGTGGTAAGGTCAATTCCTGATACTGATATTTTTATAACAAAAAAATATGGTAAAGCAAGGCTGTTTTAAAAACTATGCACGACGCTCTTATTGAATATATTGAAATGCATTCGGTTACTCCCATGACCGAAAATGACATCAGAATAATTAAAACTACTTTCACTCCAAGAAGGATCAGAAAAAGACAATACTTTTTGCAGGAAGGTGAAGTGTGCGAACATATGGGATTTATTGTAAAAGGGGCAATGCGGCAATATAGTGTTGATGAGAAGGGGATTGAACACATCGTTCGTTTGCCGATTGAAAACTGGTGGGTGGGAGATCGTGAAAGTCATCACATGCTCACCCCTTCGGGCTATAATATTGATGCCTGGGAAGACACTGACTTGCTGCAGATATCAAGGCCCGATACTTTAACTTTCCTGTATACAATTCCTGCAATCAATGAAATGTCAAGGATCTTAGATGAACGGTATTCCTTTGCTGCCCAGAAAAGGTTGAATGATCACATTAGCTTATCGGCTGAAAAGCGCTATGCCAGTCTCGAAACCACCTATCCCGAATTAATTCAGCGTTTTCCCCAGCATATCATTGCCTCCTATTTGGGTATCACCAAGGAAACATTGAGCCGGATAAGAAAACAGGCTGCAAAGCAGAAGCAATTCTGATGACCAATTTATATGATAGAACTTCTTAAACAAAATATTGCCCAACACATTGCACTTTCTGAAAGTGAAACCAGTTCTTTTTGCAGTTTATTTCAGCAGCAGCTAATTAAGAAGAAGAACTTTTTATTGCGGGAGGGTGAAGTTTGCAAGTTTGAAGGATTTGTTACCAAAGGAATTTTCCGTGTCTATCATATTGATCAAAGTGGGTCGGAACAGATACTTTATTTCGCTGTAGAAAATTGGTGGATTGCAGATATCGACAGCTTTACCAACGAAACTCGCTCGCAACTTTTTATAGAAGCGCTGGAAGACAGTGAAGTGTTGTTGATCTCAAAAAAAGATAAAGAATTTGCTTATGAAAATATCCCGAAAATAGAAAAACTATTCCGGGTGATGACACAGAAAACACATGTTGCCTTGCAAAGAAGGATGATCGATAATCTGAGCAAAACAGCCGATCAACGCTATCTCGATTTCATTGAAAAATATCCTCAACTCTTCCAAAAGCTTTCCAATCTTCAAATAGCAGCGTATCTAGGTATCAGTCACGAATTCCTGAGTAAAATAAGGAATAAAATTGCGGCTAGGCGATAAGCTGCGTTTCATTTATTGAACTTATTCAATGTTTTTTGGGATAAGATGATAGCATCTTTGTGTCATCATAAAAAAGCAATAGAATGAAACAGGCTATCTCAACAGTATTCTTAACAATTTTAATCTTATTCAAAATGGATGTACAAGCACAAACCTTTAAAACGATTGAAGCAGGCAATTTAAAGCTGGAAGTTTATAACGCATCTGAAAACAGTTTTGGCGTCGCTTCAGTAATCGTATACGGAAAAACAGATGCCGTATTAATTGATGCCCAATTCACCCTGGCTGATGCTGAGAAAGTCGCACAGCAAATTAAAAATTCAGGTAAAAAACTAACCACTATTTATGTGTCTCATACTGATCCGGATTTTTATTTTGGATTGGAAATATTCAAAAAATATTTTCCTGAAGTTACTGCCTACGCTTCTCCTGCAACAGTTGAGTCTATCAAAGCGACTGCCCAAAAGAAATTAGATGTTTGGGGCGGAAGACTGGGTAAAGCCATTACTTCAAACATTGTTTTGCCCCAGGTTTTAAAGGGTAACAGTATTGAATTGGAAGGCCAAAAATTAGAAATTGTAGGCCTGGAAGAATTTCCTTCAAAAACTTTTGTTTGGATACCTTCTATTAAGGCAGTCGTAGGTGGTATCAATGTTTTTGGCACCACATTTCATCTTTGGATGGCCGATGCACAAACGGCAGATGCCCGCAAACAATGGATTACCATTCTTGATAAAATTGAAGCCTTGCACCCGGCTATTGTAATCCCTGCACATGCCAATTCTAATTCGCCATTCGATATTAGCGCGGTGAAACACACCAAGGGATATATCCAATTTTACGAAGAAGCATTAAAAACCAATAAAACTTCAGATGCTTTAATTACTGCTTTAAAAGCAAAATATCCAACATTAACTTTTGAAACAGCTTTGCAGATAGGTGCCAAAGTGAACACAGGAGAAATGAAATGGTAATCACAGAAATTAGCAAGAGGACACACTGTAAGGTGTGTCCCTAATAAATAATACTATGAAATTTCTTAAACTTATAATAGCGCTGCTCTTACTGTCCCTTGGCCTTATTGCAAATGCACAAACCAAACGAAATGTAAAACAGGAAGAAGCTAACAAAAAATTAGTGCTCACTTTTTATCAGCAGCTCATCGGCGATAAAGATGTTTCGGCCATCGATAAATATTTGAGCGAAGATTTTATACAGCATAATCCGCAAATGAAAGGGGGAAGGGAAGCGTTGAAAAATGCTGTGTTGGAGAGATTTAAAAATGCGCCCAAAGAACAAATAGATTTCAGGCATGTGGCTGCAGAGGGTGATTTGGTTTTTTTACACATGAAAATGAAAAGCCCGGATGGTAAGGTAGAAGCCGTTGCAGATTTTTTCGGGATTAAAAACAATAAGATAATAGAACTATGGGACGTAGTACAGGCAGTGTCTGAAAATGCTTTTAACCCACATCCGATGTTTTAAAAAAGCAAATGAAAAAATTATTCTTTATAGGTGGTTGCTTGTCTGTTTTATTGACAATGCTCGCCTTTAATAATCAAAAAATGACAAATCTACAAATCATTAAAAGCACATACGAAGGAAAGACTTCGGAAGAAAACGGTAAAAATTTAGCTAAATATGTAGCCGAAGATATTTCCTGGACAGAAGCAAAAGGGTTTCCTTATGCAGGAACTTATATAGGTTTAGAAAGCGTTACCAAAAATGTCTTTAGCAGATTAGGAAGTGAGTGGGTGGATTACAAATTTACTCCCGAAGATTATGTTGCCAGCGAAGATAAGGTGGTTGCTTACGGTACATACACAGGTACCTATAAACTCACCGGAAAATCATTCGTCGCCAGGGTGGCCCATGTTTGGAAATTGAAAGAAGGAAAAATAACCAGCTTTGAGCAGTTTGTGGATAGCAAGATGGTGGCAGATGCAACCCAATAAATACAACATCCAACATGTACTTTTAACATTATTGGAGCCGGACTGATTAGTCCGGCATTTTATTGAGTTATCTTTGATTCCAGCCAAAAGGTTTTAAAAATGACAGCAATTGCAGCCATTACTTGTAAGTGGTGTTACAAGGAAGCAAATAAGGTTAAGGCAATAGATTAAGCAATATTCTACAAACAAATCATGCTAAAACAATTTTCATATAAACAATTTGGGATTATCAGTTTTAAAAATGACGAAACCATTGCTGATCAAATTACTCCACTAACAGATTTTATAAAAGTACTTTTTTTAAAAGCTGGCGGTAAAATTATAATCGACTTCAAACAGCATAGAGCAGACACCGATACGCTGTTCTTTATCAATAAATCGCAGGTATATAAATTAACAGACATTGACAAATCTGATGGGGTATTGCTTTATTATAATCGTGATTTTTATTGTGTCGAAATTCATGATAGAGAAGTGTCCTGTGATGGAATTTTGTATAATAATGTGTATGAAATACCCACCATTCCCTTGGGTAAAACAGAATCAGGCATTATCCAAACCATTCTTGATGATATAAAATATGAAACCGATAATGAAGATGTTGCAAATGAAGAAATGATACGGATATTGTTGAAACAAATTATTATAAAGGCCACAAGAATCTGGAAAACCGAACATCAAATTTACGAGACTGTCAAAAATCAGGAACTGGAATTTTTAAGAAAATTTAGTCAGCTCGTAGAGCTTCATTTTAAAAATTTGCATACTGTTGCTGATTATGCAAAGCTGCTTTTTGTTACACCAAAAAACCTGAATAAAAAAGTTACACAGTTCGGAAATCAATCCCCAAATGAAATTATAAAAGACAGGATTATTTTAGAAGCCAAAAGATTATTAGCCCATACAACTATTACTATTAAGGAAATAGGTTACAGCCTTGGGTATGAAGATGATGCCTATTTTACCCGGCTTTTTACTAAGCAAACAGGTTTGTCTCCCCAACAATTTCGCAAACAATACCCGATAAAATAATAAAAGAGAAAAAAGTGCAATCAAAGTAGTGAAAGCTACATTGTACCCCCTGCCTAAGCATAGTAGTTTTGTGTTATCAAATAAAAACAATAAAAAGATGTCAACACAAACAAATGCCACAGGCAAAAGCAAAGGTTCAAGCAAGAGATTGAAAACAATAATCCCGGCTATTTTCTCATTTTTAATTTTATCAAACACAATGAATGCACAAACAAAAAGAGTACCTGCTTCTCCTGGTAGAGAAGAGTACGTAGAAGTAGAAAAGAATGTAAAATTACATGTAACAGACCTCGGTGAAGGGTCAACAGTAGTTTTAATTCACGGATGGCCGTTAAGCGATGCCATGTATGAATATCAGTATCAGTATTTGGTACAAAAAGGGTATCGGGTAGTTGGTATATCGCTAAGAGGTTTTGGAAAATCTGACAAACCTTATGGTAAATATGATTATGATGTTTATGCAGACGATATTAAAGTTGTTCTCGACAAACTTAACATTACAAATGCAACAATTGGTGGCTTTTCAATGGGCGGTGCTATTGCAATACATTATGTTGCAAAGTACAATGCTGCACATGTAAACAAACTGGCTCTTTTTGGTGCAGCTGCCCCGGTTTGGACAAAACGTAACGACTATCCTTTTGGATTTTCAAAAGAAGATGTCAATGGCTTAATTGATTTAAGTCTTACTAATCGTCCACAATTGTTAGAAAACTTTGGCAAAATATTCGGAGCAACAGAAACTGCTTTACCATTGGGTTTAGGCAATTGGTTAGGTACAATCAATCTTGAAGCATCAGCTTATGCAACTACACAAAGTTTGATTGCCTTAAGAGAAACTGATTTACGTTCTGAATTGAGTAAAATTAAAATTCCAACAGCCATCTTCCATGGTGTAAAAGATAAAATTTGCGAATTTGCATTGGCAGAACAAATGCAAAAAGGGATTACAAACTCTTACATAGTAAGGTTTGAAAACAGCGGACACGGTTTATTTATTGAAGAATTCGAAAAATTTAATTCGGAACTGGTGAAGTTTTTAGGAAAATAAAGCTCACTGCAACATGATACAATAAGTACAAACCGCTATCATGAATTATGTAAATTAGGGCTGACGAATTATGTTCGTCAGCTTTTGTTTTTCCATTTAGCTTCATTTAACCAAGCGAACCTAATGTATTGATACAAATGTGGCGCTTAACAAAACTCTACAAAATTACAAACCTTCTTAAGCAAAGTGTCCATAACATACACGGGCACATAAAACACAACAGGCAAATCATTTGAAGCAAGAGTTTACCATGTTGCTGAAAGATGATAAAATTCTTCCTTTTGAACAGTTTGTAGATCGCCAGTCTGTAGTTAGTCCCTAAAATAAAGGTCAGAGTTTCTTTGTATCTTTGTTTTGGTTCGATTTAATAACTAAGATGATGTATAAAAACCTTATCACCTACATTAACCAACATACCGGCTCCTCCCTTACCATCGAAGAAGAATCTTTAATTGAAGCTACTTTTCAACCCAAAAAACTTAGAAAAAAACAATACTTTTTGCATGAAGGGGAGGTATGTAAATACGTTGGTTTTATCGTAAAAGGTGCGATGCGGCAATACAGCGTGGATGATAAAGGGGTGGAGCATATTGTGCATCTTTTTGTTGAGAATTACTGGGCAAGCGATCGTGAAAGTTCCATTATGCTTACGCCGTCTGTTTATTATATTGATGCCTGGGAAGATACAGAACTGCTGACTATTACGAGAGCTGAAATGATAGACTTGATGGAAAAAATACCTGCATTGGTAAAAATGACAAGGTTAATGGATGATAGAAATGCCATCGCTAACCAGCGACGACTAAGCTCTACTATTAGTAACAGGGCTGAAAAAAGCTATGAAGAATTTGCCGACCATCACCCTCAGTTTATCCAACGGTTTCCGCAACATATCATTGCTTCTTATTTAGGAATTACCAAAGAAACTTTAAGCAGAATACGAAAGCAATCATTGAAATAACCATTGTTTATATGGTTGATCAAAGCAATAACTAGCAATTCGCCACTAACCCTAACATTCCTTTGTTGAAGGATCATGAACCTGTCCCCAGTCAGCCATAGACGTTAAAACAGGTATCAACGTTTTACCACTTTGAGATAAATAATATTCTACATGAGGCGGAATAATCTCTTTAGCATCTCTAACAACTAAGCCATCATTTTCTAACTGTTTTAATTGTTGCGCGAGCATTTTTTCAGTAATCAGTGGCAATAATTTTTTTAATTGTCCAAATCTCAATGGCTCATTTCTAAGTTGATAAAGAATGAGCGTTTTCCATCTGCCGCCAATCATTTCAATAGTATAAGACATTGGGCATTTGGTCAGGACTTTATTATTTAAGCTATTGGTTGAGCTCTCTTTTCTCCTTACCATTTTACACTTACTTTTTGGTTAGTACTTGTTTTTGCGATAGTGCAAAAATACCTTTGCGTCTTTATAAAAAAAATTAAAACATGAAAATTTTACTGATTGGCGGAACAGGAAATATTGGCCAGCGAATTTTAAAAGAAGCATTGGATAAAGGGCATGAAATAATAGCGATGCAGCGAAAGCCCGAAGCCCTGAAGTTAAAACATCCGAATTTGACTGTAATTAAAGGCGATTTGCTGGATGACGCAAAGTTGGACTCATTAATAGCGGGTAAGGATATTGTTGTAGCTGCAATATCACTTTATTCAGGACTGACACCTGAACAGTTTAAACAAGCCCATCAAAACCTTATTAATGCCCTGAAAAAGCAACCGCAGGTAAGAATTATTGCCGTGGGTGGTGGTACCAATAACGAGATTGCACCCGGCGTAAGAATGTTAGATAATGCGGACATTATGAGTAAAATACCAGCGGAATATCAACCCTCCATTTTTGCGCACGGTGATGCACAGAAATTGTATGAAAATTCGGGGCTGAAAAACTGGACTTACTTTAATCCTGCTGCGATGATACAGGCAGGCGAAAGAACCGGTAAGTACAGGTTAGGTAATACCAACCTGGTTGCAGACGAAAACGGGGCAAGCAGCATTTCCTTCGAAGATTATGCGGTTGCGTTGGTTGATGAAATTAAAAATCAGCAATTTGTTGGTAAACCATTTACCATTGGTTATTAAATCTCAAAATAAATAGATAAAATAAATGAAAAATAATTTAGAACAACTGGTGCTCCAACATTTAAATCAGATTTGGAACCAACGGGATGAAGTACTCAGGGCTGCAGCAATGGAAAGCGTATACGCTAAAGAGGTAGAGCTGTTTGAAATTGGCGAAAAACTGACAGGCTATGCAGCTGTAAATCAAAAAATCACCAAGACATTAAATGGTCTCCCCCCGGTTTTTTCTATAACCCAATTAAAACCCATTGTCATTAATAACAATGTTGGAAAGTTAGATTGGGGTGTCGGTCCGGAGGGTGCACCCCCTGTGGCAACTGGAACTGACATCCTTGTTTTCGAAGGGGACAAAATAAAATCCTTGTATGTATTTCTTAACAATTAAATCCTTTTAAAATGGAAAAATTAGTAAATAACAATGATAGCAGAGCTGTTCGGAATATGAACAACATCATCAGCCTTCATGAAGTAATGATCAACCAAAGAAAGCCTGAGGAAGCAGTGGAAAAATATTTAGACCCCGGATACATCCAGCACGACCCATTGCTGGAAACTGGGGCAGCAGGTTTGGTAAAGTTTTTTAAGCAGGTAGTAGCTGAACATCCAACAGCAAGCTGGACAGCAAAACGCATCATTGCCGTTGACAACTATGTATGGGTGCACTCTAACTTCCGAAACATTTTCAATGATGACCCTAATGATACAGGAATTGCCGGAGTAGATATTTTTATAATGAACGATGAAGGCAAAGCCATTGAACACTGGGAAGTGCTGCAACTTGTTGGTACGTCAGGTAATGCTGCACCTTGGGTAGCGCCCAATTTAAAAGCACTTAACACAAACGGAATATTTTAAACTGTAATGCAGGCATAGTCTGTGTGACAATATAGTTTTCAATTCAAACAGAAAAGGGGCGTTGACATTTGTCAACGCTTTTTTTTATCATTTCTCATCGTTGCAAAAGGTGCATACGATGCAATTTTACATTGTTAAATCAATAAAGAAATAACAGTAAAAAATTTAAAGAAATGAGCAATACAAATTTAAAAAACGCACCGGCTACCCAACTTCTTCGTAACAGTCTGGACACATTTCTCGCAAAAGACATGAAAGGTTGGTCAGACCTTTGTGCGGAAGACGTCGTAGCCGAGTTTCCCTTCGCTCCTGAAGGTTCTCAAGCAAGGTTTGAAGGTAAAGAAGCTCTATATACTTACTTAAAAGACTACCCAAGTTTTATTAACGTAAAATCACTTCCTACTTTAAAAATTTATGGAACTGATGACGCCAATGTTGCTATCGCAGAATGGAGTGCATCTGGTGTTGTAATTGGCAATGGCAATCCTTATGAAATGAGCTACGCCACTTTCGTAACCTTCCGTGATGGACTTATTGTAAACTACCGTGAATACTGGAATCCACAGGCTTTTCAGAAAGCTATGAGTGGTGGAAGTTTTGCTGCTGAATAGCAATAACAGGTTTACAGGTTTTCAATCTGTAAACCACCATTTGGTTTGAAAAGTGGATTTGATTAAATTTTTAATAATGCAATATGGCAAAGAGATTAGAGAACAAGGTTTGTATTATCACTGGTACAGGCGGTAGCATAGGAAGGGCTGCGGCACAACGTTTTGCCGAAGAAGGTGCACTGGTTGTGGGCTGTGACACGAATGCTTCAGCAGGCCAGGAAACTGTTGAACTTGTCAAAGCTTCCGGTGGTAGTATGATCTCACTTCATCCTGCTGATTTAACAAAGAAAGAAGATTGTAAAAAACTGGTTGAACTTGCTATGCAAGTGCATGGAAGGATTGATGTACTCTTCAACAACGCAGCCATGGCGCACTTCAACTGGATTGAGGATATTTCAGAAGAAGAGTGGCATCTTAATACCCGTGAAGAAGTTGATCTGGTATTTTTTCTTACCCAGGCAGCATGGCCCCACCTTAAACAAAGCCATGGTACCGTTGTGAATACCGCTTCTCTAACTGGCCACCGTGTATTCAAAATATTGGGTGGACTGGCCCATGCAACAGCCAAGATGGGAATCGTTGGTATGACCAAACAACTGGCAATGGAAGGACGTGAGCATGGCATCAGGGCCAATTCCATTTCTCCTGGTATTATCGAAACAAAACAAACAGTAGAGCAGCTTAAGGATAAGGAATGGGCAGATTATATGCTGGGAAAAACCCTGGTGGGGCGTTTAGGTAAACCTGTCGAAATTGCAAATGTTGCCTTGTTTCTTGCTTCCCAGGAAAGTTCATTTGTAACCGGCGTTGATATTATAGCCGATGGTGGAATGGCAGTTTGGTAAGAGTGTATTTTTTGCAGAAATCATCCACTTCAATAAATACCTGACTCAGGTTAAAAATATAGAATCGTATTCTTTCATTTATTAATTAAAAAAGTTTTATGAAAAATCTGTTCACATTGCTTATGGCAACTGTGTTTGTAACTGCATTGAACGCTCAGTCTAAAGACCCGTTTGTCGGGGCCGACCTGATTGTTTTCAATGCAAAAATAACTACACAAACCCCTGCACAACCGCAAGCGTCAGCACTGGCGGTAAAAGGAGGGAGTATTTATGCAGTAGGCAGCGATGCCGAAATACTTGGTCTGAAAGACAACAATACCCGGCTGATTGACGCAGATGGAAGACGTCTGATACCAGGCCTGGAAGATGCCCATATTCACCCGCTAAACGAAAGGAACTTTACGTACAAAGTACGGTGGGATGGGGTGCCTACGCTTAAACGTGCATTGGAAATGTTAAGCGAGCAGGCCCAACGAACACCCGAGGGACAATGGGTAAAAGTAACCGGAGGCTGGTCGCCTTATCAGTTTAAGGAACAGCGTCAGCCAACAGTCGATGAACTCAATAAGGCGGTATCAAACAGACCCTTGTTTGTTCAATATGCCTATAACAGGGTTTATCTTAATAAACTGGGCATGAAGGAACTGGGGGTGGGCACTTCAAAATTTCCGCAGGTGCCAGGTACCGAACTTGAGAAAGACAAAAAAGGAAATTATACCGGCGTAGTGGATGGTTATACATTTACCTTCTTGGCTATGGATGCCATGCTGCCGCAACCTTCGCCTGAAGAACAGGTGAGCTCACTGATCTATGTTATTAACGACCTGAACCGCTTCGGGATCACTTCCGTTATCGACGCAACAAGCGTTGTTGGCTATCCACAGGGGCATGCTCCCCTGCAGACATTGGTACGGGATAACCGCCTGAATGTCCGCTTCCCTTTTGTTGATTTGGGATTTGGTGATTACCGCAGCAAGACCTGGGTAGATGCAGAGATCAAGCGTGTAACAAAATTGGCTCCCATTAGCCCGGGTCAAAATATTCATCCAACTATGGAACACGGTTATGAATATGAAGGCATGGGTGAAGCACTGAGAGGCGAAATACACGACCATGAAAATTTCGATAAACCTGCATATATTATTGACAAGGATATGATGCGCCAATACGCCGAAGAAGATGTCAGGAAACTGATAGAAAAAAGGATTCCTTTCCGGATGCACATCAGTTACAACGAAAATATTACACCGTTCCTGGATGCTTTGGAAAAAGTAAATCAAACTACGCCCTTAGGTGGAATGCGATGGAGCATCGAGCATGCTGAAACGATTACGCCTGAAAATATCGAAAGAATAAAAAAACTGGGAGGGGGTATAGCCCTGGATGATAAAATGGCATTGCATGGAGATGGATTTGTTAAGACTTATAGCAGGGAAAAGGCATTGTATACACCCCGTCTACGGGATCTGGTAAACAGCGGTATTCCGCTGGCTATGACTTCGGATGGATTCAGGGTCTCTCCATGCAACCCATGGATTGCTCTGAGTTGGTCTGTTACCGGCAAGTCTGTATCAGGTTCAGAAATACTGGCTAAAGACAATCGTTTGACCAGGGAAGAAGCGCTTAAATTATATACAATTGGTGCTGCATGGTTTGAGAATCATGAAAATGAAAAAGGAAGAATTGCACCAGGCAATCTGGCTGATTTTACCTTGCTGAGTGCGGATTACTTTACCGTGCCGGAAGATGAAATAAAAAACATCAATGCTGTATTGACTATTGTGGACGGCAGAGTTGTATTTGGTACCGGAAAATACGGCAGCTTAGCTCCCAAATTACCTGAACCAATCCCATCCTGGTCACCGATTAAATACTTTGGCGGTTATTACACAGGGAATTGATATTTAAAAATGGCACCTAAAGTATCAGCAAATTTTTTTCGATTTAAAATACATTAATCATAAAATCTATGAACGATAAAGAGAAGATAGCAATCGCCAGGGATTACTTTATTAAAGTAGACCAGGGTAGCCCCCAAGTACTCGATTTATTTCAGGAAGATGCCGAAATTTATTTCCCAAAGTTCGGACTTGGATTTGGAAGGAAGTCCCTTTTCGACATGGTAAAGGGATTCGAAGGAAAGCTCGAATTTATTCAGCACGACTACGAAAACTTAAATATTATGCCATCAGGCGATTTCGTCATTGTCGAAGGAACTTCTAAAGGAAAACTTGCAGGAAAAACCTGGGAAGGAGGCAAAACCCCCGGCGGAAGGTTTTGCAACGTATTCAAGTTTCGGGGTAACCTGATTGCCAGTGTACACATTTATCTTGATCCGGACTATACCGGAGAAGATGTAGCCCGCTTCCGTTGGGGAAAGGAACGCACCTGGTAAATTTTCTAAGTTGCGTAACTGCTTATGTTCAGTTGCGTAAAATGGAAAGTTGATTTCTAACACGGTACTAAAAAAGGAATCTGCAAACAGCATTTTGGTAAGATTCCGGAGATAATATATTTCTATAAAAACCATGAACGAAAAGTTGCGCTTTGGGAGCCATAAGTTTTTAAGCCGTTGATATTTATCAACGGTTTTTTTTATCATTTCTCATCGTTTCGGGCCTTGCTTCTATCGCAATTTTACATTATCAAAAATAAAGAAATGAAAAAGCAAACCAGTTTTTCTACACAAGGCAATAGGGCTGATTTAGGACCGCTAAAAATACAACGAATGCTGCCTAATCGTTATGCCGACAAAGTTGGTCCCTTTGTGTTTCTTGATTATGTAGCCCCTGTCATAAAAGAAATCATCAATAAAAATGGAATGGGTGCTCATCCGCACAGAGGGATTGCTACATTGACATATATTCTTCAGGGTGAAGTAGAGCATTTTGATAGTGCCGGTAATACCGGCGAAATACATTCCGGCGGCGCACAATGGATGAAGGCGGGAAACGGAATCATCCACGATGAAAATTTCAATTATGATAGACTGACAGAAAGCAAATTTATTCAGGGCTTTCAGTTCTGGATAAACTTGCCTGCAAAAAATAAAGCCGAAAAACCTGCTCATATTGCTATCCAGGCTGATAAAGTTCCCCAAGCAATATTGCCAAATGAAGGCGGTTGGTTAAAAGTAGTTGTTGGTGACTATAAAGAATTGAATTCGGTAATACCAAATTATTCCAAACAGTTTTTATATCATATTCAATTGAAACCGGGCAAACAGTTTTCACTGGAAATAGAAGACAAAATAGAAGTTGCTGCTTTTTTACCTACACAAAATGCAGTGCTGAACGAAACCGAATTTCAAAAGGGAGAGTTTGTGGAATTTGACAGGAATGCCGGAGAAATCGAAATGAAAAATACTTCCCAGGGAACTATTGATATTATGCTTTTCGGTGGTGAAGAATACACAGAGCCGGTAGTGGCAGAAGGTCCTTTTGTGATGAATTCAAAAGCAGAAATAGCAGATGCCTACCGGGATTTTTATGCAGGGAAATATGGAAAAATAAATTTAATCACACAAGAATAAGCCATCCAACATGAAAGTTTTAGCATTCGCAGGCAGTAACAGTGTCGCTTCTATCAACAAAAAATTAGTGACGCATGTTACCACATTTTTGGATAATCATACGATAGAAATTCTCGATTTAAATGATTATGAAATGCCTTTGTTTGGCGTAGACAGAATGGCAAAAATCGGCATCCCCCAACAGGCATTAGACTTCGCTAGCAAAATTGATGGAAGCCATTTGCTTATCATGTCTCTTGCTGAAAACAATGGCGCTTATACTACAGCTTTCAAAAATATTTTTGACTGGATTTCGATTATCCCGGAACGCAAAGCTTTTTGGGGCGATAAACCAACTTTTGTAATGGCAACCTCACCTGGTCCAAGAGGCGGTGTTTCGGTATTGCATTTAGCAAAAACTACACTTCCTTTTTATGGTGCAAAAGTTATAGAAACGTTTTCATTGCCAAGTTTCTACGAAAACTTTGATGTAGAAAATGGAATTGTGAATGCTGAATTCGACACTGAACTTAAATCAAAAGTTGAAAAAATAAAAAAGGATTTTTTGAAATAAATAAAGAATAGCCAATCATTGGTAAAAAAGAAAAAAATGAAATTATTACAGGCAAATAAAATTGGAAACTTAACTATTAAAAACAGTATGGCAATGGCACCTATGACCCGTGCCCGTGCCGGAGCTTCCGGAACAGCAACCGACGCAACTATTTTGTACTATACCCAAAGAGCTGGCGCTGGTCTTATTATTTCAGAGGGAATAAATATTTCAGAACAGGCAGTGGGAAGCCCCTTTACACCTGGAATTTATACAGCAGCACAAATTGAGAGTTGGAAAAAAGTAACCGGTGCTGTACACGACCACGGGGGTAAAATTTTTGCCCAGCTTTGGCATACAGGTCGTGTAAGCCACTCAATAGATAAAAATGGTGTGTTACCTGTTGCTCCTTCCGCAATAGGCATTACGGAGCAACAGCATTTTTCTTCACAAGGCCCAAAAGATTATGAAATTCCAAGAGCATTGGAAACTGCAGAAGTAAAGCAGGTTGTATCAGACTACAGACAAGCTGCCCTGAATGCGATTGAAGCGGGTTTTGACGGGGTTGAATTACATGCTGCCACCGGCTATTTACCCAATCAGTTTTTAGCGGAAAGTTCCAATCTGCGTACAGATGAATATGGAGGAAGTATAGAAAACCGCAGCCGGTTTATTATAGAAGTAATGCAGGCTTTGACTGACGCTGTGGGCGAAGGAAAGGCGGGCATCAAATTATCACCATGTATTCCTTACAACAGTATACTCGATAGCGATCCGCTTGCAACCTACACTTATCTGATAAAGGAACTGGACAAATTGCCCCTGGCTTATATCCAGTTGATGAATCCTTTATTTCTTCCGGAAGATAGTTTGCCTCAGTATCCAAGGGATGTAATGGGTACACTGGGAATATTAACCAGGCATTTACTCATAGCCAACGTAGGGTATAACCGGGAAACAGGCGAAAAAGAATTGCAGAAAGGTATTGCTAAAATGATTTCGTTTGGGGGGCTGTTTATCGCCAATCCTGACCTGCCAAAAAGATTTGAATTAAACGCCCCGCTCAATCAGCCCGACAGGTCTACATTCTATGGAGGTAATGAAAAAGGTTATACAGATTATCCCGTCTTAGACCAATCGGTTATCTGATAATAAAAATTTTGCAGTTGGATTGTGCGTGGCAAGAAGCTGATTGACCATTTTCTCTACCAGCTCATGGATTGTAATCCTTTCAGCTATTTATTTATCAACCCTATAAGAATCAATGAAACATTTGTATACGAATTATTACTTATGATAAAAGATACATTTTATGAATGAGATAAAAAAAAATGATCGCCACTTTGATTTCATCGTTGTAGGCGGCGGTTCAGCAGGAGCCGTAATGGCTGCCCGTTTGAGTGAAAAAAGCAATCAGCATGTTTTACTGATTGAAGGTGGAAAGGCATACCCGGCATGGGATTATCCGCACACCATTGCCAGTGCTGATTTTCCCGGTGGGGATCCGGCGCATAACTGGGGATTTCAATCTGAAACCACCAAAGAGGGAAACAAAATAGATTTACCCAGGGGGAAAGTTTTAGGAGGAAGTTCAGCCATCAATGGTGCGGTCGCTTTGCGTGCAAGACCGGAAGATTTAGAGAACTGGAATCTTCCAGGATGGTCTTACGAAGACATGCTGCCTTATTTTAAAAAACTGGAATCCAGTGATTCGGGTGATAAAGACCTGCATGGCTTTGATGGTCCCTTACCGGTACGCCAGTTATTGCGGTCTGATTTGACAACTGTTCAACGGGCATTTGTTGACGCAACTGTTAATCTGGGTTATAAGCTCATCGAAGACTTTGACGGCGCTGATGCTAACGGTGTTGGACCATACCGGATGAATGTAGTCAATGGGGTGCGTGTAAATACAGGCATGGCCTATCTCACCAATGCGGTACGGGAGCGTAACAACCTTTCCATTTTATCCGAAGCTGTTGCTGATCGTGTGTTGTTCAAAGGAAAAAAAGCCATTGGTATTGTGCTGGCGAATGGAGAAGAATTTTTCGCTGGTGAAATTATTCTTTCAGGTGGCACTTATGGCAGTGCTGCCATTCTGCTCCGCTCAGGGATTGGAGCAAAGAATGATTTAGAGCAGTTATCCATTCCTGTTATAGCCGACTTGCCGGTAGGGAAAAATTTAAAAGACCATCCTTTTCATTACGCAGCTTACGCACTGCATAAAGAAATGGTGGAAAGTAAATCCCCACCCATTGCTGCGAAACTATGGACATCTATATTCAATACAAAGCAGGGAGAACTGGATCTGCACATTACAGCCACCCATCTGTTCCCGGATGAATATAGCCCTACAAAAATGGGATTTATTTTGGGCGTTGCTGTAACCACACCGCTGTCAAAAGGAAAAGTATGGATTGAAACAAAGGATCCAAACGTCAATCCGAAAGTTGACCTGAATTTCCTGGATGACGAAGACGATACTAAAAGAATGATTGAAGGGGCCAAAATTGCCAGGCGTATCGCAGCAACTGCTCCCTTCTCAACATTTATTCATTCAGAGATCGCACCTGGTGCTGCTATTGTAACAGATAGTCAATTGGAAGAAGCCATCAAAAAAAATATTGCCAGCTATGCACACCCTACAAGCAGTGCACCGATGGGACTTATCAGCTCTGAGGAAGCAGTGGTTGATCTGGAAGGCAGGGTACATCATGTTGAATCACTTAGGGTGGTAGATGCATCCATCTTTCCGGACATCATTTCGGTAGCTACCAACGTAACCGTAATTGCTGTTGCGGAACGCATCGCAGATATAATATTAAAATCAAAATAACAGTACTGATAACCTGTAGCATAGCCGGTCACTGCTTCAGCAATTTTATTTACTGAATTTTAAATTAAATCAATGGTAAACCATTCATCAGGTAAGACAAAGGAATTGCCGGGAAATCAAGGGTATAACCTTGATCCTGAAGTAGGGGCAGCGATGTCGAATTTCCTCGCCCTGCATCCTCCGGGACAAGCACCGGAAAAAGGTGACTGGAAAATGCTCAGGGAAAATCTAAATAAATTTTATGCAGATTTAAATCAGCATTTCCCGGTTCATACAGAGGTTAACACGAAAGATTTCAGCATCGGTACAAGTGCAGGAACAGCCATTAAACTACGCTGGTATAGCCCTCCTGGAAAAGTAGCTTCAGGACCGGCTATCGTGTTTATACACGGTGGTGGGAGGGTTTCTGGCTCACTGGAATTGTACGACCGGCTCGTAGCGGATTTCGCCTACCGGTCTGGCGTACCCTTTCTTTCAGTGGATTATAGTCTTTCACCGGAAGTACAGGGTGAGGCGCAGGCGGAGGAAGCATTCTCTGCGTTGACCTGGTTAAAAAAGCAAGCCGTGGATCTGGAAATAGATGAACACCGTGTTGCCATTATGGGCGACAGTGCAGGTGGTGGTATTGCAGCAGCTGCGGCTATTCTTGCCCGTGACCGTAAGGTTCCGTTGGCTCACCAGATATTGATTTACCCAATGTTGGATGATCGTGTAATGATTGCTGATGAACGGTTGTTGCCATTCGCAGTTTGGACTTGCGACAATAATTATACAGGATGGACTGCATCACTTGGTGCAGATCGAGGCAGCAGTAATGTTTCTGCTGTAGCTGCACCTGGCCGCCTGCTTCAGTTTGAAGGGTTGGCTCCGGCTTTTATTGCAATAGGAGATCTGGACATCTTTCGCGATGAAAGTTTGGATTATGCCGGAAAGCTGGCAAAAGCTGGTGTTCCGGTTGAGTTCCATTTACATCCGGCAGTACCACATGGCTTTGATTCTATTGCACCGGCTACCAAGGTGTCCAAAAGGGCGATGGCGGACTACATACGGGTGATACAGTCCGTCTAGCGTTTAATAAAAAGGCAGAATTGAGTGTGCTGAATGTACAATTGAACTCAACATGAAAATTGAAAAATAAAACAAGTTTTTGCAAAAAAATAAATAAGTATGACAACATCAACAAATAAAGTTGCACTGATAACAGGTGCTGCAACGGGCATCGGTCGTGCAATAGCCATTCGCCTGGCGAAAGATGGAATCGCCGTAGCTATTAATTATATCGGTAATTCAACACCAGCCGATGAAGTGGTCAATGAAATAAAGAAAGCTGGCGGAACAGCCGTGGCATTTCAGGCAAATGTGGGTGTGGTAGCAGAAATCGTTCAGCTTTTTACTGATGTAAGCAATGCATTCGGAGGAATTGATATTGTAGTAGCCAATGCCGGTATTGCCAAGATGGGTATTCCCATTGCAGATGTTACCGAAGAGGACTTTGATCGTATCAATGCTGTAAATTATAAGGGAACCTATTTTGTATTGCAGCAGGCTGCCAGGCACGTCAGGAACGGGGGCCGCATTATCCAGATCTCTTCATCCAGTTCATTGTACCCTGCAGCCGGCCTGGGGATTTACTCTCCCAGCAAAGCCGCTGGCAAAGTGCTCACCGAAATACTGGCACAGGAACTCGGCCCCCGTCAAATTTCTGTGAACAGTGTTTTTCCCGGACCGACAAGAACGCCATTGATGGAAAAAGAGGCATCAAAGGAAGAAATGGAAAGAATAGCCCAAAACATGAATTTGGGGAGGATGGGAGAACCGGAAGATATCGCCGGTGTAGTGGCATTCCTTGCTGGCCCTGAAGGAGCCTGGGTAAATGGCCAACAGATTATTGCAAATGGTGGTGGCCGCATATAATTAAAAAAGCAAATTTAAAATTTGCAGACACAATTTATCTCATTGGGCAGGATGGTATTAATATTAGCGCATATGCTTTATCGTAATGCTGCAAACAATACCAACAATAAAATTAAAATTTAAATATAAAATTATGAAAAAATTAATCGTCCTAATGACGGCAATTATATTTATTGTAAATGGTAAAGCACAAACTACGCAACCTTTTATAGGTGCTGATATGATTGTTTTCAATGCCAAAATTACTACAGGAAGCCTCACAATGCCCGAAGCTTCTGCACTGGCGGTTAAAAGAGGAAGGATTTATTCCGTAGGTACCGATGCGGAAATTCTCAGCCTGAAAGACAACAATACAAAATTAATAGATGCCGGCGGAAAGCGCCTGATACCCGGTATTAACGATGCCCATACCCACGTGCTGAATGAAAGAAGCTACAACTATACACTAAGATGGGATGGCGTACCAACCTTGAAGCGGGCGTTGGAAATGCTGACCGAGCAGGCAGCAAGAACCCCTGAAGGGCAATGGATAAAAGTAATTGGTGGATGGTCGCCCTACCAGTTCAAGGAAAACCGGTTTCCAACGATAGAAGAAATTAAAAAAGCAGTTCCAAACAGACCAACGATTGTACAGTACGCATACAACAGGGCTTATTTAAATGACTTGGCGATGAAAGCATTTGGAATAGGAACCAGCCGTTTTCCGTCCCTGCCGGGAACGGTGCTTGAAAAAGATAAAAAAGGCAATTATACAGGTGTGATAAGAGGCAATACTTTCTTTTTTGTTTCATTTGAAGTTATGGTGCCACAAGCTAATGACGAAGAACAATTGAATTCGCTCATTTATGCAATAAACGATATGAATCGCTTTGGTGTTACTTCTGCCGTAGATGCCGCCAGTATGATTGGATTTCCACAAGGGCACAGCCAGATAGATATATTGGCCCGTGAAAACAGGCTTAACCTAAGGTTCCCTTTTATCGACCTTCAATTTGGAGATGTGAGCAGTCCATCCCTGGTAGATGCAGAAATTAATGCTATTACAAAAAAATCGCCCATAAGTGCAGGGGAAAATCTACATCCCACAATGGCGCACGGGCACGAGTATCAAGGTACAGGCGAAGTGTTAAGGCTTGAACTGCACGACCACGAAAATTTTGACAATCCGGCAATTGTTATCAATAAAGACACCATGCGCTATTATATAGAAAAGGACGTTACCAAACTTGTAAAAAATAGGATTCCCTTTCGTATGCACATCAGTTACAACGAGAACATTTCGCCATTTTTAGATGCCTTGGAAAACATTAATAAAAAAACACCGCTGGATGGTTTGCGTTGGAGTATAGAACACGCCGAAACGATAACACCTGAAAATATTGCCAGGGTAAAAAAGTTAGGAGGAGGTATTTCTCTTGATACAAAAATGGCGCTACACGGCGATGGATTTATAAAGACATATGGTCTTGAAAAAGCATTGCAAACCCCGAGATTGAGAGCTCTTGTAGAAAGTGGCATACCGCTGACTATGACCACCGACGCATTCAGGGCATCTACCTACAATCCTTGGGTGGGCATCAGCTGGATGATTACGGGAAAATCGGTATCCGGAAATGAGATACTGGCCAAAGACAACCGCTTAACAAGGGAAGAAGCCCTTAAATTGTTTACTTACGGACCAACCTGGTTTGAGCAAACTGAAAATGAAATGGGTAAAATCATTCCGGGCAATCTGGCCGATTTTGTACTGCTAAATAAAGATTTCTTTACAATACCGGAAGATGAAATAAAAACCATTTCTTCTGCGCTAACGGTTGTTGATGGCAGAGTGGTTTTTGGTACAGGAAATTTCAGCAACCTGGCTCCTAAATTACCGGCAATACTTCCGGCTTGGTCGCCACTAAAATATTTTGGAGGCTATTAACGCCTAACAGTGCCAATACAGAAATCCCTGGGCGGCGAATCATTTTTCAGAATCAATACATAAAAAATCAAAGAATTTAATTATGAAAAAGTTATTGTCATTTTTAGTGGTTGCGTTATTAAGTACGCAGGTTTTTGCACAAAGTATCTGGAAGGTAGATCCGCTGCACGCAAAATTAACCTTTAGCATTACACACCTTGGCATCTCTGATGTAGCAGGTTTATTTAAAAAATTTGATGTAACCATCACTGCCAGCAAGGCTGATTTTAGCGATGCGGTTTTTGAACTTTCTGCAGATGTTGCCAGCATTAATACAGAAGTGGAAATGAGAGATGACGATTTAAGGTCTGCTAATTTTTTTGAAGTGGAAAAATATCCGACGATGACTTTCAAAAGCACATCAATTAAAAAGGTTAGTAAAGACAAATACAAGCTTACAGGCAACCTCACTCTTCATGGGATTACAAATTCTATAACAATGGATTTATGGTATAGAGGTCAGGCTGTAAGCCCATTAAACAAAATAACATCCGCAGGTTTTCAATTAACCGGAAGTTTAAAACGCTCTGACTTTGGTATTGGTCCAAAATTCTCTCCGCCAGTTATAGCAGATATAGCCGATAAAGTGAGCATAAAAGCAGACGGAGAATTTATTAAAAAATAAAATCGCCGCATATAGCGGAAAAGATCATGAAACTCAATGAGGATCTATGCGGGGGTATCACATGTCCAACTCATGGAGTCAATTGAATTAATTGAAAGCAAGGTAATCCCGTTCATAGACAAATAATTAAGGTAATACAATGAAAAAGAATCTGGATAAATTGGTGCTACTAACAGGTGGAAGCCGTGGACTGGGAAAAGAGGCTGCATTACAATTAGCAAGAAGTGGTTTTGATGTGATTATCACATTTCAAAATAATAAAGTTGAGGCGGAAAAGGTAGTGACTGAAATAAAATCATTTGGTAGAAAATCTGCAGCTCTGCACTTGGATTTAACTCAAACAGAATCGTTCGATAAATTCGTTTCAGTCGTTACAGAAACATTACAGAAGGTTTTTGGCAGAACAAAAATCGATGCGCTGGTCAATAATGCAGGTGCCGGGTATTATGCCCCAATTACTGAAACCACTGAGAAGGCTTTCGATGAAATGTCCACCATTAATTTGAAAGCACCGTTTTTCCTGACACAAAAATTACTCCCTTTGATTAATCTAGGTGGGAGCATAGTAAATACTTCTTCTGGGTTAGCCCGTTTTTCTTATCCAAATTATTCCGCTTATGGTATAATGAAAGCGGGTATCGATTCATTGACACGTTACCAGGCACTGGAGTTTGGGGCACTGAAAATCCGGGTGAATTCAATAGCACCAGGTGCAATTGAAACTGATTTTGGTGGCGGGGCTGTAAGGGATAATAAAGTACTAAATGAAAAGATCGCTACTTCTACTGCTTTGGGTAGAGTTGGATTACCTGATGACATTGGTAGTGTGATTGTATTTCTGTGTTCTGATGATTCTAAATGGATAAATGCCCAGCGAATTGAAGTCTCAGGAGGAATTCACATATAGCATACGGGTGACTAATCCTTCAGTTTTAAGAGCTGAAAATTTGCTTTCTGTCAGATGTAACAAACAGCCTGTCCAAAATGAACTATAATAATTTAATTACTCAAGTTGAAGCATATTTTAGGCAACAACTGGATAGTAATGCTACAGGGAGCCAACTCCCGTATCGCAATAAGCAGCATACCGAAAATGTTGTGGCCGCTGCAAAAGAGATAGCCAATCATTACAAGCTGAATGATTACGATTTTTTCGTGGTAATTACTGCGGCATGGTTGCATGACATTGGTTACTATGTTGAAAATGGTGAAGATCATGAATAAAAAGCACGACACCACTGGTGCATCTTCCCATTGCCGACAAAATCTTAACAGTAACTAAAAGCCAGGGTAACAAAACATAATTGTAAGACAGTAGGGGATGGCGCAGATTACAAGAGTCAGTTATTTAATGCAGCTGACAGTAGAATCTAGGTCATGGCGGATACCGGAGCACACAGCAACATTATTGTTCCTGTTCCCGTTGAAGGGTTGGGAGGTAACAACCGTTTTGTTCTACAGACATTGGTTATAAAATCGTTTACCCCAGCCAGCAAGTTTAGTTTGCTTTCAGTAACCAATGCTGCAAGTTCTTATAAAAATGATTTACAGGATTTTGACTTTATAAATATTACACAAGCGTCCTACAATTTGTTCAAAGGGTTTGGTATTACTGCTGGAATTAGCCTGAATAACGTATCTGGCTTTAGCCCTACAGGGGGCATTTAATATGTTTATACAAGCCGTACCATTTTATTGGTGATTGCGCCTGATATTAGCCTTACGAATAGCCATAACGTTGAGGGAGTTTTTGTATCCGAGTTCAGGCCGGTGCTGAAAAGGAATGTAAGCTTGTACACCCGCTTACAAGGGGTTCTACAATTATGATATGAAAGACAAATTCCACCAGCGAAGTTATATTAATACCAGGCTAGGCTTATCTTTCGGATTGTTTACTTTCGGTGCAGGCGCAAATTTTGACTGGTATGGCCCGTTAAAAATATATAAGGAAAATTATGGACCCTTTTTAAGGTACTCAGTCTTATAGAAGAATTCTATCACTTAAAAGTGAAAATAAAAAGCGAGTCATTTTTACCGCCCAAAATTATGGTCTGAGATTGACAGTTTTACACGTCCCCTCGAATGTGAATGTTCCGCCTAATTTATTCTTTATTCAGTAAAAATCAACTCGAAACTCAATGTGCTATGGGGTTTTGGCAGTTTTGAGTTAAAGCAAAGGTTACAAAACTTGATATTTCCAGATGGGGTTATCTATAGTTTTGAAAACAACACATTTCGAACCTGCCGATCTAATTCCGTTTTTGCCTCAATGGCAGGACAGTCAAGGCTTTTGCTAAAAGAAGAAACCGGAACTAAAGGATTTTACTCCAATAACTCCGGTTTGGTAGCCCGTAGGGGAATCGAGAAATTAGTCGATTGCCTTTTCACCCGCCTTTTTGTCCGCTTAGAATCACATTTCTTCTTCCACCCACTATATCGGCTAAATTTGTGCCATGTTCCCGGTAACCTTAAGCAAACAGCTTTTCAAAGTAGGAGTTTATACGTCTGCTTTAATCTGGGCGTTATTCTTAGCCGCACATACTATTCGTGAAGGGTGGGAAACATTGTTTTTTAAAACAAGTACTATCATTCCATCATTCATTTTTGTTCTTTGGCTCATTAACCTGGCCCTTGCTCAGATGAAGGAGAAATTTTTTATTACTGTATTATCCCAATATTTCCGCTACATTTTCAGCTACCTGGTTTGCCTTTCACTTGTTGCCCTTGGCAGAGTTCTGCTATTTTATATTATCTCAGGTAACGAAGTAGAAACAAAGCATTTTATTCAGCTTACTTCTATGTATGCAAGTTTTATACTGGGGTCTGTACTTAATACTATTATTTTACTGATTCAGAATCTGATTATACTTGGCGACAAGAAAACAAGGATGGAACTCGAGAACGCTGAACTGAAAATTAAAAATGTTGAAGCAACTAATCGGCATTTAAAACAACAGATTCATCCGCATTTTCTTTTTAACTCCCTTAGTACGTTAAAAGCACTCATAAAAAAACATCCCGGCAATGCAGAAGATTACCTGATTAAATTATCTGAATTCCTAAGAGCCTCTCTGTTATCAAACACCCCCAATACTGTTAAGCTTGAGGAGGAACTTAAACTTTGCAATGATTACCTCGAAATGCAGAAAATAAGGTTTGCTGATGCCCTCGATTACACTATAAATATCCCCGATGTCACCCGGCATTCGGCTTACGTTCCCGTTTTTTCTATTTTGCCATTGCTTGAAAACGCTATAAAGCACAATAAGTCTACTATCGAATCTCCATTACATATTCAGATAAAATATGCCAATGGAAGAATTGTGGCTTCTAACAATATACAGCCAAAACTATCTTCAGAACCATCCACTGGTTTGGGATTAGAGAACCTAAGTGAGCGATACAGGATTTTAGCAGGAGACGAGGTAATTATCATTAAGGGCGACACAACATTTTCCGTTAGCATCAAAACACTTAAACAATGAAAATAGTTATAATAGAAGATGAAAAGCTTACTGCAGATGATTTGGCAGAAACTATTTTAAAAATTAATCCCAAAGTTCACATCCCAGCTATTCTTAATTCAGTTACAGAATCCATTTCCTGGTTTCAGGGAAATGAAAAGCCCGATTTGATTTTCAGTGATATTCAGCTTGGTGACGGGCTATGTTTTGAAATATTCAAAGCGGTTTCCGTTACCGTTCCGGTAATTTTTTGCACAGCCTATGACGAATACGCTTTAAACGCTTTCAAAGCGAACGGTATTGATTATATCCTAAAGCCTCTCACGAAGCGATCAGTAGGAAGCGCTCTTGAAAGGTATAATAACCTGAAAAATAATTTTTTTAAAACAATCGAGGGCATTAAAAAAATTGCCGAAGCATTAGAAAGCAGAAAAAGCCTGCAAGACGCATCTGTATTGGTCTATATTAAAGAAAAAATAATCCCTGTCCAGCTTGCACACATAGCATTTTTTTATATTGAAAATGAAATAACCCATTTGGTAAGCTTCGATCAGAAAACTTATTTCATAAATAAAACCTTAGAAGAATTGGAAAAAATTACCGGAAGCGATTTTTACCGGGCGAACAGGAAATTTCTTATCAATCGTAGAGCTATTAAGGATGCATCGCATTATTTACATCGTAAGCTTTTAATAAATCTTACCATTTCAGTCTCCACAATCGAATCTATAACTGTAAGCAAGGAAAAAGTAACACCTTTCCTGCACTGGCTCTCTGCTCGTTAACCCACGGCCTATTCACCTGGCTATTTGGCTGCCTGGGTCATATTTCATGTAAAAAATGTTTTTTCCTTCCCAACTTAGCGGTTAAAGACTACACTAACAAAATATTAGCGCTATGGCAGCATTATATCATACCATCTTAACGATCCACATTCTTAGCTTCATACTATTTATAGGGACTACAGTAATTGATTTTCTGCTGTACCGTCAGTTTTGGAAATTCTACGGAAATGATATTGCAAAGGCAAAAACAATTTGGGAAGTAAAGAACAAAATCGGCCCCATCATCCGCTTTGGAGGTTTTCTTGCATTTCTTGCTGGTATCACTTTAATGGCTACTGCACATTATGGTGGACAAACCTGGTTAAGAATAAAAGTCCCGCTCGTAATCCTTGCACTTATCAATGCCGTTATTTTGGCACGAAAGCAACGTAAGGCTATCGGAGCAAATGCAGAGATAAATATTGCTTTCAAAGCACAAAAACCTAAGGAGCTGAAAAACAGGTTCACATTTTTTTATTTCATTCAACTATGCATATTTTTCTTTATTATCCTGTTAAGTGCATTCAGATTCAATTAATGTGAAAACCCAATTGCACCGTCAAAGAATTATCGTATGAATTAGGATTTGCTTACCCTGATTATTTTTCACGGCTTTTTAAAAAACAGACTGGTAAAAGCATTAGCCAATTCTTAATCTGCATTCAGAATTTGTCCAGACAAATGTAGAATTGGTGAAGCAGCAATAAATTTTTAACGCTGATATTTTCCGTCAGAAAATAAAAACAAATCATATAAAATGGAGCAATCAAAACAAATAAATATTAAACGAACCTTCACTTATACCTTTGCGGCCCTTGCTATAGTCGCCCTGTTCTTTGGGATTGTGCATATGGTGCTGGTGGTTGCACACGTTTCGAAGCCAGCCATCGCCACGGTTTACGGTCTCACTCCAAGGCGACGCTGGGCACTCGTGGTCATTGTGATGGCACTGGTTAGTGTAATCATAGGTTGGCGGACTTTCCGTCAATCCGCCGCCAGTCGTATCAGCATCCTTAAAGGGAAAAGGAGAGCTATCGCAGCCATAGTATTGGGGCTGCTCGCTGTGATTAGTGGGGGACTGAATTTAGCCGCCGCTAATGGTGGGCCCGGTACTGGTAACGGAGTAGTTGGTAGTGCTCAAGCTCTGGTGCTTGGGCTGATAGGCATCGTTCTCGGTGGGTTGACACTAACACGGTATAGACGGAATGCTCTGTGATCTCAATATTGAGCCGGCTTTCGGATTTTGCCCTTTTACAAGACACTCTCATGTAGATAGGAATCTTCCCTGTTTTTGCGTTTAGCTTTGCTTCGTTAGGAAAGTAAGTGACAGAAATTTTCATCAGTTGAAATTTTAGGTGAAACAAACGATTTTGGTGAAACAGGAGTGAAGCAAAAACTGACGAAAACTGATTCTAAACGGTGAGTAGTGAAAAACAAAAACCCCGCAAACAAACAGTTGCGGGTTGTCAGCAGGTTAGAGTAGCCCCGACAGGAATCGAAACTGTATCTAAAGTTTAGGAAACTCCTATTCTATCCCTGTCCGACTGGCGTCAGCCGGGCGGGCATTGAACAAACTATCTCACTGATGAATGAATTTTTCAGACTGCCCTTAATTAATTGGTATTCAATAAATTATATAAATATCCAATTGGCTACTAGCCTCGGAGCTTTTTTAAGACGAGATTACTGTTACCTGTGATTTGCGACGGCTCCTCTCTTTCAAAAATATGCTATTTTAGTGACTGGTTCGAGCCCTTTTCCCTGGGATTATTCATAAATTTGATAAAACAAGTTCTTTTAATCACCGCGAATTCAACACTCGTTTACTCAAAAGTAAATGATGGCTTGGATACTGAATTTTCGGGAAATAAGTTATTGGAAAAAATGCCAGTACTCCCAGTTGCTGGTACCCTGCCTCATAAAAACGGTTTTCGGGATACCCAGCGCACACCGGGTAAACAGGAGGGGTAACACTTCTCCTGCCCAACAATCGCTTTTCAATAGGCCTTAAGCAGCAGGTCAGGTAGGGGACACAGAAGCTCACGTTACTGGCTGTGTTTGCCCTCATTTGGATAGGAGGGGTATTCGGAGGGGTGCGGCATAAAATTGATGATAACCATTTGTGAACCAATAGGATGCCAGAGTCCCAGCGGGATCACCAATCTTTCTCAGGCCATTGATTATCAATGGCCTTTTTATTTGTTCGACGGGCTGGATCAACTTCTTTGCATCCCTTGCGTATATAGATTTTCATCATTTCTTAATATGTCCTTACAATAAGGTCTTTAGCAATAAACTTCTGCTGGTTATAATTTTTTTACAGATTTGATTTATATGGTAAAAAGCAGATCAATTTTTGCCAGCGTGCCAATACCTGCTCATCAAACATTTTATCAAATTTTGTAATTGCAAAAAAAAGCGACTGTGAAAACAGCCGCTTTGTAACACTAAAACCAACATTACATTTAAAATTCAGCAACTGCAGATTTCTTCCGGAACATTTCAAATAATAACGGGTGCCGTGAAAAACCCCGTTCTTTTAAAAGTGGAGAATCTGCGACGTTCAAATAATCTATCATGCACAAGGGTAGTAAGGTGCCAGGATTGTATAAAAGCCCCTGTATAAAACAAGCGCTTTTTCCATCGTTAAAAATTTACGGGATATCTGATTTTAAAAACGGGCTGCCTGGTTCCCGGACAGGTTAATTATACAAAGGCCGGTACTACGCTGCAATTATACAGCGTAGTATCTCTCTGGCGGAAGGTTTTATTGTATATACGCAACTTATTGAAACAACCGCATATTGTCCCGAAGGCTGATCGATCATCCTGAAATACATTGCATAAATATCCGGGTACCGTTTCTTAAAGAACTTCATGAATTTAGTATACTCATATAGCCGGGGCCTGAAGGTTTCAGTAATTGATTGCATGCATCAGTTATTTAAGCTGTTCCTTGTTTTTTCTTTCGCTTTCCGGGCAATGCAGGGCGGGATTCATTTATCCGGCAATATTAACAATCACCATGGCTGCAAGCTACCATTGATTGCATTTAAATTCGTTACATTATTTAAAGGCAATCTTACACAATTCACACTTGGATAACATGTCGTTAAGGATAAGCATGTTTGCAATGTGTGAATTATGTAAATTTTTGAAAGATATATGTAACAATAATCCGGATAATAAGAAGTAGTTGAGAAGCACGACTTCCATTAAACCCGGTATTTGCTGCAAATGCGATAAACAGCTGTCAAATGCTGAAGCCGAAAATCGAAAACGCATACTGCGTGACGGGACCGATAAACAGGGGAACAACATCCACTTCAGTATTTGAAGAGATGGAAGAAGGTTGTTTATTTATTTCTTTTGCTGAAATTTTGCCATTGATTTTTCCGGAGCGCGGAAAAGAATTGGCTATCATGATTTCAAGAGCCAGATTTCGTGAAGAGATGTTTGACAGTTAGCACCAGCCGGTATATTTTAAAAAGTTACACCATGCCAGCACATCAACAACCATCAATGCCGCTTCACATCATTCTGATAATACTTCCAGCCCAAGGTGATAACCAATATCAATATATTTAATAATTTTTCGATCAGGATATCCATTGGGGTCTTCTTTACCGGACTTTACAACAATCTCAAAGTAATGCAGGTCGGTTTTTACTACCAGGTAGATTTGTTCCCTGTAAGAGAGGTTGGACGCGGATGGCTGATACCTGATTGAGTCGCCCGGGGCTACGTTTTCACCCGGAAGTATGGTTTTCCACATAGTCAAAGTATTGGTATGGATTAAAATAGGATATACAGAAGGGGCAAATATTATACCATGGTTTGATACAAAGGCATGAATTTATACTAAGGAAATATACCTGAAATACCATTGCGGCCGCCGCAGCTTTTAAGTGGATTAATGTGCAATTTCAGGTTGCCGATCAACTGTAAATTTGTTTCGCACGATTTTCTTTACCGTTAACTATCATCATTGTTGACCCAAAAGGCTCCAATCTGCAAAGTTTTCAGCGGTAATTTCAGTTTCCCTGCAAACGCTGTCATTATTGTCAGCCTTCATCTAATGCAATTGGTTATTGCATGCCCTTTGAAACGAAAGGCAAATAAGCCCTGTTTAGAGCTGCGAATGAACTACCTTCATACAATATCTGATATAGCTTTATGGTATTGTCTTTAAAAGTTCTACCAGGGAAACAAACCCAATGACAAAAGCAGATAAGGATAAACCCATACTTTCTCAAAACCTTTTTCCGGTTGTGGGGATAGGTGCATCTGCCGGTGGCCTGGAAGCATTTAAAAACCTGATAAAAGCGATACCGGAAGACTCCGGCATGGCCTATATATTGGTGCAGCATTTACATCCCGAACATGAAAGCACCCTGCCTGAAATTTTGCAGCGGGTAACGCCTATACCTGTTGTAGAAATAAGCGATAATGTTCATGTAAACCCCAATCATATCTATGTTATTCCGTCCAATAAAATTCTTCTGGCTTCAGATGGTGTGTTAAAACTAAGCCCAAGATCTGCAAAAGACAAATTGAACCTGCCCATCAATATCTTTTTTTCATCGCTGGCAGAAGTACACCAGTCACATGCTATAGGTGTGATACTATCGGGCAATGGCGCAGATGGTACAGCAGGTTTAAAAGATATAAAAGATCATGGCGGCCTTACTTTGGCCCAGGAACCGGGTACTGCTTCTTATGAAGGCATGCCGCAACATGCTATTGATGCAGCCGTTGTCGATTTCATTCTTCCATCCGGAAAAATTCCGGAAAAGCTGATGGAACTGCAACGATCTTTTATTATTTCTTTTTCTGCAGATGACGGTGCAAAAAAAAACAAAACAGATGAAGAGGAATTCAGGCAGATACTGGCATTGATCAGGATTCGGGCAGGCGTGGATTTTAGCCTGTATAAACAAACAACCATCCGCAGGCGCATCATTCGCCGCATGATGATTCTTCATCTTGAAACAGTTGCCGATTACCTTGAACAGCTTAATAAAAATAAACCGGAACAGGATATTTTATTCCAGGATTTGCTGATACCGGTAACTTCTTTTTTTCGCGATCCGGTAACTTTCGGCATATTATGCGAGACGGTTGTCCCGGAAATGATAAAAAATAAACCGGCCGGTCATCCCTTGCGCATCTGGATAGCGGGTTGCTCTACAGGGCAGGAAGTGTATTCAATCGCCATGTGCATTCTGGAATATGCAAACGATCATATTTCAAACAGCAAGGTTCAGATTTTTGCAACCGACATTTCTGAGAACGCTATTAAAAATGCAAGAAATGGTATCTATTCAAAAAAAGAGCTGGAGGGGGTTTCAGAAAGCCGTTTGCAGCAATTTTTCAATAAAACAGATGGGCATTACCAGGTAAAAAAGCAGGTAAGGGATATATGCGTTTTTGCCGTGCACAATTTTTTAAAGGATCCTCCTTTTGCAAAAATGGATTTAATCAGTTGCCGCAATGTGCTTATTTACATGGAAGCTTTTCTGCAAAAAAAAGCACTTCATATATTTCATTATGCCCTTAATGATAAAGGGATTTTAATGTTGGGAAAATCAGAAACGACCGGAAATGCTTCCGAGTTTTTTATCCCATTTGGAAAAAAGGATAAATTTTATACCAGGAAATCTGTGCCGGGAAGATTCAGGAATCTGACCGGTGAACGCAGCGAAACAGCTATTGCCGGCAGCAAGGATTTGTTGCGGGATAAAGAAGGAAAAGCAGTAGATTTTCAAAAAAATGCCGATGATATTTTACTTTCAAAATATACACCTGCAGGCGTGGTAGTAAATGAACAGTTTGATATTGTGCAATTCCGGGGTTCTACCGGCCAGTACCTGGAGCCTTCACCCGGTAAACCAAGTTTGAATGTGCTGAAAATGGCAAAAGAAGGATTGGCTTTCGAAATCCGTAATGCATTACACAAAGCAAAGAATAGCAGTGAGCCTTTTATCAAAAAAAGTATCCCGGTAAACAATGGAGAAAAAATAGTAACCATTGAAGTGGTTCCATTGCTGGATACCATTGAATTGCATTTTTTGATTCTTTTCAGGGATGAGCCGGCAGAAGGTGCCGGTCTTGTTTGGGTTAACGATAAAGGGATTTCTGTAAACAGTAAAAAAGAAGCAACAGATACCCGTGTCCAGCAATTGGAAAAGGAACTGGCACAGGCAAGGGAAGACATGCGCAGCATTACGGAGGACCAGGAAGCCGCCAATGAAGAACTACAAAGCTCCAATGAAGAATTAGTGAGCGGCAGTGAAGAATTGCAAAGCATGAACGAAGAATTGGAAACCAGCAAAGAGGAATTGCAAAGCACCAACGAAGAGTTGATTACCGTAAACCAGGAACTCTACGACCGCAACGAACAACTAAACCAGGCCCGCAAGTTTGCCGAAATCACTATTTCTATACTTCATGAACCCCTGATTGTGTTGGATAAAAATTTCTTTATCAAAAGTGCCAACAAAGCATTTTATAAAGTTTTTCAGTTAACGGAAAACGAGACCCTGGGCAAAGTTTTATTTGAATTGCAGGACAATGGCTGGAATATTCCGGGATTGCGGGAAGAACTGGTAAAAATGCAGAAGGAAAAAGAAAAGATGATTGAAGTGGAAATAACTTTTACATTCCCTGGCATAGGCAAAAAGGCCATTTGTTTTAATATTCAGCCAATACACAATGAAAATGGCGAACAACTGATTCTGCTTGCGCTGAATGATATTACTGTAAGGAAAAATGCAGCGCTTGCACAAGTCGGCGTCCGTAAGCAACTGGAACGAAATGCTGAAATGATACAAAACCTGTACATGAATGCACCTGGTTTTATTTGCACATTACGGGGCCCGCAACATATTTATGACCTGGTAAACCCATCCTATCAGAAATTATTCGGGAAACGTAAAATCCAGGGCAAACCAATTATTGAAGCGTTGCCGGAACTGGCGGGCCAGGATTTTGATACCATTCTTGACAACGTTTATAATACCGGCGAGACATTTGTTGGTATTGAAGTTCCTATAACGCTGGCCCGTGACGAAGGACTTTTACCCGAACAGCGTTATTTTAATTTCTCTTACCAGCCGATTTATGATGAGGCTGAAAAAATAAACGGCATCCTGGTTTTTGGTTACGAGGTAACCGAAGAAATACGCGGCAAAAAAATAGCGGAAGAAAGCGCAATACGTTTTGGGATACTGGCCGATGCCATGCCGCAAAAAATGTGGACAGCAGATGAAAATGGGAATGTAGATTATCTTAACCGGCAGTGGTTTGAATATACACATAAAACCTTTGAAGATTTAAAAGGACTGGGCTGGGAAAAAATAATACATCCTGATGACTGGAGCCACAACCAACAAACCTGGCAACGTTCTATTAACTCCGGCGAAGATTTTCAACTGGAACACCGCTTCCTCCGGCACGATGGCGTCTATGTCTGGCATTTAAGCAGGGGGCTGGCTCAAAAAGATGCGAATGGAAAAGTAATGGTATGGATAGGTACCCATACAGATATAGATGAACAGAAAATGAAGGAACAAAAAAAGGATGAATTCATCAGTATTGCAAGCCATGAGATGAAGACACCGCTTACTACCGCAAAAGCATATCTTCAATTGCTGGAGCTTTCTTTGGATGCTGCCAATGAAAAATCTATCCTCTATGCAAAAAAAGCCAGTCTTTCTGTTTCCAGGCTCAATGAACTGATAAACGAATTGCTGGATGTTAGTAAAATACAAAGTGGTAAATTAAATTATAACATTACCAATTTTGATTTTAATGAGATGATTGACAATACCATTGAAAATATGCAGTATTCTTCGCTGCAGCATACCATAACAAAAACAGGCAGCGTGCTGCAGAAAGTATCCGGAGATAAAGACAGATTGCAACAGGTAGTTATCAATTTTTTGAGCAATGCCATCAAATATTCGCCGGAAGCGGGAACGGTTTTTATACATACTGAAGAACAAAATGGTGGAATAAAAGTCTCTGTCAAAGATCATGGTATCGGAATATCAGCTCTGAACCTTGAAAAAGTGTTTGAAAAGTATTACCGTATAGAAGATCATGCAATACAATTCCAGGGTTTGGGTATTGGGTTATATATCTCTTATGAAATTATTCAGCGTCACCATGGCAAGATTTGGGCAGAAAGTGAGCTGGGGAAAGGAAGTACATTCAATTTTTCATTGCCGGTAAATTAATGTAGCGATTTAGATAAATACCCGACCTCCCGCTGTACGCTTATTTCACACTATTTTGCACTATTTATGAAGAAAGCTGTTCTTATATATGATGATGACAAGGAAATATTGTTTTTATGCAAAGAAATACTGGGGAAAGATAAATACCGTGTAGAAACCCTGACACGCTGCGTCGATGTTATTGCCGACATTGAGCTTTATAAACCTGGTATCATTTTAATGGACCTGTGGATACCCGAAACCGGCGGCGAAAAAAATATCATAACAATTAAGGAAAACCCGCAAACCCAGCACATTCCTGTCATCATATTTTCAGCAAATGTGGAAGTCAAAGAAATATGTAAAAGAATACAGGCCGACGGCTATATAGAAAAGCCATTTGACATTGCTTTGCTGTTGCAAACAATTGGGGATAATATTTTGTAAAAAACAATATTGGCCTGTAAAAGTATGTCTGTTAAAAAACAACATTATTCCGCCCGGATACTGTTAACAGGATTGGCCATAGCAGATTTGATTGCCTGAAAGCCTACCGTAATAACTGCGATACTGTTGTTACAAGCCCCGCGCCGGCAAAAAATCCACGGGTTAACAGGCACACGGCAGGCAAAATTATTTAACCAGGCATGCAGGCAATACCAGGCCAGGGGAGAGGCGATCAGCAACGAGATAAAAACCAATTGCAGAAAATCTATTCAAGGTTAATTTAAGAACCTGGGGGCAAACGCAAACCGCCGGATAAGGTGTAATCCGCCGGTAAGTATAACTCTTTTTCAAAATTCTGTAACAAATTTGGCACCATCATGATGCAACTTTGTACAATCAATCAAATTGATTAACCATGAGTGTTGAAAATAACCATTTCGGGATACCGTTGATTGGCGTAGAAAGTGAGCACTGCGCACTGATTGTAGACAAGGGACTTTCAAAAATAAAAGGAATACAAAAACATCGTGTGGAACTGAACAACAGGCAGGCAGTTATAGATACAGATATGGCTCCGGAAACGCTGCAGCATGCCGTGCAGTCTATCCGTGCATCGGGTTATGATGTGGCAACAGTAAAAAAGCAATTTCCTGTAACGGGTATGAGCTGCGCTTCCTGTGCTGTAAGTGTGGAATCAATCTTACATGCGCAACAAGGTGTGGTGCAGGCCTCCGTAAATTTTGCTGCCAATAGTGTGCAGGTAGAATTTGTTCCCACCATTATTGAACCAAAAGATATGAAGCAGGCTGTGCAGGGAATAGGGTATGATTTGGTAATTGATGAAACAGAAGACGCTAAGGAAGCAGTAGAAAACATACGCCGGGAACAGTTTGACAACTTGCGTAAACGGACGATTTGGGCAATCGGTTTATCTGCGCCACAGGTAATGATTGGGATGTTTTTTTTGAATATTCCTTATGCGAACTTTATATTATGGGCATTGGCAACACCTGTTGTTACCTGGCTTGGAAGGCAGTTTTTTATCAATGCCTGGAAACAGGCCAGGCACCGTTCTTCGAACATGGATACACTGGTGGCGCTGAGTACAGGTGTTGCCTGGCTGTTCAGCATTTTTAATACACTATTCCCCGGGTTCTGGGAAAGCAGGGGTTTGCAGGTTCATGTGTATTTTGAAGCGGCCTCGGTAGTAATTGCATTTATCCTGCTCGGAAAATTATTGGAAGAAAAAGCAAAAGCCAATACGTCTTCAGCTATAAAAAAACTAATAGGATTACAACCCAATGCTGTTAATATTATTCACCAGGGCGGGCATATTATGCAAATTCCCATTGCGCAGGTGAAAGTGGGCGATTTGTTATTGGTTAAACCCGGAGAAAAAATTCCTGTAGATGGTTCCATCCGGGACGGAGAATCTTACATAGACGAAAGTATGATTAGTGGAGAGCCTGTACCTGTTTTGAAAACCGGGGGTGACAAAGTGATAGCAGGAACCATTAACCAAAAAGGCAGTTTTCAATTTGTGGCAGAGAAAGTGGGGGCTGATACTTTTCTGGCACACATTATAAAGATGGTACAGGAAGCGCAGGGCAGCAAGGCGCCGGTTCAAAAACTGGTGGATAAAATTGCAGGCATTTTTGTTCCCATTGTAATTGGTATTGGTATTTTATCTTTTATTGCATGGGCATTATTGGGCGGTGCAAATGGCGTAACGCAGGGGTTGCTGGCGTTGGTAACCGTACTGGTCATTGCTTGTCCCTGCGCATTGGGACTGGCAACGCCAACAGCTATAATGGTTGGAATAGGTAAAGGGGCTGAACAGGGTATTTTAATTAAGGATGCTGAAAGCCTTGAATTATCCCACAAGATTAATGCCCTTATATTAGATAAAACCGGCACAATTACAGAAGGCAAACCAACTGTTACTGATATACTTTGGATAAACAATCCAACAAACGAACAAAAAAATATTCTTTACAGTATTGAACAATCGTCAGAACATCCTTTGGCAGCAGCTGTGGTTGCCAGGCTTACATCGGAATCTCAATTAATCGCTATAACTGATATTGCCAGCGTGACCGGAAAAGGAATTCAGGCTAATTATAATGGCGTATCTTATTATGCCGGTAATAAGCGGTTGCTGGAAGAAAAAAATATTGCCATTTCAAATGAGTTGCAGCTTGCCTCTGAAAATTGGGGTAATGAAGCAAAAACAGTTATCTGGTTCGCTTCAAATAAAGAAGTACTGGGCATACTTGCCATTGCTGATAAAGTTAAGCCATCTTCTGCAGAGGCGATAAAGACATTGCAGCAAATGAATATAGAGGTATATATGCTTACAGGCGATAACAGGCAGACTGCAGCAGCAGTTGCAGGACAGGTGGGTATCAAAGAATATAAAGCTGAAGTAATGCCAGATGATAAGGCCGTCTTTATAAAACGCTTACAACAACAGGGCAGGATAGTTGCCATGGCAGGCGATGGCATTAATGACAGCCATGCACTGGCACAGGCCGATGTAAGCATCGCGATGGGCAAGGGAACAGATATTGCAATGGATGTTGCCCGGATGACTTTAATGGGTTCGGATTTGTCAAAAATCCCGGCAGCCATCAGGCTGTCGAAGAAAACGGTTCATACTATCCGTCAAAACCTGTTCTGGGCTTTTATCTATAATCTTATTGGCATCCCTGTTGCGGCAGGTGTATTATACCCTGTTAATGGGTTTTTACTAAATCCTATGATTGCAGGTGCGGCAATGGCACTTAGCTCAGTATCTGTTGTTACCAATAGCTTACGTTTAAAATGGGTTAAATTATAAATTGAAAAGTATGAAAAAGTATCAGTTTAAAACAAATATTAATTGTGGTGGTTGTGTGGCTGCAGTAACTCCTTCCTTAAATAGCAGTAGTGATATTAAGAATTGGAGTGTAGATACGCTGGATGTAAAAAAAATACTGACTGTTGAGACTGAAAGCTTAACAGAAGATGAAGTGATGCAGATGGTGAATAAAGCAGGCTATAAAGCGGAATTATTATCAAAAAACAATGCCGGATGATTGTCTCCATGTATGTTAACTTCGCAATGATATAACCAGTTTTGATGCGTATTGCAGCAACCATAGGGCATTTTTTCAGTAATTTGCTGAAAGCAATATTTGTCCGCAAAAAGGATTGCTGTAAGTAAAGGCTGTAAAGGTCGGGAGATTGACATTGTATACAATTAACAAGAACTAATTTTGATATAGCAAAAATAACTCTACTTTTACATCACAAATTCATGAAAAAGCTTTTAATAACCATAACAGCCCTTGTGTATTTTGCTGTCTCCAGCGGGGCTACGGTTAACCTGCATTATTGCATGGGTAAGCTGATGAGTTGGGATTTGTCGGCCAAAAGCAAGGGTAAATGTGATTCCTGCGGCATGGAAAAGACAGGGCACAAAGGCTGCTGTCATGATGAGCATAAGCAGTTAAAGGTTGAAAAAGACCAAAAGGTTTCTGAATCTGCTTTTCAATTTCTTTCCATTTCCGCTGCAGTTATCGCTCCGGCTCATATTGGGTTGCCGGTTGTATATTCTTCAAACTTAGTTACCAATAATCCCATTGCTCATGCGCCTCCCCATTTGGGTGGAGTGCCCATTTTCGTTCTTAACCGCAATTTCCGGATTTGATTTTCTTCTCCTGATGGTATAACTGGCATTCTGCCGGGCAAAGGGCTTTTCTATCTATCGCCCTCCATAAAATTCAACATATATAACCATTCCCGGAATGTGATAACGCTGCAGCGCGTTTATCCCAAGGGCTATTTAATGATTCTTAAAAATAAGTAAAATGAAAACAATGAAAATGTTTTTCACTGTAGCCATATTATTGGTTACAGTATCATTTGCCAATGCACAAAGCGACAAAGCACAAAGAACCGTTGGTGTAAAAACACAAACCATCAACGTTTCCGGTACATGCAGCATGGATAAAAGACGTATTGAAACTGCCGCCCACACGGTTGATGGGGTAAAATTGGCTGTTTGGGATGAAACTACGCAGTCACTTACATTAACGTACAGTATGTTTAAAAAGGATGCGGCGGACAAGGTTCAAAAGAAAATAGCGCTTGCTGGTAATGACACAGAGAAATACAGGGCTGATGATACAGTGTATCAAAAATTGCCTGAATGCTGTCATTATCAAAGAAAACAATCATAGTCAACTCATCGGACCTGTCAGGGTGCGCAATCCTGACAGGCTTTATTCTTAATGTATTTATTTCTTCATTAAAAAAACACAAAAATGAAATTAATCAAACTGCTCTTTATGGCAACCTTAACCATTGTATCTGTTGCTGTTTTTGCAC
>Ga0070666_10000139_pt1 | contig 50346 bp, 38 predicted proteins | sample KBSS23metaG_FD_64677 | JGI IMG/M metagenome (GOLD analysis project Ga0070666, IMG submission 64677) | Switchgrass rhizosphere microbial communities from Kellogg Biological Station, Michigan, USA - KBS S2-3 metaG | ecosystem: Host-associated > Plants > Roots > Rhizosphere > Soil ... | reverse complement strand
CGACAGCGTCGCCGACGCACATTTTCTGCTCATGCGCGCGCTCGAGCGCGAGCTCGCGCAGCACCATCCCGGACGTTTCGTACCGCGCTACTGGATGGTGACTTTTTCGCGCGTACCGTACACGCTCGCGTTCGAGCGCGGCGAAATCCAGGCGGCGATATTGCGCGATCTCACGGACGGCAAGACAGAGCTCGCGCAAATCGATATGGCGCTGGCGGATCGGCTCATCGAGCAGCGCTTGCCGCTGTTGCACGTCTGAGCCGCGCCGGACAGGCACCGGTCATCTGCGCGATGCTAGCTTAACTCCGCACCACGACCGCGTACGCGCAAGGAGAACGTCATGGTCTTCTCGATCCACCCCGCCACTGCGCCGCTGATCTCCCTGATCGCCGGCATCCTGATCCTGTTCATTCCACGCCTGCTCAACTACATCGTTGCGTTCTATCTGATCCTGATCGGCCTGGTGGGGCTGCTCGGCGGCAGAGTGTGAGACAACCGCGCCGCTAGGGCACGCAAACAGGTGATCCGGTAAGCCGCTGTGTTGGCTGGTCGATATTCCAGCTCCCAGCCAGCGGCGGCGCCAGATTGATTTGCGTGCTGTAGTGGCCTTGCGTGCCGCTGCTGAAACTCGCAGTCAGCGTGCCGACCTGGGTTGGCACGGTCGCGGCCCACAGACACGTTGGGCAAAAGCCGCTGAGCTGGCTGAGTGCGAGCGTGGTGCTCGCGGCAAACGGCGAGGCACTGCCGGCCACCCAGCGCGGTTGTCCGAGTGAATCGTAGAGATAGAACGCATCGAACTGCGTCGATGGCAGCGCCAGCACATCCATGCCGTAACCCGATTGCGTCGGCGCGAACCACTGCCCGGTCAAATTGGCCTGCGTACCGTTCACAGCCACACAACCGCCGAGCGCGAGCTGAGTGAAGCGCTCGCTGCCGCTGATGCCGTTCAAGTGCCAGGAAAACATGAAGTCGGTGGCGTTGATCGGCGTCAGCAGCACGTCGCCGACGATGTCGAACGTATTGATCGCGGTGCCCATCCAATTCACGCGCAGCAGTTGTGCGGTCCAGGTGCCGATGCTCGCATCCGGCACCGCTGCACCCGCCGTGTACCAGATCGGCGTGCCGTCTTCGAGATACGTGTACCAGTAGAGCACGCGATTGCCGGCTGCATCGTTCATGAATATGCCGTGGCCGGAACGCTGCGGATTGAAATAGGCGCCCGGCGCGGGATGCATGACTGCTGCCGAGGGCGCGAAATTGGCCGCCACCGCCAGCTCCCCGGCCGCGCTGCCGGTCGCGGTTGTCACGACGTACCAGCGTCCGGCACTGACCGGGATCGCCGCATCATGGCGTTGCGTACCGCCGCCGAATGTCCATTGCGCCACCGCGCCGGTGCTGGGCGGCGCGGCTGCGACCGCCGGCGCGGCCGACGTCTCGGGGAAATCGGCGCGCGCGACGTAGACCGAGAAATTGCCGGGACAAGTCGCGCCAACCGCGCACCAGGTGCTCAGATTCAGCGTGCCGGGACCGGGTATATCGACGAACACATGTTGCAGCGATTCGCCAGGGCCCAGCAGGTAGCCGGCGCGTTCGACCGCATTGGCAACATCATTGCCACCGGGCGTGCGCGTGAATCCGAACGGCAGGAAACTGGTCTGCCCCGCGTAGCCCTGATTGGCATCGACCAAAACCGCGCCATAGAAGCGGCCCGGACCGATGGCGGACGGGAAAACCGCATTCGCAGGCAAGGCGTTGTTCCAGGACAGCCGCAGTGGAAACGCGGCGCCCTGCGGCACGTGTCCCGGACCGGTCACCGCGAGGAAAGGACCGGCAAAGTTGCTGCCGCCCCGAACCGGCTGCGGCGGCCCGACCGCCGGCAAACCGGCGCTCAACGTGACCGAATAGTTCGTGGACGTCCCCTGCGGTATGTCGACGAGCGCCCAGACATTGCCGCCGAGCGGCGCATCGCGCAGATCGAGTACACAACGCGCGATCGAACCCGCGACCGCGACGCTCGAACACGCCTGCTCGACGAAATTCGGCTGCAGGTCGTCATTGCTGTCGATGCCAACGAGCAAGCGTGCCTGCGGCGCATTCGAGGCCGTAATTTCGGCGATGAATACCCGGCTCGTCATCGCATCGCCGGCGCCGCTGAGCAGGGGAAACAGCACGAACTGCTTGCCGGTGCCGGGGAACGTCGAGTACAGATCGCTCGGTGTCGGGTCGACACCGAGACTCATGTCGGTGGTCTGCGCGATATCCGGCCGCGCCAGTCCGAACGTCGCGATCGGCAACGCCAGGAGGCCACCTGCATTTAGTGTGGCGCTCCCCCCGGGCGCATGCGCGACGATCTCCTGGAACGGCTGCGCGGCACCCGGCGATGCGTACACCGCAACCGGCAGGGCGACATCGCTCGCGCTTTGTCCACCTGTGGATTTGTGTAAAACAATACGTCCGCTGGTCCAAGTGCCCGGCAGACGTTCGTCGCTGACGTCGACGGTGATGTTCAGCAGCTGCGAAGCGCCGGGAGCGAGAGTGAACTGGTTCGGCGTGACGCTGATGTGCGCAAAATCCGCGCTGACGCTGACCTGCCAGGTGCCACCGCCGGACAAGTCCGCAACCGTGCGCGTGAAGCTGCATTGCACGAGACACGCTTCGCTTTCGATGCCGGCGCGATTGAGATTCCCGGGTTTGCCGCCGTGTGCCGGATCTTGCGCAGTGATCTCGGCCGTGCTCAATGGCAGATACAAGCTGGCCTTTGCTGCGCTCGCCGGCTGGGCGCGGCCGGCGCCAGCGCCGAGCGGCGAGGCCGCTGCCAGGGTTTCCGTACGCACGCTGCCGCCGAGCGCGGTGCCGATCAGCGCCGATTCCACCTGGGCCGGCGACCAGCTCGGGTGCGCGGCAATAACCAGCGCCGCGGCTCCAGCAACGTGTGGACTCGCCATCGACGTGCCGGTCAGCAGCGCCTCGCCGCTGCCGGTGCGTGCCGCCGACAGGATATTTGTCCCGGGCGCAGTGAGGTCGGGCTTGAGCACGCCGAAACCTGTCGGGCCGCGCGAACTGCTCGCTTCGAGGATGTCGCCGAAACTGTTATCGAGCGCGGCACTGACCCCGGCGATTTTGCCCGCATGCGAACCGGGACTATTCAACCAGACCTTGAGCTGCGCGCCTTCGTCATAGCCCAGATGTACCGCGGGCAGGAAATGATCGTCGCTGACGATGGATTCACCGTCAGCCGCAGTGTTCGCCAGCACGAAGCCGCCAGCGCCGGCATGCAGCACGTTGTAGCCCTTTTCCACACGCGCATACGTGCCGCGGTCGCAGATGACGATCTCGCCATGAAAGGTTCCAGCCGCGAACGGATTGCTCGCACCGGTCGGCTCCGTGCCTTCGCTGTCGCCGATGCCGCACAACGCGTTGCCGAAGTTGCCGGCATAGACGATGTTGGCCGGACCATAGCCTGCCGTATAACCCTGGCCGTTCAATGTCGGTGGCGGATTCGACGCCCCCGAGAAATCACCGAGTGCATTCGCGAAACGGCGGTTGTGGCTCGCGTTGGCGACGCTGATCACCCACGGCACGTTGCCGGGTGAGTCGATGGAATGCGGACCCGGTCCTTCGTTGCCTGCGGCGACCACGACGACGATGCCGGCGGCGCGCGCCTGAAACATCGAAGCCGCATCATTGCCGCCTTCATCGAGGAGAGCATACGGATCGACGGCATCGCCGCCGATCGAATAATTGATCACGTCCACGCCGTCGGCTATAGCCTGATCAAGTGCGGCGACCAGATCGGATTCGGGACAGCCACCATCGGGATTCGCCGCGTCCTTGTTCACGCAGGCCTTGTACATGATGAGGTTCGCATGCGGCGCCACACCGGATACCTGGCGTTGCAGCGCCACGGTATGGCCTTGCAGGGCATCGGTGATCGCGTCGCCCGCGGCGATGCCGGCGACGTGGCTGCCGTGACCGACGCTATCGACGCCGTGCGTGCCTTCGTCAGTGAAGTCATAGACGCCGATCAGCTTGTTGTTGCACGTCGCAGCGCCCGTCGTGCACAAGCCATAGAAATGCCCGCGCGGGTTGCTGATCGCATGGCCGTCGGCGCCCTGGGGCGCGAACGACGGATGCGTGGGATTGATGCCGGTGTCGATGATGCCGATCACCACGCCCTCGCCTTTCGTCGCGGCGATGCCGGACACCTGGCCGCTCCACAACTGGTCCGCGCCGATCCATTGTGGTCCGGCGTCAGTAAGCAGGCGCTGGCGGCGCTCGCGATGGATCGCGGCCACACCGGGCAGTGTCGCAATCACCGCGGCTTCGGCATCGGTCAGGGTCAGCGCGACGCCGTTTGCCGCATGCCGAAATACATGCCTGGGCTGCAGATTCCGGCCGAGAACCGCGCTACCCGCGCCGAGCAGCTCGGTGCGCGCCGCATCGAGGCGACGCAAGTAGTCGGAACTGTCGGCGCTTTCCAGTTCGCGCCGGACCGCTGCCTTCTCGCCGAGCAGCCGAATCGCGCCGCGCTCCTGCGCGCGTTCGCGCGCGTGTTCGACCAGTGGCGCGTCGTGCAGGCGCAGGATGTACGTGTGCGGCGCATCCGCTGCGCTCGCGCTCGCAACGAGCGCGCCCGCGAGCAAGCAGAGGTATTTCAATCGCATGGAACAAGTCCCTGTGATATTTGTGACAGTGTAGCGCTAGAACCGCGCGGCACGCGCAGGTTACGATGCGCTCGATGCTGACTCCCGACCATGACGCCACGACGCCGCTATTGCAGGCGCACGCGCTTACTTTCGCGCGTAATGAGGAAACGATTTTCGGGCCGCTGGATTTCACTCTGCAGACCGGCGAAATCGTACTCATGGAGGGCGACAACGGCTCGGGCAAAACCACGTTGCTGAAGGTACTGTCCGGGTTGCTCGAAGCGACTTCCGGCGAGGTGCTGCTGCACGGCGCGCCGCTGACGCTGGCGAAACTCTCGCATCAGGTTGCGTTGCTCGGCCATCTGCTCGGACTCAAGCTCGAGCTGTCGGCGCTGGAAAATCTGCGCTTCGCGATCGGGCTCGGCGGCATTCGCACCGGCATCACGCCGCAGCTGGCGCTCGCGAGCGTTGGTCTCGATGGTTTCGAAGACCAGCCGCTGCGCATGCTTTCGGCCGGCCAGCGCAAACGCGTCGCGCTGGCGCGGCTGCTGCTCGTGCCGGCCGCGCTGTGGCTGCTCGACGAACCGTATGCAAATCTCGACCGCGAAGGCATCGAACTGGTCAATCGCATTCTCGACAACCATGCGCGCCGCGGTGGTGCGGCCCTGATCACCTCGCACGGCGCGTACGCGTTCACGTCCGGTACGCCGCGACGGATCGCGCTGAAGGCGGCCGCATGAAGCCCGGCACTACTGCGGCCGCATGCGTCGCACTGCTGCGTCGCGACCTGATGCTGACCTGGCGCCGGCGCGGCGATGCGCTGAACCCGCTGCTGTTCGCGGTGATCGTCGTATCGCTGTTCCCGTTCGCGTTGGGTCCGCAGGCCGACGTGCTCGCGCGTATCGCTGCCGGCACGATTTTCGTTGCCGTATTGTTGGCCATGCTGCTGTCGCTCGACGCGCTGTTTCGCAGCGATCTCGAGGATGGTTCGCTCGAACAACTGGTGCTGTCGCCGCATCCTTTGTCGCTGCTGATCGCCTGCAAGATCGCCGTGCACTGGCTGACGACGGCACTGCCGCTAATCGCCGTCGCGCCGCTGCTGGCGGAACTGCTGCAGCTCCCGGCGCAGGTGCTGCCGGTGCTGCTCACCGCGCTCGCGCTGGCGACGCCGCTACTGAGCCTGATCGGCGCGGTTTGCGTGGCCTTGACCGTGGGCATGCGCCGCTCTGGTATGCTTTTGACTTTGCTGGTGCTGCCGCTGATCGTGCCCGCGCTGATTTTCGGTGCCGGCGCCTGCAACGCCGCGCAAGCCGGGTTGGCATTTACCGCGCCGTTGCTGTGGCTGGGCGCATGGCTGGCCTTGGCGCTGGTGCTGGCGCCGCTGGCAGCGGCGGCGGCGCTGAAGATTTCCCTGACATGAATCAAGTTCGCTCACGGGAATCCAGCTAAGCTTGCCGTTGCTGCCGAGGCATCGCGGCACAGCGCGTTCACTTGATTACATGAACCCACTCATTCTCTGGTTTCACAAGCTCGGCTCGCCGCCGTATTTCTATCGCCTCGCCGGCCGCTGGCTGCCCTGGCTTTATGCGCTCGCGCTGATCAGCGGCGCGCTCGGCTTCTACGGCGGGCTCGTAATGGCACCGGCCGACTACCAGCAAGGCGATTCGTTCCGCATCATCTATATACATGTGCCCTGCGCATGGATGAGTTTGTTCGCGTATCTGTTCATGGCCGCGAACGGCTTCGTCGCGCTGGTGTGGCGCATCAAACTGTCGGAAACGCTGGCAATGGCCGCCGCACCGATCGGCGCGGCGTTCACGTTCATCACGCTGGTCACCGGATCGCTATGGGGCAAGCCGACCTGGGGCACGTACTGGACCTGGGACGCGCGCCTGACTTCCGAACTCGTGCTGCTGTTTCTCTATTTCGGCGTGATCGGCCTGTATCACGCGATCGAGGACACGCGCCAGGCCGCACGCGCGGCGGCGTTCCTCGCGCTCGTCGGCGTCGTCAATCTGCCGATCGTGCACTACTCCGTGGTGTGGTGGAACACGCTGCATCAGGCGCAAACCGTGAACCTGATGGGGCAATCGAAAATCTCCGCGAACATGCTGTGGCCGCTGCTGACGCTCGCGTTCGCGACGCACGTATACTTTTTCGCCAGCCTGCTCGCGCGCGCGCGCGCGGCGCTGCTGACGCTGGAATCTGGCAAGGACTGGGTACGCAACCTGCTGCCGGGAGAGGCTGCGCATGTCTGAGTTCTTCAGCATGGGCGGCTACGCGCCCTACGTGTGGACGTCCTACGCCGTGTTTGCGTTGACGCTGCTCGCCGACGCGTTTACGCCCCTGCTGCAGCGCCGGCGCGCGCTGCGCATGCTGCGTGGACAGCTCAAGCGGCAGGCACGCAACGCCACGAAAAGCCGCCCATCAGGCGTGGAGGACGCGGAATGACCCCGACCCGCAAACGCCGCCTGATCGCGGTGGCGCTGATCCTTGCCGCGGTGGGCGTGGCGGCATCGCTGACCGTGCTCGCGCTCAGCCGCAACATGACGTATCTGTTCTCGCCGAGCGAAGTACTCGCCGGCAACGCGCCTAGTGCGGCAAATTTCAAGCTCGGCGGCGTGGTGCTCGAGCACTCGATCGCGCGCGATGCGCAGTCGCTGAAAGTCGCGTTCACCGTGAGCGACCGCTTCCACGAAATCCCGGTCGAGTACACCGGCATCCTCCCCGACCTGTTTCGCGAAGGCCAAAGCATCATCGCCACCGGGCGCATGGACAATGGCCATTTCGTCGCGCGCGAGGTGCTCGCCAAGCACGACGAAACTTACATGCCGAAGGAAGTCGCTGATGCGATTGCGAAAGCCAAGGCAGCGCAAACCGTAACGCCGTCATCCCCGATGCGGCAGTAGACAGCGGGATCAGTGTGTCGCCTGCGCAAGCGCCACACGCGCCTCGACGCTGAGCGGATGTTCGCTGCCGAAGGTTTGCTCGCGCAGTTTCACCGCTTGTCGCAAAAAACCAAGCCCTTCAGCGGAATGTGCCGGCTGCGTCGCCAGCAACTTGCCGAGCACCAGCCGCGGCCCTGCCGAGAACGGATGTAGACCGTCGGGCGGAACGATCAGCGCGAATGATTGCAAGGAAGCACGCAGCTCAGCTTGCGCGTCGGCGTCGCGAGGCGCAGCCAGCAAAGCCAGAGCAAGGTAATAGTGTCCGCGTGCCGCCTGACGCGAATGCTCGCCGTAAACCTTCAACGCATTGTCGCGCGCATTCTGACCCAGCGTTATCGCATCATCGACATCACCGCGCTGGCGACGCACATCGCTCAGACGCATGAGCTCAGTCGAGGTGTCTTCATCATGGCTATCGCTTTTTTCAGCAATCGCTTGACGCAGCTCCTGTTCGGCGAGTTCCAACTTGCCTTGCAAGCCGTGCACGTAACCCAGATCGCTCGTTGCCTCGACTACTGCGGCGAACTTGTCGCCAAAGCGCTGGACCAGGGCATCGCGGGCCGCGGCAATCTGCTGTTCGGCACCGGCGAGATCGCCGAGATCGGCAAGAACAACGCCATAATTGAATTTAACTTCATTGGGAAACTCATTGTTCTGAATAGGATTGTCTTTTAGAGCGGCGAGTATCTGTTCGAAGTCGCGGCGCGAGTCGGGATATAGGCCGGCTTCGAATTCGGTCAATGCCAGCCCTTCGGCTCCATTCAGCGTTCGGATGTTGTTCGGCCCATATACGCGTGCGTAGCCATCGCGCGATTTCTGGAAGAATTCCACTGCCTCGACGTAGTGACCACCGCTGAGCAATGCCGAGCCGATACCTTCGTAGTCCAGCAGCACCATCTGATCATCCGGACCGGCGAGACGCAAATGAATCGGCAGTGCCTCCCTATAACTCTTCGCGGCGGCATCGTACTGGTGGGCCGTCCAGTAACTGTTGCCCGCCAGGTTGAGCGCCATCGCCAGAAGGTGATCGTCAACTGGCGGCTCACGTGCGAGCACCAGTGCATCGGAGGCCGCCTGCACAGCGCGCACGGCGTCGCGTTCACTCTCGGCGATCCAGCCAACCGTATACAGCGATCGCACCAGGTCCGCGGTGGGCGGTTTTGGCAATGAGCGCAGCCGGGCCACGGCATCGCCGGCGAGATCGCGGGCCTGGGGAAATTTGTTCAGATGCACCAGCTCCGTCGCCCAATCGCGTTCGGCCGTCGCTGTCAGGAGCGGATCCGAACCGAGTGTCTTGAATGTGTCGAACGCCTTTTCGTGCAATTCCGCCGCGGGCTTGTATTGTCCGAGTTGGAAGTAGATCGTTCCCAGCGTCGTTTGCAGCTCTGCCTTCAGTTCGGCCTGGTCCGCAGGAACCTTGTCCAACCTTTGCACGCCGCGATCGACGAGTTCGCGCGCCGTAATCTCCTTGCCCTTGGCGACATTCGGGTCGGCCTTGTGGAACAGGTCGAGCAGGAAGTCCTTGACCGCTGCCGTCGTGCGTGTCTGCTGCAGCGCAATGCGCGCCTCGTCCGCGGCGAGACGCGCCTCGATCGCGATGACCACGAGGCTGGTGACGATCACGGTCAACAGCACGCTGGCGAAACCGACCGCCACGCGATTGCGGCGCATGAATTTCCACAAGCGCGCGCGACGGCTGCCGCCGGGCAGCGCGCGGCCGTCGAGCCAGGCGCGCATATCCTCGGCAAACGCCGTCACTGACGCATAGCGCGCGTCGGCGGATTTCTCCAGCGCGCGCTGCACGATGCGTTCGAGATCGCCGCGCAGACTGCGGCGCAATTTTGCCGGCGTCGTGGCGCGCGCCGCGGCTGCAATCGCCGCTTCGTCCGCCATACCGGTCGTGCGCGACAGCGCGCGGCCCAGCGGTTCCGGCGCTTCCTCGACGATCGCCTTCGGCCAGCTGCATTCGCCACGCTCAGCGCGCGCATAGGGCAGGCGTCCGCATAGCAGCTCGTATAGAAGTACGCCGAGCGCATACACGTCGGTCGCGGTCGTGATCGGTTCGCCGAGCACCTGCTCGGGCGCCGCGTACTCGCGCGTCATCGGTCGCGAATGCGTGGTTAACCCGGGTGCGTCCGAATCCAGCGGCTTGGCAATGCCGAAGTCGAGCAGCTTCGGTTCGCCTTCGGCGGTCACGAGAATGTTCGACGGCTTGAGATCACGATGCACGATCAGGTTGCGGTGCGCATATTCGACGGCAGCACAAACCTTGAGCAACATGGCCACACGCTCGCGCACGCCCAGATGCTGCGCATCGCACCAACGCGTTATCGGCTCGCCGAACACGCGTTCCAGCGTGAAGTAGGGTGCACCATCAGCACCGACGCCGCCGTCGTGGAGCTGGGCGATATTCGCATGCGTCAGCCGTGCGAGGATGTCGCGCTCGCGCAGGAAGCGCTCGCGCAATTCGTGGCTCGCGAATTCCGCACGGATCAGCTTGAGCGCGACCTGTTGCCGGAACTCGCCAGCGCTGCGTTCGGCGACAAAAACACGGCCCATGCCGCCTTCGCCAAGCAGCTCCAGCAGCCGATACGGACCCACGCTGTCGCCGACGCCCGAGGCGCCGTCCGTTTCGGCATCAGCGAGCAGGGGCTCGATCAGCAGCGCACCACCGCCGCTGAGGAACTCGTCGCGACTACCGGCATGAGCCTCGAGCAGCGCGGCAGTTTCAGCGTATAGCGCCTTATCTTCCGCACATTGCTCGCGCAACCATGCGAGGCGCCGTTCGGGCGGCTGGTCCAGCGCTGCGGCGAACAACGCTCTGACGCGCGCCCATTCCGGATGCGCAGCACTCACGTCGCCGCGCTCAACGCGCGCTGCAGGAACGCGCGCGCCAGTTCCCAATCGCGGCGCACGGTGCGTTCGTGACGACCGACTTCGCGTGCGATTTCGGCGAAATCCAGGCCGGCAAAAAAATGCCACTCGACGAGGCGCGCCAGGTCCGCATCGCGTGCTTCCAGTGCGTTGAGCGCAGTATCGACTTCGAGCGTACGGGTCCAGTCGTCGCCATGCAGGTTCAACGCGGAATCGACGTCGGTGATATGCACGTCGCCACCGCGCTTCTTGCTCGTGCGGCGCCGCGCGTGATCGACGAGGATCTGGCGCATCGCGCGTGCGGCGAGCGCAAAGAAGTGCCCGCGATCGCGTACCGGTTTGCCGTCGCTGTCGCTGAAGCGCAGGTAGACCTCGTGCACGAGCGCCGTTGCGGTCAGCGTGTCGCCCGGACGTCCGCCGCGCAGCGAGCGGCGCGCCGAGCGCTTGAGCTCGTCGTAGACCAGTTCGTAGGCCGCGGTCGCCGCCTGCGCGTCGCCGGCCCGGGCCGCATTCAACAAGTCGGTCAGTGACTCAGTCGCCAGCATGCCGCCTGCCATTTCAATGCCTCGAACTAGCTTAGCAGAGTGCCTGTTGGGCCTCTCTATCCGGCCGTCTTGCGGATGAGCCGATAAAAATTTGCCCGCTTTGCGCCGCAGTTTGCGTGAACCCAGATGAAGCAGGCATATCCCTTGCCTCAACCCATGCGGAGTACGCGTCATGAGTAATCGCTTTCTCGCAATGCTCGTCGGCACTGCATGTGCCACCTCGATGGCGCACGCTGCCACGACGGTCTGCGTTACCGACGTCGCGGGCTTGCAAGCCGCGCTCAGCGCTGCAGAGGGAAGTACCGCGACGACAGTCATCGAGGTCGCGCGTGGCACCTACCACCTCGGAGGCAACCAGTTGGTGTTCAATTCGGCTGCTGCCGGCCAGGGTCAGCTCGACATCACGGGCGGCTACAACAGCGACTGCTCGACGATAATCAAGAATCCAGCACTGACGATCATCGATGGCGACAGCTTGTCAGGCGTACTCAGTCTGACCAGCACAGCGGGAATATCGGTGCGCTATCTGACGCTCCAAAATGGCCTTGAGGCACAAAACGCCGGCCTTGATATCACGGTCTCAGGCGGCGGCATCATCATCGACTACAACATCTTCAAAAATAACCACGCCACCGATGAACGGTCGGCATTGGCCGCATCCATTAGTGGTTCGGGAAATATGCACATCGACGGCAATCTTGTCGTTGATAACACCGCAAGCAGCAACGTCGGCGGGGGCGAAGTAGATAATCTCGGCACGGGCAGCACATACATTACCAACAATACGATTGCCAACAACACAATCACAGGAACACTCCTGAACGGCTATGGCGGCCTTTTCGTTTACGGGAGCACGACTCCGAATGTAAGCAATAATATTTTCTGGGGTAACACCAACCTCGATTTCGCCTCGTATTCCAATCCGGTACTGGTCGACAACGACTACGGCACGATTGGCGGCAATCAGAGCAGCAATACTGGCGCTCTGAACGTCGATCCGCAGTTTTCAGGGTTGACCGATTTCCATTTGTTGCCCACCTCACCGCTGCTCGGCCTCGGCACGCTAACTCCGGCCGGCGGCCTGCCGACGATTGACGTCGAAGGTCTCCCGCGCTCCTACGCCGGTCTCATCGATATGGGCGCCTACGAGCGCGGTGACGAGATTTTCCTCAACGACTTCGACCATTGATCTGGATCAACATCCATCTCCCGGCGCACGTGGCATATACTTGCAGCATAGTCATTCGCCCAGGCGACCGCGCGGACATGAAGCGACGGATTGCCGCCATCAGGAGACGTGAGACATGTCGCAGAGCACACCGAGAAATCAGGGCCGCCGTCACTTTCTGGGTCTAGCTGGCACTGCCGCCGGCGCGATCGCGCTCGCCAGCGCACTGCCACGACAGGCTCGCGCCGACGATCTACCGCACCTGACGCTCGACGATGCCACCGCCAAAGCGCTGAACTACACCGAAGACGCGACGAAGGCTCCGGCACCGCATCAGGCCGGCCAGGCTTGCTCCAATTGCAACTTCTTCAGCGGTACCGGCGCCTACGGACCCTGCCAGTTGTTCCCCGGCAAGGCCGTCGCAGCGAAAGGCTGGTGCTCGGGATACGCGAAAAAAGCCTGATCCGTTCGCTGTTCGGGTCTCGCAGCCCGTAAGAACTATGCTTCCCGAACTCGGCCAATTCGCTCTGATTCTGGCACTGCTGCTTGCCTTCGTGCAGTGCGCTTTTCCGTTGTATGGCGCGTGGCGCAATAACGTCACGCTGATCGCGCTGGCCCGGCCGGTTGTCGCCGGCCAGTGCGTATTCGTCGTGCTCGCCTTTGGCATTCTCACCTACGCATTTCTCGCCCAGGACTTTTCCGTCGCCTACGTCGCACAGAATTCCAACTCGACACTGCCGTGGTATTACCGCTTTCCCGCGGTGTGGGGTGCGCATGAAGGTTCCCTGCTGCTATGGGTGCTGATTCTGAATATCTGGACCGTCGCGGTCGCCGCGTTGAGCCGGCGCCTGCCGGATGTGCTGATCGCGCGTGTGCTCGGTGTGCTCGGTTTCGTCAGCTTCGGATTTCTCCTGTTCACGATTCTCACGTCGAACCCGTTTCTGCGGCATCTGCCGGCACTCGCTGATGGCAACGACCTGAATCCGATCCTGCAGGATCCCGGGCTGATCATGCATCCGCCCATGCTGTACACCGGCTACGTCGGCTTCTCGGTGGCGTTCGCGTTCGCGATCGCCGCGCTGCTCGGCGGCGAACTCGATGTGAGCTGGGTGCGCTGGGCGCGCCCGTGGACGAACGTGGCCTGGGCGTTCCTAACGTTCGGCATCACGCTCGGCAGCTGGTGGGCCTATTACGTGCTCGGCTGGGGCGGCTGGTGGTTCTGGGATCCGGTCGAGAACGCGTCGTTCATGCCATGGCTGGTCGGCACTGCACTGATCCACTCACAGGCCGTGACCGAAAAACGCGGATCGTTTCGCGCATGGACCCTGCTGCTCTCGATTTTCGCTTTTTCACTGTCCCTGCTCGGCACATTTCTCGTGCGTTCGGGCGTGCTCACCAGCGTGCATGCATTTGCGAGTGATCCGCGCCGCGGCCTGTTCATTCTTGTCTTCCTCGGCACCGTCGTCGGCGGCAGCTTGCTGATCTACGCGCTGCGCGCACCGAAAATCGCCGGCGGCAAAGCGTTCGCAATTCTCTCGCGCGAAACCCTACTACTGACCAACAACCTGATGTTCACCTGCGCCGCGGCCATGGTACTGCTCGGCACGCTGTATCCACTGATCGGCGACGCGCTCGGTGTCGGCCGCATTTCCGTGGGTCCACCCTACTTCGGTTTCATGTTCGCGCTGTTGATGATTCCGGTCGTGCTGTTGATGCCGTTCGGCCCTCTATTCCGCTGGGCCAGCGCCGATTGGCGCGGGACAGTGCGTGTGTTGCGGCCCGCTTTGATCCTCGCGGTCGTCACCGCTGTTGCAGCCAAGCTCATGATCTCCGATCTGCCGTTGCGCGGCCTCGTTGGAGTCGCCGCGACGTTGTGGATCGGCATCGGCATAGCCCTGTATGCACTCAAGCGTTGGCGCGACGCGCCCGCCGGCCGCCGCTACACGCCGGAAATGCTCGGCATGATCGCTGCGCATTTCGGCGTTGCGCTGTTTTTTGCCGGCGTGCTGATTACCGAAGCGACCAGCATCGAGCGCGACCTGCGCTTCGCACCGCAGGAAACGCAGCGCATCGGTGGGCTGGATTTCACTTTCCATGGCGTCGCTAGCGTGCAAGGCCCGAACTATCGTGCCGACGAGGGCACGCTCGAAGTGCGGCGCGATGATCTGCTCGTCGCTACGCTGCATCCGCAAAAACGCCAGTACACCGGCCAGCAGATGCAGTCGAAATCCGACATCGATCCCGGGCTGTTCCGCGATTTGTACGTCGCGCTCGGCGAGCCCGTCGGCAGCGACGGCGCGTGGTCGGTACGCGTATATGTGAAACCGTTCGTGCGCTGGATCTGGCTCGGCGGAATTCTGATGATGCTCGGCGGCTTCACGGCCGCATGCGACCGCCGCTTCCGCGCGCAGTTCAGCGTGGAGAACGCGCAAGCGCCGTCGGCGCGTCCGCTGCAATTGCCGGTATGAGCCGCCTGCTGCCCCTGCTCGTTTTCGCGGCCCTGTGCGGGTTGCTGGGTTTCGGCATCCGCTGGAACACACACCACGAGACCAACGAAGTGCCGTCGCCGCTGGTAGGCAAGACCGCGCCTGAGTTCACTCTTCCACTTTTATACGAACCGGCGAAGTCGCTGTCGCGCCGCGATCTGCTCGGCCGCCCGTATTTGCTCAACGTGTTCGGCAGCTGGTGTCCGACCTGCCAGGACGAACATCCGTTCCTGATGCGCGAAGGCAAGTCACTCGGCATCCGCCTGATCGGCCTGGACTGGAAGGACCAGCCCGACGCGGCGAAGCGCTGGCTGCAGCAATTCGGCAATCCGTACGAAACGATCATCGCCGACGAAGACGGCCGCGCCGGCATCGACTTCGGCGTCTACGGCGCGCCGGAGACGTTTCTCGTCGATGCCCAGGGCGTGATCCGCTACAAGCGCATCGGCCTGCTGACGCCCGACGTGGTCGCCACGGAATTGAAGCCGCAGATCGTGGCCGTGTCCAAGGTCGCGACACCATGAGATGGCTGTTGATATCGATGCTGCTCGTCGCGCAGCCGGCGCTCGCCATCGACCCGCTGCCCTTCAAGGATCGCGCCGAGGAAATCCGTTTCCAGCACTTGGCCAAGGAGTTGCGCTGCCTGGTCTGCCAGAACCAGGACCTGGCCGATTCCGAAGCGGACCTGGCAAAGGATTTGCGCAAGCAGGTGTTCGACCTGATGCGCGAAGGCAAGAGCGACGCCGAAATCAAGCAGTATCTGGTTTCGCGCTACAACGATTTCGTGCTCTACGATCCGCCGCTGAAGCCCGGCACCTGGTTGCTGTGGTTTGCGCCCGGTGTACTCGTGCTGATCGGCGCCGGCGTGCTTGTGAATATCCTGCGCCGGCGCGCGCGCCACGTTCATGCCGAGCCTGAAACCGGGGAAGACTGGTGATGATGTTGTTCTTTTTGTTCGCCGCGCTGATGCTCGCCGCGGCGCTGGCTTTCGTGTTGCCGCCGCTGCTGCGCGAACCGCGCCACACCGGCGTGCCCGCGAAGCTCAAGGCGCTCGCCGACGCGCACGCAGCGGGAGTTCTCAACGACGCGGAATACGCGGCGAAACGCGCCGCGCTCGACACACGGTCCGATACGCGCATCGCGCCGGCGCGTGCGCGCACCACGCGCATCGCGGCGGTGGCGCTCGCGCTGCTTTTGCCGGCTGTGTCAGTCCTGCTGTATCGATACCTGGGCAATCCGGAAGCGCTGGAGCCGAACACACAGACCGCGCCGGCCGATCACGGCCAGAACATGGAACAGGCGATCGCCGGCCTGGCCGCGAAACTCAAGCAGAATCCGGACGACGTCGAAGGCTGGTCCTTGCTCGGCCGTGCCTACGAGGCAATGGAACGCTTTGCCGACGCGCGCGATGCGCTGGCCCACGCCCATGCGCTGGCGAAAGACGACCCTGACGTCACGGTGGCTTACGCAGAAGCACTCGCGCTCTCTACCGATTCGCGCCGCGTCGAAGGCGAGCCGCGCGCGCTGATTGAAGGCGTGCTCAAGCTGGCGCCGGACAATCAGCGCGGCTTGTGGCTGCTCGGCATCAGCGATTATCAGCGCGGCCAATACGACACGGCCATCGCAGACTGGAATCACCTCATCAACGTGTTGCCGAAAGATTCCGACATCTTGCCGTCGGTGCGCGAACAGATCGCGCAGGCGGAAGCGGCGCGCGATGGACGCAAACCGACAGCGCAGCGGGCCACTGCCAGCGAAACCGCAGCCGCATCGAGTCCGCAGCTGCAGGTGCAGGTCGCGCTCGACGCGAAACTCAAGGACAAGGTCGCGCCGAACGACGTGCTTTTCATCTATGCCAAGGCCGCCAGCGGCCCACCCATGCCATTGGCAATCCAGCGTCTCACCGCCGACAAGCTGCCGGCGAACGTAACGCTCACCGACAGCATGGGCATGCTGCCGAACATGAAACTGTCGCAGTTCCCCCAAGTCATCGTCGGTGCCCGCGTCTCGAAATCCGGTAACGCCATCGCGCAGAGCGGCGACCTGCAGACGATCTCGGCGCCGCTGCCCGTGTCGACGACAACGCCGATCAGGCTGACGATCGACCAGATTGTGCCGTAGGATTCGCGCATGGCCGACGCAAGGAAGTACTTCGACCTCTCCTCTCCGTTCGCGATGAAGCGCGGCGGCGCGCTCATCGGTGCACGTCTCGCCTATGAAACCTGGGGCACGCTCAATGCGGCACGCGACAACGCGGTCTTCATTCTCACCGGCTTGAGCCCGAGCGCGCACGCAGCATCGAATGCCGACGATCCGTCGCCTGGCTGGTGGGAAGAAATGCTCGGCCCCGGCAAGCCGATCGACACGCAGCGCTGGTTCGTGATCTGCGCGAACACGCTCGGCAGCTGCCGGGGCTCTACCGGGCCGGCTTCTGTCGATCCGGCCACCGGTAATGTATACAAGTTGACATTTCCCGAGCTCACGCTCGAGGACGTCGCGAATGCCTCGTTCGAACTCGTGCGCAGCTTGGGGATCGAGCGCCTCGCCTGCCTGATCGGCAACTCGATGGGCGGCATGAGTGCGCTCGGCTATCTGCTGCAGCATCGCGGCAGCGTGCGCGCGCACATCAGCATTTCCACCGCGCCGCAGGCGCAACCGTTCGCAATCGCGATCCGCTCACTGCAGCGCGAGGCGATTCGCCTGGATCCGAACTGGAAAGAAGGCGACTACGACGACGCGCATTACCCCGAAGCCGGCATGTCGATCGCGCGCAAGCTCGGCGTGATCACGTATCGCTCGGCGATGGAATGGGTCGGCCGTTTCGCGCGCATCCGCCTGGACTCCGAAGCGCGCGAAGACGACGACCCGTTCGGCGTGGAATTCCAGATCGAGTCGTATCTGGCCGGCCATGCGCGCCGTTTCGTGCGCAGCTTCGATCCGAACTGCTACCTCTACCTTTCGCGCGCCAGCGACTGGTTCGATGTTTCCGATCACGGTGGCGGCGATGTCGGCCGCGCGCTGCAGTGCATCGATGTCGAACGCGCGCTCGTCATCGGCGTCAGCACCGACATTCTGTTTCCGCTGTCGCAGCAGGAACAAATCGCCGATGGTCTACGCGCAGCGGGTGCAGCAGTGGATTTCGTGCCGCTCGACAGCCCCCAAGGGCACGACGCATTCCTCGTCGACATCGCGCACTTCGGCCCGGCGGTGCGCGGATTCCTCGCCAAAATCGCCTGATTGCTGCCGCAAAGCCGGGGCGCGATGGCGCTGCTACAATGGGTACCTGACCCTTGGCCGCCTCTCTTCATGCTCACCGTCGAATTCCCGGGTTCGCGCCGTCTCGTCGATGCCTTGAACGCCGCGGTCTGCCATGACTGTCCGACGGCGATCACCGACGATCTGCGCAATACGCTGTGCGAGCTGATCCGGGACCCGGAAGTGCGTCTGCCCGCGTGCTGCTACGAGCGCGCGGCCGATCATTACGCACGGCGCGAACTCTATCGCAGCGACGAGCACGGCTTCTCCGTCATCGCCATGACTTGGGGCCCGGGCCAAGGCACGCCGATCCATGATCACTGCGGCATGTGGTGCGTCGAAGGCGTATGGCACGGCTCGCTGGAAATCACCCCGTATGAACTTACCGAGCAACGCGACGGCAAATACCGCTTCGAGCCGCGCGGCACCATGTACGTCGGCCCCGGCTCTGCCGGCAGCCTGATCCCGCCGCACGAATACCACACGATCCGCAATCCCAGCGATGACGGCATCGCCGTGACCTTGCACGTCTACCGCGGCGCGATGACGGAATGTTCCGTGTTTCGCCCGCTCGACACGCAGTGGTATAGCCGCGATCAGCGCCAGTTGTCGCTCGACGCGACCCACTGACAGATAGACGGCTGCAGCCCGCTAAAACGCGCGCCGACTGCCGATACCGGAAACCTGACCCACCGCTGCCGCATCCCGCTGTGCCGGCTTCAACGAATCAGCCAGTGCCTGCAAACGCGTCTGCAAGTGCATCCCGGTAACACTGCTGTCGCCGGATTCGCGCACCGCGTGCAACGCGATATCGATCAGTTCCGTCAATGTCTGCTGCTGCTTGCGCAGCGCCGATTCCATCCGCATCAAGTTCGAGTCTGCCATGGCTGCCTCCGGTCTCTGCTACGTATCTGCTATAGCACCGCGCAGCTGACTCCACTCGTAACGTCCGTCACGCTGCGCCGTGCAGCGCGACAGTGTTACCCTTGGCCTTGCCGCATCGACGCGGCAAGGCGACGACAGCGAAGGAGGCTCTATGCGAATGCGCGTAACGCGAAACCTCGGCATGCTGCTACTCGGCATCTGGCTGATCCTCAGCGGATTGTTGCCCATGCTCCACGTCGGTCTCGGCGACCTGAGCATCGCGCTGCAACTGCTTGCCATCGTCGCCGGCGCCTTGATCCTGATCGGCCGCTAGCGCTCAGCCGCACTGCTCCGTCCAGGCCGCGGCTGCGGACGCCACTCGCGTGCTCGCAGACCGCTCGTTCCGGCCCATAGCGCTTGGCCCATAGCGATGCATTTCGTATACTGCGCGCCCTGCCTCGGCGCGGTTCCGCGCCGTCATCACACAAGCCGGTGTGGCGGAATTGGTAGACGCGCCAGACTCAAAATCTGGTTACCGCAAGGTAGTGTGGGTTCGATTCCCTCCACCGGCACCAAGACCGCCTAGCGACACTGAGAGAGGCCGCCCAATACGGGATGGCGGCGGCGTGACGGATCGCAGTCAAATGGCGTAAGGGCGTGTCGATCATCGGATCGATCGTCCGTTGACCACAGGCGTGCGATCGCAGCGCCGGTGGGAATGGACCGGCCCTTCGAAGTCAGTATGGCCATTCACAAGCTCGACGAGTCCGCGCTTTCATGCCGCCGCGGGTGAAACTTGCGGCAGCGTGTCCAGGAGCGCAAGCGCCGCCTCGCCGGGATGTTCGGCATCACCGTGGGCGACGGAAGCGCCGGGCCCGTAAGGCCCCCAGATCTCCACATCGGTCGTGGTGAACACGGCGCCGACCGGCGTACCACTGGCTCGCGCCAGATGCATGATGCCGCAGTCAAGGCAGATCAGCATCGACAATCCAGACAAGAATTTCGACAGCGCACGGATGTCGCTCGAGTAGTAAGCCGGATAGCGGTCGCCCAGCATGGAACGACCGAAGGCTGGAATGACCTCGACGATCGTATAGTTCGCGAGATGCTGCTCGGCCACGCGCATGAATTGTTTCCACCACTGCGCAGACATCGCCTTCGGTCCGGTGGCGTTCGCGAAGACGCCAACGACGCCACGCGACGTCGGTGTTGTCGCACCGGCCGCTACCTGCTTCACACGCCCGTGCCCCTGCGCACTCTCGGAAGCGGTCAGTTGCAGACTCAACAAGGAATAGTTGTGGCTCGTGTCACCGAGTGCTTGTCGAAGTAGATAGACCGGAAAATGCGCGGCGTGTTTCGGCGCGCCTGCCGGGTCGACGGCCACGGTCAATGCGCCGCGCCCGGAGAAGCCGAGCTTGTGTCGCGCCCGCGCGAAGCGCAGCAGGAGCCGCCCGGTCCGTGAGCGCAAATCCGTGTCGATCACCAAGTCGTAATGCGTGCGGCGCATCTGCCGGAATGCCCGCAGCCAGCGCAGCGGATGCCGCAGTCCCTGCTTCGGCATCACCAGCACGCTACGGACGGACTGATAGCCGGCAAACACCTGCGGCGCAGAGGCGAACCGCGTGATGACATCCACTTCCGCCCCAGGCCATCGAGTCTCAATCTCTTGCAGCAACGGCGTCATGAAAAGGGTATTGCCGAGACTGTGGCTGGTTCGAACCACAAGCACCCGGAAGATGCTCGCGTTCGCAAGCGGCGCATTTGCCTCAACACGTCGTGCGTGGACAGAGAGCATGTCTTATTGAGAGGCGGCAAGGGACTGTATTCTCCTTGCACAGTTGTAATGGCCACCCAAATCAATTCTTAATTCTTTCAAAAAGGACGTAGCACCACGCGATAACGCCGCGGTCCGCCGTCCACCACCGCGCTTCCGGATGTCGTCGAAAATCAATCAAGGCGATGCGTACCACGATTCCGGAGAGCCGTTCATCAGCCCTTGTTGCGGCGCGAGTTGACAGCGGTGTCAAAAAAGTTTCAAAATTAATTGACAGCGCTGTCAACTGGCATCGGCAAAACCATTGTTCAAGTTGCGCGGGGGCGCAATGGATGCAGGGATTGAACGCATTGATCTGCGGGAAAGTCTCGCGGCACAGCCGTTTCTGGCTGCGGATGTCGGTGGCACGCATGCGCGCGTCGCATTGGTGCGAGTCTCGCCCAACCGGGATTGCGGGCTCGATGTACTGACCTATCGCAAGTTCGCTTGCAGGGAATTCCCGAGTCTGGCGGAGTTGCTGAAAGCGTTCCTCGCACAGGACGCGCGAATTCCGGTACGGCACTGCGTGCTTGCTTGTGCGGGCCAGGTGATGGGTGACGAGGTCCTGCATGACAACATGGCATGGCCGATCCAGTTGTCGCAGTTGCGTAGCACGCTCGCCCTCGATGACGTTGCTGTTCTCAACGATTTCGAAGCGTTCGGGTACGCGCTCGACGGCCGGCTGGTTCATTCCGGGCGTCTGCTGTGTGGGCCGGACGTTCGCGAACCGGGTCCGATCCTGGCGATCGGTCCGGGAACGGGACTGGGTGCAGCGGTACGCTTGCGTGGCCCTGGCGGCAGAGTACTGACCACGGAAGCTGGGCAGATGGACTTTGCCGCGCACACGCTTCGCGAGCGCGAGATCCTCGCGTGTCTTGCACCACAGGGCGGTTACGTGGCCTACGAACACATCACGTCGGGCCCGGGTTTGTTGACCTTGTACACGACTCTGTGCGGGCTGCGCGGAATCGCACCGCGACTCGCAACCCCGGAAGCGGTGACAGCGGCCGCGCTTGCTGCCAACGATGAACAAGCAGCGGAAGCCGTGGAAATCTTCTGCGCCACGCTGGGCAGCTTCGCCGGTGGTCTGGCCATGGCATTCATGGCTACTGGTGGGGTCTATCTCGTCGGCGGGTTCCTGCATACGATTTTCGCCCTGCTTGAGCGCAGCGCTTTTGTCGAGCGATTCCTGCACGGACGCAGCGTGCGCTCATTCCTGGCACGCTTGCCGGTGCGGGTGATGGAACACGGCCGCCATGGTGTGCTCGGCGCCGCTAACTGGTACTTGCGACGAGCGGCCGGGTCTGCGAGCGCCGCCGCGACATGCGGATTGAGCGAATGAGAAGCTTGGCCGCCATGCGCATCCGCCTGCTTGCTGCCTCGTGCCTCGCGCTGGGCCCCGCAGCGGCGGCACTGGCCACAAGCGCGTGGTCGCTACTGCCGCAGCCTACGGAAGCACGGCTCGCTGGAGGACGGCCGACCGAAGTTGCGAACGGCTCCGCGATCGCAGTACGCGGCGCAGATCGCCGGCAGGTACTGAACATCGCCGACCAGTTTGTGCAGTTGCTGGCCGCCACTCGCGGGCTGCAGTTGCGCGTGGCGGGAGTGGCCGATGCGCATCCCGCGATCACATTCGAGGTGGACCCGCAAGCCAACGTCGTGGGAGACGCCGGCTACCGCATAGTCGTGGACGACCACGGCCTTTTGGTAACCGCGCGCACGCCACAGGGTGTGTTTTACGGCAGTGTCACCGTGTGGCAGTTGTTGACACCGTCCGGCTGGAAGCGTGGTTCAGCGGCAGAAGTTGCCACCGGCATCATCAGCGACCATCCGCGTTTTGCGTGGCGCGCGCTGCTGCTCGATTCTGGTCGCCATTTCCAGAGCGTGGCCGAGATCAAGCAATTGATCGGCTGGATGTCGCTCAACAAGCTCAATGTCCTGGTCTGGCACCTCACCGAGGACCAGGGCTGGCGGCTGGAGATTCCCGGCTTTCCCGAACTCACTCGTATCGGTGCCTGCCGCAAGGCCGTGGGTCTGGATATCGAATTGACCGGGTCGGCGGAAAAAATGTATTGCGGGTTCTACACTGCGGCCCAGATCCGCGACATCGTGCGCTACGCAGCAGAACGATTCGTCACCGTCGTCCCGGACCTTGATCTTCCCGGGCACTCGCAGGCGGCGGTGGCGTCGTACCCTTGGCTCGGCGTCACCGGGCAACGTCCGCCCGTGTGGACAAACTGGGGCGTCAGCCCATGGCTGCTCAAGCCGGACGCAAAGACCCTGCGTTTCGTGGATGCAGTCCTCGACCAAGTGATGCGTCTGTTTCCCTCGCCCTACGTTTCGATTGGCGGCGACGAAGCCGCCAAGGATCAATGGAACGCCTCGCCCGAAGTACGTGCGCAGATGCGCAAGCTCGGCCTCGACAACATGGACCAGTTGCAAGGCTGGTTCACCGAGCAGGTCGCCGATCACCTCATCAAGCATGGGCGCAAACCGGTCGGCTGGGACGACCAACTCGTCGCCGGCGCGAAGCTGCCAGCGTCGGAAGTCGTCATGTCGTGGCACGGAACGGACGGCGAGCGCGTTGCGCTCGATGCGCTTGCGCAAGGCCACGATGTGGTCATGACTCCGCAAGAGTCGTTGTACTTCGACCACTACCAATCGGATCTGCCCGACGAGTGGTCCGGGCAGCCGCCGATGTCGACGCTGCAGCAGGCCTACGACACGGCCGTGATCCCGCCAGGTGCCTCTGCCAATCAGGCACAACACATCCTCGGCGTGCAGGCTTGTTTGTGGACCGAACTAATGCCGAGCTTCGCGAACGTGCAGCACGCCGCGTTCCCGCGCATCGCGGCGTTGTCCGAACTCGCGTGGTCGCCAGCGAGCACACATGACTGGAACGCTTTCCTCGAGCGTCTGCCGGCCGAACTCGCCCGTTACCGGGCGCTGGGGATCGAGTATGCCGACAGCGCATTCGCGCCGGCATTTGACGTGACCAATACAGTCGACGGAAAACTGCGAGTGGATCTCTCGAAACAAATCGGGTTCGGCAGCCTGCGCTACACGACGGACGGCTCCGCGCCGACGGTGGTTTCCCCGCAGTTGGTGCAAGCGCTGGAGTTCCCTGCGCGCGACAAAGCGATGCTGCGCGCCGCAGCGTTTGCGCCGGATGGATCGACGCTTTCCGCGCCGCGCACGCAAACGCTCGGCGCTGCCGCATTACTCAGCCGCAACGGCAGTGATCTTGCGCCTTGTTCGGACCAGGCGGAGATGATGCGTCTGGGCGGCGGTCGTCCGATTCAGGGCCCGCGGCCAACCTACAAGGTAGACGTCGGCAACATGTGCTGGCAGTGGCGGCAAGCTCCGTTGGATGGAGTCAAGCGCATCGTCCTGAGCGTCGGTCGTGTGGCCTGGCAATTCGGCGACGAGGCAGCGCAAGCTAGCGTGCGTCCGAAGGCCAGCGCGACCGGCGAATTCGAGATTCATGTCGACGCCTGCACGGGTCCTTTGCTCGCCACCGTGCCACTCACGACAGCGGCGTCGGCGACTGGAGAAACCGAACTGAACGCCGATATCGCGACGCCAGCGAACAGGGGTGTGCATGACGTGTGCGTCATCGCCTCGGGCGATCCGCGAGACGGCCAATGGGCGCTGGCGCGAATGGCGTTTTCAAAAGGCGACGCGCAATGAATATTCGACGCCGGAGCAGACGCCATCGCCTACATGGCAAGGCCGGAAGCGGAAAAGTTTTATCGACACAAAGCATCACCAACAAGAGTCGTCGGGACGCGCGCTCAGCCGTCCCGGCAGTTGCAACCCGACAGATATCACGAGAGGGGTAAAGTCCATGCCGACCGCATATCGCAAACACCCACTGTCATTTGCCATATCCATGTCGCTGTTCGCCGCCGTTGCCGCGTCGGCAATGGCCGCTCCCGCAGCGGGCGTCGCGGCGGACAATCCGGGTGCGCAGACCACCCTTGCGCAAAACACGCTGGCGCCGGACGCGTCGCCGCAGCAGCAAGACGAGACCAACAAACCCAGGCAAGGCGGAACTGGAAAAACCGACGAGTCGAATACCCTGTCGGTAGTCGAAGTCGTAGGCGTGCGCGCCTCGCAGATGCGCGCGATCGAATTGAAGCGCACAGCGGCGGACATCCAGGACAGCATCACGGCGGAGAGCATCGGCCAGTTGCCGGACGTGACCCTCACCGACGCTCTGCAGCGCATCACCGGCGTACAGATCAATCGCGATGCCGGCACCGGTACCTCGGTGGACGTGCGCGGCTTGCCCGAAGTGGGCACCATGTTGAACGGCGAAGTATTCATCTCGGCGGATCAGATCGATTCCCAGCAACCCGACTTCACCATGTTGCCCGCTACGCTGTTCCGCGGCGTGGACGTGCTCAAGTCGAAAACCGCGAGTACGACCGATGGCGGCATCAGCGGCGCGCTGGACCTGCACACTTATCGTCCCTGGGATCTGCCGAGCGGCTTCACCTACAGCTACTCGGCGAACGGCGAACGCGGCGACACCACGGGCAAGTGGGGACGGGCTGCCAACGGTCTCATCTCCTACAACGATGGCCGCTGGGGCCTGCTGGTGGCTGCCGATTTCTCCGACACCACGCGGCACAACGCGACGGAGGGATTGGACCAGTATGGCGTCGTGCTCAATGGCGAGAATGCGGCCAGTGCGGGCGGCTATAACGGCTTCCTGACGCCGTGGAACGACGCGCCGATTCCCTCGCAGATCCACCAGAACGTCGATGGCAGCGTCGACGTCAACGGCGACGGCAAGTCCAACGGCGTGTTCATGGGCAGCCAGGACATTGGTCTCTACGACATCACCACGCAGCGGCGGCGCAAGTCCGCCAATACTTCCTTCCAGGCAGACCTCGGCAGTGGATTCACGCTGACCAGCGATTTCTTTTATGCGAGCCAGCAACAGCACGACCGTAACGTCGGCATTCAATTCAATTCCACCAATTGGCAGGGCGCGACTTATGTGCCATTGCGCTCGCGCGATACCGGCAGCCCCGTCGCGGGCTCGTACGGCACGCCCGAAGACGGTTGGGACAATATGCATTTGTATACGACCCAGGTGTACGAAAAGTGGCCGGGCGATGTGGAATCGTTTTCGCAGGTCACGCAGAAGAATTCGCTCGCGCGAAATTTCAACGTGCAGGTGGAATTCGACAACGGCGGTCCATTCACCGGGAGCGTGCGCGGCATCCGCGACACGGCGCACCAGCTGAGCGTCGAAACCGATATCAATATTTCCGATTCGGACGGCGCCCTATGGCCGAATGTCCTGATGGATGGCGTGCCGGACGACGCCGTTCCGCCTGGGGTATTCATCTATCCCGGCGGCAATCGCGTGTTCAATGCCAATGGCATTCCGCAGAATACGATTCCTGTCGTTGCGGATTTCCGCAACCGCAGCGTCGGAGTCAGCCTGTCGCCGACACTCGCAAATCATTTCGCCGATCCCAACGGCTGGACCTTGAAGACTCTGGAGTCCTCCGACGATTACGACCGCAAAGTGGGTCTGACAGCGCTGCGCTTCGACGGCCACTACAATTTCGAGAACAACTTCAAACTCGATTTCGGCGTACGCAACAGCATCCGCAGCGCCGACAATTACGGATTCACGCTGGTGGCGCCGGTATACGCCGGCATGGGTGCCAGCGATCCGAACGGTTGTCTGGTGCGTTATGTCGGTGCCGACGTGGTGTTGAACAGCGGCGCGTGTACCGCCGGCAATGACTTGGGTTATTTCCGCGGTGGGCCACTCTCCGCGCAGCAGATCCCGCAGACGCCGGCGCCGCTGGCGAACAACTGGAAGGAATATACGAATCTGCTGGGCTCGGGAATCAACTTCTGGGCGATCGACCCGCACGCCATGGACAATCCCGAGGCATACTGGAAGTCGCTTTATCCCGGCACCATGCGCCAGGAAGATCCGGGGACCACCTGGGCGGTATGGATGAAGGAAACCTCTGGTTACTTGCAGGCGGATCTCGACGGCAGCATCGGCAGGATGCCCTACAGCGCCAACTTCGGCGTGCGCATCATCGATACCGATCTGCGGGTCACGAAACATCTGACCGGCGATCCGGGTGCGTACGGCACCGAGGCCGCCGACATCGGCACCCAAGTCACCAACCGCAGTTACCGCGACACGCTGCCCGCGGCCAACTTCGCGCTGGACATGACCGATGACCTGAAACTTCGTCTGGCCTACTCGAAGAACATGATGCCGCTAAACTTGAGCACCTGGGGCGGCGGTCTTACGCTGAACTATTCGCTGGTGGAAACGCCCCAGGGACCGCTGTTCCGGGTCTCCGCGGGGCAGTCGTCGGGTAATCCCAACCTGGACCCCTGGCGTTCCACGAACTACGGCGCTTCGCTCGAGTACTACATCAACCCGACGAGCATGATCAGCCTCGCGCTCTTCCGCATCAATGTGCAGAGCTTCATCAAGAACGGCAGCGTGTCCGACTGCACCCTGCCGGACGAGGACGGTGTGGTCCGCGATCATTGCATCGTCATCACCGAGCCGGTACAGGGCACGGGCAACAGCATCCACGGCGCGGAATTCGATTACCGCCAGGGCTTCACGTTCCTGCCGGGACTCCTGTCCAATACCGGCATGGAGTTCAATGCCACCTATGCGCCGAGCAATTCCGGAAAAGTCGATTTGTCCGGCACCAAGATTCCGTTCCAGGATAATTCGACCAAGTCGGGAAACTTTATCCTGTGGTTCCAGAACGACCGTATCCAGGCCCGCGTGGCCTACAACTATCGTTCGCGCCGCGCGGTGTCGGAAGATGTGGGCAGTATTGCCGGAATGGAACTGTACGAGGCGCCACAGAAATATGTCGATGCGTCGTTCTCATACAAACTCAGCAAGTATGCCGAGCTGTTCGTGCAGGGCACCAATCTCTCCAACGAATACCAGCGGTTCTACCTGGTCTGGCCGGATCAGCCCGCACATTCGAATTTCTCCGAGCGCACATACATGATCGGGATACGCGGGCAGTGGTGACCGGCGAGCCAGGCATGGAGGTTTCCAAGACGATCCGGCCTGACCACAGCGCCGGCTTCCATCGCTCGATCGGCCTGTTTTCGGCGACGGCGATCAACATGACGCAGATGTGCGGCATTGGGCCGTTCATCACGATCCCGCTCATGGTCGCCGCCATGGGCGGGCCGCAGGCGGTCATCGGCTGGATCGCCGGTGCCGTCCTCGCTGTAGCCGATGGCCTGGTCTGGGCCGAACTGGGCGCGGCGATGCCAGGTTCCGGCGGAACCTACGTCTATCTGCGCGAAGCATTCCAGTACCGTAGCGGAAAACTCATGCCGTTCCTTTTCATCTGGACGGTGCTGCTGGCGCTGCCGCTGACGATGTCCACCGGCATCATCGGCATGGTCGAATATCTGCAATACTTTTTTCCACACCTGAGCTGGCTGACCGTGCATCTGATCAGCGTGATCGCGACCGCCCTCGTCGTTTTCCTACTGTACCGGCGCATCGAATCGATCCGCGTAATCACGATTGCGCTGTGGATCATCATGCTGGTCACCGTCGTCGGCGTGTCGGCTGCAGGATTCTCGGATTTCCATGCGGAGCTTGCCTTCACGTATCCAGCCGATGCGTTCGGCAGCCGCTTCTTCGTCGGTCTTGGTGCGGGACTGATCATCGGCATCTACGATTACCTCGGCTATTTCACCACTGCCTACATGGGCGATGAACTGCGTGACCCGGGCAGGACAATGCCGGGGTCGATCATCATCTCGGTGATCGCGATGATGTTCATCTATCTCATCCTCAATATCAGCGTGCTCGGCGTGGTTCCGTGGCAGGGTATCGCCGAATCCAAATCCGTCGCCTCGCTGGTGGTCGAGCACAGTTGGGGACATGCAGCGGCGAGCGTCATGACCGTGCTCATCATCGTCACGGCATTCGCCTCGGTGTACGCCGGGCTGTTGGGAGGATCGCGCGTGCCCTACCACGCGGCGCACGAGAAGGTGTTCTTGTCCGTGTTCGGACGCCTGCATACCAGGCACGGGTTCCCGCACGTGGCCTTGCTGACGATGGGCGTGGTGACGGCGCTCGGGACATTCTTCGATTTGAACGAAGTCATCAACATGCTGCTGACCGCGAGCATCATCGTGCAATCGATTGCGCAAATCGCCGCGTTGGTGGTCCTACGCAAGCGCCAGCCCGGCCTCACGCGGCCATACCGGCAATGGCTGTATCCGCTGCCCTGTGTCGTCGCGCTGCTGGGATGGGTGTACGTCTACGTGTCGGCGTCGACCCTATCGCTCCTGCTGTCCGGGGCGTGGATTCTGGTCGGACTCGCGGTTTTTATGGCCTGGGCCAAGCTCAACATGTCATGGCCATTCGCACCGGTGGAAGTACGAGAAGCCTATCTTGGAAACAACTGACGCCATGCGCACTCGTTTTCATTATGCTTTCCGGGCTGCAGTCGCATTGGCGGCGGTTATGTTGGACGCAGCTGCCGCGCGTGCCGAAACTGGTTTCCGGCCCACGCAGGTCGATCACGGCGCAGGTTTCGCCACCGCGATCGATCACTGGGAAATTCAATCTGGCGCCAAGGCGCAGCAGACCGGGGCCGAGGTTTCGGCCAGTGGGTTTTCGACTCGTGATTGGTATCCGGTTAGTGGCCGCGCAACAGTCATGGCCGGGCTGCTGGAAAACGGCAAGTATCCGGACGTGTTCTACAGCGACAACCTGCGCGCCGTGGAGATTCCCGATGCCAGCGGCAACCAGATCGTCATTCCGTGGTGGTACCGCTCGCAGTTCACGTTGGCGAAAGCCGCGCACGACTCGCACACGCTGCTGCGCACCAATGGCTTGATCGCGAGCGCCGACGTGTGGGTGAACGGACATCTGGTGGCTGATCGCACCACCGTCGCCGGTGCTTATCCCGTGTACGAGTTCGATGTGACCCGCTGGGTGCGCGAAGGTGTGAATACGCTCGCACTGCGTATGTACCCGGCCGATCCGCAGCGGGCGTTTGTCCTCGGCTGGGTCGACTGGAATCCGCTGCCTCCTGACAACAACATGGGGCCTTGGCGCGGCGTGGACATTGTGCAGACGGGACCCGTGCAACTGCGTTTTCCCCAAGTCACCTCGGCGCTTTCACTGCCGGATCTCCAGCGCGCCTCATTAACTGTGAAAGTCGAATTGAGGAACCTCGATAGCGTGCCGCATGACGCAGCGGTGACCGGGGAGACGGCGGGAATTTCGTTGCAACGCAGCGTCCACCTCGATGCTGGACAGACGCGGACGGTTGCGTTTTCACCGAGTACCGACTCCGGCCTTGCATTGAATCACCCCAAGATCTGGTGGCCGGTCGGCATGGGTGAGCATCCGCTGTACGATCTGCAACTGGCCGCTGCGGTCGATGGCGCGATGTCGGATCGTGTCGGCGCGACGTTTGGCATTCGCGACGTGAGTTCGCGTCTGACCAAGCAGGGTCATCGGCAATTCCTCATCAACGGCAAGCCGGTACTGATCCGCGGCGCGGGGTGGGCGCCGGACATGTTCCTGCGCGATGATCCCAAACGCATGGAGGCCGAGTTCAGCTATGTCCTCAACCTCGGACTCAATACCATTCGCAGCGAAGGCAAACTCGAGGATCAGCACTTTTACGATCTCGCCGACAATCTTGGACTGATGATCCTGCCGGGCTGGGAATGCTGCGACAAATGGGAAGCATGGTCGGGGACTGGCGGCGAGCCCTGGGACGACGCGGATCGCAAGGTGGCCGAAGCGTCGATGGCAAGCGAAGCGAGGTTGTTGCGCAACCATCCGTCCGTAATCGGATTCCTGATCGGCAGCGACAACGCGCCACCGCCGACGATCGCGAAGCAGTACCTCAACATCCTGCGTGACGCCGACTGGCAGACACCCATCGTCGCCGCAGCTTCCAAACGCGAAGCCACTGAAGTACCGGGGACCATCAACGAGTCCCCAGCCGTGCCGAAGACCGCCGGCTCCGACGCGGTAGCGGAGGCTTATCCGTCCGGCATGAAAATGGACGGCCCGTATGACTGGGTACCCCCCGCGTATTGGTATGCAGACAAACTCGGCGGCGCGTTCGGGTTCGACGCCGAGATGAGTGCAGGTGTCACTATCCCGCGTTTGGAAGACGTGACGCGCATGCTGTCGCCGCTGGAACAGGAAGCGCTGTGGAAGTATCCGAAAGTCCGGCAATATCATGCGGCGGATTCCTGGTCGCCGTTCGCGACGCTCGAAACGTTCGACGCTGCGTTGGCAAAGCGCTATGGAGCACCGAAGGACTTGGCGGACTATGTCGCCAAGGCGCAGCTGGAAAACTACGACAATGTCCGCGCGCAGTTCGAGGCATTCAACGCGCGCATGGATGCTGCGGCCAATCCATCGACCGGCGTCATCTACTGGATGCTCAACAACGCCTGGCCTTCGCTGCACTGGCACCTGTACGACTACTACCTCAATCCGGCCGGAGCCTATTTCGGCGCGAAGAAGGCCAACGAACCGGTGCATATCCAGTATTCGTACGACACGCGCGCGATCGTGCTGGTGAACCACACGCTCACCGGCGCTCACGCTTTGCAGGCACGCATCCGCGCGCGCGACATCGACGGCAGCGTGCGCTACGACAAACACATGCAGGGCATCGACCTGGCGGGGAACCGCATGCTGCAGTTGACCACATTGCCGCGGCTGGCGGGTCTGTCGAGCACTTACTTTGTCGAGCTGAATCTCGAGGCTAGCGACGGGCAACTCATCAGTCGCAATGTCTATTGGCTTTCCGCGCAGCCGGACCAGCTCGATTGGGCCCATTCGAATTGGTACCTCACGCCGGTCTCGCAATACGCCGATCTGACTGCCCTGCAGTCCTTGCCTGCGGCGACGAGCGAAATGCGCGTCTCGACGCAACACGAGGGCAACGACGATGTCACCACGGTCACGCTCTCGCTACCCGAGTCGGCCAAGACTGTCGCGCTGTTCCAGCATCTCTCCATCCGCCGCTCCGCGCATGGCGATCCCGTGTTGCCGATCCTGTGGAGCGACAATGATGTCACGCTATGGCCTGGGGAAACGCTGACCTTGAGCGCACGCTATGCTGCGCAGGGGACCACGGCGCCAATGGTGGAGCTGAGCGGGTGGAATGTCCGCATGCAGGGTGTCCCGGCCGCCGGTGGAAATCCTGCCGAATCTGCGCCGAGAGAAAACCGCTGAACATGGCCGGGTGTTCCTGATGCGCGCAACCATCGACGATGTCGCCCGCGCAGCGGGAACGTCGACCAAGACGGTTTCCCGGGTTCTCAACAACGAGCCGAACGTACGCGAGTCGATGCGCGAGCGCGTACTGACCGCGATGGCCGCACTCAAGTATCGCCCGCTCGCCTCCGCGCGCAGCCTCGCGACCAATCGCTCCTTCATGATCGGCCTGCTCTACGACAATCTCTCGCCCAGCTACATCATGGAAGTCCAGGCCGGCGTGCTGGAGGCGTGCGCGGCGCAGCATTACAGCATGATGGTGCAGCCGCTGGTTTCGGCGGCAGCGGATTTCGTGGAACGAGTCGAGGATATCCTGTCGCGACATCGGCCTGATGGACTTATCCTGACTCCACCGATCACCGATCATGCGCAGCTGCTGGACAGTCTGCGCAGGCATGACATTCCCTTTGCCTCGATTGCACCGCGGCATCCCAAGGGCTGCATCGGTGTAATGCTCGACGAACGCGAAGCCGCAGCGAAGATGGTGGAGCACCTGGTGACGCTGGGCCACCGCCGCATTGCGCATATTCTGGGCGATCCCAAACACGGCGCCGGTGTTTGGCGTCTGGCCGGTTACCGCGACGGACTCAAGCAGGCGGGGCTCAAGGAAATACCGGGGTACATGGTCCAGGGTTGGTTCTCTTTCGAATCCGGTGTGGCCGCGGCGCGCCAGCTGCTTGCGCTGAAGCGTCGGCCGACCGCCATATTTGCGGCCGACGACGACATGGCCGTGGGCACGATCTGGGCCGCAGCGGAAGCCGGCGTGTCGGTTCCGGGCGAGCTTTCCATCTGCGGATTCGACGACACCATGATCGCGGCGCAGGTGTGGCCGCCATTGACCACCGTTCACCAACCCGTGCGCGAGATGGGCAGGCGAGCCACTGAAGAATTGTTGGGACGGGTAAGTGGCAAGGGAAAGGCCGCGATGGTCGAGGTTCATTATGAAATGCGCATCCGCGCCTCGACGGCTCCCCCACCGTAGCGGGCCCAAGTACCATGACCGCAAGTGACGACCGCCGGAGTGCTCGACGGCTAGCCACGTTTCGATCGAACGGAGACTGCACGTATGCTTGCCGCACCAGACGCCGCGAAGCCGGCCGGTAAATTCCATTTTATTTCCGGGTTGCCACGCTCGGGCACCACGCTGCTCGCCGCCATCCTCAACCAGAACCCGCGTTTCCGTGCGGGCATGACCAGTCCGCTTGCCGACATCATGGGCGTGGTGATTGCGGAGACGAGCAGCAAGAATGATTTTTCGTTCGCCGTTTCGGAGGATCAGCGGCGCTCGTTGCTGCGCGGTCTGGTCGAGAATCTCTACGCGGGCCGCGCCGGTGCGGATGTCGTTTTCGACACCAGCCGCCTCTGGTGCAGCAGAATGAGGCTGCTGGAAACACTGTTCCCGGAAGCGAAGGTCATCGCCTGCGTGCGCCAGCTGTCGTGGGTGCTGGACAGCATGGAACGGCTGGTACGCAATCATCCGGTCGGCGTCAGCAAGGTGTTCCGGTTCGACACCAACACCACGGTCTACTCACGCATCGAGGCGCTGACCGATCCCCGCGGCATGGTCGGGTTCGCATTTCAGGCGGTCAAGGATGCGTTCTATGGCCAGTATGCCCCGGGACAATTGCTGCTGCTGACTTACGAGAGTCTCGTGCGCGACCCGGCGGCGACATTGCGCGCGGTCTACCAGTTCATCGGCGAACCCTGGTTCGAGCACGACTTCGATCACGTTGAATACAGCGCAAATGAGTTCGACGAACGCGTCGGGATGCCGGGGCTGCATACCGTGCGCCCGAAGTTGGAGGCAATCGAGCGCACGACCATCCTGCCACTCGAGATTTTCAATCGATTTGCGCGGGAGTCATTCTGGCTGGAGCCGAAGAACAACGTAGGACGGGTGCCCGTCTTGTAGGGCGGCAGTTGCAGGCACTTAACTACCCTTTTGCCGCCGACTGAATCTGCTGCTGCAGCCAGGGACGCGCGCTTTCAACGTCGGAGAAAACAGCAAATGGCACGTCGATAGGCCGGTAAATGCGATCCCACTGAGCGTGGGCGATGGAGAGACCTGTCTGATCGATCGTTTGGATCACGAATGCCACCGCCACCATGCCGCGTGTTGCGCGGTGTCGCGCGGTTTCTTTTAACGACGCTTCCACGTCGGGGCCCACGATGGGTGGCGCTGCGAAGCGGGTCAGCACACCAAACTTCGGCGGCATCCGATCAATTATCGTCTCCATGGCGGCAGCGTATTCCAGCGCTGCTTCCAGATTGAATTCCGGTGACGCCCAGAGGTTGACGATGTCGCCGTCAACGGAAATTTCGAATTGACCGATTTTTCGGAAAACGGAATCCATTGAGCCGTGCAGCGTTTCGCGTGGAATGCTTAGTGGAAGAACAAGGTATGTTGAGCAGTAAGATCATACATGGTTCGTGCACCACTACGGCTTGGGTCGCACGATGCGCAACACGGTGCGACCGTCGAGATCCTGCAGCGGGAAGAAGGCGTAGTGCGTGATGGGATCCACGTCAACGACGTGCGCGTGCGGACCAAGCGACGCTTCACCGATCTTGGACGCTACTCCGGATTCGACCGTGAAGACCGAAACCCTGCCCGCTTCGCCAGCGACGTAGAGACGGTGAAGGCCTGGATCGTACGCCAACACATCTGGTCCGCCTCCCACGTCGAATGAGGCCGCAACTTTCTTGGTCCGAAGGTCCACCACCAGCAATTTGTCGTTGCCTTCGCAGGCGACGAAAGCGCGCCGCTGCTCCGCTTCGATCAGCAATCCGTGGTTTTCGTCTGCACCAGGAAGGTCGATGCGGCTGACAATTTTGTCCGCTGCAGGGTCGATCTCTACGAGTTGCTTGCGCGTCTGCACGTTGACGAATATGTGCCTGGACACCGGGTCGTACTGCGTATTCCCGACCTCCCCGCCCAACGGAATCGTCGCGATGCGGGTGTTGTTGCTGGTGTCGATCACCGTTTCGGTCTTGCCGAACTCATCCGACACGTAGAGCTTGTGCAATTCCGGCGCGTACGCCATGCCATCGGGGTAAATGCCACCCGGCATGCGCGCGGTGATCTTCAGTGAGGCCTCGTCGATCGCTACGACTTCGTTTGTTCCCGTCGCCGACGCGTACACGCGCCCAAGTTCCGGGATCACGAGGACGCCATGCACGTTGCTCGCATCGGCGATTCGCGAGACAACGCGTCGCGCTTGCGTGTCGAACACAATGACGGCGCTATCGCCCAAATGCGCAATGAACAGCAGATGGCGGCCCGGATCGACGCTCTCATAGTCCAGACGGGTTGTATGGCCACCCAAAGGGATGTCGGCGACCGGCTCCAGCGGCAAAGCCTTGGTATTCGCGGCGCTGCAAAATGTCGCCGCGATCATGCCCATGGCGAGCAACGAAGCTCGGGCAAACATACGCAACATCATTCCAGATATCCCGTCATCCGCAATGCATGCGCCGGTGAACCACCTGGAGGGTAACCTGCGGGCTGAGCTATTTGATGATCTCGCCTTCGCCCGCAACCTGGCCGGGCTGGCAGGGCCCCACCCAGTGCGAGTCGGTCGTGAACACCGAGGCTGGCTTGCCATCGCCGCGGTCGGTGGTCGAGACGCTGTGGTACGCGGCATCGCCTTGGAAGGTGACAACGGTGGTGGTTTTGGTGGCATGCGGCCCAACCTGGCAAGAACCTTCGTAGGTATAGGTATCGCCCTGGCGCGCTGGATCCGTTGTGGTGCAGTGGTACTGCTTGCCGGCGGCTTCGCCTTTCGCCTTGAGCTCGCCCTCGGTGCCGGCGGCAAAACACATACGTGTGCGCATCGACGTGCCAGGATGCAGATTCGAACTCGAGCTTGATTCCCACGAGCCCAGTTTCTGCGACGGCAAGTTGACTGCGGCAAATGCGAGCGAACAGCCCGATGCGACCGCGAGGGTTGCGATGATGCGGATGGCTTTCATGCGATCTCCTGAGTGAGGACGGAGCATACCCGCCGCTGATGCGCATTATGAACCGGAATCCCGTTGCTACTCCTCTTTCGGCACGCAGACAGGGAGCACGTGTGTCACCCCAGTGCCGACGCTCGCGACAGGCAACTTCGGGTCAACTCGCGTCTATCGAGATCGGCCCAAGCCCCGGTTACTTCACGAGTAGAGATAAACCATCAAGACGATGACGGCGATCACCATGACAGCGCCAAGTGCAGGGAGCGCCAATTTGAAATCTGTCGTTGAGGGCAAGCTTGCCGTCAGCAGCGCTGCAACGATCCATACGTGCAAGCCATACAACGGCCAGGAGGCCGGGTGCAGGAACGATTTCCCCCACCATAACGCCAGCGGCGCAAGCAGCAGCGGCGCCAACCCGATTGGCAGGGCACGTGCGTAGCCAACGCGGAATGCCACTGATCCCAGCCGCCATCCGTGTTCGGTGCGAATGGGGATTACCGACGGAAAAGACGGCCGCGCACCGAGGACGAATGCCACGACGAAATGTGCTAGCTCGTGCGCCAAAGTACCCGGCAGTGCGATCAAAGCGTAGATCCACATGCCCGCATGTCGGCATGCGCGGATGATCAACAGTCCACCGAAGACCCAAACTGCGTCGAGCAGCGAAACCTCCAGGACGAGGTGCCTGATCCCACTCAACGCCGCCGCAATGACATCCATTCGTCAGTCTTGGCGCGCACAGTCAGCGCACGCATGCCTTGATTCCGGTAAAACGCTAATCGCGGCGCGGCTCGTCCCTACGTGGTTCGTCACGCAATTCGTTGTCGCGATATTGCGCTTCGCTGGTCGGGTCATTGCGTGGTGGCTGCACTTCGAATACAGCGCTGCAGCCGCCTGAAACCCAGATGCTGTCCTGATTCGGGCCCAAACCCCAGTTGCGCTCTTGGATACAAGGCGTGTTGCCGAGTTGTTTCGCAATGCGCACGTTGCTGCGTGGCTGCACCGTACCGCACGCTTCGGCGCCGGCTTGGTGCGATTCGCAGGTGATCTGCTCGGCGAGAACAGTCGTGGCACCGCTGGCAAGAACGAAAAAGAGTGTTACGCGTAATGCTGACATGAGCGATCCTCCTGATCTGCGGATAGCGGCTACTTTGCCGCGTCGTGCGGCAATCTACCCTGAACGCACGGCAGTGCGTCGTTTGGTCTCTCCGCGGCAGGTGACTGTTAGCTGCCATTCCCGGATGTCGCCTTCGGGTCGGTCGCGCCCGGCGCGCATTGAACCCCTGCATTGCACAGGGGTTCTGTGAACGATTCCGTGATATGCCCAAACCACTAACGGAATCCCGTCGAACTTATTTAACCGGTGCCATCAGGTGTTGGTACGGCGTTCCCGCCCACATGACATAGGGCTGCGTCGTGTCCGGATCCGGCGACTTCGGATACGCGTCGTAGAAACTGGCGTCAGCATTTAGGATCATGATGTGCGGACCCGTTTTGACCCAATGGTTGGTGGCCGTTGGCTCTTTGGCATACGGATCCGTGTTGCTCGCATCGGTGCCTCCCGCGAGCATATACATGAATCCCACTTTTCCCGCCGGCGGATCCTTGTGCCCTATCCAGGCGTTTACCCACAACATGGCGTTGGCGTCCATACACATCGGATCGGGTCCTGGTGTTTCCGGATTGTCCGGCATGCAGGTAAATCCATTGCTGCCTTTGCGCAGCGTGCGCATCTTGCCGCCGGCTTCCATGGCCACGATGGTCGCGTCCTTGGCGACTTTCGCCGGCGCCGCCTGCATGGCACTGGCTATGAGCGCGGCGTCGTCAGGGGCTTTTGCGGGAGCTGCGGTTTTTTCCTTCTTTTCAGACTTGTTAGCGTCCGCAGCGAATACCAGAGTCGTGCCGGCGCTTGCAATCGCGCAAACCATCAGGCATTTCATCGAGCGTAATGTGAACATATGGGTCTCCTCCCCGGCAAATGACGCAAATATGCGTCGATCCCATATTTCTCCTAATACGCATGTCAGTCAACACCACAAGAATTGAGCTCGAATTCCCGCCTGGAAGCAAACGGTGCCGAGCGTCGCGTGCGGGTCGGGTTGAGAGCATTTGCTCGATGGTGCGCTGCGGCGACCTATTTTTTAGGGCAGCTCGACCCCGTCAGTATGCGCCCATATAGTCGCGCTTGCCGATCTCGACACCGTTGTGACGCAGCAGCGCATACGCCGTGGTCACATGGAAGAAAAACTGCGGCAATCCATAATTCAACAGGTACCTGTCGCCGGTGAGGTGCTTTTCTTTCGGCGTGCCCGGACGGAGCACGATTTCCCGCTGTGCGCTGCCGTCGAAGCGCGACGCATCGAAGCCGGCGACAAATACGAGTGTCTTGGCGATCAGCGCTCGCAATTCATCGAAGGTCTGTTCCTTGTCCTCGTACGCCGGGACTTCCGCGCCAGCCAGCCGCGCACTGACGCTGCGCGCGAAATCGCAGGCAATCTGCACCTGTTTGCTCAGCGGAAACATGTCCGGGAACAAGCGCGCCTGAGTCAACGCACTCGGCTCGATCTTCTTCTCGGCCGCGTGCGCTTGCGCCTTGCTGAGTACAACATCGAGGCCACCAAGCACCTGCTTGAAGACAGGAATGGAACCGGCGTAGAGAGAAAGGGTCATCGGGCTGCTCGTTTGGAATAGGCGGCAGATCATACAGGGCGTAGCGTGTTCCGCCTGCGGCGTTGGGACTTCGGATTCGTTCAGTCACATTGCGCGCCGTCACCGTTCGGTCTGCAAAGGGGTGGCCAGCCGTTGCTGCGCCACCTGCGCAAGCGCTGGCGAAGAAAAATGGCATCCCGATTGATTCGGCTGCAACTTCATACTCACCGCGGCCCGGGCCTCAACGTCACCGAGACACGGTGAGTTTGTCCGTCATTGATGAGTGCGATTGCCTGCTCGCGCTGCTCTTCGCCGTCCATGACGACGGTCAGCGCTGCCACTGCGGCGACGTCATGCGATACGACGATCTCATACGTGGTTTCGCGATGGCGATAGGTGACGGTGAAGCCGTTCCAGCTGTCGGGTATGCGCGGCGCAATCCGTAAAGTCCCGCTCTCCAGACGCAACCCAAGCAGCGACTCCGTGATGAGACGATAAAGCCAGGCGGCCGAGCCGGTGTACCAGGTCCAACCACCGCGGCCGCTGTGCGGCTCCACGCTGTAGACGTCCGCGCTGACCACGTAAGGCTCGACTTTGAAAATATTGCTGGCCTGCGCCGACAGCGAATGATTGGTCGGAAGGATCATCGCGAGCAGCTCGCAGGCGCGCTGCGCATCGCCGAGCGCGGCAAATGCCATCGCTGCCCAGATCGCGGCGTGCGTATATTGCCCGCCGTTTTCGCGCACACCCGGCAGATAACCCTTGATGTACCCGGGATCGGCATCGGACTTGTCGAACGGTGGGTCGAGCAGCTTGATCAGCCCATGCGCGCGGTCGACGAGGCGCTCATCGAGCGCAGCCATGGCAGTGCGCGCCCGAACGGTATCGGCAGCTTGCGACAACACCGACCAGCTCTGCGCGATCGAGTCGATCTGGCATTCGGAATTTTTCGCCGAGCCCAACGGCGCGCCGTCGTCGAAGTACGCACGCCGATACCATTCGCCATCCCAGGCATGCTGCTCAAGATTCACGCGCAGTTTTGCGCTTTCATCGCGACACACTTGCGCGAATGCCAGGTCGGCACGCAGGTTGGCCACATCGACGAACTTTGTCAGCACGTGGTACAGGAAAAATCCGAGCCAGACGCTTTCGCCGCGCCCTTGCAGGCCGACGTTGTTCAAGCCGTCGTTCCAGTCGCCGCTGCCGATCAGCGGCAAACCATGCGCGCCGAATTTCAAACCGTGGCGGATCGCGCGCACGCAGTGTTCATACACGTCAGCACTTTCCGACAACTGCACGGGCAGGTCGTAATACGAATCCTCGCCGGCGTCGACCAGGCGCCCATCAAGAAAGGGCGCCTGCTCGGCCAGCACACCCACGTCGCCTGTCGTTGTCGTGTAGCGGCACGCGGCCAGTGGCAGCCATAGGTAGTCGTCCGAGCAATGCGTGCGCACACCACGGCCCGATGGCGGGTGCCACCAGTGCTGGACATCGCCTTGCCGAAACTGGCGCGATGCGCAGCGCACTATCTGTTCGCGCAACAGGTCCGGCGCCGCATGCACCAGCGCCATCGCATCCTGCAGCTGATCGCGGAAACCAAAGGCGCCGCCGGACTGGTAGTAGCCGCTGCGGCCCCAGATCCGGCAGGCGATGGTCTGATACAACAGCCAGCCATTGGCCAGTACATCCAGCGCCGGCTGGCCGGTCTGCACCTGCACGGCACCCAGCGTACGTTTCCAGTGATCACGGATGGCATCGAGTGCGGCGCGCGCGCTGCCGGATTTGCGCAAGCGCTGCACCAAGTCACTCGCATTTTCGACTCCGCGTTGCATACCGAGCCGGAAAATAATGTCGCGCGACTGCTCCGCACCGAGATCGACCGGCAACTGGATCGCGCCGCACGGATCCATTGCTGCGCCGACCCGGCCCGACAAGCGCGCGCGCAGCATGGCCGCCGGTTTTTGCAAGCTGCCGTTGCGGCCGATGAACTCGCTGCGATCGCCACTGAGGGTTTTGGTCGCATCGTCGACGTCGAAGAAAGCGACGCAGTCGGCGAACTCGGGATTGAACGCGTTGTGCGCCAGCAGCGCGCCGCCGTTCGGGTCGATTTCGGTAACCGTGTGCGGCGCGGATCGCGGACGCAAATCGCCGAGCACCCATTCGACATAGCCTGTCAGCGACAGCCGGCGCGGCCGGCCGGAAAGATTGTGCAGCTTGATCACCGTGAACTTGACTGGCGCGTCGAGGGCGACATAAGTCCACAATTCCGTTTTTATACCGTCTTCGACGTGTTCGAATACGCTATAGCCGAAGCCGTGCCGAGTGACGTAGGCGGTCTCGCCGCAGCACGGTTGCGGCGTCGGCGACCAGTAACGCCCGCTTTCTTCGTCGCGCACATAGAACGCCTCGCCCGAATGATCGGACACCGGATCGTTGTGCCATGGCGTCAACCGGAATTCGTGCGCATTCTCGGCCCAGGTGTAGGCGCCGCCGCTTTCCGATACCACGCTGCCGAAGGTCGGATTGGCCAGCACATTTGCCCACGGCGCCGGCGTCCGAGCATCGCGCCGAGTCGTGATGATGTATTCGCGTCCATCGCTGCTGAACCCGCCGTGGCCATTGTCGAACAGAAGTTCGCGCGTGGGCAACGACGCTGCCGGATTCGGATCCACGCGCTCGCTTCGTGTCGGTGTAAAGCGCGGGATCGACGATTCGACCGGATCGCGGCGCTTGACCTGCTCGACGAGTGCGCCGCGGGTATCCGAGACGATGACGCGCGCTACGGCCTGCAACAACATCCGATCTTCGGCGGCGATCTGTTCGGCCGGTCGCACGAAAATGCCGCCCGGGCGATCGATGACATTGGCTTCTGTTCCGGCCGCAATCAGACCGAGAATCTGTTCCTGCAGCACCTGCCGGTAGCCGCCGCGATCGTCATTCCAGATGACCAGATCGACCGCGAGTCCCTTCATGCGCCAGTACGCATGCGCCTGCACCAGCTGGCGGACGAGTTCGATGTTGTTACGATCGTTGATCTGCAGCAGCACGATCGGCAGGTCACCTGAGATCGAATAACCCCACAAACCGGATTGACCGCGGCGATTGCTGCTGATCAGGCTCGAATCCGCACGCAGCATGGCATTCGCATAGAGCACGTGACCGGCCAGGCGCTCGTAGAGTTGCGCGTCGGCATCGGAAATATTCAACTGCCGCAGCGCGACCTGGCTGTGCGTCCAGGCCAGATCGAAGACGCGATCGCCCAGGTGCTTGTCCCGGTATTTTTCCGCCAGTGCCAGACATGCGGCGCGGTTTTCTCCGATGCCCGTGACCATATCGACGGTGACCGATTGTTCGGGCTCGAGCACGAAGCGGTGGCGCACGGCGACGATCGGATCGAGCACTGCGCCCTGCGTTCCGGACAGCGGCCCGGGCTTGCGCAGCGCGTGCGGATCGGCGAGCGAATTGCCACGGCCGATGAAACGCGAGCGGTCGGTCTCGCACGACGTCGCGATCACCGGCGTGCCGTGCACGACCAGCAGATGCAGCAAACATGGCCATTGCTCGGTCTTGGCGCGCGGCCTGCGCGTGCACAAGATCACTGCGTGCGGATCGACGACCTCGGTCTGCACGAACAGATTGCTGAAAACGCGATGCATCGCATCTGCCATCGCGGCGCCGAGTACGACTTCGGCATAGCTCGTGATCTCGATCGTGCGTCGCGCCGGGGACAGATTACTGATGCGCACGCGGCGCAGTTCGATATCGTCCTCCGGCGAAACCGCGATGTCGGTGCGCGTCTCGATACCGTCGTCGCGGCGATTGAACTCGACGCGTGGTCCGGAGAAGATTGCTTCGTGGCTGTCGGGACGCGTGCGCGTGGGCTGCAAGGTGTTCGACCAGACCTTGCCGCTGTCGACGTCGCACAGGTAGCAGAACGTGCCCCAGTCATCGCACGTGGTGTCCTCGCGCCAGCGCGTGATGCCAAGTTCCTTCCAGCGGCTGTAACCGCCGCCGGCATTCGTGATCATCACGTGATAGCGGCCATTGGACAGCAACTGCACGGCCGGCGTCGCAGTACCCGCCGTCGAAAAAACGCGCACCGGCATTTCGGCGATCTCGGAGACTCGCGAGTCGACCAGTTGCGAGCCGTGCGAAAGCGCCGCTGCGGCGCGTGGTACGCGTTCGTGCAGCAGCGGCAAGGTTGCCCGGAACATCGGCTGCGCGGCGAAGCGTTTGCGCATCGGTTGCCCGAGCAGAACGTCGGCGAGCGCCACCAAGCTCATACCCTGGTGGTGGGCCATGAAGGATTGCACGATCGCGAACGACTCGCCGCGGCGCAGGCGTGTCGGCGTGTAGTCGATCGCCTCGAAGAATCCGTAGCGGCCGATCATGCCGAGCGCCGCAAGCGCGCGCAGGTTCCGCACCGCTTCGTTCGGCGCGATCATCGCGGCGAGTACGCTGGCGTGCGGTGTTACGACGAGGTTTTCGGCCAGCCCGCGCGTCAGGCCGAGGCCAGGGACGCCGAACGCGTGATATTGATAATTGTGAGCAACATCGACCGCGTTGTAACCTGACTCGGAAATTCCCCATGGCACACGCCGCTGGCCGCCATATTCGATCTGCCGTCTGACCACCGCCGCGCAGGTTTGATCGAGCAGCGTGTCGGCATATTCAGGCATCACCAGCAGCGGCATGAGGTACTCGAACATCGAGCCGCTCCACGACAGCAACGCGCGCTGGCCACCGCTCTGCGTCAGCAAACGGCCGAGCGTGAACCAGCTTTCCTGTGGCACTTGTCCGAGCGCAATCGCGACGAACACGGCCAGGCGCGCTTCCGATGCGAGCAAATCGTAGTAGCCGGCATCACGCCGGCGATCGGCACCGTTGTAGCCGATCGTGAACAGGTGACGATCCTCGTCGTACAGAAAACGAAAGTCCATTGCGGCAAGTTCGCCGGCCTGCTGCGCGTAGTAGTCGATTGCCGCAATGCGCGCACCGCCGCGCTGCAATGTGTCGGACACATGATGCTGGAGCGTATCGATGCGCTCGCCGGACGACGACGGCGCAAGCGCAGCGTCGCCGGGATTCTGGACCGCGCGCTGCAGCTCGGACACGAACGCCGGCAACGTGCGCAAGGTCGGGACTTTCGCCCGCGCGAGGAAATCGCCGAGCGCACCCGCGTCCGGCAACATTTCCATGCATGGCAGCAGGAACCGCAATTCGTCTAACGCATCGGTCGATTGCGCATGCAATGCGTTCGCCCATACGCCTGCAGCGGTCTCGGGCACCGCGACAAGCGCTGCGACGATCGCCTTCGCGCTCGCGCTAAGTTCCTTCAGAGCAAGGTGAATCGACGCTATGCTCGGCGAGCGTCCGCGCATTGCCTGTTCGAGCCGAATACGAAATGCCGCGATGAAATCGTCGCGTCCGGCGAGCGACGCATCGCTGAGAATGGCGAGCGCATCGGCAAGACCATGCCATGTCTGCGCGCCGAAAATCGGCTGATCCGGCAGAGCGGCGAGACCGCTCTGCAATGTAAATAAATGGGCAGACAGATTGCCGCTGTCGACGGTCGAAATGTAGTGCGGCGCCAACGCTTGCAGTGAATGCGTGTCGTACCAGTTATAGAAGTGCCCGCGATCCCGCTCCATGCCGCTCATCGTGTCGAGCGTGCGGCCGACGCGTTCGAGCAACGATCCGCCGCTCACGTAGCCGAAATCATGTGCGGACAGATTCGCCAGCAGCGCCAGGCCCATGTTGGTCGGCGAGGTGCGGGGCGCGACAACGACGTTCGGATGTTCCTGGATATTGTCGGGTGGCAGCCAGTGATGCTCGGCAGTAACCATCTGATCGAAGAACGCCCAGGTACGCCGCGCCGTCTGGCGCAGGAAAGTGGTTTCGTCGGCTGTCAATTCGGCGACGACGGGAACGAGCGGCCGGCTCAGCCACCATTCGATCAAAGGCGCCCACAGCCAGAGCAGCAACACCGGCGCTGCAACAGCCAGTGCGTGCGGCCGCGCGTCGAGCAGATACATTGTGGTGGCAATCGCCAGCGCCGATGGAAACCACAGCGAACGGATCGAGCCGAGCAGCGAAACGCGAATGCTGCGATTCACGTCGCTCGATGGTGTCCACTGCAATCGATTGCGCCGCGTGATCAGCATGCGCACCGCGGTGCGCACAATTGCGTCCACGCTGAAAACCGCTTCGTACGGCAGGCACGCGAGCGTGAACAGCGCATTGCCCAAGCGCCGGCCAGCGGCCCGCGCGGTGGCGCCCAGATGTGCCGCCAGCGACGACTCCACGGGCTTGCGCAACGCATCGAGAAGGCCTTCCGCAACTGGCGCGGCGAACGTGACACCGAGTACGACGAGCGTCCAAAACCATGGCGCCGACAGTACGGTCCAGCCGAGCAGCAGCAACGACAGCAACGAAACCGGCATGAGGCTGCGCCGCAAGTTGTCGAGAATCTTCCAGCGCGAAAGTGCGCTCAGCGGATTCTTGACGGCGGCGCCACCGGCGTCGCGCACGCGCGGCAGCAGCCAGCGCGCGATCTGCCAGTCACCACGAATCCAGCGATGGCGCCGGCGCACATCGGCAGCGTAGCTCGAGGGATAAGGTTCGATCAGCTCGACGTCGCTGAGCAGACCTGAGCGCGCGTAACAACCTTCGAGCAGATCGTGACTGAGAATGCGGTTTTGCGGCAGCCGTTGCTTGAGCGCATGCTCGAATGCATCGACGTCATAGATGCCCTTGCCGATGAATGAGCCTTCGCCGAAGACATCCTGATAGACGTCCGAAACGGCGCGGGTGTACGGATCAATGCCCGCATCGCCCGCATTCAGCCGCGCATAGCGCGAGCGTTGCGTGCTAGGCAGACTCGCGGCCACGCGCGGTTGCAGGATGCCGTAGCCCGCGGTCGTGATCTCCGACGCGGCATCCCAGTGCGCGCAATTGAGCGGGTGCGCAATCGTGGCTACAAGCAGGCGCGCGCAATCGCGCGGCAACTGCGTATCGGTATCCAGCGTTATGACGTACTTGATGCCGTCGAGCGCCGCCAGCTCGCCGACGATAAGGGAGAAACTGCTATCAGTGCCGTTGCGCAGTAAAGCGTTGAGATCGCCGAGTTTGCCGCGTTTGCGCTCATACCCCATCCAGACGCGCTCGGCCGGGTTCCAGCGGCGCGGACGCTGGAACAGGAAAAAAATCGACGCGCCGTCCTCGTTGCGGTATTTGCTGTTGAGCTGCTCGATGCCGTGCGCGGCCAGTTGCAGGATCTCCGCGTCATCGGGCAGCGTCTCCTGCGCGGCATCGCTGAAATCCGTCAGCAAGCCGAAGTGCACATTGCGATCACGATTGGCGAGAAAGCAGACTTCCAGATTCTCGAGCAGCGAATCGACCGACGCGGCGCTGCCGAGCAGGGTCGGTACGACGACGAGCGTGCGTGCATGCGCTGGAATGCCATCGATGAAGTCCATGCGCGGCAACAGGCGCGGCGCGATCAGCATGCTCGCCAGACGATTGATGATCGTCACAGCGAGCTGGCTCGCGCAGAGCGCCGCAAGCACGACGATCAAGGCCAGCAATACACCGTCGGTGCCGTCGCTGTGTGCTTTGAATGCGGCAACCACAGTACCGACGGCCGTAACGATCAAAATCGAATTCAGATAAAACGGCACGCGCAGACGCATGTCGCCGAGTCGACGGCGCAGCGCATGCACTTGCGCAAGGCTTTCGAGCTGCGCGACGCCGTCATCAATCAAGTAGTAGCCGACATGCGCTGCGCGGTCGTCGGTACCGGACTGCGCGGCGGCTTGCGTGGCCAGGCGCAACGCCGCGTCGGCGACGGTGACCTCGGACAACGTGCCATGCCGCGCGATTTTCTCGACGACATGCCGGTAGCGATCGCGTGTCGCAAAATCCATTTTTGCATAGACGCCGCTCGGGTCGCGGCGCAGGCTGTGTTCGGTCAGGCTCAGACTTTCGACGAATTCGCGCCAGTCCATGACAGCGAGAAGGCGCAGGCTGCCGATGCAGTTGCTGACCGACAGCTGGTTGGCGGCTTGCTGCTGGTTCTCCGCCTGCACCAGCTGGGCGATGGTCAGGCCGGATTCGGCGAGCGACTGCTCGACCCACGACAACGGCAGTGCGAGCACATGGCTGTGGCCTTGCAGGCGGCGCGCGAATTCGGCCACGAACGCGCTCACCATCGGCGGACTGGAACGCGCCATGTCGGCAAGGACCAGGATCAGGTTCTTGGAATCGCGTTCGGCGATGTCGACGATCTTGTCCGCCCACGAGTCGGCCAGATTGCGATCGACGCGATCGGAGGCGAGTTGCGCAGCGACGCGGCGCAGGTTTTCGATCAATGCCAGCCGCAACATGATCGGAATCGCCCATAGCTCGCCGAGCTGCAGCGGCGTGATGCGCTGATAAGCAGTCACGAACCGCAGCAAGCTGTCGCGTTCGATGCGTCCATCGCCGTGCGATATGGCATGCAGCGCGATATCGTAAACACGCGGGAATCCCTCCGAAGGGCCGCTGGTCAGGCGCGGCAGATCCCAACTGTAGCGTTTGGGCAGGTGGCGCCGCGCCGTGCGAATCTGTTCCTCGATCAGGTAGAAATTGTCGAGCAACCATTCGCCCGCCGGCGTGATTCGACGCTCGGCTTCTATCGCTCGCGACAGCAGACGGCAGGCCTGGGTAAGTACGAGTTCGTTTTCGGTCAGGCGCGAGAGCAGTCGGTCCGGGCCGTGCTTGCGCGCATCCTTGTGCGACTCCGCCAGAATCTCGCCGTGCTGCTCCATCTGGCCGGCGCTATACAGCTCCGAGCGCAGCGGTTGTTCGCGGGCATCCGCCTGGCGCGCGAAGCGCCGCCAACGCATAGCTCTCAAGCGAGCCTGAAGGTTTCTAAGCATCAAGGGATATTACTCCCGATCATCGAGGCTCCACGCGGAATGCGGACCAGCATCGGCGTTCGGTCATAAGCCGACCATCCGCTCGATTGCCCGCCAGCCGGATGGAAACGGCCATGGCCGCGACACGGTCAATCTCGCATTATCGCGATGCACTTGCCCAATCGGGTGAGTTGTGAACGTTCTGCTTCGCGTTCCACCAGATGGACCGCAGCCCGGCATTCGCTGCAATAACGAACCTGCGGTGTACCACGCAGCGGTTCCAAACCTTCCCAGCGCTGAGTGCAATGACCATTCAGACGGCACTCGATCGCGATGTACACCGCAACAGCCTGTGGGTTGATCGTTCAGAGGGAGAGGTTCATATCCGCGAGGCGCCATGTACGAACCCGCTGCACGTCGTATCCCGACCAGCGCGACTGGAACGTCTGCTGCGTGTAGGTTCCGCCCATGGCGACTTCACGGCCATCGAGAACGAATTCGACGGACTCGCCCTCAGGCGGAAGTGCGATCGAGCTGGCGACCCAGGCAGTGGACATGTTGTTCTCCGGCGATTTCGAACCGCGTGATTCGATAGTTCGAACCTCGGGCGACGTTGGACTCTGGATCTGTGGATGATGCATGTGACCGTAGGAGGAATTCCGTGCGCTAGCGTACACACATTTTTGCGGCGACCGGCTGGGCACTCTCCCGGCATTACGCCGTCATTGCGCTTGCCGGCAAACGATTGTCAGCCTCGGTCGGAACGCCCTGGCGATACTGCACATCGGAGAGCAGGCGGCTCAATTCGTTCTTCACCACCGCGTAGCACTCGCACGCGCGGCTCTCGAGTCCGGCTCGATCAAGTACCGAGATATGGCCTCGGCGGTGCCTGATGACGCCGGCGTGTTGGAGTCTGCCCGCGGCTTCGGTAATGCCTCCGCGCCGTACGCCGAGCATGGTGGCGACCAGTTCCTGGGTCATGATCAATTCGCGCGAGGACACGCGATCGAGGGTCAACAACAACCAGCGGCACAGCTGCTGCTCGATGGAATGGTGGCGGTTGCACGCCGCGGTCTGGGTCATTTGCGTAATCAACGCCTGCGTGTAGCGCAGCAACAAACTTTGCATCAGGCCGCCGCGATTGAATTCGTCCTTCAACAAGCGGCTCTGTAGCCGATAGGCGTGCCCTGCCGTCTGCACCACGGCCGAGCTTGGTGTGGTGTCGCCGCCCATGAACAGCGCAATGCCAACGACGCCTTCGTTGCCCACGCCCGCGGTTTCGGCGGATGCGCCGGACTCCATGACATAGTGCAGTGAGACGATCGCCGTAGTCGGAAAGTAGGCGTGCCGCATCCGCGCACCGGGGTCGTACAGGATTTCACCGAGCGCCATCGGCACCAGTTCCAGGTGCTCAGCCAGGCGCTCGAATTCCGCCGTGGGCAACGCGGCGAGCAAATGGTTTTGATTGGGACTATGGGGCACAGGCAATCTCAGTTCCACAGCGTGCAGGTTCAAGCTCCGGGCGTGGTTTCCACGCCGATCCCGCGATAGCCAATGAAGCGACAGGCTTGATTGAACATGGGCTCCCCGCTTACGCGAAACTGCTGTTGTGAGCCGTCGGCGTTGACGCGGCTGAAGGCGAAATCCAGGAACGGCTGGCGAGCGGCAATGCGTCCTTGCAGGTCCTCCCGCTGCGCCTGATTCCAGCCGGTCACCTGCCCATCGTTGGCAGTTCCCGCCAACGAGTCGACGCGGATTCCGAGCATTTCCAGCACCGGACCGGAGACTTTGGTGAAATTTCCGTGCTCATCCTGTTCCCAGTACCAGTCGGAAGCCAGCTCAGTCAGGCTGCGATAGCGGGCTTCGCTTTCACGCAGTTCGGCGGTGCGTTCCTGCACCGTCTGTTCCAAGACCGTCGCGTGATTCTCGAGCTTCTTGTACAACAGGCGCACTTCCAGCATGTTGCGAATGCGCGTTTTGACTTCGATCAGATCGAACGGCTTGCTGATGAAATCTCTGGCGCCGGCCTGCAACGCGCGCAGCTTGTGGCCAGGCTGAGCGGTGATCACGAGCACCGGCAGATAGCCGTCGGCGTCGTTGGTCTTGAGGGCCTCGATCACCTGGAAGCCATCCATGCCGGGCATCTGCAAGTCGAGCAGGATCAGGTCGTAGCGGTGCTTGCGGTGCAGCGCGCAGACTTCCTGCGAATGCATGGTCGAGGCCACGCGGTCATAGCCGGCCTCACGCAGCATTTGCTCGAGCAGACTGACATTGGCCTCCTGATCATCGACGATCAGGATGCTGGCACCGAGAATATCGGACTCAACGATTTTCATACGACTTCCGTTCTAGCTGCGCGGCCGCGTGCGGTCTGGGAAAATTTCAGCGCCAGGTCCAGCGCCTCCATGAACTGGTTGACCTTGATCGGCTTGGTCAGGTAGTTGAAGAATCCGGCATCGAGCGCCCTGGCGACATCATGTGGCACTGCATTGGCGCTGAGTGCGATGATCGGGATGTGCGCCGTCGACGGGTCCGAGCGCAGAATCTTCAGGGCCGCGATCCCGCTGATGCCAGGCAGGTTGATGTCCATGAGAATCACCTCCGGCTGATAGGCGCGCGCAAACTCGATGCCGAGATCGCCGTCCGCCGCGCTGAGCAGGCGCAGGTCGGGGCGGCGCGCAATAAGTTGCTCGACCAGTTCCAGGTTGGCCGGATTGTCTTCCACATACAGAAGGGTGCGCGTCGGCACGCCTTGTTCGGCCTGCGGCTGCGCCAGCACAGCGTGCTCGGCGTCGCGCGCCGCGAACTGCGGCGCCGCCGTCAACTTCATTTCGATCCAGAACACGCTGCCGACCCCGACCGTACTGTCGACACCGATGGTGCCTCCCATCAGTTCGACCAGCCGCTTGGTGACCACCAGGCCGATGCCGGTGCCCTCCTCC
>Ga0070666_10000136_pt1 | contig 50851 bp, 40 predicted proteins | sample KBSS23metaG_FD_64677 | JGI IMG/M metagenome (GOLD analysis project Ga0070666, IMG submission 64677) | Switchgrass rhizosphere microbial communities from Kellogg Biological Station, Michigan, USA - KBS S2-3 metaG | ecosystem: Host-associated > Plants > Roots > Rhizosphere > Soil ... | reverse complement strand
GGGCGACGGGAAGGAAAAGCTGATGTTCGTCCCGGTCTTGTGCACGGCCGAAATGCCGGGGCCGGTGATGATCCAGTCGATCGCGAGATTTCCGGAGGTCACCCCGGAGACCGACGCCGCGTAGGCGCCGGAAGTGTTCTGGGGAACGGAGGACGGGCCGGCCACACAGATCTTGTTGACGCAACTCCCCCCATTTACCTGCACGGATCTCGATGGATGCGCGCTGTGGCTCGCGGAATCCGTCGCCGTGAGAGCAACGGAGCCGTTCGCGGAGAAGGCATGCGAGAAGGAAGCTCCCGTGCCGCTCCCGCCGTCGCTCGACGTCCAGCTGTAGCTGTAGGGCGGCGTTCCCCCGGAGGCGTTCGCCGTCCAGGTGCCCGAAGCGCCCGCCGTCAGCGTGGTCGGTCCGCTGATCGTCGCGTTGAAGGGCGGCGGAGCCGCCGATGTCACCGAGAAGAGCTGGGACGAAATGGCCCCGGCCACGGTCAGCTTGACCGTGTAGTTGCCCTTCGTCGGATAGCTGTGGGAGACGAAGTCTTTCGTCGTATGGCCCGTGTCGACCGGAGAGCCGTCGCCGAAGTCCCAGGTGGCGGCGACCGCGGCCGAACTGGAATCGCCCGGATCACTCAGGAAGAACGTCCCCGGCGCGCCGCTGCACACTTCCTGCGCGCCCTGGAAGACGCTCACGAAACAGGTATCGGTCGACGTGAAGGACTGCGACTTGCTGATCCACACGAGGGGGGTGTACTGAACCGAGGAGAAGAAGAAAGTGCTCGGAAACGAAACGACCGAGCCGATCGAGCCGCCCGAGTAGTGCACGTCGAAATTGATGTTGTGACTCTTGTCGACGAGGAGCCCGGCCGGAATGACGATCGAGGCGGACGCCTTGTAGGTCGTGGTCCCCTTCGCCACGTTGGTCAGAGTCAACGACTTGGGAACGGCGCCGTCGATCGAGTAGTCGATGTCGGCGATCGTGACCGCGCTGCCCTTGACCAGGTCGATCGTGACCGGGATCTCTCCCTGGCCCGACTGGACCGAGGCGGGAACCGTGACCGATCCCGCGACGTCGGTGAAGACGACGCTGCCCGTGACCGCCGGGGAGTTGTACCCGCCCGCATAGTGTGCGGAAACGGAGTAAGTCGCGGCGCCGACCGGCGGGATGCACGTGGCCGCCGCGCAGGACGTCGCGACCGTCGCGTTCGCCGAATTCCGGAAGATCCACGCGAACGTCGCGGGACTTCCGGTCGACGGGCTCGCGTCGATCGAGCCGCCGCTCAGGACCTTGACGCTGCCGTCGGAGCCCCGTCCGGAGACTTTCGTCACCGGGACGGTGAGGATGACCGCGCTCGACGAGGCCGGGGAATCGAGCGCGCCGGCGGAGACGAGCTCTCCGAAAGTCTCGTTGATGGCGCTACCCTGGATGCTCGCCGGCGAGTAGCTGCACTGTCCGGCGCTGATTCCGCCCGTGCATGGCAGGACGATGTTTGAAAGGGACGGCGCGAACGTCTGGGAGACGTCCGCGTTCCCCTTGTTCGAAGTCCCGCTGGCGTACGAGGACCAGAGGTACCAGTTCGTGATCGCGCCTCCGGTCCCCGGGGTCGAAGTGTCGGTCAGCGAAAACGTGTCGCCGACGTAGTTGCCCTTATCGGAGCGCCCCTGGCTGCTCTTGTTGACGAGAGCGAACGACGCCTTCGGGTTCGGCGTGGGAGGCGAGGCGATGCAGGAGATGTCGAACGTATCGGTCTGCAGGTAGAGGTTCGTTCCGGCCACCGGGCGGTAGACATAGAGGGTTCGCGGGTCGTTCGAGCTCACGTAGGCCGCAAAGCCCGCGAGCGAATCGTTCGTCACCGCCGGAATGCTCGTCGCGAGCGAGGGAGCGCCGTTTCCGCCGCTCAGGAATCCGCCCGCGTAGACGTCGATGATCGGGGGAAAATTCTGTTCGAGGAGCACGATCGGAGAGGGCGATCCCACGGGAACCTGGATCCGGTTGTACTTGGTTCCCCCCACGTTCGGGATGGTGCCCTTGCGCGAGAGGTTCGTCCCGTCGAAGAAGAGGATGTCCACCCCTCCCGCCACGGCCGCGAAGAGGTAATACCCGTTGCTCGTCGGGTACGCCACGAACTGCTCGGCAGGAACTCCGGTGGACGCGCCGCCCGAAAGCGATACGCTGGCCGAAAGGACCGTCAGGCGCCCGTCGCTTCCGATCGAGGCGATCTTGACGGATCCCCCGGACGAGGAGAAAAACGCCGCCGCGAGATACGAGTCGTGATCGCCGAAACCGGAGCCGCCGAGGACCGCAAACCGCGAAGCGCTCGCCCACGCGGTGAGCGTCTGGCTGGCGCCGAGCGGAGTGGCCCGGGCGTTGAAAGCCGGATTCGTCACGTTGACCATGTAGGTTCCGTTTTTGTCGGTGAAATAGCCGGCGTAAGTGCCGGATGCCGTCAGCGCCGCCGCGATCGCCGAGGTCGAGACGTTCGTGCTCGTGCCGCTGACGTCGATCTGCTGCCCGTAGGTCGAGTTCCCGCCGGGAGAAGTCAGCGCCATCACCTGTTCGGGCTCGCCGCATCCCCCGCCGAGATTCCAGCCCGTGACCAAGCGGCCGGAGCCGTTGCCGGCGTCGGCCATGGCCATGTTGCTCGGGCCCGGCCAGCAGTCGATCGTGGTTCCTCCGCCGACCGGACCGCCGGCGCGAAAGCTCATCGGCGTGAACGTCGGGCTCGGCGAACCGGGGTTGGTGCCGAGGTACACGCCCATCACGCCGTATTTCGTGTTTGTGTAGAAAGCCGGCGATCGCCGGGCGGAGTTGAACCAGGAAACCAGCGCCACGTTGCTCGGGTTGGTCGGAGGAGGCGGAAGCGGGGTCGTGGCGGTCGAGATCGGAATCATGGGGTTCTGGCACGCCGTAGCGGCGTGCGAGGGCCGGGAGACGATCGCGAGAGCCACGAAGAGCACCGTGGGCCACACGAAAGATTTTCGCCGCAATCCAGACGACATGCCGGACGTCGTGATGGGTTCGACGCCAAAAATCCTGCGTTCGTTCATGAGCTACCTTTCGGGATGCGCTAGACGGCCTGAAAAAATGTGGGGGGCTTGCGCCCCCCACCCATGACGACGGGGATTACTGGATCACCGCTCCCGTGATGCCGTCCGCATTCAGGGGAACCGGGATCTCCGGAAGAGCCGGATAGACGGAGCCCGCATAGGGCGCCGGCTGGCAGTTGTTCGCGTCGAGGCTGACCGCGTCGATCCCGGCGTTGGCGAAGGCGCCAGGCACCGAGATGTCGTACGCAAGCCAGGCCTGATCGAGAACCGTGCCGTCAGACGAGTTGCTGAAATCGACGTAGATCCAGCCAGCTTCGGAAGCCGCCGCGCCGGCGAATTCCACGATGTTCTCACGCTGCGTTTCGTAGGGGAAGTTGAACGTGTCCCCGGGGGCGCAGGGCGAGGTCTGGCAACCGTGCTGGTGGTTGGGGCTTTCGTCTTCGTCCCACACAACCGTGAACACGTTCGGCTCGACGACCGTGCAGTCGCCGCCCGTGAGGTCGGTGAGGCTGTCGGCCGAGGCGCGCCACGCGCGGAGGAAGGACGTGCTGCCCGCGTCGATGTTCAGGTAACGAGCGCCGTAGGTGATCCCGAGGGGCTCGCGCATGTCACCGATGACGGGCCCGAAGAGGCCGATCGAGTTGAAGTAGGCCGTGCCGCCATTGCCGCCGCCGGAATCACCGTTGACGATTCCGCCAGAGGATTCCCAATAGCGGGCGTAGAACGTGCGGAGCGGGAGATCTTCCGAGGCGAGGGTGCCGTTGAGCCCGATCACGTCGGCTTCGAGACCGACGAGCGGCTGGCCGTAGGTCGGCGTCGAGCCTTCGGACTGAATCGTGTAGTCGCCCCAGAGGCTGTTCTCGAAGCCCGCCGCGTTGAGATCCCAGTAGGTGGAATCCGGGGGATTGGAGAACGAGCAGTAGTTCGCCATGTCGATCGTGACATAGCCGTGGAGAAGGTCGGTGCCGTCGTCAGCGAACGTCGGGGGGTTGCCGTCGACGCAGGGATCGGATCCGTCGAGCTCCGCAACGAGCTTCGAGACGACCGACTGCGGGACGGGGTCGAAGTTCGTCGTCGCCGTGTGGTCGAAGCCGGTCGGGAAAGCCGAGGGAACGAAGCGAACGAAGTCGCTCGAAAGATCGCAGGCGTTCTCGCCGCCGAGCGCCGGGTTGCTCGGGAGGGTGCCGCTCAGGACCGAACCCATGGACCACGACAGCATGTCGAAGCCCGTGAGGCCGATGTTGAAGTCGAACACCGCGACCGAACGGTCGTTGTACACCGTGACGTGGGCGAGCGTGTCCGCCGCGGAGGCGTTCACGACCGTGACCAGCGTGTCGGTTCCGTTCAGGCCAAGGCCGAACGGGGTCGGAGCGATCGTGCCGCCCGTATTCGAGACCGAGGTCTGGAAGTACGGGAGCAGGAGCGTCGCCGAGGGCTTGTGGTCGATCGTGCAGGTGACGGCCGACGCCGAGCCCGCAAACGCGGCCAGCGCGGTGATCGCCACCAGCATAGTCAGGACCTTTTTCATTGAGATCTCCTCTTTCAAATACGTCAAATTTTTTCCAGGAACCAAATTCGAATCACCGGTTTCAGCCAAGGTCAACGCGATTCCATCACCTCCGATACTTTTCGATTGAGATATCCGAAAACCTTCGATCATTCACCTTTAATGGTCAGCCGATTTATTCCCGCTGAGCGGGCTTCGACCCGGATGATCGGGGAAAGTCGCGCCCAAGTCAAGGACTTTTTGAGAAATTATGCTCTGGCAGCATTGGGAGTCCCTCAGGGCTTCGCCCCGTTCAAAAGGACTTCGAACCCCCCGGGATCTCTCGGTTTTTCGGAGAAAATGGTCTTCGCCATCACGATGTCGAGTCGGCCATCTCCATTGACGTCCGCCAGTCGCGTGTCGGCGACCGGCGAGTCGAGCGCCGGCTCGGAGGCTTCCGGGGCCTCTTCGAACGTTCCCTTTGCGGTCTGGAAGAAAATCCTGACCTTCCCCCCTGTGCGGTCAGGAAACACCACGTCGTCCAGTCCGTCACCGTCCAGGTCCCCCATCGCGACCGTCGTGAGCCTCCCCGAGAAGAACTTCTGCCGCCAGATCGCGACCTTGTGCCAGCCTTCGGAATCCCGCGAGTAGACGTTCAGGCCCCCCGCCCGGAGCCCTCCGGCGTCCTTGCTGTAGAGCTCGGCGAACGCCGTCGTGTGGCGGGCCCCCAGCGTTCCGGGCGCGACGGCGAAGTGGTAGGCCACCTGCTCGAAGAGGTCGCTCAGGTCCTGCGAGAACGTCCCCTTCCCGTCGTTTCTCCAGGTCAGCCCGTACTCGCCGTGGGAGCGGCAGCCGGTCAGGAGGTCGCGCTTCCCCTTGCCGGCCAGGTCGATCGCGAAGACGTTGAACGAGAAGCACGCGCCGTCGAGCTGGGGTGACTGCTGCCATTTCCCCTGACCCTGATTCAGGAAGACCCGCACCTGGCGGTTGTCCTGCCCGCGCTTCTTCCGCAGATCGTTGTTGATCATGTCCTGGGAGACCACCAGATCCGGTCGCCCGTCGCCGTCGACGTCGAAAACCGCGATCGCCTGCGACGAAAAGGCCGTGGGCAGGCCCTCCGAGGCCTGGCGGTACCTTCCCCCGCCGAGGTTCGAGAAGACGCGAATCGTCCCTCCGTGCGAGGCGATCGCGATGTCCAGGCGGTGGTCGCCGTCGAAATCGGCCAGCGCCACCCCCCCGTAGGTCAGCTTGGGGTTGAGCGGCTTTCCGGCGGCGTCCTCGACGTGCACGGTCTGCTCGTGGAAATTCCCTTTTCCATCGCCGAGATAGACGTGGAAGAGCGGGAACCCCGAAAGGCGGGCCGGGGAAGCCACGATGTCGGCCTTTCCGTCACCGTCGATGTCGCCGACGCCGATGTTCTCCCGCCACTGGCCCCGAACCGGCAGGCCTTCTCCCGCGCGCCGGAACGCAAGGATCTTCGTCGACCGGGGCGGCGCGAGCGTGCTGAAATCCTCGGGGGTGACGATGAGATTGCTGGTCTTGGCCGCGGCTTCCAGGCGGGCGAGATTGGCCTTTTCCCGGTCCTTCCGGGCCCGATCGCGCTCCTCGCGCGCCGCCCGGTATTCTTCCGGGCTCGTCTTCTCAGTCCGGATGTAGATGGAGTCGGCGTCCTCCTTGTAGATCGGCAGAGGGGCCTGCATGTAGGGAAACCGGACGTGGGTGTCGTCCACTCGGACGAGCTCCGATTTCTTGTATTTCTCGACGTAGTAGGCCGGCGTTTCCTCGACCACCCTCGTGTTGGTCCTGGCCGCGGGCTGGGGCACCGACACGCCCGCCGGGATCGGATTCGGCGGGGCGGCCGAGGCCGTTCCCGCCGCCGCGCCGGGGAAGGATTCAAGGGTCGCGGCGAGCAGGCCGGCGGCGGCCACGAGAAGAACGAGACGGTTCCGGGTGGTCCCCTGGCGCATCGAGACTCCTTTCAACGGTTCAGAGAAGATCGGCGAAATGCGGCTCGGCTTTGATGAACAGGAGCGAACCGAGCATCGCCGCGGCAGCGGCAAAGAGGGCGAGATAACCGAGCGAGGTTGCTCCCGGAAGCACGTGTCGGAAGAAGACGTCGCGAAAGGCCTCCAGGAGATGGGCGAGCGGATTGGCCGCCATGACCCACCGGAAGCGCGCCGGAACGATCGAAACGGGATAGAAAATCGGCGTCAGGAAACCCAGCATCGCGAGGCCGAGAGTGACCATCTGCGCCGTGTCGCGCAGAAAGACCTGGAAGCCGGCGAGGAGGCAGCCGACGCCGTAGGTCGCCGCGACCTGGATCGCGAGGAGCGGCAGGACGAAGACGGCCCAGCGGCCGGAAAAGTGGCCCTGCCGCGCCAGGTAGAGCGCGTAGAGGGAAAGGCCGATCAGCTCGTTGACGACCGCGGAGAGGACCACCGTGGCCACGAGCGTTTCCTTGGGAAAAACGGTCTTCTTCACCATCGCCGCGTTGTCGGAAAGCGAGGTGGCGGCCCGGGAGAGGCCCTCCTGGATCGCGATCCACGGAAGGAAGCCTGCCAGCAGGTATTCCGGGAAGTTCACCCCGGCCGGCTCGCCGGACAGGGGGATCTTGAGCACCACCGAGAAGACGAAGGTGTAGATAGCCACCCAGAGAAGCGGAGCGAAAACCGCCCAGAGCGGGCCGAACAGGGAACCGACGTAGCGGGATTTCAGGTCTCGCACGACGAGCTCGGAGATGAGATGGAGGAAATGCCGGGCGGAAGATAGGGTGAGGCGCCGGCGCTTGACTTTCACAGGGGGGGGATTATATTGGCGGCGGAAATATGGTGCAACAGCATCTTTCGGTCGACCGGCAGAACCTGGTGGGTTCCCGGATCCGCGCTCTGCGAAAAGGGCGAAATCTCACGCAAACGGAGCTTTCCGAGAAAATCGGGATCCTTCAGTCGGATCTCTCCCGCATGGAAAAAGGCGAGTACAAGGTCGGCCTCGACACCCTGTTCAAGATTCTCGGCGTGTTCGAGCTCGACATGGCTTCCTTTTTCGACGAATCAGACCCGGTCGCCCGGGACGACCGGCAGCTCTGGAAGGAGTTCCAGGGCATGGACGAGGAGTCCCGCCGCGAGATTCGGGACTTCATCCTTTTCAAGAAATCGCAGAAAACCCCTGAGATCCCCGGCGAATAGCCTTGCTTTTGCGTGGAGAGGTGGTACATTCGGAAAGCTTCCGAACCAACCATGAGCGAACGTAGCAAGCATCTCGATTTCCTGCGGCTGACGGCCCGGGAAGCCCTGTGGAGCGGCGACCACGAACGCGCCCTGATGCTGCTCGACGAGGGCCTGGCCCTTTCGCGCGCGTGGAAGCAGCGGGAGAGCGAGGACGTGTTCCTCTGCAATCGCGTCACGGCTCTGGTCGAGATGGAGCGAAACGATTTCGATCTCTCCTCCCTGAAAGAAGTCGTGCTGCGCCACCCCGACGGCCGTCTCGGCGCGTTCGCGTCCTACACCGCGGCGTGCGCGCACGAGCTCCGGAACGAGTTCGCCAAGGCGAGGGTCTACGCGCAGATGGCGATCAACCGATCGGAGGGCGTCGACGCCTACCTCAAAGGAGTCTCTCTCAACCTCCTCGGCGGCCTCGATCTATCCGAGAGCCGCTTTCAAACCGCGCTCCCGCTCTTCCGGGAAGCGATCGAGCTCTATTCCGATTGTCGCCAGGACACCACGCGCGAAGCCGCGATCGCCAGCGACAACATCGGTTACGTGTACATCGCGTGCGACGAAGTCTCGGTGGGGTTGCCGATCGTCGAGCAGGCCCTCGACCAGTTCGACGCGATGGGGGCCCGGGCCTTCACGACCTTCCCCAACCTCGACCTCTGCCTCGGCCACCTGAAGCTCGAGCAGTACGACGAGGCCGAGCGGTGCGGCATTCAGGCGCTCGCCCTCGGGCAGGAGTTCGGGCAGGAGAAGGTGATCAAGAACTCGCACTACCTGCTCGGCGAGATCTACTCCGAAGTCGGTCGCCGCGGAGACGCCGAAGAGCACTTCGACGCCCTCTCGAAGTTCTATCCCGACTTTCCCTCTTTGAAGGGATTTCTCCACCAGGTCAACGTGGTGGGGATGATCAACCTCAGGGCCTAGGAGCAAGATGATGACCCGGCGGAGACGCGTCTCGAAAATCATCCTGGGGGCCCTCGCGGCCTTCGTCCTGGCCTCGAGCGTCTCGGCCGAGGAGCGGACGCTCCTCACCGCGGACGGAACGCTCTACCACGTCCAGTCCGGCTTCTACCGGGATCTCGAACCCCAGGGAACGTCGGCCCAGCCGGGCGATTTCGTCCTCCGGTGGGATTCCCGCGATCAGTCGGGCGCCGTTCAATCGGGCCTCATCCCGGGCACGAACAACCGCGACCCCAAGGACCAGATGGATCTGGCCTACGATTCGGTCTCCCAATCGCTCGTGCTCGTCTGGAACGACCGCCTGCAGGTTCTCAACTCGATCGCCTTCGCGATCTTCCAGAAGGGCATCTGGACCCAGTCGCAGCTCCTCCCTTCGGGAGTGTTCAGCTTCGCCAGCAACCCCCGGATCCTGATCACCCATCAGCAGACCGTGGACTCCGACGCGGACGGCAACGACGTCGTCGCGAACCGGTCGATCATCTCGATGATCTGGTGGGAAGACTCCTTCAAACCGCGCGCGCGGTTCGCTCCGATCTTCGTCGAAGGCGGATCGTTCAATCTGTCCGACATCCAGATCTACGACCTGCCCGAGCTTGTCGGCAGCCAGTCGATCGAGCAGACGGCGATTCTCGAGAACCCGCTCTTCGCGACTCCGACGATCCAGCAGGAAGGTCTCTCCTCCTCGGTGCTCGCGACATTCGGCGATGTCGCCACCCAATCGATCCACGTGGTGCGGATCGGGTTCCCGTCCGATTTCCGCCACGTGATCGACCCGATGCACGGGCGGCACGTTCCCGTCATCCTCGGGCACAGCGGCTCGCCCCTCCTGCTCGCCGTCCCTCCCACGCCGATTCGGCTCGGCACGATCGTCGGGAGCTCGTATTTCCCGACCGTGTACTGGCAGTCCGATCCCGACCATGTGAACTTCTCCGTCTCGAACGGAACGTCGTGGACCGATACGCGCTCCCTCGCGCTCGGCGGCCCCATCACGGCGGACGCGGCGATCGACCTGATCCGCCGCATGGCCATCCAGAACTAGAGCGCTGAGAGCGCAGCGCTCGCGTTGCGCTCTATCCCGAGCGTCAGCGCCTTGCTGCGCCGACCTGTCCCGCCGAAGCTTTGCGAAGGCGGAAGTCGTGGCGAAGGCGGGAGAGATCTCGGTCGCATCATCCCCGCCGAGCGTCGGGATCAAGTGGCGTCAGCGGCTCGCCGCGCCGAACTTGTCCCTCCGTAGCCCTGGTGGAGGCGGAAGGGTTGGCGAAGGCGGGAGGGGTCCCGGTCATCGTCTCCCGACGAGCGTCGGTGAGCGATCAGAGCCGCAGCGCATCCCCATGCGTTACCGGCCCCCGGAAATGATCGTGTATTGTTCGGGCGGGAGACTTCCTCAGTCGAGCCCTTCGGGCAACCCCGCTCTCGGGTCCCCTTCGTAGAGAGAATCGAAAAGCGCGGCGGCTTCGCGCCCGGCCGACGTGAGGTTCTTGGGAACGACGACCTTGACCGTGTAGACGTGGTCTCCGGCATTGTCCGTGCGCGGGTCGTGGACGCCCTTGCCCCGAAGGCGGAATTTCTGCCCGCTCTGCGTGCCCGGCGGAACCTTCGCGCGGACGAGCCCGTGCACGGTCGGCACGGAGATCTCGGCGCCGGAATAGGCTTCCCGGATCGTGATCGGCACGGCACCCAGGATGTCATCGTCCCGGCGCTCGAAATACGCGTGGGGGGTCACGTGGATCGTGACGTAGAGGTCGCCCGACGCCCCGTCGGCGCCCATGTCGCCCTTGCCCGGGATCCGGATCGTGCCCCCGTCGCGGATCCCGGCGGGGATGTTCACCTTGAGCTTCTCCATGTTCGCGACCCGACCCTGTCCCCGGCATCCCGGGCAGGCGGCGCGCCCCTTCCGTCCGGTTCCCTGGCACTGGGGGCAGACGACCCGCCGCGTGGTCTGGAGCTGCAACGTGCCGCCGAAGATGGCGGTCCGAAACGGGATCTCCAGACTCGCGCGCGAGTCCGCGGCCATCGGACCTCCCCGACCGCCGCCCCCCATGCCGCCGAAAAGGTTCCCGAAGATGCCCCCGAGGTCCTCGAAGCTCGCCCCCGAGGCTCCGCCGCCGAATCCGAAGTTCGAGAAATCGAACCCGCCGCCCCCCGGGGACGGTTCCTCGACGCGCGGGCCTGCGTGGCCGAAGCGGTCGTACGCCTTCCGCTTCTCGGCGTCCTGGAGAACCTCGTAAGCTTCCTGGACTTCCTGGAACCTCTTCTGCGCCGTCGTGTCGCCGGGGTTGACGTCCGGATGCAGCTTTCGCGCGAGCTTGCGGTAAGCCTTCTTGATGTCCGCTTCGCTCGCTCCCCGCGCGATCCCGAGGACGTCGTAATAATCCCGTTTCGCCATGGCGTTTCGCGGAAATCATATGACGGCCGCCGCGCGTCGCGCGGATCCCGGGAAGTTGCGTGCAACCGGGCGCGGGTCCACAATGGAGAGATCATGAAAGTCCGACGGGCGGGGGTCTTCCTTTTCACGATGGCACTCTTCGGAGCGGGAGCTTCCCGGGCCGCGGATCGGGAGCGCGTCGAGCGGACGCACACGCTTCGCCTCCTGACCGACCTCTCCGATCCGAACGACGTCTCGCGGCTGATCTACCGCACGGACTCCGGCTACGACGGGATCGAGTACCAGGTGATTCGCTCCTTCGCGCGGTCCCTCGGAGCGCAGGTCCAGGTCGTGGTGGTCCCGTCGTTCGACATGCTCTTCGCCGCGCTCGCGCGCGACGAAGGTGACGTCGCGGCCGCGTCGATCACCGACACGCCGGCGCGGCGCAAGACGCTCGATCTCTCCGATTCGTACTTTCCCGTGCGGGAAACCGTGGTCGTCCGCCGAGGAGAAAAGGCGAAGTCTCTCGCCGACCTCGCCGGAAAGCGCGGGATCACCCAGCGGGGGACGACCTGGGAAGCGGAGTGCCGCAAGGTTCCGCGGGTCGTCCTCGCCTTCACGGAAAACCAGAGCGAGCTCTTCTCGCAGGTCGCGAGCGGCGCCGCGGACTTCACCGTGACCGACTCGCCGATGGCGATGACGTACGCCGCGAAATATTCGAACCTCGACGTCGCCTGGTCGCTTCCGGAAAAGCAGGACTACGCCTTCGCTCTGCGCCGGGGCTCCGATCTCACGCCGCTCTTGAACGAGAACCTCAAGAAGCTGAAGACGACGGGCGCGTACTACGCGCTGCTGGGGCGGTTCTACGGGCAGAAGGGACTCGCCATCATCAAAGCCTCCGAATAGCCGGCGCGGATCATCCATCGAGCCGGCCGGGCGCGGGCCGCCCGCATCCCGGCGGGCGCGCGTCTGACCGCGCCTCAGGGTTGTCGCATTTGAAGTCGGCACTGCGCCGCAGATCACCCGAGAAGGGAAGACACTTCCGATCGGATTTGGCCACGCTTTCGCGAAGGGGCCTGCCTCGATTGCGAAAAACCCTGAGGCGCGGCGAGACGTGCTGGAAGGTGGGCCCGGGCTCCGCGGCGCCGGGGAAGGCGTACTGGGAAAGGTACGTCGAGCCGGCGCCGCGGAGCCCGGGCCCGCATAACGGCGCGTATCGTCCGCGTCTGCTCTAAAAGCGGTAGTCGATGCCGGCGTCGGCGGCGACCAGCACCCGATGCGGATTCGTCTGCGGGACGTGCACCGTCACGCGGCCCAGGACCGAGAGCTGCTTCCAGACCTTCACGCGGGCATCGAGCCCGATGTGAAGGCCCCAGACCGTTTCGGAGGCGTCGGCGACGGGCTGGAGTCCCGGTCCCGGATCGCCGGGCCGGATCCGGTAGACACCGACACCGCCGAACACGCCGGAAGTCCAGTTGCCTTCGAGGAAATCATAGGACGTGGAGAGCAGACCGTACTCGACGCGGTCGCGAAGGTCGTCCGGGCCCGCATACGTCACGGTGCCGACCTTGACCGTTTGTCCGGCGTTGTGCGCGGCGACGGTCATGCGCCCCACGGTCGCGCGCAGGAGCACCTGCTCTTCGATCGCGTAGTCGATCCACACGTTGACGTCGCTGCGGTGGAATTCGTTGAAGTGGAACTGGCGGTCGGCGGCGTCGACGACGCCTCCCGACGCGCCGAGACCGAAGAGAGCGGACTGGGCGGACGCGCTTCCCGCGACGAGCGCGAGAAGCGGGGCGATGACGAAAGCGGCTCGGCGCAGGTGCACGCGTTCTCCTTCCTGACCGGGCGACTCTACTCCGCGCTTTCCGAACCCGTCAATGCGATGCCCCGTTTCCCTCGCGTCCCGCCGCCGCCGACACCCTGCTAGCAGGGTGCTGAAAAACTCCAGCGGGTCGCGTTCGGAGCGCCGCGGGGCAAGCGGCACGACGCTGCGACGAAGGCGATGCCGGAAGCACGCCCAGGTCGCGGCAACACCGCCGATTGTCCTGCGCCGCCCGAACCCTTCGGGCGCCAGCACATTGCAAACGATCTCTTCGTCGCGCCCCGGGCCCGATGCAAAGGCATCTGCTCCCGGTGCGCGACATCGATATCCTTCGCAAGCCGCTGGCGCGCGGCCCACTCGAGTTTTTCAGCACCCTGCTAGAATTTCCCCCGTGAGCGAAGCCGAAAGCGCCGAGGAGCCCGCCGCGTTCCTCCCCGCGAGGGTTTCCGCCGCGCTCGATCGGTTCGCCCGATTCGTCTTCCCGGCCGCCTGCTGGACCTGCGCGAACGGACGCAGCCGTCCGGGCGAAGGCGGCATCTGTCGTTCGTGCTGGAACGCCCTTCCGCTCGCCGCGGGAACGCGCTGCTCGCGGTGCGATCTCCCGATCGTCGCGCCCGGCGCCGCGGACCTCGCGTCCCCGGTCTGCGGACGCTGCCTCGCGAATCCCCCCTCCTACGACACGCTCCGCTGCCCCGCCGTCTACGCGGGAACGGCGAGCGCCGCGCTGAAGGCGTTCAAGTATGGCGGCGTCGAGTACATCGCGCCCCGGCTGGCCGCGTGGATGGCGCCCCTCGCCGCCGACCTGTCGGCCGACACGGTCGTGGTTCCCGTCCCGGCCACCCCCCGGGAGAGGCGGGATCGCGGATTCTTTCCCGCGGGGATCCTCGCCCGGGAAGTCGCCCGATCGCTGCATCGAAAGACCCGCCCGGCTCTCCGGAAGGTGCGCGAGACCGAGCGCCAGGCCGGGCTCCCCCTCTCGGCGCGCGCCGCCAACGTTCGCGGCGCCTTCCAGGCGCGGGAGCGGGCGGCGCGGGTCCTGCTCGTCGACGACGTCGCGACGTCCGGCGCCACGCTCTCCGCCTGCGCCCGCGCGTTGAAGCGGGCGGGCGCCGAGCGCGTCGACGCCCTCGCGTTCGCCCGTGCTTTGCCGGAGCGGCCGTGACCGTCGTCCAGCGGCTTCTCGCCGCCTCGCTGCCCCTCGTGCCGGCGCCCGTGATCCGCCGGGTCGCGAAGCGCTACGTCGCCGGCGAGACCCTCGACGACGCCTTTGCGGCGGTCGCGGCGCTGAACCGCGAAGGAGCGTCCGCGACCCTCGACGTCCTCGGCGAAGACGTGACGCGCCGGGACGAGACGCGATTCTTCGTGGACGAATACAAGCGCGCGCTCGCCGGGATCGCCGAGCGGGGGCTCGACTCGAACGTCTCGATCAAGCTCTCGGCGATGGGCCTCCGGTTCGATCCCGACCTTGCGTTCCGCAATCTTTCCGAGGTTGCGGAGGAAGCCCGCCGCCTCGGAAATTTCGTGCGGATCGACATGGAGGATTCGTCGATCACGCAGGACACCCTCGATCTCTTCCGGCGGGCGCGGGCCGCGCACGAGAACGTCGGCATCGTCCTCCAGGCGTACCTTCGGCGCACGCAGCGCGACATCGCTGACGCCATCGCGGAACGCTGGAGCGTGCGCATCTGCAAGGGCATCTACGTCGAGTCGCCGACACTCGCCTACCGGTCGCCCGATCTGATTCGCCGCAACTACGCGTACGTCACCGACCGCCTGCTCGAAGCGCGAGTCCCGGTCGGCATCGCCACGCACGACGAGGCCATGGTCGTCGAGGCGCTCCACTCGATCGAGCGCCGAAGCGCGCGGAAAGAGGACTACGAGTTCCAGATGCTCATGGGGGTGACGGTGGGTCTCCGCCGCCTGATCCTCGCGCAGGGCCATCGCCTCCGGGTGTACGTCCCCTTCGGAACGAACTGGAAGGGTTATTCCCTCAGGCGTTTGAAGGAAAACCCCGCAATTATTCGACACGTCGTCGCCGGTCTTTTCCGTCGCGAAGGATCGCTTTGACTTCCCCCCGGCAGGGGTGTAGCCTGACCGTTGGATTGCGATGACCCGAGTTCGCGTTTCCGGCTTGCTCCTGCTTTTCTTCCTCGGTGCGACAACCGTCGCGTGGGGAGACGCCGCCCCCGTGGCCGGCGTCGTCAAGCATCTCCAGGTGCCCGTTCCCGGCGCGCTCGTCTTCGTCTACGGCGTTTCCGACGCGCGCCTGAATCGCGCCCGCACGCAACCCGACGGCTCCTTCCAGGTCGAGGGCGTGCCGGCCGGCGTTTACGACGTCATCGCCTACAAGACGGGCTTCTATCCGTCGCTTCTGCGACTGTGGCACCAGGGCACGCCGACCGTCTCGACGATCGCCATCGATCTCGTGCCGTCCCAGGCTTCGCCGGTGGGCCGCGCCGATTGGGACGTCTGGTCCTGGCGGGACCGGCTGCCCGCCGACGTCCTTCGCGAGATCACCTCCGACGGGCCCGAATCCTTCCGCGGAAACGCCGCCGAGACGATCCGGATCGCCCGCGTCGTGAACGGAGATTTCGCGAGCAGCGCCAGTCTCGGAGGTGCTTCCGGGAGCTTCTCGCGGAGCGAAGCGAACCTCTTCGGCACGCTGCCCGGATCGCTGCAGTACTCGCTCCGCGGGGGCTACGCGGCCGTGGGGGGCGGACCGGACGACTCCCCTCTCGCCCGGGGAACCGCGCGCGACGGCGTGCTCCTGATCGCGGGGTCCCCCGATTCGGCCGTCTCGACGAGCTATGCGGGACGGGAATTCACGGCACTCAACGGAGACGCCGCTCGGCTCGATCGCGAATCGATCCGCTTCGACCAGCATTTCGAGTCGGGCGCGAGAATGGAATGGTCGATTTCGCGGCGAGCCGAAAACGGCTTCGAGCGATCGACTTCGGTCATTCCCGACCTCCTTCCCGCCGCGACCGAAGGCGAGGAGCTGAAGGGCCGCTGGTCGCGGGAAGGGGAACGCTCGCGCGAGGGCGTGACGCTCCAGGTGTATCGCCGTCGCGTCTCGGAACCGATCGACATCGCCGACGTTCGCACCGCCGCCCTCTACGACGGCGGAATTTCCGCCGCGGTGGAGCGCGACGTCGCCGGGCCGCTTTCGTTCGGCGCCCGCCTCGACGCGCGCACCGGCTCGGCCGGATCGAGCGTCGCGCCGGGCGGAATTCTCCGCCTTCGCCTCGGCCCCGACGCTTCCCTCGTCGTCTCCGGGGCGCGGAGCGTCGTCTCGACGGACTCCTCCGCTCGGGCGGCCGCTGCCCCCCGGGTCGTCGCCGGCGACGAATGGCAGACCGCCGTTTCGTCGGACGCCTCCGCCGCCTTCGTCATCGGAAGCTCGCGGAGCGGCATGGTCCAGGTCAAGGCGAGCACCTCCCGAATCCGCGAGCCTCTTCGCGTCTATTTCGACGGGGATCTCCTCCTCGACGTGGGGAGTCTCTATCTCTTCGACGGAAATCGGCTCGAGAAACTGACGGCCTCGGCCTCGGGCCGGCTTGCCGAGCTGGTGGACGCCTCGTTCAGTGCCGAGGAGGGGCGCGTCTCCGGCCGACTCACGGCCGATTCCCAGTCGAGCTTCGCCCTCGCCACTTCGACCGGCCGCTATTACGCGGGCACGGTCTCCTTCGCGCTGCGGCCCACCCGCACCGATCTTTCGTGCGCGCTTCGCCGGGTGCGGCAGACCCTCCAGGGAGAAGCGACCCGGGCCGACAACTTCTCGGACATGCTCCGCGTCTCCCTCGGTCAGGATCTGACCGTCCTCGGGTTCGATCCCTTCGGCTCGGCCTGGAAGCTCGTCGTCTCGTACGAGACCGATTCGACGCCGACCGTCACCGATGGCTCGCTGGAGGAGACCGCTCTCCTTCGCCATCGCGTCATGGGCGGTCTCTCCATCTCCTTCTGACGGGCCTCCTTCGAGCCTCCCTTTCTCCGATCTTCCGTTCCTCCCACGGAAATACACGATTCCAAACGATTGGATGGCATTCCAAAAATTGAATGGTCTGGCCATTTCTGTCCGTACTGCAGACAGCAACCTCATGTAATTAAGATACTTACCAACGATCCGAAATCCCGGAGGCATGGCACCCGCGTTGCTGATTGATCGAAATCGGATGATCGAGTTAAAGAAGGTCGTTCGAGGGGGCGGGTTCCTGCTGTTTCTCGGCGGCACCCTCGCGATCGCCTTTTTTTCGTTCCAGCGAAAGATCGAGTCCTTCTCGAGACTCGACATGAACGCGCGCGTGACGCGCGGCGAAATCGAAGTCATCACCCCTCCCGATCCGTCGCTGACGGATTCGACGCTCCGCTCCGGAGACCGCATCGTCCTGATCGACGGCGCCCCCGTCGCGTCTCTTCCGGATCCTCTCGGAGCGTTGTCGAAGGCCCCCTCCCCGCACGCGCTGGCGGTCGTGCGCGGCGGGGAAGTGGTCTCCGCCAGCGTCGGGGCGCCCTCGCCCCACGTCGATCTCCCCTACCTCTTCCTCGCGTTCGTCGGCATCCTCTACCTTCTGATCGGCCTCGTCACGCTCGGACGCGAGCGCTCGACGGCGAGCGCGATCTTCACCCTCTTCTGCGTGAGCTCCTTCGCGATCGACGTGTTGACCCCGTCGGGACCGCTCGACACCATGTGGAAAGCGATCTGGCTGTCGGAGGATTTTTTCCGGGCGATCGCCCCCGCCCTCCTCCTCCACTTCTTCCTGCTCTTCCCGCGGCCCTCCGGGCGGCGCGCGTGGCCGATCTACGTTCTCCCGGCCCTCTATCTCGGCGGCCAGATCCTGATCACTCTTCCCGGGGTCGCGATCCCGCCCGCGCGCCTTTCGTTCCTCGTCGAGCTCCTCGAGCGGCTTTGGCTCGTCTATTTCGCGGCGTACGCCGCGGCCGCGGTCGTCCGGATCGTCCACGCGGCGCGCAACGGCGCGGACGCCTCGCAGCAGCGGCAGGCGCGCTGGATCGCGCTCGGCACGACCTTCGGCCTCTCTCCCTTCCTGATCCTCTACGCGATCCCCCGCGCGGTCGGCTACTCGAGCACGTGGGCCGCCTGCGCCGGGGTGATCCCGCTCGTTTTTGTTCCGCTCGGGTTCGCCTACGCGCTCTGGCGCTGGCGCCTGTGGGACGTGGACATCTTCGCGCGGGAAGCGATCGCGACGACGGCGGCCGTCTTCCTGGGTGCCATTTCTTTCGTCCTCGTCAACGCGGTGCTGAACCGCGTTCTCGTCTCCTTCGCCTCCGAGGCGAAGAACCTGCTCGCTTTCGGCTCGGGGATCTTCCTCGCGTCGCTCCTCGTGCCGGTCAAGCGCCGGTTCTCGAACGCGATCGAGCGCTTCCAGTACGGCGAGACGTACCGCGCGCGCCGGGCGCTCCTCGACTTCTCCCGCGAGTGGCGAGGCATCCGCGACACGTCCGTTCTCGCGAGCGCGCTCGCCACGTCGGTTTCCGAGGCGCTCAAGGTCAGCCCCTGCCGGCTGTTTCTCTTCGACCGCGACCTTCCCCCGGCGATCTCCGCCGAGGCGATCCTCGAGAAGCTCACGGCGGCCGATTCGGTGCGCGTGCGATCCGCCACCTTTCCGTCCGGGGAGGACCTGACCTTCCTGCGGCTCCAGGAGGACGGCTACCGCCATCTCTTCGCGCTGAAGTCCGGCGGGCGCGTCGTCGGGGCGCTCGCGGTCGGCGTCAAGGAAGGCCGCGTGCCCCTTTCCAGCGAAGACCACGCGCTCCTCGCGACGGTTCTCACCCAGGCGTCCCTCGCCTTCGAGAACGCCGAGCTCTACCGCGTTCTCGAAAGACGGATGGACGAGATCCGTTCTCTCCAGGAATTCCAGGAAGGCGTGATCCGGTCCTCGTCGGCGGGTATCGTGGTGCAGGACGCGGCGGGACGCCTCGTTTCCGTCAACCCCGCGTTCGAGAAGCTGATCGGGATCCCGGAAAGCGAGCTCGTCGGGCGAAGCCTCGCCGAGATCGTGCCCGAGATCCCCCGCGAAGCGCTGGAGAGCGGCGCCGGCGACCGGTCGTTCGAGATCCAGAGCCGCAATCCGAAAGGCGAGGAGCGGATCTACCGGCTCTCCACCTCGCCGCTGCGCGGCTCGGCGAGCTCCCGCGTGGTGATCTTCGACGACATCAGCGAGCGCATCGCGTTCGAGAAGGGCGTCTCGGAGCGCGAGCGGCTCGCCTCGCTCGGCGTCCTCGCGGCGGGCGTGGCCCATGAAGTCAACACCCCTCTGGCCGGGATCTCTTCGTACGCGCAGATGCTGCTCGCCGACACGGAGCACTCCGACCCCCGCTACGCAATTCTCAAGAAGATGGAGCGCCAGACGTTTCGCGCCTCCCGCCTCGTCGGCAACCTCCTGGAATTCGCGCGCGGCCGGCACGGCGCGCACGAGCGCGTGGACCTCTCGCGGATCCTGACGGACGCCGTGGAATCTTCGGAAACCGCCCTGGCAGCGCGAGCGGTGAGGGTCCAGAGCGAGGGGATCGACGTTCCCCTTCCGGCGCGCGGCGACGCCCGCGAGCTCGAGCAGGTCTTCGTCAACCTCCTGATCAACGCCCGGGACGCCTCTCCGGACGGATCGCTCATCTCGCTCCGGGCCGTGTCGGAGAACGGCCGGCACCGCGTCGAGATCGCCGATCGCGGAAAGGGCATCTCGGACGAAGAGGCGCGCCGCGCGTTCGAGCCGTTCTACACGACACGGCAGTCCGGCGGAACGGGACTCGGCCTCACGATTGCGCGCGAAATCGTCGAGCGGCACGGCGGCGAGCTGACGCTCTCCCCGCGGACGGGAGGGGGCGCCGTCGCCACGGTCATGCTCCCGCGGGAGAAATGAGGCTCGCCTCGCGCGAGACCCCGCGAGAGCGTCGCGAATGCGACGGTAGAATGCAGCGATGAACGTCCTGGTCGTCGACGACGAAGAGGTGATCCGCGACGTGCTCGGCTCCCTGCTTCGGCGGGAAGGGCACCGCGTGCGGGAGGCATCGACCGCCGCCGCCGCGCTCACCGCCGCGGACGAAGAGCCGTTCGACGTCGTTCTCCTCGATCTCATGCTGCCCGACCGCCCCGGGATGGAAGTCCTGCGGGAATTGAAGAAGCGCGATCCCGCCGCGGTCGTGGTCGTGGTGACGGCCTATTCCTCGATCGAGAGCGCGATCGCCGCGATGCGCGAGGGTGCCTTCCACTACATCCCGAAGCCTTTCCAGAACGAGGAAGTGATCCTCACGGTCCGAAAGGGCGGCGAGCAGCGCCTCCTCGCCGAGGAGAATCGCCGCCTCCGCGCGGAGCTCTCGCAAAGGCGGGGCCTCGACCGGATCGTCGGCAAGTCCGTCCCGATGCAGCGCGTCTTCGAGCTGGTGCGCATGGCGGCCCCGTCGAAGTCCACCATCCTCATCGAAGGCGAATCCGGCACCGGCAAGGAGCTCGTCGCGAAAGCGATCCACCAGCTGAGCCCGCGCTCGGGGGCGGCCTTCGTGACGGTCAACTCCGGCTCGATGCCGGCGGACCTCCTCGAGTCGAATCTCTTCGGGCACGTACGGGGCGCCTTCACCGGCGCGATCGCCAACAAGAAGGGCCTCTTCGAAGTCGCCGACGGCGGGACACTCTTCTTCGACGAGATCGGGACGATCTCGCTCGAGACGCAGGCGAAGCTGCTCCGGGTCATCCAGGAGCGGGAGTTCATGCGCCTCGGCGGGACGGAGAACCAGAAGGCCGACGTGCGCATCCTCGCGGCGACCAACGTCGATCTCAAGAGCCTCGTGTCCTCGGGGCGATTCCGCGAAGACCTCTACTACCGTCTCTGCGTGATCCGGATCGGTCTGCCCCCGCTCCGCGAACGGAAGGAAGACCTCCCGATGCTCGCCGAGCACTTCCTCCGGTTCTACGCCTCCGAAAACGGCAAGGGCCTCAAGGGAATCGACCCCGACGCGATGAAAGCGCTCTTCCAGCACCAGTGGCCCGGCAACGTCCGCGAGCTCGAAAACGCGATCGAGCGATCCGTCGTGCTCTCCTCCGGCACCTCGATCACGGTGGATCTCCTTCCGGAATCGGTCTTCGCCCCCGACGAGACCACCGCGTCTTTTTCGATTCCTCCGGAAGGCCTCTCCTACCGCGAGGCCGTCGAGAACTTCGAGCGGCGGCTCGTCGTCTCGGCGATGAAGCGCGCCGGCGGCGTCCAGAAGAAAGCCGCGGACCTCCTGAAAACGCGCCCCACGACCCTCCACGAGATCATCAAGCGCCTCGGCCTCTCGACGCGCGAGCCCGCCGCGGTTCCGGCCGACCCGGTGGACGACTCGACCGTCGCCGCGGGAAAGTAGCCCGGCCCCGGCCTCCGCCGCCCCACCCATACACGATTCAACGATCGAGTCAGGAGCTCGCGAAGGCGGATCGGACATCAGTTTCGACACGCTCGAGGCGCGGCGAGGCGCGAGTCAGGTGGGCGGGACCGGCCGGCCGGCGGGCGAGGCGTACTCGATCATGTACGTTGAGACCGGCGGCCGGTCGGGCCCGTCCCGCATGGCTCGATGCATCCGCCGTCGCCAAGGCTATGGCGGATCTGGCTCCGATGACGATCGCTGCCCGAGCGGTGTTCCCGCCATGCAATCCGCCATAGCTCGTGAGAGCGAAGGCGGATCGTCCGCGCCAGCTGGCGCCGTCCCGAGGCGTACTTCGTCAGTACGTCGCAGGGCGGCGCGGACGGGACGCGCCCGTCCGGCTCGATGCATCCGCCGTCGCCAAGGCCATGGCGGATCCGGCTCCGATGATGCTGGCTGCCGATTCGGTGTTCTCGCCACTCAAGCCGCCATAGCTCGTGAGAGCGGAAGGCGGATCGTCCGCGCCGGCCTACCGACGATTTGTTGAAACCGCCGCTCAGTTTCGACAAGGACGAGGCGCGGCGAGGCGCAAGCCCGACGGGATGCGGGCCGTTCGCGCCGTCCCGAGGCGTACTTCGTCAAGTACGTCGCAGGGCGGCGCGGACGGGACGCGCCCGTCCGGCTCGATGCATCGTCCGCGCTTACTTCTTTCGGCGTACCAGGAGCAGCGTCCGATCATCCCCGAACGGAACCTCGGAAGCGAACTGGTCGAGATCCCGGAAGAGTCCGGCGCCGATCTCCTCGAGCTCGTCGCCCCGGCGTTCGGCGGCGAAACGCGTGAGCCGCTCGACGCCGTATTCCTCTTCCTGGGGATTGTTCGCCTCCGTCACGCCGTCGGTATAGAGCAGCATCAGATCCCCCGGAGCCAGGGTGATGGTGGTCGAGGGGTAGGGTTGCGGAAAGAGCGCGAGGGGACGCCCGTGCGTGGGAAGAATCGCCACATCGCCCCCGTCCCGCACCCAGAGCGGCGGATTGTGTCCCGCGTTGACGTATTCGACCTGTCCGGTTTCCCGGTCGAGCAGCAGGAAGAACGCGGTGATGAATCGCCCCTCCGCCGTGCGCGCCGCGAGGCGCTCCGAGATCCGCGTCACCATGAGGGGCAGCGCCATCGACTCGTCGGCCCACGCCGAAAACGTCGCCTGGAGCCAGGCCATCAGGAGCGCCGGGCCCACGCCCTTGCCGCAAACGTCGGCGATGACGGCGTAGAGCTTTCCGTCGGGTCTCACGCGGAAGTCGTAGTAGTCGCCCGAGACTTCCTTCGAGGGGATGTTCGCCCCGAGGAGCTCGAAGCCCGGGTAGTCGGGGGCCTCGTCCGGAAGGAGCTTCTGCTGGATCTCCCGCGCGAGGTAGAAGTCCCGCTCCATCCGCTTCTTGTCGGCCGCCTCGAGCGTGAGGGCCGCGTTCTGGATCTTCGCCGCGGCGACGTTGGCGAGCGAGGTGAGGAGACGGAGGTCGTCTTCCGTGTAGGTCTTCTTCCCGAGCCGGCTGTCGACGTAGATCAGGCCCACGACCTCGCCGCCGTTTTCGAGCGGCGCCGCAAGGATCGACTTGATCCCGGAAATGCGGATCGACTGCGCCATGGCCACGCCGTCCATCTGCCCCGCGTCCATGACGAGAAGGCCCTGCCGCTTCTCGACGACCGTCGATACGAGCGTCTGGGAGAGGCGGATCTCGTCGGTCGCGACACCGTCGGCCGTCCGGGCGAGCGCCGTCTCGAGCGTCTGCCCGCGCTTGAGGAGCACGACACCCCGGTCGGGCTGCAGGCACTGGAAAACGCGATCCATCAGGAACTGCAACATGTCGCCGATCGGCACGTCCCGGATGAGCTCGAGGGTCATCTCGTTGACGACCCGCATGGACTCGACCAACCGCGCGAGCTGGGTCGCCGGCAGGTTCGGATCCGTGTAGTGGGGGTTGACGCGCAGGAGCGAGGCCTCCGCGCGGAACACCGTCGAATCGTGCGGATCGAACCGCTGCGCGGGGTCGATCTGGACCTGGGTCGTCGAGCTGCGCGAAACCGTGAGCGTGCACGCGCCGATCGTGATCCGGTCGCCTTCGGCGAGCGACTTCACCGAAGTCAGCCGTTCGCCGTTGAAGAACGTGCCGTTGCGCGAATCCAGGTCCTCGACGGCGAGGCCCTCGCCGTCCCGGAGGATCCGGGCATGCCGCCGCGACAAACTCTTGTCGCCGAGGACGATGTCGTTGAAAGACGAGCGCCCGATCGTCGTCACGGGCTTGTCCAGCGTCACGCGGCGAGGCTCTTCCCCGGGGACTTCGACTTTGAGGGTGAACATTGAACGGCATTGTAAGCTCCGCGGCCCGCCCGGCCAACCCTCCGCCGATCCCGTTCCCCAGCGCGCCCTTGAGCGGGCGGGAATAATTGATTACAATGCACGTTTGCTTCGAAAAGGGACCTAACCGGAAAGCGAATCGGAAAGAAAGAGCCATGAAAGAGAAGATTCACCCCGAATACCAGGAAGTCCTCGTCCACTGCGCGTGCGGCGAGACTTTCACGACGAAATCGACGAAGAAAGAGCTCCGGCTCGAGATCTGCAGCAAATGCCATCCGTTCTTCACGGGCAAGCAGAAGCTCGTCGATTCGGCCGGCCGCGTCGAACGCTTCCAGAAGCGGTACCAGAAGCGCGCCGGCGCGTAAGCGCAAACGATGCCCTCCGAAGCCTACGCCCTGAACCCCGACATGCTGGTCGGCGGGCAGGCCGTGCTCGATGGCGTGATGATGCGTTCCGCCCGGGGGTACGCGGTCGCCGTCCGCCGGGTCGACGGTTCGATCGCCATCGATCGCGACCGGGTCGCGGCTCCCGCCCAGCGGTTCCCGGTCCTGAAGCTGCCCGTCCTGCGAGGATCGGCGGTCCTCCTCCAGTCGCTCTTCCTCGGGTTCCGCGCGCTCTCGTTCGCGGCCGACACGTCGGCCCCGGACTCCCCGGCGGGGACCGGAAAGCGGAGCACGTCGGCGGCGATCGCGGGAGCGATGGCGTTTGCCGTGATCTTCGGCGTGGGGCTCTTCCTCTTTCTCCCTCTCCTTCTCACGAACCTCGTCCGGGCGAACCTCGCCCCGGGCATGGGCACGTTCGCCTTCAACGCGATCGATGGAGGCATCCGTATCGCCCTCTTCTTCGGTTACCTGCTCGCCATCGCGCGTATGCCCGACATCCAGCGGGTTTTCGAGTATCACGGCGCGGAGCACAAGGTCGTGTTCACGTTCGAAGCGGGCGAGAGCCTCACGGTCGAGAACGCCCGGGGGAAGTCACGGCTCCACCCCCGCTGCGGGACGTCCTTCCTCCTCTTCGTCCTCGCCCTCTCGGTCGCGGTCTTCGCGTTCGTTCCTTCCTCGGCGCCGCTCGCCGTGAAATTCGCCTCGCGCATCGTCCTGATCCCGGCGATCGCGGGGCTCGCCTACGAGACGATCCGATTCTCCTCGAAGCACGTCGAGCATCCGCTCCTGCGCCTCGTGATCGCTCCGGGACTCTGGCTCCAGAAAATCACGACGCGGGAGCCGGCCGACGACCAGATCGAGGTCGCCCTCGCCGCGCTCCGCGAAGCGCTCGTTTTCGACGTCGCCGAAGCGAACCTCCCCGCCGTCCTGTAGCCGCCCCCGCCGGCACGGTCGGGACGAAACCGTCGAACGGGAGGGGATGAAGTGATGATCGAAAAACTCGAGGAAATCGAAAACAAATATGCGTCGATCCAGCGCCGCCTGGAAGACCCGAGCCTGCACCAGGACTACGCGGCCATCCGGGACGCGCAGAAGGCCCTTTCCGAGTTCGAGCCGATCGTCCACAAGTACCGCGACTACCGCAAGACCGCGTCGGACCTCGAAGGTGCCCGGGAGATGCTCGCCGCCGCGTCCCCGGGCGACGAGATGCACGCGCTGGCGGCGGCCGAAGCCGACGAGCTCAAGGGGAAGCTCGCCGCGCTCGAGGACGACCTGCGCCTCCTGCTCGTTCCCCGCGACCCGAACGACGCCAAGAACGTCATCCTGGAGATCCGCGGCGGCACGGGCGGCGAGGAAGCCTCGCTCTTCGCCGGGGATCTGCTGCGCATGTACCAGCGGTACGCCGAAGGCCGGAAATGGAAGTTCGAGATCATCGACCTCGAGGAGACCGGACTCCGCGGCGTGAAGTCCGCGACGGCCATCGTCGAGGGCGAGGGTGCCTATTCGCGGCTCAAGTACGAGGGGGGCGTCCACCGCGTCCAGCGCGTTCCCCAGACCGAAGCCTCGGGACGCATCCACACGTCCGCCGCCACCGTCGCGGTGATGCCCGAGGCGGAAGACGTCGAAGTGGAAGTGCACGAGCGGGATCTCCGGGTCGACCGTTTCTGCGCGTCCGGGCCGGGCGGGCAGGGCGTCAACACGACGTATTCGGCGGTCCGCCTGACGCATCTCCCCACCGGGATCGTGGTCCAGTGCCAGGACGAACGGTCGCAGATCAAGAACAAGGCGAAGGCGCTCCGGGTTCTGAAGGCGCGCATCCTCGAAGTCGAGCAGGAGAAACAGCAGGGATCGATCGCCGCCGAACGCAAGAAGATGGTCGGATCCGGCGACCGCTCGGAGAAGATCCGCACCTACAATTTCCCGCAGTCCCGCGTCACCGATCATCGCATCGGCGTCACGTCCCACCGGCTCCAGGAGATCCTCGACGGCCGGCTGGACGAGCTCGTCGAACCGCTCACGCAGCACTTCCGCGCCGAGAAGCTGAAGGACCAGCTCGCGCAGGCCTAACAGGGTGCTGAAAAACTCCAGCGGGTCGCGTTCGGAGCGCCGCAGGGTAAGCGGCAAGACGCCGCGACGAAGGCGATGCCGGGAGCACGCCCAAGTCGCGGGAACACAGCCGCTTACCGTGCGCCGCCCGAACCCTTCGGGCGCCAGCACATTGCAAATGATCTCCACGATCAACCGCAGCGCCCCGGGGCCCGAGGCAAAGGCATCTGTTCCCGCCTGCGTGGCCGAAGCCACTTCGGCGCGGCGAAGGCCCGGTGCGCGACATCGATATCCTTCGCAAGCCGCCGGCGCGCGGCCCACTCGAGTTTTTCAGCACCCTGTTAAGCCGTGACCGATTCCGCGGGCGCGATTCTCGGGGACGATCTCTCGGACCCCGATCTCCGCCGCGACGCCCGCATCCTCCTCGCGCACGTCCTCGAGGCGCGCTCTCCCGGCGCGATCGATCCGTCGGCTCCCCTTTCCGGCGCCCAGAAGCAGCGGTTCCTCTCGCTCTGGCGGCGACGCCGGGCCGGCGAGCCCGTGCAGTATCTCCTCGGCGAATGGGATTTCTTCGGCCGGACGTTCCGCGTCGATCGCCGGGCCCTGATCCCCCGGCCGGAGACCGAGCACCTCGTCGAGGAAGCGCTCCGCGAGGTCCGCGCGCCCGGCCGCATCCTCGATCTCGGCTGCGGGTCCGGGATCCTCGCCGTCACGCTCGCTCTCGCCTTTCCCGCCGCCGTCGTCGTCGCCGTGGACGTCTCCTTCGCGGCGCTCGCGCTCGCGCGCGAAAACGCGGCGTCGCACGGCGTCCTCGATCGCGTTCGCCTCCTCGGCGCGGACTGGCTCTCCGCGATCGGGAGCGCGCGCTTCGATCTCGCGGTCTCGAATCCCCCGTACGTCGCGGTCGAGGAGCGGGAAACCCTCCCCGTTTCCGTCCGGGACTTCGAGCCGCACCGCGCGCTCTTCGCCTCGTCCGGAGGCGTCGCCGAGATCGCCCGCCTGCTCGCGGACGTTCCCGCCGTTCTCGCCCCCGGCGCCCCTTTCCTGTTCGAGTTCGGCTTCGGCCAGCGCGACGCCGTCGCCGCGGCGATCGAGACCGAGCGCGCCTGGACGCTCCGCCGGTTCGTCCCGGACCTCGCCGGGATTCCCCGCGTGGCCGTGCTTCGCCGGAACGCCCGACCGGACGACGCGGATAAAATCCCCTCGCGCTCATGACCACTTCTCGACGATCTCCCGCCGTCGGCGCGGGGCGGAGCCTCCGATGACGCTCGCGACCGGAGCCCGGCTCGGCCCCTACGAGATCCTCGCGCCGATCGCCGCGGGCGGCATGGGCGAGGTCTACCGCGCCCGCGACGGCCGGCTCGAGCGGGACGTCGCCGTGAAGGTCCTCCCCGAACGCCTCGCCACGGACGAGGAGGCCCGCGCGCGATTCGAGAACGAGGCCCGCGCGGTCGCGGCGCTCTCGCATCCGAACATCCTTTCGATCCACGACTTCGGCGTCGAAGGCGGGGTCGCGTACTCCGTCACCGAGCTCCTCGAAGGGGAGACGCTCCGCCGCCGCCTCGACCGGGCGAGGCTGTCAATCGCGACAGCGGTCGAGCTCGCCCTGCCGATCGCGGCCGCGCTCGGCGCCGCCCACGAAAAGGGGATCGTCCACCGCGACGTCAAGCCCGAAAACGTGTTCGTCACCCGGGACGGGCGCGTGAAGGTGCTCGATTTCGGCGTCGCGAAGCGGGAAGCCGAAGCCGCCGGCGCTCCCGCCTCCACCACCGCGGACACGGCGTCGGGCTACCTCGTCGGCACGGTCGGCTACATGTCGCCGGAGCAGATCCGCGGGGAGCCCGTCGATCCGCGGAGCGACCTCTTCTCCTTCGGATGCGTGCTGTACGAGATGGTGACGGGAAGCCGGGCCTTTCGAAAGGCCACGCCCGCCGACACCCTGGCCGCGGTCCTGAACGAAGATCCCCCGGCCATCGACCTCCGCGAAAGCGGCTGCCCGCCGGACCTCGCGCGCTTGATCGATCGCTGTCTCCGAAAAGAGCGGGATTCGCGATTCCAGTCGGCGCGCGACCTCGCCTACGCGCTCGAGAACGCCGGCCGTTCCCCCCGCGGAGCGGCGCGGCGCGGGCGCCGCCGCGCGATCGTCTCGCTCGCCGTCCTTCCCTTCGAGAACGGCAGCGCCGTCCCCGAAAACGACTATCTCGCCGAAGGAATCACGGAAGACCTGATCAACGGCCTCGCCCGGGACACGAAGATCCGGGTCATCGCCCGCAGCTCCATCGCGCGCTTCCGCTCGGCGGAGAGCGATCCCCGCGCCGTGGGCCGCGATCTCGACGTCGCCGCCGTCGTCACGGGGCGCGTCACGCTCCGGGGGACCGATCTCGACGTCCGGGTCGAGCTCGTCGACGCCGAGGACGGGTCGCAGCTCTGGGGACAGCGTTACCGCCGCGAGGTGGGCGCGCTCCTGCTCCTCGAGGAAGAGATCACGGCCGCGGTCGCTTCCCGCCTCCGGCCGCGCCGGAAGGAGCCTCCCGTGCGGGCCTCGCCCCGGGCTTCCTCCGAGGCCTACGATCTCTATCTCCGGGGACGCTTCCAGTGGAACAAGCGGACCGAAGAGGGATTCGAGAAGGCTCTCTCGTTTTTCGAACAGGCGATCGCCCTCGATCCCGAGTTCGCGCTCGCGTACGCCGGCACGGCCGACGCCTACGTCTTCCTCGGCGGATACGGCCATCTCGCGCCCGAGATCGCTCTCCCGAGGGCGAAGGAGGCCGCCGAGCGGGCCCTGGCGCTCGCCGACATCGCCGACGCCCACAACTCGCTCGCGAGCGTCCTCCATCGCTTCGCCTGGGACTTCCCCGGAGCGGAAGCGGAGTTCCGGCGGGCGCTCCAGGAGAATCCCGCGCACGCGACCGCCCATCACTGGTACTCCCTCTTTCTCCTGACGATGGGGAGATTCGAAGAGTCGCGCGAGGAGATCGAGCGGGCCCGGGCCCTGGATCCGCTCTCCCTCGTGGTTTGGGAAGACGCCGGGTACTGGCACTACTGCCGCCGAGAGTACGCGCGCGCCGAGAGCGAATTCCGCAAGGTGCTGGAGATGGACGCCGGGTTCCTGCCGGCGCGGTTCGACCTGGCGATCGTCCTCTCGCAGCGCGGCGCGCACGCGGAATCCGTGGCCGAGGCCCGGCAGGCCGCGGAGGCCGCCGCCCGCCGGCCGCGCCCGCTCGCGACCCTCGCCTGGGCCCTCGCCGCCGCGGGAGAGTCGGCAGAAGCCCGGGCCCTGCTCCAGCGCCTCGAGACCGCTCCCGTTTCTTCGCGCGCCCCGCACTTCTCCCTCGCGCTCGTGAAGACGGCGCTCGGCGAGAAGGACGCGGCGTTCGAATCGCTCTTTCGCGCGCTCGAGAGGCGGGAGGACTCGCTCGTGTCGCTGCGATCCAATCCCCGCCTCGATACCCTCCGCGGCGACGCGCGCTTCGAGGAGCTCCTTCGCCGGGTCGGATTCCCTCCCGTCCCCGTCGAGTAGAATCCGCGCGTGGACAAATTCCGCATCGAAGGTCCCTCGCGGCTCGAGGGATCGGTGCGGATATCGGGCGCCAAGAACGCCGCGCTCCCCGCCTTCGCCGCCGCCCTCCTGACCGCCGATCCCGTGCGGCTCACGAACGTCCCCAAGGTCGCCGACCTCCGCACGATGGCGAAGCTCCTCGGGCGGATCGGCGCGCGGGTGGAGTTCGAGGACGGGAACGCCGTGATCCAGGCGGCAACGATCGAAAACCCCGAGGCTCCCTACGACCTCGTCAAGACGATGCGGGCCTCCGTCCTCGTGCTCGGTCCGCTGCTGGCGCGCGCGGGGCACGCGAAGGCCTCGCTCCCGGGCGGCTGCGCGATCGGCGTCCGGCCGATCAACCTGCACATTTCCGCTTTCGAGAAGCTCGGCGCGGAAGTTTCCCTCGAGCACGGCGACGTCGAGGCGCGCGCGGGACGCCTGCGGGGGGCGGCGCTCGCCTTCGATCCCGTTTCCGTGACCGGGACCGAGAACGCCATGCTCGCCGCCGTGCTCGCCGACGGCACCACGACGCTCGAGAACGCCGCGCGCGAGCCGGAAGTCCTCGATCTCGCCGCCCTCCTCAACAAGATGGGGGCGAGGATTCACGGCGCCGGCGGCCCGGTCATGACGATCGAGGGCGTCGAGCGCCTGCACGGCGCCGAGCATGCGATCGTCGCCGACCGCATCGAGGCGGGGACCTACGCCGTCGCGGCCGCCGCCACCCACGGCGACGTGCGCCTCCTGGGCGCCGACGCGGCCACCCTCGCGGCGCCGCTCGCGCTGCTCCGGAAGATGGGCGTCGCCGTCGCGGAAGGCCCGGGCGAGCTTCGCGTCACGGGGAACGGTCTTCTTTCGGCGTGCGAGATCTCGACGGCGCCCTATCCCGGTTTTCCCACGGACCTGCAGGCGCAGTTTCTCGCGCTCTCGACGCAGGCGTCCGGCACCTCCTCCGTCACGGAGAACATCTTCGAAAACCGGTTTCAGCACGTGCCGGAGCTCGCCCGGATGGGCGCGCGGATCTCGGTCGAAGGGCGCCACTCCCGCGTGGAGGGACCTTCCCGTCTCCTCGGCGCCGCCGTGATGGCGACCGATCTCCGGGCGTCGGCGTCGCTCGTGATCGCCGGCCTCGCGGCGGAAGGGACGACCGTCGTCGACCGCATCTACCACCTGGACCGCGGCTACGACCGCATGGAAGAGAAGCTGAACGCGCTCGGCGCGCGGATCGAGCGCTTCCGATGAGCCCGGCGTACCGGGAAAGGCGCCACCGATGACCGATTGTCTGTTCTGCCGGATCGCGGAAGGGAGCATCCCGTCGAAGAAGGTCTTCGAGGACGACGCGACGTATGCCTTCGAGGACATCGCTCCCCGCGCCCCGACGCACGTCCTGGTGGTTCCCCGCGCGCACGTTTCCACTCTGGCCGAGGCGTCGGACGAAGCGCTCGTGGGGCGGCTCTTCCTCACGGCGGCCCGCATCGCCCGGGAGAAGGGCCTCGAAAGCTACCGGGTCGTCGTCAACAACGGCGAGGGCGCGGGCCAGACCGTCTTCCATCTCCACGTCCACTTGCTCGGCGGCCGCGAGATGGCATGGCCGCCGGGGTAGCCCCACGCCGGATCAGGGCGCGTGCGAAAGGACGACGGGCTTGCCCGGGGGAAGAGCGGGCGCCTCGGAGAGCATCGTGATCCGGGCCTTCTCGCGGAGGTCCTTCGTCCACTTCTCGATCTCTTCGGCGGTGCGCCGCTCGCGGACACGCTCGCGCAGGTCCTCCTCGATCCCCGCCCGCGGGGGCATCGCCGCGCCTGCCCTCCGGGCTTCCTCCGAAACGGCCGCGTACTCGGCGTCGAGGTCATCGGTCGAAACGAAGGCGAGGGCCGCGAAGCGGTCGCGCACGTACTGGCGGACGACGATCTGCCGTTCGAGCGAGGCCCTCACTTCGACCGGAGAGAGACCGGCCGCGCGGAACTCGGCGTCCGGGTCGTTCTTCCCGGCGCGAATCCGCGCGCGCAGGGCCTCGACGGCGCGATCCACCTCGGCGGGGTCGGGGAGCGTCGGCGAGAACCGCATCGCGTCGCGATACCGGAGGTACTCGTCGATCATGACGTTCAGGACGCGATCGCGGAACATCGCCGTTCCTTCACCCGACTCCGGCGCCAGGGCCCCCGTCAGGATCGCGCGATTCAGCTCCGACAGGGTGATCGCGCGGGAGTCGACCGTGGCGACCACGCGGTCGATCATCTCGGCCGGCGCGGTCGCCGCCGAGAGCGCGAAAACGATCGACGCGAGCGTCTTCATCCGGCCCATTCTACCGGTCGGCGGTCCGCGCGGCAGGCCGTGAGTCTCCCCCGATGACCGCTCCCGGAAAGCTCTCGGTGGTCGCGACGCCGATTGGCAATCTCGACGATCTCTCACCGAGGGCGATCGCCGTCCTGCGGGACGCGGCGGCCATCTATTGCGAGGACACGCGCGTCACGGGAAAGCTCGCCGCCCGTTTCGGCCTTTCGGCGCCCCGGCTCTCCTGCCATGCCCACAACGAAAGCCAGCGGATCGAGGAAGTCGTCGAACGGATCGCGCGGGGAGAGCGCGTCGCGCTCGTTTCGGACGCGGGAACTCCCGCGCTTTCCGATCCCGGGGAGCGGCTCGTCGCGGCGGTCGCGGCGGCCGGTCTCCCCGTCGTCGCCGTCCCGGGAGCCAACGCGGCCGCCGCGGCGCTCTCGATCTCGGGCATTCCCGCGGTTCCGCATCTCTTCGCCGGGTTCCCGCCTCCCCGCCGCGGTGCGCGGCGGACCTTCTTCGAGGCGCACCGGGAGCGTTCGGAGACGCTCGTCTATTTCGAGGCTCCCCATCGCCTTCTCGACTCGCTCGCCGACGCCGCCGAAATCCTGGGCCCGCGAAAGGCGATGGTCGGGCGCGAGCTCACCAAGATGCACGAAGAGTGCGTGCGCGGAACGCTCCCGGAAATCCGCGACGCGATGGCGGCCCGGCCGTCGATCCTCGGGGAATGTGTCGTGGTCGTCGAGGGCGCGTCCGCGAGCGGCGCCCGCGGCGACGTCGAGGAAGAGATCGCGCGGCGCGAGGGGAGCGGAAAGCCGGCCCGGGAGATCGCCCGCGAGGTGTCCCGCGCCTCGGGCGTCCCCTCCCGGGAGGTGTATCGGCGCCTCCTCGAGAGAAGGAAGCGGGAGGACGAAGGGGTCGAATAGAATCGGCGCATGCCGCGAGAATCTCTGGCGAGCCGGGCCGCGCGGGCGAAGGAAGTCGTCCGCCGGCTGAAGCGCAAGTACCCCGACGCCCGCTGCTGGCTGAATTTCCGCACTCCTTTCGAGCTCTTCGTGGCGACGGTCCTTTCCGCCCAGTGCACGGACGAGCGCGTCAACGCCGTCACCGTCGACCTCTTCCGCAAGTACCGGAACCCGGGGGACTACGCGCACGCCCCGCCCGGGCAGCTCGAGCGCGACATCCGGCCGACCGGTTTCTTCAACAACAAGGCGAAGAGCCTGCGCCGGGCCGGCGCGATGCTCCAGAAAGAGTTCGGCGGCGTGCTGCCGAACGAGGAAGAAGACCTGCTGAAGCTCCCCGGCGTCGGCCGGAAGACGGCGAACGTCATTCGCGGCAACGCCTTCGGCGCGATCGCCGGGATGGTCGTGGACACGCACGTGGGACGGCTCGCCCGGCGACTCGGGTTCACGCGGGAGACGGATCCGGTGAAGGTCGAAACGGATCTGAACGCCCTCGTCCCGGGGCGCGAGCGGGCCGCGCTCGCCCATCGGCTGATCCAGCACGGACGCCAGGTCTGCACCGCCCGCCGCGCGTTCTGCGAGAGATGCGCGCTCGCCGATCTCTGTCCGAAAATCGGCGTGTCGATCGCCGTGGCATCGCCGAAGCGTACCCGCGGCCGGTAGCAGCATGCGGAAAAACGCCTCCGAATCGCGGGCAGAGCGCCGCGGGACTTCGTCCGAAGGCCGCGAGCGAGCGGCTCGCTCAGGCCTCTCCGCATCCCGACGGGGAACTTTCCCCCCGTCCGGGTGTCCCTCCTCCTGACAGCCTTCGCGGAGGGCGCCGAATGCCGGCGCCCGGCCGGCGGGGCCGGGAGGTCGCCATGTTCGAAATGTTCGAATCGGTCATCGACGCACGTCCCCTTCACCCCGCGAGGCAGCGGCTCGCGGGCCCGGCGGCGATCGCCCTTCACGCGATCGTCGTGGGCGCCCTCGTCGCCGGTTCCGCCTGGAAAGTCGGGAGCATCGGGGAGCCGATGGTTCCCGTCGTGTTCGCGGCTCCCCCGCTGGCCCCTCCTCCTCCCCGGGGAAACCCGGAAGGGAGCGAACGACCCCGTCCGGCGGCGGCCCCGAAGTCCGTCGAATCGAAGCCCGCGGTTTTCTCCATCCCCGCGTCGATCCCGGCGTCGACCCCTTCCGCGGCGCTTCCCGCCCTCCCGACGATCGCGCTCGGCGCTCCCGGCTCGGACCCGGGCCCCCGGGGCGATCCGCAGGGCGTCGACGACGGAACCGGCGACGTCTCGATGCCGCGGAGCGGCGCCGGCGACCAGCCGATTTCCGCCGCCGCGCCGAACGTGACGCCGCCGCGCCTCCTCACCCAGGCGCAGCCCGAATACCCGGAAGCCGCTCGCCGAGGGCGGCAGCAGGGAATCGTCATCCTCCAGGCGATCATCGGCACCGGGGGGGAAGTCGAGAACGTGCAGGTGCTCTCGAGCGCCTCCCCGCTCTTCGACGACCCCGCCGTTCGGGCGCTCCGGCAGTGGCGTTACGCTCCCGCGACGCTCGATCGACGCGCCGTGAGGGTGTACCTGACCGTCACGATGCGTTTCATGCTGCATTGAGCAGAAGCCGCGGGCGGGCCTCCGGGAGCGATCCGCCCCCGGAGCCCGTCCGCCCCTCTACCGTCCGTCGATCGAAATCGAGATGGTCAGATGCGCCTCGACGGGGCGGCCGCTGCGAAAGGCCGGGCGATAGCGCCACTGGCGCACGGCTCGGACGACCGCCCCGTCGAGGGGAGGGTTCGATCGAAGCACCCTCACGCCGGTGACCTCTCCCTTTTCGGAGATCGCCGCCTCCACCACGACCGGCGGACCGGCCATGAACCGTCGCTCTTCCGGGGAAAACACCGGTTCGATCCGGCGCAGGAGAACCGGGGCCGACGTTTCACCGAAAGCGGCGGGAGGGACGCTCTTCGCCTCGCTTCGAAGCTCGGAGACCGCGCCGGCTGCCGGCGCCGCCCTGTCGGAGGAAGGAGCGGGCGCGGGAAGTCCGGCTCGTTGCTCGGGAACGGCAACCGGCGAAGATGGGACGCCACCGACGACCCCGCCGGCCACCCCGCCGGGAACGCCTCCTTCGACACCTCCGCCGACCCCTTCCGGGATCGGAGGAAGACTCCGATCGGCAGTTTCCGCCGCGATCGTTTTCGGGGCGCTCTCCGGGGCCGATCTTCCTCGCTCCAGGATCGCTGACCGGTCCCTCGCGCTCTCCTCGGCCGGCGGGGTTTCCACCGGTGTTTCCGCCGGAGCGGCCACCTTCGCGGCAATCGTTTCCGGAGGGGCCGTCGCCGTCCGCCGCCCGTAAACCCCGTACACGGCGAGGACCCCCACGAGCCCGATCGCCACGACGCTCGCCCAGAGGAGGTCGATCTCCAGGGCCAGGAACCTCACCGGCGCCCGGTGACGAAGCTCGGCGTCGATCCGCCGCGAGATGCGAGCCGCGAGCGACCCGTCCGGGGGCTCGACGGCCGACTCCCGGTACATCGCGAGGACGGATTCGTATTCCGCGGCGGTGGCGGCGCACTCCGCGCAACCCGCCGCGTGGCGGAGAAAGTCTTCTTTCTCGGCGGCGGTCAGCTCGCCGTCGTGGTACCGGGAAAGAAAGCCGAGCGAGCGCGCCGAATGATCGGTGACGTGCTTCATGTTCGATTCTTCCGGACGAGCGGCGCGAGAAGGGTCTTCAGGCGCCCCCGTCCCCGGGCGATCCGCGATTTTACCGTACCGAGCGGCACTCCCAGAGACACCGCGATCTCGTCGTAGTTCCACCCCTCGAGGTCCCGGAGGACGATCGGCATCCGGTATTCCTCCGGGAGCTGCCGGAGCGCCTGGGAGATGAAGGTCCGTCTTTCGTCCGCCGAAGCGTCCTCTTCCGGGCCCGGCGACGGCGCCGCCGCCTCGGGAACGCTCGCGTCCTCGGCCAATCCGGAAAACACCCGCCGGAACCGGCCGAGGAACCGGTAGCGATTCTTGACGGCGTTGTGAGCGATCGCGGCGAGCCACGCGCGGGCCGGGGCGTCTCCGCGATAACGCGCGACTCCGCGAAACGCCTTCAGGAAGATTTCCTGCGTGAGGTCTTCGGCCGACTCGGGACCGACGGCGCGGCACATCCACCCGAACACGCGGGGCGAGACGAGTCGAACGAACGCATCGAAAGCCGGGAGATCGCCCCCCGCGGCGCGCGCGAGAAGCTCCTCCTCGGAGGGAAGCGGAGCGCTCGAAGCGGTCGGGCCCGTCGTCGAGCTCCCAACTTCCCTACCTGGAAACTCGTTTCCCACGGATTTCAGGCGGAAACCCGAAGGTCCGGTCGCCGGAATCCGGGGGCGGGCGCGGGGAGGGCTGTGTAGAACCTGCGGAAAAGAGAACCGTCTCGCACCGCGACCGCAAACGGGCTCGAACTGCACAGGATCCGGTGCATCAATCTAAACACCACCATATAAGTGGTTTATCAGTGCACCGGAGGAGTCCCCGTGGATTTTCGAGGCATCCATCGGTGACTCGATTTTTTTCCACACCGGGAGCCCTTTTCTTTGTGAGATTTACCTCTCCGGCCCTCACGAAACGTGCTCCCCGTAAACGGATTTCAGCGTGGAAACGATTTCGCCGAGGGTCACGGACTCTTCCACCGCCCGGAGGATCGGAGGAAGGATGTTCCGCCCCTCGCGGGCATCCGCCAGGAGCGAGCTCCGCGCCCTCTCGACGGTCCCCGGGTCCCGACGCCGCCGGAATTCCCGGAGCCGCCGGACCTGCTCCTCTTCGACGCCGCGTTCGACGACCGTCAATGGCAGCGAGGAACTCTCGCTTTCGTCGACGAACCGATTGACGCCGACGATCGCTCTTTCTCCGCCTTCGACCTCGCGCTGCGCCGAAAAAGCCGACTCCTCGATGCGCCGCGCGAAGAATCCCGCGGTGATCGCGGCGAGCGATCCGCCGAGCTCGTCGATCCGCGCGATCACCTCGCGCGCCCGATCGTGAATCTCCTTCGTCCAGGCTTCCACGAGAAACGAGCCGCCGAGCGGATCGACCACGTCCGCCACGCCGGACTCGTGCGCGATGACCTGCTGCGTCCTCAGCGCGAGCCGCGCGGAGTCTTCCGTCGGAAGCGCTAGCGCCTCGTCGTAGGCATTCGTGTGAAGGGATTGGGCCCCGCCGAGGACGGCCGAGAGCGCCTCCAGGGTGGTCCGCACGACGTTGACCGGAGGCTGCTGCGCCGTCAACGTCGATCCGGCGGTCTGGGCGTGGAAGCGCATCGCCCACGAACGGGGATCCGTCGCGCCGAAACGGTCGCGCACGATTTCCGCCCAGAGGCTGCGCGCGGCCCGGAACTTGGCGATCTCTTCGAAGAAATTCGAGTGCGCGTTGAAGAAGAACGAGAGGCGGGGCGCGAAGTCGTCGATCGCGAGGCCGCGCGCGAGCGCCGCCTCGACATAGGCGATCCCGTTGGCGAGCGTGAAGGCGACTTCGTCCACCGCCGTCGAGCCCGCTTCCCGGATGTGGTAGCCGGAGATCGAGATCGTGTTCCAGCGGGGGGCGGCATCGCGGCAGAACTCGAAGATGTCGGTCGCGATCTTCATCGAAGCGGCGGGGGGAAAGGTGTAGGTTCCCCGGGCGATGAACTCCTTGAGGATGTCGTTCTGCACGGTTCCGGAAAGAGCGGGCCAGGCGAACCCGCGCCGGCGTGCCGCGGCGAGGTAAAACGCGAGCAGGACCGCCGCCGTCGAGTTGATCGTCATCGAGACGGAGACGCGGTCGAGCGGAAGCCCGTCCGTCAGGAGCTCCATGTCCTCGAGGCTCGCGATCGCCACACCCACCTTGCCGACCTCGCCCCGGGCGACCGGATCGTCCGAATCGAAGCCGATCTGGGTCGGCAGGTCGAACGCCACCGAGAGGCCGGTTTGCCCCTGGTCGAGCAGATAGCGATAGCGGGCGTTCGATTCGCGCGCGCTGCCGAAGCCCGCATACTGGCGCATCGTCCAGAGGCGGCCGCGGTATCCGTCGGGGGAATTCCCGCGCGGGTACGGAAAGACCCCGGGCGGCGCGGGGCTTTCGGCGGCGTCCGATGGTTCGTAGAAGGCGCGGATCGGGATCCCCGACGACGTCGTCGCCGGCACGGTCCGGGGCTTCTTCGATTCCGGGGCCATGGCGGGCATTCTAGTGTCCCTTCCCCGAAATAGCTTCACCGCCGCGCCGCATTGCCCCGCGCCGCGCGAAAACCGAAGGGCGACACGCGTGTCCTCTGCCGGAAATATCTGCCGCCGGCGCGCCCCCTTCGCGGCGAGCGCTCGGCGGCGCCGAATCCGCATTCGGAGAATTCGCCGCCCGAGGCGCCTCCCCCGCGTCTGGAAGATGACGGGGGACCGGCGCGGCGCATGCGCGAACCGGCCCGACCCCGATGATAGAATTCGCTTCTTGGCAAGTCACCTCTCCGGACGAATCGAGAGTTTCGACGTCGTCGACCTCGTTCAATGGCTCGAAGTCCGGCGGGCTTCCGGCCGCCTGACGCTCACGCGCGGCACCGACCGGAAGACGATCGACTGGAAGAACGGCGACATCGTCTATGTATCCGGCGGCAAACCGGCCGACCGGCTGGGTCACGCGCTCTTGAAGTCCCGCGCGCTGCCGGTTTCCTCCCTCTACGCCTCGCTCGCCAAGAACCTCGCCTCGGGCGCGAAGCTGACGCGCGTCCTCCTCGACCAGGACTGGATCCCCCGAGACTCGCTCGCCGAGCTGGTCGGCGCGCTGGCCGAGAAGCTCCTCAAGGAGGTGTTCTCCTGGCGGGACGGCCGGTTCGACTTCGATCCGGAGGTCAAGACGGAAGACCTCCTCCAGATCCATCTCAAGATCAAGGGCCAGGTGATTGCGTTCCAGGCGGTCAAGGACATCGACGACACCGCGCGGTTCGACCGTTCGCGGCCCGCGAGCGAGCAGGAGTCCGCGAGCTGGGAGCACGATTTTCAGCCCGAGGCGGTCGAGGACGGGTTCTGGGACGTCGCCGCCCGGACCGCCGAAGACGATGGGGATCCCGCCCGCGGGCGCGAACACTTCGTCCAGTACCGGCGATTCGCGGCCGCGCTGCACGCGAAGCTCGCCCGTCCCGTCTGCTTCTTCCCGATTTACGACGACACCGCGCGGTACGCGAGCGACATCCTGGCCTCGGACGAGGCGTCGGCGGCCTCCGAGCGTCTCCTCGGGCTCGCACAGCTCGACCCGTTTTTCTCCGCGAATCTCTTCATCCTCGCCAACGCGTTCGCCGTGGGATCGACCAAGCGCGTGGGCACGCTGCGGGAATGCGTCCGACGGATCGGCGACGAGGCCTTCCGGGCGCTGGCGAGCGCCCTCATCTCCCCCGAGCGGGTTCCTCTGTCGGCGTCCGATGCGGTGCCGCGCGCCATCCGGCGCGGATCTCTCGCCGCGGCCGTCGTCGCATCGCACGCCGCGGGCCGCTGGCACGCCGACCGCGAGGAGGCCTACGCCGCCGGGCTCCTCCATGCCGCGCCGTATGCCGATCTCCTCGACGCCGTCGCCGTCGCGCCCCTTCCGGCGGGCCGCTTTCGCGCGGCCACGCTCGAGTTCTTCCGCCCGATCGTCGGCCGCATCCGCGCGGACGCGTGGCGCGCGCCTTCGGGAATCGCGGAAGTGCTCGCCGACAGCGGCGGGGGCCGGGAGAGCCCGCTCCTCGCGTCGGTCCGGTTCGCGCGGGCGGCGCTCCCGCAGTGCGCCATCGGGGCCGTGCCCGTGATCGGTCGCAAGCCCCCTTCGCCCGACGCCGCCGCCCGGTCGGAAGTCGTCCGCCTCTTCGAGTTCCTGGGCCTGGGCGCCCCGTGAAGTCGCGGCCGCGGGGACGGGGAGCGATCCTCGCCGCCACCTTCGCCGCCTCGATCCGGGCCTTCGGCGGACAGGACGGCCCGGCCGTGCGGGAGTCCGTTTCCGTCCGGGTGATGGACGTCGACGTCGTCGTCACGGACAAGGCCGGTCGGCCGGTCTCGAATGTCCCGCGAGAAGACTTCTCGATCCTCGTGGATCGCAAACCGGTCGAGATCGACTACTTCGCCGCTTTTCGCGCCGGCGACATCCGCCCTCCCGACGCCGAGACGCTCTCTCCCGATCTCGTCCTGAAGACGGAGTCGCGCGGGCGGGAAACCGCCGTGCCGCGTCACTTCCTTCTCTACGTGGACGAGGCGAGCATCGCCCCCGCTCACCGGCGCGCCGCCATCGAAGCGCTGCGGGAACTCATCGGCCGCCTCAATCCGTCCGACGAAGCCGCCATCGTCGCCGAAAGGGCGGCGCCGACCACCATCGCGGACTGGACCTCCCGCAAGGAACCTCTCCTCGCGGCGCTGGAGACGATCTCGCGGACGTCGGTCGCGGGCCTCCGAAGAATCGAACGGGAGCGGCAGGCGCTCCGGGAGATGGATCTGACCGGCATCGCCGACGCGCGGGAGAGCCGGGCGCGCCTCTATGAGGAGGAGACCTGGGAGGAGACGCGCAAGACGCTCCGGGACATGACCGACGCGCTCGCGCTTCTCGGCGACAAAGCCGGAAAGAAAGTCTTCGTCGACGTTTCCGAAGGATTCGAGCTGCACCCGGGCGCGGCGATGCTGGGCGCCGCGTCTTCGGCTCCCGCCTCCGCGCTCTCTTTCCGGCGGGATGCGAGCGACGACCTCCGCCGGTTCATCGACCGCGCCAACGCCCTCGAGGCGACCGTTTTCGCGCTCGACGTCCGAGGGCTGCTCGGCCCGGGGCGCGACGCCGCCAACGACGCTCCGCTCGCGGCCATGTCGCTCGCCGCGCGCGAGGATCGCGAAGAAGGCCTCGTGCGCCTTTGCGAGGAAACCGGAGGAGAAGCGCTGCTCCGCTCCCATGACCTCGCCGCCGCAGTCGACGCGGTTTACCGCGACGTGTCGTTCTACTACTCCCTGGGCGTCAATCTGCGGAACGTCTCGCCCGAAACGATCCACCGCGTGGAGGTCCAGGTGGCGAGACCGGGTCTCGTCGTCCGGGCCCGGAAGACCTACGCGACGGTGACGGAAGAAGAACGCCGCGAGTCCCGGGCGCGCGCGACCCTCCTGACCGGGACCTCGTTCGCCGATCTCGTTCCCACGCTCCGCGCCGGAGCTCCCGTGAAGGAACACGGGGTCTTCCTGCTCCCGGTCGAGGTCGAAGTCGCCGCCCGGGACCTCTTTTTCACCGCCGAAAACGGGGGCGAAACGGCCCGCCCTCTCTACTACTTCGCGGCCGTCAGCGACCGGGGCGAGCAGACGCCGCTTTCGCGCTCCACCCGGGCATTCACGCTTCCCGCGGCGGAATCCCAGAGCGTCAAGCCCCTGGTCGAGCGGGTCACCCTGAAGCTTCGAAAAGGCACCTACCGGATCGTCGTCAACGTCGTCGATCCCGAGACCGGTCGGATGGGGACCGGAAGGCTCACCGTCCGCGTCGAATAGGCGACGGAAGCCGGCTCAGCGCGCGACCTGTCGCCGCTCGAGAAATTCGGACTGGCGGAGCTTCTCGAGCGCGCGTTCTTCGATCTGCCGGACGCGCTCGCTCGATAGCTTGAGCGTCTCCGCGAGCGCCCGGAGCGTCGAAGGTTCCGCTCCGTCCAGCCCGTAGCGCCGGACGATGACCATTCTTTCGCGCGGCGAGAGAGCGCGGATCGCGCTCTTGAGCGCCCGGAGCGTCGAGTGGCGGAGCGCGTTCTCCTCGGCGGAATCGGGGAGCGCCGAAGCGCGGTGCGCCGCCTGGGCCGCCTCCTGCCCCGCATCGGTGTCGAGCGAAAGATCTCCCCGCAGGCGCGCCAGGAACCATCGGACCTGCGCCTCCGAGAGGCCGGATTCGCGGGCGATCTCCGATTCCGACGGGGGGCGCCGCAACTCTCCCTCGAGCTTCCGGAGCGCCTCGTCCAGGTGCGCGAGCTGCTGGCCGGGCTTCCTCGGGAGGTGAAGCGCGCCGGACTGGCGGCTGAGCGCGGTCAGCACGGCTTCCCGGACGTAGAAGACCGCATAGGACAGGAATCGATTTCGGGCCGAGGGATCGTACCGCCGGGCGGCTTCCATCAGCCCGAGGTTCCCCTCGTGGATCAGGTCGAGAAGGGAGACGCCGGAGCCGCGAAAGCGCGAAGCGTACGACACGACGAACCGCAGATTCGCTTCGACGAGCGCCCGCAGCGCCGCCCCGTCGCCGGCGCGGATGCGCGCGCCGAGAGCCCTCTCGGCCTCGGGGTCGAGCAGGGGAAACCGCGCGATTTCCCCGAGGTATCGGCCGAGGGTCTTGGAGGAGTCTCTCAGAAGCCCCTCACGGCTTGCGCAGCGTCTGCGCCGGGAGCTTCACGAGGGCGTAGGGCTCGTCGGCCGGCCGGTGCCGCGCCGCTTCCTTCTTCAGGAAATCGACCAGCCGGTCGGCCCTCTCCTGGAGGCTCTCCAACCGCTCTTTCATGTTCAGGATCACCTCGACGCCCGCGAGGTTGACACCGAGGTCGCGCGTGAGCGTCAGGATGATCTCGAGGCGCTCGATCGCCTCGGACCCGTAGAGGCGCGTGTTTCCCCCCGTTCGATCCGGCTGGATCAGCCCCTCCCGCTCGTACATGCGGAGCGTCTGCGGATGAATGCCGTAGCGCCTGGCGATTTCGCCGATCAGGACGGCCCCGTCCTTCCTCATCGCCGTTTGCCTTCGCTCGCCCGGGAGGGCGGGGACGTTTTCTTCGGCGCGCGGATCGTCAAGATCCCTCCCGCAAGGCTCGCCTCGATCTGACCTTCCTCGATGTCATGCGGAATCTCGAACTCGCGGTCGAAATCGCCGTAGAGACGTTCCATGCGCAGGAAGCGGCTGGATGGATCGACTTCCGGGCGGGTCCCGGAGACCTTCAGCTTCCCGCCGTCGACTTCGAGCTTCACGTCGGAAAGGGAGACGCCCGGGATCTCGACGCGGAAGACGTACTCTCGCGCCGACTCGTACGCGTCGGCCGCCGGAGCCCAACGGGCCGCCCGGCCCTCCGGGCCGTCGGGGAACTCCCGCCGGTAGAGGGTCTCCTCGAAGAGACGGTTCATCTTTTCTTGGATCGCGATCAGTTCCTGCATCGAATTCCAGCGAAATGCGGACATGACACCTCGAAAAGACGGGGCCCGAAGGCCCCGTTCTCGTTTTAGCGTTTTCCGCCGTCGGTATCGACGTACTCCGCGTCGATCACCTGGTCTTCGTCGGCCGGAGATCCGGGGCCGGGAGACGGAGGCGCCTCTCCTCCGGGGCCGGAAGCCCCGGGCGGGTTCTGGGACGCGGCGTTCTTGTACATCGCCTCGGCCAGCTTGTGGGCGGCCTTCTCGAGGCTCACCTGGGCCTGCTTCATGCGCTCCGCGTCGCCCGACTCGAGGGCGCTCCGGGCGGCAGCGAGCTCGTCGTCCAGAACCTTGGCGTCGGCTTCCGGGACCTTGGCCCGGTTTTCCGCGAGCGTCTTCTCGGTCGAGTACACGAGCGAGTCGAGGTGATTGCGGGTCTCGATCTCTTCCCGGCGCTTCTTGTCCTCGTCGGAATGGGACTGCGCGTCCTTCACCATCTTGTCGATGTCGTCCCGGGAGAGTCCCGAGGACGCCGTGATGGTGATCTTCTGCTCCTTGCCGGTGCCGAGGTCCTTCGCCGAGACGTTCAGGATGCCGTTGGCGTCGATGTCGAAAGTGACCTCGACCTGCGGGACGCCCCGGGGCGCCGAGGGAATTCCGATCAGGTGGAAGACCCCCAGCAGCTTGTTGTCGCGCGCCATCTCGCGCTCTCCCTGGAGGACCTTGATCTCCACCGAGGTCTGATTGTCCGACGCGGTGGAGAACACCTCGCTCTTGCGCGTCGGAATCGTGGTGTTCCGCTCGATCAGGCGCGTGGATACTCCTCCCAGCGTCTCGATCCCGAGAGAGAGCGGAGTGACGTCGAGCAGGAGAACGTCCTTGACGTCGCCCGCGAGCACGCCTCCCTGGATCGCCGCGCCGATCGCGACGACTTCGTCGGGGTTGACCCCCTTGTGCGGCTCCTTCTCGAAGAGCTCCTTGACGAGCTGCTGGATTCGCGGCATGCGCGTCTGTCCGCCGACCAGCACGACCTCGTCGATGTCCTTCGGCCCGAGGCCGGCGTCCTTCAAGGCCTGGCGGCACGGACCAACGCTCCGCTGGATGATCTCCTCGACGAGCTGTTCGAGCTTCGAGCGCGAGAGACGCATCTGAAGGTGCTTGGGGCCGGTCGCGTCGGCGGTGATGAACGGGAGGTTGAGATCCGTTTCCATCGTCGAGGAGAGCTCGATCTTCGCCTTCTCGGCGGCTTCCTTGAGGCGCTGCATCGCCATCGGGTCCTGGGACAGATCGATCCCCTGGTCTTTCTTGAACTCCTGGAGGATCCAGTCGATGACGCGCTGGTCGATGTTGTCGCCGCCCAGGTGGGTGTCGCCGTTGGTCGACTTCACTTCGACGACGCCCTCCCCCACCTCCAGAATGGAGATGTCGAAGGTTCCTCCCCCGAAGTCGTAGACGGCGATCGTCTCGTCGCCCTTCTTGTCGAGACCGTACGCGAGCGCCGCGGCGGTGGGCTCGTTGACGAGCCGCTCCACGGTCAGGCCCGCGATCTGGCCCGCGTCCTTGGTCGCCTGCCGCTGGGTATCGTTGAAGTACGCCGGCACCGTGATGACGGCCCGCGTGATCTTCTCGCCGAGATGGGCCTCCGCGGCCTCTTTCAGCTTCTGCAGGATCATCGCGGAGATCTCGGGCGGCGAGAACTTCTTCGCCCCCGCATCCACCCGGACGTCCCCGTTCTCGGCCTTCTCGACCTTGTAGGGGACCATCTTCATTTCTTCGCTAACTTCGGAGAATTTCCGCCCCATGAACCGCTTGATCGAGAACACCGTGTTCGAGGGGTTCGTGACGGCCTGACGCTTGGCGACCTGCCCCACGAGCCGTTCACCGTTCTTCGAAAACGAGACGATCGACGGAGTCGTACGATTTCCTTCCGCGTTGGCGATGACGACGGGATCGCCGCCTTCCATCACGGCCACCACCGAGTTCGTGGTGCCGAGGTCGATTCCGATGATTTTGGACATGATTCTGACTCCTCCTTCTACGGACAGCCCATAGTCTAGGACGTGAGTCTCGATATGTCAAGTAAGAAAGATGAATACCTCAGCTAGTCGGGCTCAATTAACGATATCGATCCGAACCGGCTTTCGCGCCGGAGCCCCGGCCCGATGTCTTTGATTCAGCAGCGATTCCCTGGAGATCGGGTCCAGCGTCCGACTCAACGTCATGCTGGGATCGAGTTTGCCCGTCACGGTCTTCCCGTAGAGGTCGTACTTGTTGTCGCCCGTCCGGAGAATGTAGCGATATCCGGAGGTTTCTCCATCCACCGGGAACGCTCCCTCGAGGACCGCCGCCGATCCGAGCTCCGAAAGGGATGCCGGGTAGTAGCCCTCGTTCAGATAGAACACCTCGAGGCCTCGATCGAGCCGCTGCAGCCAGGCGACTGAGATCGAGCTCCCGATGGGAGCCAGATAGCTCCCGCGCGCGCCGCTCAGGACGTAATTGAGCGAATTCCTCGGCATGAACACGACGGCCACGAGGAGCAGCGCCGCCAGGCACGCCCAGAGCACGAGCGCGGCGGGCGTGTTCGCCGGCAGGACTTCCCGCGTCGCCTCGGACGGCGGGGGCGGAGGCGGCGGCTCGACCGGCCGCGCGGACTCCGTCTCGACGACGAGGTGCCGACCGAGCATGCGATCGAGCGCTTTGACGACCTCGAAATCGGAGAGGAAGGTCGACTCGGTGATTTCGGAAACCGTGCGCCGGCCGTCGATCAGATTCCAGACGACCGCCTCCTCGGCCGAAACCGCGAGCGTCCCGGCACGTCGATCGTCCTCGTCCGACGCGAGCGAGAGCTGTTCCGTGCCGGGAGCGCGCCGAAACACGATGTCGAGAGACGGGATCCGGCTCTGGATCCGCGGCCACTCGTCGCTCATCCGCGCGGCTTCCATCAGGATGTTCTCGGTCGCGACGGGAGTGAAGTTTTCGACTTCGTACTCGACCGTTTTTTCCTGCGAAAAATGATAGCGGCCGTCGTGCCAGCGGAACAGCCGGTAGATGAGGTTCAGAATCTGCGTCCGGAGAGCCGTCTGCAGGTCGGCCCGGGTGACCAGCCCTCCCTGGAGGAGGACGAATCCGATGGGCTTGCCGAGACGCTTCTGCTCGTCGAGGACCTGCGCGAGCACGTCCGGCCGGAGCTTCCCGGCGCGAACGAGGAGGTTTCCCAGGCGATTCTCGAACCGGCGCTTGTGCGAGTCCGCGGCGACAACCTTGCCGTCGAGGAAGGAGACGGTGACGGTGTCTTCCTCCCCTTCGACCCTGAGCACGCCGGTCTTCTGCTGGAAGCCGATCAACTGCAGGATCTCCCCGAGGGAGAAATCGCGAAGCGTTCCGCGCAGAGCCATGGCGTCAGGCCCGCAGCGCCCGGACGTTGGCGACCAGCCACACCAGGAACGCGAGGCCGGCGGCGCCGATCTCCCTCACCGGGAAGTACGTCGCCGTCGGAAGCGAGCGGACCGGATAGATCCGCCCTCCCACGAGGGCGACGAGCACGAAGAAAAAGAAAACGAAGAGAGCGGCCAGCCCGGTGGCCGGGTGACCTTCGGCCACGCGCCGGGCTCCCGGAAAGATCACCGAGAGCCACTTCGCCTCCCGCTGCCGCTGCCGGAGATTGCGGCGGGCCTCCTCGGACTGCGCCACGTGGGACGCGATGTCGCCGGAATCGCGGCTCGACAACAGGCGATCGCACTCCGTGCAGTAGAGAGCCGCCGAGCCGGGCGCCTTGCACCTGAAGCAGAACGCCCGGGCGCAGCGGGCGCACTCGCGCGCGCGCCAGCGGCCCCGCGAAGAGAGAGCCCCGACGATCACGACGAGGAGCGAGGCGATCCACGGCCCGAGCGTCGTGGAGGCGAGGAGCAGGTCGGACATCGTGTAGCCGTGCCCGAGGCCGGGGAGGGACTGGCTCTTGACTTCACGGCCCCATTGCCGCGAGCGCCGCTCCGCCTCCTCCACCGAATAGTCGAGCGACAGCACCCGGGGGAGCGTGGGCGACTCGATCCAGCGGTCGACCTCCCGCGGCGCCAGGCGGCGCGCGTTGGCGAGCGACTCTTTCTGCTGATCGAAGAGATAGGCGTCGCCCTGGGCCAGGGAGAGGTTGTAGAACGCGAGCGCCGAGCGCGGCCGCAGCTGGATGGCGTTTCGGTAGTCGGTCATCGCTTCGCCGAGATCACCCTGCCAGAAGTGGATATTTCCGATGCCGATCATCGCGCGGAAGTTGCCCGGATCGCTCTTCAAGGCGCGCGAGAAGTCGATCGCCGCCTCGTCGTAGTCGTCCCTCCGCTGCGCGAATCGCCCGAGGAGGAACCAGACGTCGGTGTCCTCCGAGAACACCTCCGAGGCCCGGCGAAGCAGATCGACCGTTCCGCCTTCTTCCTTCTTTTCCTGGAGATCGACGGCCGCCGCGACCAGAGGCGACCGGGCGATCAGGTTCTGGTCGGCGATCTCCTTGGTGAGCGGACCGAGCAGCCCCGCGACGATCAGGACGACCACGAGCACCACCCGCTCGCGGACGCTCGCATGGATCGACGCGAGGACCGCCCAGTAGAGAAGGAGCCAGAAGGGCCCGAGAGCGAGCCAGAGGGGCAACGCCAGCACCAGGAGCGCGAACCCCACGGTTCCCGCCCGGCCGAAGAAGGATGCCGATCGCTCCCGCACCGCGTGGTAGAGACGGCGGCCGTGACGCAGGAGCAGAGCGAGGACGAGAGCCGCCGCGGCGAGGGCGAACGAGGCCCCGATCAGGAGAGCGGCGTTCGAGAGGAACTCGCGGCGCGACTCGTCCGCCTCGAAAAGTGCCCCGAGCGCTTCGGCGAGGTCGACGGCGGACTCTCCGTAGTCGTGCCGCTGGTAGGCGAACCGCGCCTTCTCCCAGCGGGGATCCACGAGCCCCGGGTCGAGCTCGATCGCCGTTTCGATCGCGAGGTCGGCGCGGGCGCGCTTGCCCTGGCGCTCCGCGAGGCGGGCCTGGTAGAGCGCCGCGCGGGAAAAGTCGGAGAGCCGGGAAATCCCGACCCGGCTGGCGGTGCGAAGGAGCTCCGCGCTCGCCGTCCGCGCCGCGCGAAAGTCGTCCTCGTTGACCGCCGAAACGAACTCGAACCAGCGGCCGCGAAGTCCCGCCCGGGTCGCGGGGGGCGGCAGCGGCGAGACGCGCTCGGAGGGAGCCGGGCCTCCGCCCCCCTCCTCTTCGCGGGCGGGCGTGGCCGCGCCGGCGCCGAGGGCGAGACTCAGCAGGAAGAGAATTCCCGCCCCGATTTTTCGCATGCGTTCGTCCTCTACCGGAGGGGGGGCGCCGCGGGCACGCCGCTGGCTTCGACGTAGGCCATCTGCAGCTCGTACAGCGCGCGCGTGAGAAGGTCCTGCTCGGGAAGAGAAAGGTTGTTCCGGGTCTTCCGTTCCAGCAGGGAAAGCCAATCGATCAGCCGCTGGGCCCCGGGCAGGTCGCGGGAAACGGGCGCTCCGGGCTCGGCAAGGAGGCCGAGGGCGGCATAGGCGCTCGTCGCGAGCGACCGGACCAGATCCACGAAATCGGCCTCCGGGCTCTCGGACGAGGAGGCCGGAGGAGCCGCTCGAGGAGCCGCCGCCGGGGGGCCGGCCGGCGGTTCGGGAGCCGGGGGCTCCTCGGAGGGCTCGGGAGAACCGTCCGTCTCCAGATCGCGATATTCCGGCTTGAGCTCGCCGTCGGGCGTGAACATGCGGAAATCGGAAACTTTGATCGGCCGTTCTTCGTCCGCCAATGGACACCTCGATTTCCGGAAAGACTAGCACCCCTTTCCCGCCCCCGGCAAGAACGGGGCGGCTCGCGCGGGGCGGCGCGCGGCGGTTAGACTCGGCGGATGTCCGAATCCCTCGACCGGCTGGAGAAGCTCGTGGACCGGCTCCGGCGCGAATGCCCCTGGGACCGCGAGCAGACGCTCGCCACGATCTCGACATACCTGCTCGAGGAAACGCACGAGCTCCTCGAGGCGCTCGACCGGGAAGACGCCGCCGAGCTCCGCGGCGAGCTGGGGGACGTCCTCTTCCAGATCTTTTTCCTTTCCCGCCTCGCGGAAGAGCGGGGCTGGTTCTCGATCGCCGAAGTCGCCGCGTCGATCGAGGCCAAGATGATCGCGCGGCATCCCCACGTCTTCGGCGCCGATAAACTCGGCGACGCCGCCGCGGTCAAGGCGACCTGGGAAAAGCGCAAGCGGAACACCGGCGGACGGCGGGAAGACCCTCTCTCGGGGATTCCCGCCACGCTTCCCGCCCTGTCGGTCGCCCTGCGGATGAGCGAGCGGGCCGCCGATCTCGGCTTCGACTGGGAAAGGAACGCCGACCTCCTGGCGAAAGTCGAAGAGGAGATCGGCGAGGCGAAGCGCGCGCAACGGGACGGCGACCGCGCGGGCACCGAAGAGGAGCTGGGAGACCTGCTCTTCGCCGTCGCGAACTGGGCGCGCAGATCCTCCCTCGACCCCGAGCGCGCGCTTCGGCTCGCCAACGCGAAATTCCGGCGGCGATTCCTCGCCGTCACCGCGATCGCCCGGGCTGCCGGCAGGGACGTCGGAGAGTGCACCGCCGAAGAGCTCGACCGCCACTGGAATGCCGTCAAGCGGTCGGAACGCGGGGCGGAGCCGGAGGATCGGGACGGGAAGGGGCGCGCACCCGGCGGTCCGGCTTCCTGAGCGCCGGAGAGTTCGCCGCGCTCGCGCGTCAGGGAGAACGACGAGCCGCGGAGGTTCCGCGCGACATCAGGTCTCCCACGCGCGAAAGAGAGACTCCCCGGGCGCTCCACCGGGAAAGCTCTCGTTCGAGCACTCCCAGCGTGGCGGAATGCGGATGTCCGATGGCGATGGCCGCGCCCTGGGTTCGCGCTTCTTCCACGGCGGCGTCGAGCTGGGCTCCGATCGCCTTCTCGTCGGCGACATCGTCAAGGAAAATCGATCTCGACCGGCAGGGAACGCCGAGCCGTGCCGCCTCCTCGGCGGCGACCGTGAACGCCGTCGTCCGGCTGTCGAGGAAATAGAGGCCCCGATCCTTGACGATCCCGAGAATCGCGTCCATCGTCGCCCGACTGGCCGATGCCTTCGATCCCATGTGGTTATTGACGCCGTCCGCCCCCGGGACGTCCTCCAGGTCCGCGGTCACGAGCGCCGCGATCTCGCGCCGGGACATCGCCACCCGCACGACTCCGGGCCCGGGATCGGCGCGGCTGTCGATCGGTTCCATCGGAAGGTGCAGCAGGACTTCCTTTCCGGCGCGCGCGAGCGCCAGCGCCGTTTCCCGGCTCCGGCCGAGGGCCGGGAGAACGGCACCCGCGATCGGCCCGGCGAGAGCGGCGACGCGCGCGGCGGCCGCCGGGTCGTTGCCGAGATCGTCGATCACGATGGCCAGGCGGGCTCCCGGAACGGCCTCCCGGGAGAGAACGATCCCTTCTTCGGTGGACGCGCGGGAGTTTCGGCCGGTGGGCGGCGGCGCCGGTTCGGGTTCGGTCCCGATCGCCTCGAATCCGTTCGATCCGTCGGGGGCCGAAGGCTTCCCGTCCCGCTCGCCGTTTGCGCCCTCCGTCGCCCGGGCATGCGAGCCCGGGCCCGTCGCGCGCCCCTTGCCGGCGCGGGAAGGCGCCTTCGGCGAGGCGACGACTTCCGCCGGCCGGGAGCCTCGATTCCAGAGAAGCGCGGCTCCGAAGCCCGCGGCGAAAAGAAACAAACCGAGAAAAAGACGTCTCCCTCCCCGGCGCGAAGAGCCGCCGCCGTCGGGGCGGGAGGTCTTCCTGGCGATTCGGGCTACGCCGCCGCTTTCGCGGGAGCGCCGTGCGCGACTTCGATGGCCTTCTGCAGGATCGGATCGCCCGCCGGATCGCCCTCGCCCGGGAAGAGATCGACCCGGGCGGTAGGCTTCAGGCCCTTGCCCGTCAGCTCCGAGCCCGAAGGCGAGACGAACTCGCCGACCGTCAGGTA
>Ga0070666_10000133_pt1 | contig 51612 bp, 61 predicted proteins | sample KBSS23metaG_FD_64677 | JGI IMG/M metagenome (GOLD analysis project Ga0070666, IMG submission 64677) | Switchgrass rhizosphere microbial communities from Kellogg Biological Station, Michigan, USA - KBS S2-3 metaG | ecosystem: Host-associated > Plants > Roots > Rhizosphere > Soil ... | reverse complement strand
GCATGCCCTTTTGCGGTAGCATATTGTTTTAGCGCATCTATACCATCTTTTTTATCGTTCTTAAGTGTCAGGTGCAGGTATTCACCAAAAGGAAAAACGCTGTCTGTAAGTTCATGCTTTCTGAAATCATTCAAAAGCTGGTAAATATTGGCGGCCCTGGCAGCGTATAACCGCACCGGGTAGCTGCGAATGATTTCGCCGGGCGTATCAACTTTCATAATCCTGCCATCCTGTATAAGCGCAATCCGTTCACAGAGACCGGCCTCGTCCATATATGGAGTAGATACCAGTATGCTGATGCCCTGTTGTTTCAGTTTTTTAAGCATTTCCCAGAACTCTTTGCGCGAAACGGCATCCACGCCGGTAGTAGGCTCATCAAGAAACAATACCTCGGGTTTATGAATCAGTGCGCAGCACAATGCCAGTTTTTGTTTCATGCCCCCGGATAATTTGCCCGCTCTTCTGCTGCCGAAAGGTTTTATTTGCTCATAAATGTCTTTTATTAAATCATAATTGGCAGTAATGCTGGTGCCAAAAAGCGTAGCAAAAAAATTAAGATTTTCCTCCACTGTCAGATCCTGGTATAGCGAAAACCTGCCGGGCATATAGCCTATTTTATTACGGATGGTTTGATAATCCTTTGTAACGTCTGTGCCCTGCACATATGCCGATCCTTTGTCTGGCAGCAACAGCGTGGTGAGGATGCGAAAGATGGTTGTTTTGCCTGCGCCGTCCGGACCAATCAATCCAAAAAGTTCCGCCTCTGCCACTTCAAAAGAAACCGCATCTGCTGCCAGCACCCGGCCTTTATTGTAGGTCTTTGTAATATTTTCCAGCGAAACTGCACTCATGCTATTTTTTTTATTGCATCAACTTTTGGTTTTATCTCCAAAAATTACTTCGCCATACATGCCTATTTTAAGATAGCCATCATTTTTCACCCTCACTTTTATTGCGTACACGAGGTTGGCCCGCTCATCTTTTGTTTGTATGGTTTTTGGCGTAAATTCAGATTTACCCGAAATCCAGCTTATCTGCCCTGTATACAATTTGTAATTCTTTTCGCCCTGGTCTATTCTTACCTGTACCTGCTGCCCGTTTTTTATTTGTGACAGCTGACTACCGGTTATGTAAGCACGCAATACCAGGGTATCGACATTGGCTATTTTATACAAGGGTTTTCCAATAGCAGTGATCTCTCCCTGCAATGCATATTTTGTAAGCACCAGGCCGGTGACAGGGTTGATGATGGTACCCTTTTCAATTTGCTCCTGGAATTGGGCAACCGTTTTTTCAAGCGGCGCCTGCTCGCTTAAAATACTGCGGTTTTGGGTGGCCGTATTGTATTTGTTCAGATTGATTTGCTGACGTGTTACCGCAATCTGTTTTTGTAACTGGTCAACCTGCGAATTGATATCATCCAGTTGTTTTTGGGTAGCGGCCTGGTCTTTTACCAGGTTTTCCATACGTTTTTGTTCGCGCAGTTGCTGTGTTAGTTGCGATTCCTGCACCTGCAATTGTTTATTTACAAGTGTTGTTTGTTCTGCAGGACTGGATGTTTTATTTTTTAAGGCGGTTATAGATGCTTCTGCCTGCTGTTTTTGCAGGGTTGGTATAGCCACGTCTACCTGTCCAACTTTATCGCCTTCTTTTAACGTGGCGCCTTCCTGTACAGTAAACGACAGCAATTGTCCGTTTTGCCGGGCAGATACAATTACTTCGTCTGCCTCAAAATTTCCGGACGCATCATAATCATTGCTGTTATTGCAGGATGCCAGGCCGGAGAAGAGGATTAGTGCCGCCACTATTTTACCTGTACTTTTCATTGTGCAATTTTTATTGGTATGGGTTGCGTTCAGTTTGATGTTTTGTTATTTCGCTTTCAGCGCGGCTTTTATCCAGCGCGGTATTAGTTTTTTCCGTTCCTGCATCAGCTGGTCAAAATCTTTGCCTGAAAGTTTTCCTATTCCTTTTAACAGGGGACTGGCAACAAAAGGAAATGCCGTCATTGCCAGCATATTCATGATAAAGTGAAGTGGGTGTACGGATGCAATTTTGCCGTCTTTGATTGCCTTGTTAAATTGTTGTATGAAATGCGATTGCAGGGCGCTGTCCATACCGCCAATTTTAGAAAGCAGCAGGCCGGGATTTTCTCTCAGCTCACTTAATACAAACAGCGGTATATCCGGGTTTGCCAAAAGCAATTCAATGTGTTTATCAGCAAATGTTTCAATCTTTTGGTCAAGCGAAGTCTGTTCATTGGTAAATACCTCCATAATTAGCCTGGCAAATCCCTGCAGGCTTTCCAGCATAATAATATCAAACAGTTTTTTCTTGCTGCGGAAATAATAATTCAGCAGGGCAAGGTTGATGCCTGCTTCTTCTGCTATATCGCGGGTGCGGGTGGCGGCAAATCCTTTTTTGTGAAATACGATACGGGCAGCGTTTTTGATTTTGTTTTCAGTGCTGCCGTCGTTCTCTTTTTTTCCTGGTGAATTTTTCTTCCGGGTCGGTGCCATACAGCAAAGATATACCAGAAAATTAATTTTAACCAAATATTTTAATCAAATGATTAAAATATGACCAGGAAGGCTTTTAATGATTTTGCCGGCCAAATGATGGATACGCCGGGTGTTTGATTAAGCCACCTGGTGCAGTATATCGTTTATGTTATTATGAATAGTGGCAGCGATTTTGTCGAGTGGCAGATCGTTTTCCTCGCCGCCAAACGGGTCTTCTATTTCTTCGGCTATTATTTCCAGACTGGCCAGTACATAAAAAACAAAAGTTACCACGGGTATAATTAAATAACCCAGGGTGAACACGTAGCCAACCGGCAGCGTAATTACATAAAAGAAAATGAATTTTTTTATAAAAGCGCTGTAAGAATAGGGGATGGGGGTGTTTTTAATGCGCTCGCAGGCGCCGCAAATATCGGTAAAGGAAAGTAGCTCTGTATTTAGTACAATCAACTGATCGCCACTTATTTTGCCTTCCTTGTACAATTGCTGTATGTGTTTAAAAAGCAGGGCGGCCACCTGGTTGGGCACATGTTTGTCTTTGTTTATCTGCTGTTCAAGCTGTTCGTCGTTGTCAAATAATGCAATGCGGGTAGTTTCATGGCCCAGGTGTTTTTTCAGCGCATAGGCGTAGGCGGGAATTATTTTGCGGAAGAAATTCCTGCTGGCGGGGTCGTCGGCCGGCAACATCACCGACAGTTTAATGGCCAGGTTACGGCTGTTATTTACCAGGGCGCCCCATAGTTTTCTGCCTTCCCACCAGCGGTCGTAGGCGGTATTGGTGCGAAAAACCAGGAGCATGGAAATAACAAAGCCCAGTAATCCATGTATTACCGATACGCTGTTTACATGATTGGTTTTAGATATGTGCAGCCATTCCGTTTCCACAAATGCAACCAGGCCTGCGTAAATGGATACGCCAATCAGTAAAGGCATCAGCTTCCGGATGGTATCCGACTTGTGCAGCCGGAACAGGAAAACAAACCAGTCTTTGGGATTATAACTTATCATAAAGAAATGTCTGATGTTTGATTTTTTGATGTCTGATTTATTGATGCCAGCCCGCCCGGACAAACTTCGTTTGGACGGGTCTGATTTTTTTTATCCGGTTACTTCGATTGGTTGTTCAACCGCTGCAGGGTTGAAATCCCTTATTCTTTGTTTCCGCCGGTTTAACCGGCGGCAATTGTTGTGACGGCCTTTCAGGGCTTGCTGTATCGGGTATCTTGCGTGGCCAGTCAATCAAACATCCAGCCAACCAATCAACTGAGCAACCAATCAACTGATCAACTGGTCAGCGCAAGCTTCTTTATCCATTTCCTTAGTAAATACAGGGGAATAATACCGAAAATTCCAAAAGAACAATCAATACATTTCCAGTAAAAGGGAATGCCACGTACGCCTCCTGCAATAAAGGCCAGCGGCAATACGGCCACACAGGCCAGCATACCCCATTCTATTACCCATATATTTTTTACCGGGTCTTTTAACGGGCCAATAAAAAAAAGTGCAATAACAATATGCGCAAAAGCCAGCCAGTCGTATCCGTAAGCCAGCATTGGATAATGTAGATTGGTGTAATGTAATGCTTCATACACAGTTGTAATAAATGCTGCCAGGCCTTCCGGCAAATGGTGGCGGAAGTGTAATAGCCATTTCAATTCTGTCTCAAGCGGAAAGGCGGTAATACCACTGAGCACCAGTGCTATCATAAAAAAGACAATTGTAAACCTTATTTTACGAAGCAGGCGCTTATAAGCAGGGTTGGTTTGCATGAATTCAGTTATAATAAAAAAGGGAAACCTCAACTGCCGGGGCCGTTGGGTGTTATTCGTCCTGTTTAATACGGTCAATAGCATCTAATAAGCCGCCGCTAAACCTGTCGTCTGCCAGTTGCCAGAACATAATGCCATTCAGGTTGTGTTTAATAGCATATTTTGCTTTCAATTGTACAGAGATGCTGTCATCGTAGGTAGCCAGCAGTCTTCTTTGTATATTAAAAGCATAGGGGGCGTTGGCAACACTGTCCCAATACTGTACAAAGCCATTGGCGGTACCCAGTGAATCGCTTAAGCGGCTGTAAGAAAAACCATGCGAAAATCTGCCAGGCAGGTAAAGGCCGTTGTTGGTGGTATCTGTTACTTCAAAAAACCTTCCGTAAAAGGCGGCGCCAATTACAATTTTACCGGCCGGAACGCCTGCATCCATCATCATTTGCACGCCATGGTCTGCCGATTCTTTCTGGTGCATGGTTGAATATAACGGTGTATGATGACCGCTAACAGTGCTGAAGCCCGAGACAAGATCATAACTCATTAGATTTACCCTGTCTGCTTTTTTCATTACTTTCTTCCATTCAAGCGATGAGTCAATAAATTTGGCGAAGCCGCCGGCGGCAAAACTGATTTCATTTTTTTTGCCCAGTTTTTTCCTTAGTTGTTTTACCAGTTGTGTAAAAGCCGGCTTATCTCCAGCACTGTAAGCATGGCCGGGAAAACCTTCAATGGTGGGGTATTCCCAATCCAGGTCAATGCCATCGGTACCAAAATAATTATTGAGATCGCGCACTGATTTTGCAAATTCCTTTCTCCCTTTTTTTGATGTAAAAACGGCAGAGCAGGTCTGGCAACCTCCCCATCCACCCAGCGATAAAATTATCTTTAATTGCGGGTTCCTGCTTTTTAGTGCCACCATTTTCTGTATGGTGGCGCTGTCGCGCGCATTACCAACAGACAGCAGGTTGCCTTTCAGGTGACAAAAACAAAATATGAGATGTGTAAGTTTTTCCACTTCAAAGCTGTCTATCATGGTAGTTCGCCCGGCATAATAGGCAATCACCGCTATTGGCTTCTTAGGACTTTTTTTTTGCGCAAAGGAATGAAACGAGATGATACCAATCAATACAGACAACAGAAAACGGCGACTCATATAATATTTTTATTGAAAACATGTAAACGCTGCAGGCCTAAATTAAAACAAGATGGTGAAATAAAATGGGGAATTATAAGAATGAATGTTAGTTAAAATGCGCAGAAATGGCTTTTTAACCGCATTTTTAACCAGCTAATGTTAAATAATTTACACTTTTATGGATAGAATGCCTTAACAGGACATGGTATTTCGTTTTCCTAAGTTTACTTGCATTACCTTTGCATCCTCATTTGAAAAACAGGCTATTAATGATCGCTATTATTATATTTTTCTTTTCGCATTGGTTTTTATCCCTCTTCTTTCATACTTTTTTCCTGCACAGGTATGCTTCTCATCAAATGTATACAACCGGAAAGAAAAGAGAGCGGTTGTTTTATTTTCTTACCTGGTTTTCGCAGGGGTCTTCGTTTCTGAATCCACGTGCCTACGCCATATTGCACCGTATGCACCATGTGTACAGCGATACCGAAAAGGATCCGCATTCACCGCATTTTTTTAAGGATGTATGGCATATGATGATCCATACAAAGGAAATTTACCAGGCTTTTTTAACGGGTAAGGAATTGCCGGATCCTCAATTTACGGCCGAATACCTGCCAGTATGGGCCAGGCTGGACAAAATAGGCGATAGCATGATTACAAGGGTGGCATTTGGTATATTGTACACTGCGTTTTATGTATATTTTGCCCCCAGTGGCTGGTGGTATTTATTGTTGCCCATACATTACCTGATGGGCCCCATACAAGGCGCTATTGTAAACTGGTGCGGTCATAAATACGGTTATGCCAATTTTAATAATGGGGATCATTCTAAAAATACAGAGCCATGGGGTTTGTTCCTGATGGGTGAATTATTTCAGAACAACCACCACAAATACCGCAACAGTCCCAATTTTGCCAAGAAGTGGTTCGAGTTTGATCCAACTTATGTTATTATGATTCTGATGCATGGTACCGGTATTATACGACTGAAGAAAACGTAAACTGATTTGATTTGTTTATAATATTACCTGCCAATATATTGAGCAGGTTTTTTTATGTGTAGCCGGCATCCATGCAGGGCTTGCATTCGCAATGGAGTGATCTGCTCATTGCAAGCGAAGTGAAGCTATCTGTGCTTGCCTATGCAGCATGCTGATGGCTTATGGAGCGGATTGCTTCATCGCCATTATTTCTTCAGGTATAAAAAGAAATTCCGTGAGGGCGATTCGCAATGACGCGCCCAGATTGCTTCATCGCAAAGACGTGAAAGGCAATTTGCAGTAAGCAGCATTACTATGCATCAATTGGTTCATAGCAATCATAGTTGCGCTGGCGGAAGATTTTATCATCTTTAAACTCAAAAATGGTACAGACATATGCTTTCAACACCTGTCCCTTTTTCAGTTTACCTACTTTTACCTTCAATTCTCCTGTCCAGGTGTATTCGGCTATCACTGTATCCGCGGTTTCAAAAAAACGGATGGGCTCAAAATGCTGGTAGGCCAGCATTTTCTTGCCGGCTTCTGCACCTTCTATAAAGTTGGCAAAGGTCCTTTTTCTTGTTGTGTGAATCATTGTATTGGGATATTCTGTTTGCTCAACGGCAGGGTGCAGAATTGCTTTGTATTCATTTTCTGTAGTGGTAAACCATTGCAGTAAATGGAAAAGGGTTTTTACAGTCTCTGTTTTGTTTGTCATGGCAGGCAATTTTTAGTCAGCAATAGGCACATCTAAAATAATATCTTTTATTTTAAAAAACGAATGCCTTGTTTGCACCCCGGGTGCTGGTTTTGGGGGCTCCGGCACCCGGACGGGCAAAAAAAATCAGCAGACCAGCTGCTGATTTAATGGGTAACATATCAAGATAAAAAGATAATTACGAACTACAGGTAACGCAACCTTCTTCCATGCTGCAGCTACCGCCGTTTAACAGGCTTTCATCTGTTGCATCAACAGCGTCAGCATGCACATCGCTTGCGTCATTCAACGGTTCTTTTGCTTTGCCACCCTGTTTCTCCACCGTAAACTGAACAGCCTGTGCGGCTGCTTTTGTACGCAGGTAGTACATACCGGTTTTCAATCCTTTCCGCCAGGCGTAAAAATGCATGGAAGTTAGTTTGGAGGGATTGGGTGAATCAATAAACAAATTGAGCGACTGGCTCTGGCAAATATAAGCGCCCCTGTCTGCAGCCATATCGATGATAGCCCTTTGTTTTATTTCCCATACAGTTTTATAGATGTCTTTAATAGCAGCAGGTATGCCATCAATCTGCTGTACAGAGCCATTGTGCTGGATGATCCTGTTTTTCATTTCATCGTTCCAGAGATTCAGGGCCACCAGGTCTTTCAGCAGGTGTTTGTTTACCACCACAAATTCACCGCTTAATACACGTCTTACATAGATATTGGACGTATATGGCTCAAAACACTCATTGTTGCCAAGAATCTGTGAAGTGGATGCAGTGGGCATGGGCGCCAGCAGTAAAGAATTTCTTACGCCATGTTTTAAGACCTCGGCTTTTAAGGTGTACCAGTCCCAGCGCAAAGTTGGTTCTGTATTCCACATATCAAACTGGAAGATAGCTTTAGAAACGGGCGAACCTGCATAGCTCTCGTAGGCACCTTCTTTTTTAGCCAGGTCTTTACTGGCCGTCATGGCCGCAAAGTAAATGGTCTCAAAAATTTCTTTATTCAGCTGTTTTGCCTCTTCGCTTTCAAAAGGCAGACGCAGTAATATAAATACATCGGCCAGTCCCTGTACGCCCAAACCTATAGGCCGGTGCTTCAGGTTGGAATAACGGGCTTCTTCAATGGGGTAATAATTATTGTCGATTATCTTATTCAGGTTAATGGCAGCCTGGTAAGTGACATCGTATAATTTCTGGTGGTCGAAGGTGGAATCAATAACAAATCTTGGCAATGCCAGTGAAGCCAGGTTACAAACCGCTACTTCTTCCGGAGAGGTATATTCCATTATCTCTGTACAAAGATTAGAGCTTTTAATGGTGCCCAGGTTTTGCTGGTTGCTTTTGCCATTGGCCGCGTCTTTGTACAATAAATAAGGGGTTCCCGTTTCTATTTGTGCGTCAAGAATGGCAAACCAAAGATCCTGCGCTTTTACTGTTCTTCTCGCCTTGCCAGCTGCTTCATATTTTTCATACAGGGTTTCGAATGCTTCGCCCCAGCATTCGTGCAGGCCCGGTGCCTCGTTGGGGCAGAACAAACTCCATTCGCCACCGGCTTCTACCCGTTTCATAAACAGGTCGGGTATCCATAATGCGTAAAACAAGTCTCTTGCACGCATTTCTTCCTTGCCATGGTTTTTGCGCAGATCCAAAAATTCAAAAACATCTGCATGCCAGGGTTCAAGATAGACAGCAAATGCGCCTTTGCGTTTACCACCACCCTGGTCTACGTAACGGGCGGTGTCGTTAAACACTTTCAGCATGGGTATAATACCATTGCTGGTGCCGTTGGTGCCACCAATATAACTGCCGGTTGCCCGAATGCCGTGAATAGCCAAACCTATTCCGCCTGCACTCTGTGAAATCTTTGCTGTTTGTTTCAATGTGTCGTAAATACCATCGATGCTGTCTTCTTTCATAGTCAGCAAAAAGCAGCTGCTCATCTGTGGTTTGGGCGTACCTGCATTGAACAAGGTTGGTGTAGCATGTGTAAACCAGCGTTCGCTCATTAAATGATAGGTCTTTATGGCACTTTCAATGTCTTCTTTGTGAATACCGATGGCTACCCGCATGTACATGTGCTGGGGGCGTTCCACCACTTTGCCATCCAGTTTCAGCAGGTAAGATTTTTCCAGTGTTTTAAAACCAAAATAATCGAAGCCATAGTCCCTGTCGTAAATGATAGTGGAATCGAGCAGCTCGGCATTGTCATTGATAATATTCCAGACATCGTCAGCAATCAATGGCAGGTATTTGCCGGTTTTGCTGTCGGTGCACTGGTACAATAATTTCATTGTATGAGAGAAGCTCTTGGTAGTGTTTTTATGCAGGTTGCTTACTGCAATACGGCTGGCAAGCAAGGCATAATCCGGGTGTTTGACGGTTAGCGAAGCGGCGGTTTCTGCTGCCAGGTTATCCAGTTCTGTGGTGGTTACGCCATCGTACAAACCTTCAATTACTTTTTTGGCAACATCAATAGAGTTTACAAAACGTCTTTCAAGGCCGTAGCATAGTTTTTCAATACGGGCGGTTATCTTATCAAATTTTACGCTCTCGCGTTTGCCATTTCTTTTTAATACGAACATATATGATGAATTTAATGGGTATAGCAGAATTCAAAAGTCAAAATGCAAAATCTTAGCAGCGCAGTTGTCTTCGCCACAGGGGCTTTTTGACTTTTTATTTTTGACTTTTTAACTGATCAAAAGTCTTCATCCACCGAAAAAGCCTGTGTTTCTTTGCCGGCAAGCACACCTGATTTCTGGTAATCGCCTACTCTTTTTTCAAAGAAATTGGTTTTGCCTTCCAGTGAAATCATTTCCATGAAATCGAAAGGGTTGGTGGCGTTGTATATTTTTTTGCAGCCCAGTTCAGCCAGCCAGCGGTCGGCCACAAACTCAATGTATTGCTGCATCAGCTTTGCGTTCATGCCAATCAGCGCCACAGGTAAAGCTTCTGTAATAAATTCTTTTTCTATTTCAACGGCATCCCTGATAATATCAATGACCTGCTGTTCGGGCAATTTTTCATTCAGCATGCTGTACAGGAGACAGGCAAATTCGCAGTGCAATCCCTCGTCGCGGCTAATCAGTTCGTTGCTGAAAGTAAGACCGGGCATCAGTCCCCTTTTCTTTAACCAGAAGATGGAACAAAAGCTGCCGCTGAAAAAAATACCTTCTACGGCTGCAAATGCCACCAGTCTTTCGGCAAAACTGCCGTTGTCGATCCAACGCAGTGCCCATTCTGCTTTTTTCTTTACTGCCGGCACGGTATCAATGGCGTGAAAAAGCCGGTTTTTTTCTGCCGGGTCTTTTATGTAGGTATCTATCAGTAAGGCATAGGTTTCTGAGTGAATGTTTTCCATCATTATCTGGAAACCATAGAAGCACCTTGCCTCGGGCAATTGCACTTCGCTCATGAAGTTTACCGCCAGGTTTTCATTTACGATGCCATCGCTGGCTGCAAAAAAAGCGAGTACGTGAGAAATAAAATGACGTTCGCCCTCGTTTAGTGCAGCCCAGTCTTTCAGATCGCTGCTGAGATCAATTTCTTCAGCCGTCCAGAAACTGGCTTCGTGTTTTTTATATTGCTCCCATACTTTGGGATGTTTAATGGGCAGTATAACAAAGCGGTCTTTGTTCTCTTTTAATAAAATTTCATTTTCATGCTGCATAATCGGCCGGTTTTGAAAAATTGACATGGCTGCCGGTGGGAGACGGGGAGCTGAAAACAACGGGAAATGATTCCTGTTATGTAGCCAGTTCACTGCCTTTCACCCGAAAGCGTTAAAACGTATGATTGTGATACGGCAGGTCTTCTGACTTTCCCGCTTTCTGAGCCTTCCCGCGGCGATGATTGCGCTGCAGTGGCCGGATTTTCAGAAAGATTATGACGTTAAAGGCGTCAAAGGATTTACAGCTACGGGGATAGTTCCGGATTTTCGCCGGATTCCCTTTTAATTCCGCAACAACAATGTATTGCGGCAACCATATCCACAGCACAACATTACTAATCAATATTAAATTACTGTGAACGATTTATGCACCGGTTGTTGAAAACAAATAAGAGCTGTATTGGCGGCGGGTTTAGGGCGTATGTTGATAAATAGATTTTATTTTCTGGTCAATTTGTCAACTGGTACACGAGGGCCTCGTAAGGCCGTAGTTTGCCGTCTTTTGAAGTGCTGGAATAATTGCATAACAATAGTTTTGCACGGCTGGTGCTGATGCCCGTATTTACAGTGGCGGCCCGGGTGGTAAAATTGAGCAAAACCAGTATTTTTTTACCCGCGCCTTCACGCGTATAGGCATATACGGCGGGATTGTTTTTATCAAGCAATGTATACTTTCCATATACCAGCACAGGGTTTTGTTTGCGCAGCGCAACGGCCTTTCTGAAATAGTTTAATACGGAACCGGCATCCTTATTCTGCGCTGATTCATTAACGTTAGTATAGTCGGGATGTACGTTTATCCATGGCCGCCCGCTGGTAAAACCGGCATTGGGGCCTGCATCCCATTGAAAAGGGGTGCGGCCATTATCGCGTGATGCATATTGCTGCAGTTCCAGGTATTGCAGTGTATCGCCACCGGTGTTCTTCACATTCCTGTAGCCATTGATGGTTTGCACATCGCGGTAATCATTTATGCTGCTGAATTTAATGTTTATCATACCCAGTTCATCGCCGTTGTAATAATAAGGGGTGCCGCGCATGGTCATCAGGAATGTGGTCAGCATTTTGGATGATGCTTCCCTGAACGCAGGGCTGTCATTGCCATAGCGGCTTACCATTCGAGCATTGTCGTGGTTGGCCAGAAAAACAGCCAGCCAGCCTTCATGGGCAAAAGCGCTGTCCCAGCGGCTAAATACTTTTTTAAATTCCAGCAGGCTGTACCCTTTGGGGTCGCTGGCAAGATCGATTCCATCAAATGGGTAGGCCATATTCAGTTCATGCCTGCCGGGGTCTACCAGGTTATGTGCGTCTTCAAATGTACTGCCTGCGCCTTCGGCAACGGTCATCAGCGGGTATTTGCTGAATACTTCGGTATACATTTCTTTTATGTACTCATGCAGGCCTTTGCCCATACCGTAATACCGGATAACGTTTTTTTCGTATCCTTCGGGCAGCGGCGGAAAACTGGTATCCTTGGCTACAAACTGAAAAGCATCCATCCTGAAGCCATCAATTCCCTTGTCGGCCCAGAATTTCATAATATCGTGCACCTCTTTTCTTACCTGTGGATTTTCCCAGTTTAGATCGGGCTGTTTGCGGCTGAAATAATGCAGGTAATAAGCATTGGTAACGGAATCATATTTCCAGGCATCATGCTGCACATCAAAAAAACTCCAGCGATAGGCAGGCTTGCCTTTTTCTGCATTCCGCCAATGGTAGTAATTACGGTAAGGGTTGTTGCGCGCGCTTTTGGATTGTTTAAACCATTCGTGTTCATCGCTGCTGTGGTTAACCACCAGGTCCATGACCAGTTTAATATGTCGTTGGTGCAGGCCTTTCAGCAGTGCATCAAAATCTTCCATGGTACCAAACGCTTTCATGATATTGCGGTAATCGCTGATATCATAACCGTTGTCATCGTTGGGCGACTCATAAATGGGATTTAGCCATACTACGTCAATGCCCAGGCTTTTCAGGTAGTCCAGTTTGGAAATTATGCCTTTCAGGTCGCCAACACCATCGCCATCGCTGTCCTTAAAACTTCGGGGATAGATTTGGTAAACAACGGCTTCCTTCCACCATTGGCGGTTGGGAAATGTATGGGTGGCCGGTTGTGCATAAGAACTGCCAATGAAATGAAGGTGGGTAATAAATGCTATAAGAAAAGCAATCAATCGTTTCATACAACTTGCTTTTAAAAAAGTGGCAATCGGGGGAAAAAAGAAAATTTCCGCTGCACTAAAGGTAAAGGAATTCGCGCTTCACCATTCCCTGGGATACGTTTGGTCCGGCGGCGGTTTGGTGGTGGTTATAATCACCCCTTTATCCCTCAGATACCTATAACAGGCTCCCGTCTTTGGGACATAGGCCAGTAACCGGTATCAGGGTTGTAATGCAAGAAAATCTCCGTCAATAATTAAGAGCTTCGCACCGTCTGTGGTTGAGGAGCGATGGGTGCTAAGATCATCAGATACTACATAACTCATTCCCCGGCTGAGCGTAACGCTTGCGCCGTTCTGCAATTCGCTTACAAACGATCCTTCAAGACAGTAAACAATATGGCCTTTCCTGCACCAATGATCAGCCATATAGCAGGCGGAATATTCAACAATGCGGATTCTCAATCCGCCATATTGCATGGTTTGCCAGGTAGCAGTCCCGGTTTCACCCTTGTGGATTGTTTTTTCAATATGGCTCCAGTCGATTGTTTGAAATGGAATATTCATAGTAGCTGTTGTTGAAATAGTTGCCGGCCCGGTTATTTGGCGGTGGCAAGCCGGTTGTATTTTTTCAGGATTTCTATTACCCGTTGGTGCGGCAGCGCATAAACCTTGTTGCCATTGATTCCTACCATGGTTTCGGCGGCTATCATTGCATTTAAAATAGCTTCTTCTGTGGCCTGTATGGTAGCCTCAAACAAAACACCCATTTTATCATTGGGAAATAGTTTTATTTGCGCTTCATCATTCCTGTTAAAGGCATTTTTATTGGCTGTAGAAAAAGCCAGGAAAATATCGCCCGATCCGTTGCCGCCAATACCACCCATTTTACCAATTCCCAGCGGAACTCTTTGGGCAATTCTTTTTAACTGGTGGGGAAGCAGGGGCGCGTCTGTGGCAACAATAACAATAATAGAACCGGTTTCTGCATTGAGATCAGCATTTCTGGTGGTGCTTACCACGCTGTTGAAAACTGTTTGCAGGGTATCCATTAGTTCCCTGCCTGCCGGCACACCTGCAATGGTAAGTTGTTTGCGTAAGCCAAAATTGCTTTGTACAATAACGCCGATGGTATAACCGCCATATTTTTTATCAATCACCCTTGACGCGGTGCCGCTGCCCCCTTTGAAACCAAGGCAGATCATGCCGGTGCCGCCACCTACATTGCCTTCTGCCGGTGTGCCCGATTTAGCGCTGTCGAGCGCCTGCCATACATGTTCTTTTGTTACGTGAAAGCCGTTCATATCATTCAGCACACCATCGTAAGTTTCTGCCACCAGTGGGTAGGCATACCAAACACTGTCGCTTTCCGCATTGTAGTAATGATTTTTATCCATCCACTCAAGCGCAGCATCGCGCACAATGCCTACACTGCCGGTATTGGTTATCAGTATAGGTGTTTCCAGGAACCCGCTTTCTGTAACCCAGTGTGTTCCGGTCATATCGCCATTACCGTTCAGCATATGCCAGTTGGCAAACACGGGGGTAAAATTTTTTCCGCCTGGAAGAATAGCAGTTACACCTGTACGTATGGGGCCCCGACCCTTTACCAATTTTCCGCTGCCACTGATGATGGTAGTATGGCCTACCGTTACACCTGTCACATCCGTAATGGCATTAAACTTACCGGGTGTTCCGTCAAAGGGAATACCCAGGTCGCGTGCGCGGGGCTTCTGTGCAAAAGAAAGTGTTAATGAAAAAAGTAAAACACAAAAAACGATCAGGGTTTTCATTGGTTGGTTTTGGTTTATTGGTTAATCACCCGGCAGATCTATGTTCAGCCTTAGTAGCGTCCGTTTGTAAAATTAATATTTCATGAGACCCGGTTTCAGCAATTTTTTCTGATACCTTTTATTTACCGGCTGTTCTTAAAAAATGATCAGGATAAGCTATCACCAGGCCTGCATCGTCTACCGTTATAACAGACTTAAAATTGTTTGACGCGTTTTCATACCTGTATACCATATCGGAAAGCCGGGTATAAAATTGATCAATGCGCCTGGTTTGTTGTTTTTCAATATCAATGTACAAAACAGCAATTCTTCGTCTTTCCTTTTTGGCAAGATGAAGCCGGTTAATGGGCAATGTATTGGTAAATGGTGTAACAGAGATGTCAATATCAATACAACCCGTAAACTCATCTGCCTGTATGCCGTCATTTATCCACAGGCCTTTTTCATTGCGCACAAAATTTAGTTGAAATTGGCTGCCTGCCATCGTGCTTTTGATCTCAAAAGCGGTCGTTTCCCACCGCGCATTGGTAGTAATAAAGTAGTTGGTTTGAAAAGGGCCGTTTTCAAAATGGCCATCAATAGTGCCGCTAATTTCATTGCCGCCTGCAGTAGAAGCGATGTTGCAAACTTCTGATGAGTGGTAGTCCTGGCCAGTCCAGCAAATAGTGGTTTGCATGCTGTTTTTTTTATTGCCTGATACTTTGCTGTATCAAAAATAATAAGAGATGCCGACCCTTTGGCAGACTGCCATCAAATTTATTTTTATCGACTTCCAGGAATGAAAACAGAAATTGCTCTTTAATTTTTGGCGGGGGTGTTTAATACTTTTTCTTTCCGGCGGGGCGTATAATACTTTTGCATAAACTGCTTTTTATTATCGGTATACGTTGTTACGGCGCCGATCATGCTCAGGAACTTAATGTAGTACCAGGCAAAATCTACCTGATAGTTTAAAAAGCCAGAGCGCGCACTTTTAGGATACAGGTGGTGGTTATTGTGCCATTCGCCGGCTACAATGCCGGGCCAGAGCTGGTTAATAGACATGTCATTCCTGTTATAATCGGTATGGTCCTGTCTTTTATCTTTTCCTTTGCCATGTCCTTCATAATTAAAAGTACGCACGCCTATAGCCCATACGCCCGCTGCGCCAAACAGGGCGCAGGCCAGTCCGGGTCCACCAATCATATAAAACACAAAAAACCAGAAACTCCAGTTCAGGATAATACCGCCTATTGTGCGCAATGGGTTGGCCAGTGAGCTCCATTGCTGGTATTGTGCGTATGAATTGGAAATTTGCCCGGTGTGCTTCATTAAATGGATGCAGCGGTTATAAGTTTGCGCATCCATATTGCGGTTGATGGGCTGGTGGTTAACGTCGGCTAAAAAACAATATAAAAAGCCACCCGTGGCGTTGTAGGGATCGCCGGGTTCATCCGATTTTGCATGGTGCACATGATGGGAAATAACATAGATTTCTTCCGGTATAATTTTAAGCGTGATGTTTTGCGTTATAAAACGCCAGAAATTATTACGGAATTTAAACGCCCTGTGTGTACAATAGCGATGGTACCATACTGTGCCGTGAGAGCCCATAATAACCATGCTGTATACAAACGCAATGATCAGCAGCCTGAAACTAAAATATTTGAAAATAAAAAATGAAAGAAAAACGCCCAGGGCAGCTACCATCATCCAACTGGTAAAAGACAGCCAGTTCTTTTTATTTTTAAAAACATTGAGTCTTGAAAAAAACTCTTTAAAAATTACGGAGGGGCTTGGCTTCGATAAGTTGCCGGCTTCATCTTTCCAGCCGTAGGAAGGTGGTTCTAAAACAGAATCAATAAATGGCATGCCGGGGTTTATTAAGTGAATACAATGGTAACCGGCATAAGGTAAGCTTAATAAGCTGTAATAGTGTATTTGTGACAAGAATTGTGCTTTTTATCACAATCGGTGCCCGGGAACAGCCTCAAAAACAGGATATAGGGGCAGTTTTTACTTATCCATGGCACAATTGGCATTTACCTGTCCACGTGTTTATAAACCGTTTTGCTGCTATAAGACCTGGAATAGCTGGATATTGTTTCCGCAGGTATCATTAAATACGGCCAGTTTCACAGGACCCATTGGGGTAGGGGAGACGCTGAATGAAACACCCGCTTTTGTGAGCCTTTCGTATTCTTTTTCTACATCATCAACGTTGAAAGCCGTAGCGGGAATACCGGCTTCAAACAATGCTTTCTGGAATACCTGTGCAGGTGGAAATGCCATTGGCTCAAGCACCAATTCCACACCACCCTGTTCCTCTGCGGATACTACGGTTAACCATTTGTGTTCGCCCATCGGTATCTCGGTTTTCTTTACAAAACCCAGTATTTCCGTATAAAATTGCAGTGCTTTAGCCTGGTCTTTGACCATTAAACTGGTTAACCTGATTTTCATTTATTCTTAATTTTATGGCTGTAAAGCTCGGAATAAGTATAAAGAACAGGCTCTTTAAAATTGCTTTTTTTGCCGGTAAACGGAAGGAGTACAGCCGGTATATTTTTTAAACAGACCGGCAAAAGAAGTGGTGCTCGCAAAACCCAGTAAATGACAGGTGCCGGCAACACCTTCGCCGTTCAGCAGCATTTTTTTTGCTTTTTCTATTTTTACATCCAACAGGTATTGATGGGGCGTTCTGCCATAACACCTGCTGAACAACCGTACAAAATGAAATTTTGAGAGACAGGCACTGCTCGCTATGTCATCAAGACTGGTATTGCCTGCCGGGCAGGTATCAATAAAATACCTGGCCTGGATCATTTTGATGATTTGGTATGGCCGTGGAAAATGCTGATCCCTGATCCTTAGCATTTCCTGTTGGTAATAAGTCATGACCGGTTCTATTTTTGTTCTGCCGCTTTCTGTAAATCAGCAATAATAATTTTATCCATTTGCATCATTGCCTGCATTACTCTTTTTGATATAGCGGGATCCTTGCTTCCCATTAATTCGCCCAATGCTTTTGGAATAACCTGCCACGACAAACCGAATTTATCTTTCAGCCAGCCGCATCTTGATTTGGCGCCGCCCTCAGACAGTTTATCCCAAAACATGTCTACCTCTTCCTGGGTATCACAATTGATGAAGAATGAAATGGCTTCGGTAAAAGCGAACATGGGACCGCCGTTCAGTGCCATGAATCGCTGTCCTTCCAGTTCAAAAGTGGCCGACATTACGGATCCTTTGGGGCCCATACCATTGTCTCCCCAGCGGGAAATGATATTGAACTTTGCATTTTTGAAAATGGATGCATAAAAATTCATGGCTTCTTCTGCGTTGTTGTTGAACCATAAAAAAGGGGTAATCTTTGCTGCGCTCATAGTAATAATTTTTAAGTGTTTATTTTTTTTGCTTCATCATTTTTTTTAGCGCATCCCTTTCTTCATTTTCTTTGATGCGGTGCTTTGTTAATTGCTTAATCAATGCTGCGGGCAAGGCTTTGCCGGGATCGAAATGAATGGTAGAACCCGTATATTTCAGGTCTTTCAGCCCGCTTGTGTACGAACGAAGGATGGCAGGGTTCATGGTATAGAAACTGCATCCCTTTTTATGGGTACCAAATCCAACCAGCATGCCATGATATTTATAACAGGGTATCATATAGCTGATGCATTCTTCGGCATGGGGCGCCGCGGAACGGATGATTGCACGCATTTTCTGTAGCATCGGTTGCAGGCTGGTGTCCTGGTAAGCGATATATTCATCTACGGTATGATAGCGATCTACGGGCCTGTCTTTCATGTTGATGATATTACCGGGTATACAATGATTTTTTTTGATGCCGTTATGGTAAAACAAACTTAGCGCTATTAAACAGCAACAAGCAGGTGCCGTTACGACAAATTGCGGGCTAATTGCGGCTTTGATGGATGTAAATGGTCAGTTTGCTTTTTTTAACCCCATATAGTATTCTTTTTTCTTTTTATCGAACTTTTCAATACTATATCGCAACATGGTCCGTGGCATGGTAGCGGCATATTTATCCAGTAGCGCCAATAGTTTTTTCTGATCCTTATCGCCGGCAAAACGCAGCATCCACCCCGTTGCTTTGTGCACCAGATCTTCTTTGTCGTTTATAAGCAATGCTGCTATTTTGAAAGTATCATCCAGATCGCCTTGTCTTATAAAATAACAGGTGGTTACAATGGCAGTGCGTCTTTCCCACAGATTTGCAGATGCGGCCATTTTGTAGAGTATTTGTCTTGGCTTGTCGTACAGATAACTGCCGGTCATGTGTAAACAACCCAGGTCTACCAAATCCCAGTTATTAATCCTGTCGTGCCGCCGCATATATAAATCAAACAATTCTTTTCTGCGCGCTGCAGTTGTTTTTTTATTGCGGGATGCCTTGTCCATAATGGAGACAGCACCCGCCCTTATTTCATGCACCGGACTTTCCAGTAGTTTTTCCAGTTCTGCCACCGGCATTTCAATAAATTCTTTTGCCAAAGAGAATAACTGGCCCATGCGTACACCAATAAATTTATCACCTGCCCCATATTGTCCTTCGCCCGATTTAAAATAGTGTTGTATTTTTTCAGCCTCCTTTGCTGAGGCCATTGTTTGCAGTTTTTTAATAAATTCTTTTGCGGTAACAATGGCTGCGCCAATTGCGGACTTTTTACCGGATATGGGGACAACCGGTTTCGCTGGTTTTTTTATGCCGGTTGTTGAAACTGTTTTTTTCATTTGTTTTCTTAATTAATTGAGATGATTGCATACGCGCATTTTCAACACATGGTATCATAGTGTCATAGGTAATCATAGAATTCTTTGCGCGTACCCTATGTATTTCTATCTTCCTATGATCTATGTGGTAAGATGGCGTCCGCGCTTTTTCAACACATAGCATCATAGGGTCATAGGCAATCATAGATCTTTACTCAGCCAAATCTTTGTAGCTGATTAACTGTATCCCTTTTTGCTGAATGGCTGCTTTTACTTTTTCAGAGGTAAATAATTCTGTAACACCCTGCCTGTCTTCAGCCACATTTTCGTAGCCAATATGATACACGGCTTTTAATTCATCATTATCCAGTCCCGGGTGGTCAAGAAAAATATACGTCTTGCCAGGTTCCAGTTTATTGAGCATGGTTATAAAACTTTGTATTTTTTCGGATGCTGTTTTGTGCGGGCCGTCATAGCCGATTATGCTATGTGCATCTGTTTCGGGATCAACCGGAATTTTATATTCTTTGGTAAGTCTTTTGGCGAGCGCGGTTACTTCAGCCGATAAACTGGTGCAACCCATATGAGCAGACAGATGACTGATGCGTGGTATATTTTTGAGCGCCAGCTCTATCTGTGCCCTGAACTCTTTTTCAATATCTGCTATCTTCCACTGATGTTCTTTTATTGAATTGCCGGGATAGTTTTTATTAGGAGTCACCATGGGGAAAAAATAACCATTTTGGTCTCTTATACTGGGACAGTCGGATAAGGGACGCCACTTAATGTTCTCCCATTCGCTGGTAAGCGCCAGGTGGATGCCCACATCCAGGCCGGGATTTTGTTGCAGCAATTTTACCGCTTCCGGAAACCAGGGTGAGGGCACAATGATCTCAATGGATTTTTCAATGCCTTCCTTATAACATTTAATAAGCGCTTCGTTGCCGGAGTGCGTGTAGCCCATATCATCTCCGCGGATAACCAGGCGTGCCGGTTTTTGCTGGGCGTTTATACTGAAGGCGGTAAACAGGAAAAGGAGGGGGAGAAATATTTTGCACATGGCATTTTATTTCTTCTAAAATAATGATTAAATAAAGCACGGAGAAATTTAGCTATGCGCCATCCAAATAACTGAATTAAACGGGCAACAAGTGAAATCTATATAATATCAATTTTTGGGAACTATTTTTTATTTACCCATCATTATTTATCGAGTAATTGCAGCGATTTTTTTACCAGTTGCTTTAGTGTTTTCCCGTTAGCTGTTACCTGCTCCATGCTGTAAAACAATGCCAGCCGCCTGCCATCGGCATAACTGCCCTGCAGCAGGCCCGAGGTATCCTGCAGCTGTGCGCCTCTTAAAAATATAAGCCTGACGCAATCCTTTTTAAAAAAATTAAAACCAACAATAAATCTTTTGTATTCTTTTGGGTTGAAAGGTTTCATTGGGCCGGTGTAGAAAAAAGAGGGGGCATTCCAGGCAATCTCTTCTCCCACATTTTTACCGGCGCTTAATATGATTTGTCTTAATGCTTCGGCTACATTTTTTAGTGGATGCAAAAGATTTTTCATGTAGGCATTGACGCTGTCTGGCGCCGATGGCTTAGTGTTTTCTTCTTTAAGTGCCAGGCTTTTTGATGCCAGGATTGTTTTTATTTTGGGGATACTGCTTTTTCCCATGCCATGCAGTTGCAATAAAGACGTTTCACTGAATGTTGCCAATTGTTTTAATGTGGTTATACCCTTTGCCTCCAGTGCACGCCTGGCCGGGGCAGACAGGGTGGAGAGAAAATTATCTGAAGACCGACCTGCAATTTTTGATGTTGCCGGTTTTTTTGGAGTGGACATTAGCAGCTGTTTTTTTCTTCTAAATCTACTATTTTTTTAGTCAGCATGTTTTTGCCGGCGGTTGTTTTGGTGAGGGCAAGGGCTTTTTGCAGATGGTCGATTGCTTTGGCATTGTCTGTTCCGGTGTACAATTCTCCCAGCAATGCATGGTACAGATGATGGTTGGTAAGTGCCAGTTTTTCGGCCTCCATGATTGCCTGCGTTTTATCGTTCATTGTGTTTGCTTTGGCCAGTGCAAAGGTTCTGTTCAGGGCGGCTATGGGCGAATATTCCAGTTGCAGCAGCCGGTTATACAACTGTAAAATGTTTTCCCATTTTTCGTGGGTATCTCTTTTTTGCGTGTGCCAGTACGCAATGGAAGCTTCTATATGGTATTTTGAAACGGCATTGCCACCAGAGGCCCGGCGCAAAAAATCCACGCCCTTGGCAATCAGTTCCTGGTTCCACCGTGTTTCATCCTGCTCCTGGTACAAGACTATTTCTCCATTGTTGTCTTTCCTTGCTTCCAATCTTGATGCATGAAAACACATGAGCGAAAGCAGCGCATTAACGGGAGGCAGGTTTGTATTTTCATTTTCTATCAGCAGGTAGGTTAAACGCATTGCTTCCAGGCAAAGGTCTTCGCGCACAATACTGTTCTGGCTTTCTGAATAGTAGCCTTCGTTGAACAATAAATAGAGCGTGGTAAGCACATTGTCGAGCCGTTTGTTAATTTCAACGGCGCCTGGAAATTCAATTTGAACCTGTTCCAGTCTCAGTTTCTCTTTGGCCCTGAACAGGCGTTTGTTGATGGTTTCCCTTGAGGTTAAAAAAGCATCTGCTATTTCTTCAATACCAAATCCGCAAAGAACCCGCAGCGCTAAACCGACCTGTGCTTCTGCCGGAATAGCGGGATGACAGATGGCAAACATCATCTGCAACTGGCTGTCTGAAATGTTTTGTTCAGACAAATCAATGCCGGGTCCTTCCAAATCAGGGATATTGTTTTTTAATTGCGGTACAATTTTATTTTCAAACAGGTTGTTTCGCTGTAAATAATTCTTTGCTTTATTTTTTGCAACACTGTACAACCATGCAACCGGTTGCGGCGGAACACCTTTGATGGGCCAGGTTTGTGCGGCCGTAAGAAATGTATCACTGGCAATATCTTCGGCAATGGCCAATTGTGCCAGTCCAAAATGTTTGCATAGAACAGCCGTTATCTTGCTGTATTCTGTTCTGAACAAATGTGGTATAAGTTCCTGTTCCTGCATAGAAAAAAGCATTCCTGTTGGGTAACAGGAATGCCCGCATTTTTTTAATGAACACCGTCTTTTTTCGAAATTTTTCTTACCTCTACCGAATTGCCTTCGCCCTGCAGCACCGGGCAACCCTTTGCAAATTCAACGGCCTCTTCCACAGAATCTGCTTTAACAATAATATATCCGCCAATGGTTTCTTTTATTTCACCAAAAGGGCCGTTGGTAACAATATTATTATGATTGGTATGTTTTACCACCCGGGCATCATCAAAAGGTAAACCATTGCCACCGCTGAATTTGTTTTGGGCCGCAATGCCGCCAATCCAGTCCATGGTTTGTTTCATCCAGATTTGCATTTGTTCGGGTGAGGCAATTTTGCTGCCATCCTCGTGCCTGAAAATTAAAATGAATTCGTCCATTTTGTTAAGTTTTAGTGCTTCGCCAGCCGGCGAAAGCGGTTATTGAATGTTTGTTGTACATTAATAACAAATGGCTTTGCCGGAATTGGACATTGGCTGTAAAATAAATATTTATTTTTTAAACCCGGGTTGTGCCAGGAAACCAATCAATTGATTTTCTTGCAGTTGATCAGTAAGCCCTCTCTGGTCTTATTTTGTTGGTACCCCCCAGGAATTGTTTTACCACGGAGGAGTCGCAAGGAATATTGAGGAATGCTTGTGATACCCTTGTGATAAAAAAATCTGCGAATCTGTGGCATTTTCTATCAATTAGCCGCAGATGCGCAGATATAATTTTACATGGAGGCCACTTTTACTATAGTGGTATAAGGAAATCGCCTCATTTCACTGTGAGAAAATCCTTTTAATCTCCGTGGCCCCGCGGTATAGTAATTCAATCCATTAAACGCCCAAAAACTTTGTTTCTACCTGCACACCTTTTAATAGTGTTTGATATACCACGCAATACCGCTCGGTGAGTTTTGAAAGACTTTGTAATTGCTCATCGCTGGCATTTGTATCTAATGTAAATAAAAGCCGGATGGCCATAAAACCCACCGGCACTTCTTTTGATACGCCCAAAGTGCCCCTGAAGTCCAAATCGCCTTCTGCTGTAATGGTTCCATTGTTAATTTCAACGCCAATGGCAGTAGCAACAGCGCTTACCGTAACACCGGCGCAGGCCACCAGGGCCTCCAACAACAGGTCGCCCGAACAGGCCAGCATGCCGTTGCCACCAGTGGCAGGGTGAAGGCCGGCTTCGACCAATTTGCGGCCCGTATCTACCTTACAGGAAATACCTTCTCCAATTTTTCCATTGGCCTTTAATGTAATGATAGCTGCCGTGGGTTCATTCCGATATTTTTCTTTTAATGGTGCCTGCAGGTTTTTGAGTTGGGTAGCGTCCATAGAAGTTAATTATCCTGATTTAAAATGAAATGTCCGTTTAAAAAAAGGGTTTGACTAAAGTGCTTACACCCGCACCCCGGTCAAACCCTGTAACAAATATAATATTGATTTGCTAATTGATATTATGCCATTTCTTTCTGTTGTCCGTTATAGGCATTCTTCAATGCTGCTATATCCAGTTTTTTCATTTTCAGCAACGCCCTCATGGTCCTTTGTGTTTTTCCTGCATCCGCATCGGCAAACATATCTGGTAATGAAGCGGGTACTATTTGCCATGATAAGCCATATTTGTCTTTCAGCCAGCCGCATTGCTGTGCGTTTTTATCGCCGCCTGCAGAAAGCTTGTTCCAGTAGAAATCGATTTCTTCCTGGGTATCGCAATTAACAATAAAGGATATGGCTTCATTGAATTTAAAATGCGGTCCACCATTCAAAGCCACAAATTTTTGTCCTTCCAGCCAGAACTCAATGGTCATAACACTGCCTGCAGGCATACCATGAACCTCATATCCTTCTTTAGTATACCGGCTAACCCGGCCAATTTTAGCATTTTTAAAAATTGAAACATAATAGTTTACAGCTTCTTCAGCCTGTTTGTCGAACCACAGGTTGCTTGTTATCTTTTGCATTGTTGCCATAAAATTAATTTTATGTTTGTAATTATTGTTGACCGCGGAAATGCCACAAAAATTTCTCCAATTTGCTATTCAGAAATCAAACGGGCAATATAAGCGGTTCACCGTGCAACATTGTTTATAACTATGAATGTTTTTTATGTTTGTGGGGCAAAAAATACAGGGAAATATTTCCCCGGTAAGTTTTTTCCTTTAATAACTATCGGCTTATAGAACTTTAATCAGCTGTTGCCTGGCTGGCAATTAAAACAGACTGCTGTTTTTCTATTTACTGTTCCTTGTATTTCGATAATTCAGTTATCCTGGCCAGGTGGTGGTCATCGTGCTCTGCTACAAATAAAAATAAATCCATGGTACGCATGGGTGTTTTGAGGCGCGGATGCAAGGCAGATTTAAAAATAGTGGCGGTATCAATATTATTAAGCATTTGCAGGGTCTGGTTCCTGGTTGTTCTGAACGTTTGCAGTAATGCTGTTATTGGCTGGCTGTTGTGATTGGCCAAATCTGTATTCCTGTTAAGGAGATCGGTGGGTCTTAATTCAGGTTTGCCATGTATAATATCCTCCAGCCGGCCGCGCCAGAGTGGTTCAAGATCAGAAAGATGTCCAATATTTTCTTTTATGCTCCAGGTGCCGCCGGGTTTTATGTCTAACAGCTGCGATGGTATTGACGGCAACTTTTCGTCGAGCCTTGCTGCTGTACCGGCAAGCCTTTCAATAATTGAAGGAAATATATTTTGTTCGGTACTGAAATCAAACTTTCTGTCGAACCATTTTGTCTGGGTCATATAGGTTGTTTTAAAAAAGGGTTATACCAGCTATACTTCAAAAACTAATAGCAATACAAAAATCTGAATTAATTACAGCGATTTTTCCCAGCCACCTATTTCCTGCAGCAATTGCCAGGAACTTACAATATCACCGGCAAAAACAATTTGCCGGGGCGGCATGTCGCCACCTTTGCCCTGTAACAATGAATAAGCAAGCATGGCCAGTTGTTCGCTGCTCATGGATTCATCTCCCAGAGAAATATAATACCGCAACTGTTCCTGCAGGTCTTTTTTTACAGAAGCAGTTACTTTCTTTGCCAGCGTTTTGTCTTCCGCCATATAACAGGCACGCAGGAATTCGGCGGCAAAAATATTGTGCATATTGCCACGATTACTGGTCATGCCATAAGGAAATTCTTTTTCATTTACCTGCGCATCAAAACGTTCCAGTATTTTTTTTGCCTCTTCTTTACGGCCCGCCTGTGCAAGGCCCATGGCTACCTGCGCATGTGCCAGCCTGATATAATTCATACGGCGGCGGTTTTCTTCATCATAATACACCGGTTCGCCGGCCGATTTTTTTCCATACCTGAATTTTTCCATGATGTTTTTATAGGCCACATCATTATTTACCCGGCTGTTTTCAACAGGGGTAAGACGCCAGGTCATGCCTTCCAGCCGGGCATATTTTTCAAGGCCAATATCTGCCACTGTGCGATCCGAAGTAAAGCAAACAGGGCGTTTCCAGTTATTGGCTGCGATGACAGACAGTATGGCAAGATCATTTTTGAATAAATATTTTTTATCGCCTAAATCGAATTGTAATTGGTTGGCTACACTATCTCCTTTTTCTACCGTACCATTAGTCCTTACCGTATTGATATCTACAGGAATACTGAATTTGCATAGCGGCAGCGTGTGTAGCGTGTCGCCATCTTCTGTAAGCCTGCTGTATTGCGGATCGTTACTGGCGGTAATATTTTTTAAGGTGCTGTACAGGTCATAATATTTGCTGCTGTCGAAACCCGCTGTCTTATCAAAATAAACTACGTCCCTGTTGCTGCCGCGTATTTGCTCCGGGGTAAATATTACATCGAAAGGATCGCTTTTATTTATTTTATACCGCAGTTGATTGATGTACCAGTCGGAAGCAAATATGGTGTTGACGACCACCCGCACATCGGGTCTTACGCCTTCTACTTCCTGCAAATACCAGAGGGCATACGTATCATTGTCTTCTGCACTAAAAAGAATGGCGTTTTGCGGGCAGCTTTGCAGGTAATCGCGGGCCATATCTACTGCCAGCGTTTTATTGCTACGGTCATGGTCATCCCATTCCTGGCTGGCCATCAGTACAGGTACGGCCAGTGTACACAGCGCAATAGCCGCATAGCTGGCCGGTCGCAGTTGCATCATTCGTTGCAATAAGGCCGCAACAGCCAGCACGCCCAGTCCAATCCATATGGCAAACACGTAAAAAGAACCAACGTATGCATAATCCCGTTCTCTTGGCTGGTAACCGGATTGATTAAGGTAAATAACTACCGCCAGACCGGTAAAGAAAAACAGCAGCAGGTTAACAAGAAAATCATTTCGTTTTCGCCTGTATTGTATTACCAGGCCGGCAATGCCCAGGAGCAGGGGCAGCATATAAAGTTTGTTGTGCGATTTGTTGTCTGCATTCACTGTTTGCGGCAAATCTTTTTGATTTCCGTACAGGGCGTTGTCGATAAACGGGATACCGCTTACCCAGTTGCTGTCTCTTGCATTGCCAAATCCCTGCAGATCATTTTGCCTGCCTGCAAAATTCCACATAAAATAGCGCATGTACATCCAGCCGGCCTGGTAGCGGGTAAAATAGCTGATATTGTCTTTCATGGAGGGCGCTTCATCTTTTTCCAGACCGGTAAAGCTGCGGTAGCAATCCTGTTGCTGGCGATCGTCATTATTGTCCCACATACGCGGAAACAAATGCGAGGAAGGTGTATTGGCCCATTCTGCTTTCATGATCTTTCCGGTGGGCACATAGTTGTTTCCATATTTGGTATAGTTAACACCCTTGTCGGTATAGGGCGCCCTGTCTGTAAAATCCGGGCCATATACGATGGGCCAGTCATTGTATTGATCGCGGCCCAGGTAACCGGCAAGGCTAACCGGGTTATCTACATTAAACATATCTACTGCCGGATTGGCGTTAGATCGGATCATGGTAGTGAGATAGGTTGAATAACCCAGCAGCAGAAAAGCCATACTCCATAAACCCAGTTTTACGACCGCGTATTTGTCTTTGTTCGCGCGGCGCATGGCAATTACAATAGCGGCCGCCAGCAATAGAAAGAACAAGGCAAAGCCGGTATAGAATGGCAGGTGAAGAGTGTTTACAAAATAAACATCCAGTAATCCTGCGCCTTTAATGGTGGATTGGATAAGAAATTTCTGTACCACACCTGTAATAACACAGCCCGTAATAAATGCCAGTATTCCGCCACGCAGGGTGGGTTTGTATTTTTTAAAATAATATACCATAATGATGGCAGGAATGGTAAGCAGGTTCAGCAAATGCACACCAATAGAAAGCCCCATCATGTAAAATATAAAAATCAACCAGCGTTCATTGCGGGGTTCATCTGCCCGGCGTTCCCATTTCAGTATGGCCCAAAAGACCAATGCAGTAAAAAAGGATGACAATGCATATACCTCGCCTTCTACAGCGCTGTACCAAAATGAATCAGAAAATGTATACGCCAATGCCCCCACCGCACCGCATCCAATAATGGTCACCATTTGGTGAAGGGTTAATGGTTCATTGTTTTTCTGAATAAGTTTACCGGCAAAATGGGTAATCGACCAGAACAGGAATAAAATAGTAAAGGCGCTGGCGATCGCGCTCATAGAATTAACGGCAACTGCGGCATTTGCAGGATTATCGCCAAACAATATGATAAAAACCCTGCCCAGCATAACAAACAAAGGTGCGCCGGGCGGATGGGGTATCTGAAGTTTGTAGCAGGCGGAGATAAATTCGCCACAATCCCAGAAGCTGGCAGAAGCTTCCATGGTTAACAGGTAAACGGTGCTGGCAATTCCAAACACTACCCAGCCTGCAATGTTATTGACACGGTTGAATTTCATAAGCGTTGGTTTTTGTAGTATTAAATTTAACGCTATGCCTGCGAATAAAGGGTGGAACAAAATATTTTAACATTTTGACAGGCACTTACCTGCAGGTGAAAATAACGGGTTAAATAAATGCCGGTATGATGGATGGCCTGAATGATGTATTGACCAGCCCATCATCGGCTGCAGGAAGGCAACCGGTAGCAGTTGGTTGCCTAACCGGATTTTGTTCGGTTAACTGGATTCCTGGCAACGATATTTTATTCCACTTATTTTTTCAACCACATCGGCGCCGCTTTCATTACCTGCTTATACACTTTGCAATCTTCGGAATGGGCACCAGGCAGATAGCCAATGCTCATTAAAAATTCATTTACAATTTCGCCACCGGTAAAACGGAAAGTTTGTTTGAACAGTTTTACCCATTCCTCTTTTGTTTTGGGATGGTTTAACCCAAGCCATTTTTCAAAAGAACCAAATTCTTTTTGAAGCGCCAGTATGGCTTTGGCATTTTCTATTGCTGCGTTTACTTTCAACCGGTTGCGGATAATGCCCGGATCGGCCAATAACCTTTCGCGGTCTTTTTCGGTATACGATGCTACTTTTTTGACATTAAAATTGCTGTATGCCTTCCTGAAACCGGGCTCTTTTTTTAATATGGTTTCCCAGCTAAGGCCGGCCTGGTTTATCTCCAGTACCAGCCGGCAAAATAGTTCGTTGTCATCGTGTATGGGAAAACCGTACAATTTATCGTGGTAGGATTTGTGCAGTTCTTTTCTGTCTCCGGACATGGTTTCTATTGCGCTGCAATATGACATAGTTGGTAATTGAAAATTATTTAAATACAGAGGATAGTCGTTTGGTCTGCGTTTGATACACCGGCGCATTTTTGGTTAGCCCGGCTTGCTGTGTCGATGCATCACTTTATCATAGAGCGGCTTAAGCTGGGTATCGCCAAAACCATAAATACTTTCTTTTTTCCAGAATTCTTTACACACCGAAGAGAAATCAGTTGTAATATTTTTTGTAATGTCTTCAATGACTTTTTCAGGTCTTCCACTGTCTCCGTTGGCCGGAGACCGGTCAAGATGCGCCTGTATTACTGCTGCTATAAAAGGAAATGTGGGCGATTGTTTTTTTGACAGCTGCAGCAGTTCGTTTTGATCGTTGGCCTGGTAAGCAATCCATAAAGCATTCCCGAAACTAATATCATTGTCATGCAAGGGAATGCAGTTGGCAAAGCAATATTCAAGTTCACTGGTGGTTGCCGGCCCGAAACCGTTCCAGAAATGTTGATGGTTTTTGCCTGCATAAGAAGTGTATACAGCAAAAACATTTTTGCTGACAGTAAGCCTGTTAATTAATGACAATACAAACCACATATTAACCTGGCAGAATAAATCATATTCAAACCAGAGGTAAAATACCGATCCTGCGGGCGCGGTAAGTATTTTTTCAAACTCCTTTGCTACATTATTATCATATTCAGATTCGGTTATTCCTATAAAGGCCGCCCTGGCATGCCAGAATTCAGGAAGGTCTTTTCCCGCCGAAAGGTCGCCATCTGTCAATGCTTCCCTTACTACAATTATTTCGCCGGCTATTTTTGTGGCCGGAAAACTACATGCCAGGGAATCGCCATTTAAAATATGGTATATCATAAAAGTTACTTTTGGTCGGCGGCAATCAGGCTTACGGGCGTACAACAAAAAAGCAAGATAACCCGTATTTGCTATAACGGGTTGTCTTGCTTTTGGAGAAGAAATAAAATAGTAATTATTTAGTCACTTTTTCTATTTCAATGGCATCGCCAGTAAGCGTGCCTGTAACGGTAACTTTATCGCCGATGAACTTAGCTACTTTTTTAGGATTGCTGATAGTATAGATCTTGTCATCTACCACGAGCACGGGAGCAGCTCCATTCTTTACACATTTTTTTGCGCAGGCGGCATGGTCGGGGCTATTGCCTTTTGCGCCACAGTCGGAATCGCTGATATAACCTGTCCAGGTGCCTTTATCGGCGGCAAATACAATCAGCGAACAGGAAATTGCCAGTAACAACAGATATTTTTTCATGATGTGCAAGTTGAAAGGTTAATAAATGGTCTCCCAAGGTACGAATTATCCGGTTTCAGCAGATAAAAAATGAACACGACTGTTTTGAACCGGGAAAGCATCTAAGCCCCATTTCTGAGGCCCTGGATTATAAAAACTATTCTGAAGTTGTAGGATCAATAATTGAAGTAACCCGGTTTACTGAGTTTGCCGGAAAACCTCCCTGCCTTGCGTGTTCACGCACCATTTCTTCATTGGGCGCAATGTAAACGCAATAAATTTTGTCGCCCGTAACATAACTTTGTAACCATTGAATTTGTGGCCCCATATTACTTAAAACTCCACAGGAAGTTTGTGAAATCCCTTTTAATTGTTCAGCAGTTAACTTACCAGCGCCAGGAATTTCCCTTTCGATTACATACTTTGGCATATTATTGAGTTTTTGATTACTTGTTAAATAGCCTCAAAGTCATTAGGGTTTAATCATGGATAGCTGTTTTATTTCAGGTACAATGGTGTGTACACAAATATAAAAAAAATAATTGGGCAAAATGGTTGTTGCGCCGGGCATCATTAAACCGCCCGGATGGGGGAACTGGAATGCCAACAGTTAGCAACCAAACAAGGTTTTGAAAGCAGGTGTATGGGCAGCTAAATCATTATTTGCCGGTTATTCAAAAATACGTCTTAGGTAGTTTACCTGGCCGAGGTGATAATTTAGATGGGCCAGCAACTGCACCAATACATAACTGACAGATGTTTTCATGCCGTCGAAAATTAACGGGTATTCAGCCTCCATCTGCTCCCGGTTAAGCGCGTTTACCGTGTCCTTGATCAGCGTGATAAGTTTTTCAAGCCCGGCTACCAGCTCTTTCCTTTCCACGTCTTTGCGGGTAAACTCCAGGTCGCGGTTACGAACATACCCGGATTGTGCCAGTGTAGCCCCGATAAGATAATTCATACCTCCAATGATATGCAATGCAAGATTGCCGGCTGGATTCTTCACAGATCCCTTTGTTTTCCAAAGGTCTTCTTCACTTGTAAATAAGTTCACTTCTTCAATCAACCTGCGGAGGTCTCTTTCATAAAAATTTGCCAATACATGATTCAGCATGCCATTAATATTTTACCTGTACAATGCTTACTGCGGGTTCATAAAATAAGCGGTAACACAGACGGCCAGGGAATGTACCCGGTGTCAGGCTCATTTTCTTTTTAAATCAGGTTGCCCCTGCGTTTATTAACATTTTTTCAATTTCAATATGCCCCTTTTTCTTTGCCCATGCCAGGGGTGTTGCCCACGGTGCGCCTGCTTTGTTTGGGTCTGCACCTTTTGAAAGCAGGTAGGCTGACATTTCTTTTTGCCCCCATCTTGCAGCTAAACCCAAAGGAGTTGACCGATAAGCATCGTCGGTCAAATTCAGGTTGGCTCCGTATTTTATCAGTAATGCTGCTTTATCAATAAACCCCTTTTGTGCCATGTCATGCAGCACAGTAACCTGTTGCCAACTCATTGTATTGGGGTTCATTCCTTTTTCCATCATATAGGTTGCACCATCCAATCTTTCAAAATAATAAAACTGCGTCCATTTTAGCAGGTCCGGCACTTTTGCCCCGTAACTGGTGAGCAGGTCAATCATCGGCCGGTTATTTTGCTTGGCAGCAAACAATAAAATTCCTTCGCCCCAGAAATAAGATTCATCCAGCGCAAATTCAGGATGCTTTTTTAAAATTTCGTTTGTTTTATCCAAATCGTTTTCATCTACTGCTTTTTCAAACTCAATTTGCCCGGGACTGCGGTTGTAAAATATTTTGCCATTGTCGCCTTTGAATTTATGTACGGTGGTGTTAATCGCATATTCATCGAGTAAGCTGGCTATTTCGGTATAGCCTCTGTCAATCGCAACAGTTTGTAGGCTTTCCTGGAACGGATAAAAACGATACCCTGGATCATGTGCGCCGTGCGCCAGTAAGTATTTTACCAATGCCAGGTGCCCTTCCCGCACGGCAAAATGGACAGGGGGCGCATAATTATATTGGGCATATAGTAATTCAGGGCATTCATCCGCCAGACTTTTTACCTTGTCTGTATCGCCATTATGGCTTGCCAAAAGTATTTCCCAAACTTTGGTAGTGGTAGAAATAACACCATTGCCAACTTCCATTGGCAGGTGCAGCCTCAGTTCCTTTGGTTGTATCATGTTGTAGCAAAATATTTATTCAAAATGATGCACAGGATTCGGGTGCCGCAATAGCAACGGAGTTTTAATGCTGCTGCACATAAAATTACAAAGTGCAAATCAGTTGCCTGAGCGCCATGTTGACTGGCAAATTTACTTTAAACTCATCAGGAGCTCCGTCTCTAATGCAGTTTCGTCGTTTGTCCAGTGTCCATAAATTTCAATATATGGAAGAATGGTCTCAAAACCTCTTCTTCTTAATTCAGCTGTCATATTCAGACCAGCCTGCTTTATCAGATGATAGGGACCAATATGTTTATGGTAAGCGTATTTTTTCAGGTCGATCGTTTTTTGTTCAAGTCCGGTATTGTCTGTAGGGCCATCTTCCAGTTCAACACCTGCAAACACTTGTTCATTATCTTCATACACCCAGATATTGATTCCTTTATTTTTCATTCCCTTTGTTTTCACTATCTGCCACATGCGGTCCATCAACCGGAAGGCTGTTCCGGCATAGTCTTTATTTATAGCAGTCCCCGAAAAACCGTGAATGTCTAACCTGAAATGTTTATTAATGATTTCCAGATTCATTGTCTGTGAATATAAAGGTGAATGTAAGTTGTACACATAGAAACCGCCTGCTGCCAGCAGTGTTTTTGGACTAATTATTTTTCGTTGATAGTTGGCGGCGGAATAATTCCACACATCCTCAGGTACACCGCCATTTGTCCGTAATGTTCATTGGCATGTGTTAATGCATAAAATGCGAGGTCAAGCTTTGATAATTTTCGCCACCTGAACTGGATCATATCCATTGCATTTTTGTCTGTTATGGCCGCAATGGCTTTTCGCCCAACAGCAAATGAATTTTTAAGGTATTCGATAATGTCTTTTTTGGTGGTGATGCTTTTCGGGCCGTTCACATCTTCAATATCGGTACGCACTGAATCGCCTGTAATGGCGCTCCAGATCAGCATATTGTCGGTTGCCAGGTGCATTATTTGCCCGGCAAATGTTCGCACGCCTTTAAAGTCGCTATTTTTTATATGCAGTTCTTCCGGGCTAAAGTAAAATTTATCTGCCGGCATTGCCCCGGCGGCTGAAAGAATATCGCTCTCAATTTTGGTAAACTGTCTTTCTATTGCAGGTGTAAGCGAAACCGGCGTTGTTTGTGCAAGGCAAATGGATGAGAAGGGCAGGCAGAGCAACAAAAGTTGTATGAATGTCTTATGAAATTGCATAACCAAATGATTGTTGATGAATTATTGTTTGTGCTAAGGATAACATACTGGCATTGGCGGGCATGGAAATAATGGCTTTGCCGGCGCATTTCAAAGTTGAGAATTTATTTTGTAATTGTGAAGCTGATTGGTAAGCGGTCGGCCCGGCTGAAGATTGGCGGGTTATCGTTCCAACTGTTGGTCCAGTTGTCGTTCATGTTTTTGCCTGGTTTGTAGTCTATGTTGAATGGCTGACTGCGCCGGACGGCTTGTGCGGGTGTGAAAACAGCGTCTTATCTGCCTGTAACCGCCGCTCAATGTATGAATTTAAACGCATTGTTCACTGCGTTGCCCGGTTTTGCCCGCTTGTAGACAGGAGCCAATGTTAAAGGCAAGTGCTTTATTACACCTTCTTTTGGGGCTGCCCTTTACCTTCGGTTACCAACTTAAATAAACTGTCTTTCACATATTGGTCCCAGCCTTTTCTGCAGATATCAAAACATTCTATTCCGGGCACTAAGCCGATGTGCGTAAAATCGATTTGTGTCTGGTTGCCGGTTGCAGCAATTTCAAAAACCATTTTTGTATTTTTCCATTCTGTTTTGTCAGTAAACCACGAAAGGTAACAATCGGTTACAAGCCATACAACTTTTCTGCCGGGAATAACTTCAATCAATTTGTGCGTTACGAAATTGGTATCCCCAAAATCAACGATGAAAACATCATTTAATTTTTCAGAACTGCCTTCCAATTTTTCTGTCCACCATTTTGAAACGCTGTTGATTGCTGTAAAAGCTTCATTTGCGGTTTGGCTTACCATAATGGTGGCATGATAATCCTGGTTTTCCATTTTATTTATTTTTGTTTTTTGTTTAAAATGGTTTCTAATTTTTTCAGTTTACTGTTCCAGAAATTGTCAAAGTAGTTGATAAAGTTCTGTAACTCGTTAAAGCCATCTTGTTTCAGGATGCAATGTCTTTCTCTCCCAATGTCTGTAATGGAAATGAAGCCTGCGTTGTACATAATTTTTATATGCTTTGAAACAGCAGGGCGGCTCATATCAAAGTTTTCTGCCAAAGCGTTTATCGTCATACTGTCTTTTGAAAGCAGCCGCAACATCTGCCTGCGGCTTGGGTCGGCAATTACCTGGAATGCATCAAACGTTTGTGCTGTCATTATTGGTTGTGTTTAATAGGGTAATCATTTTTTGGACATTTTTTTGCCATCCGTCAGTCATTGCTGTAAAGATGGAGAAGTTAGCTTCTTTAAAACCCCACTGCTTTAAAAGCAGCTTCGTGCCATTACCATGTTTTTGCAAAGACCACTCAACAACCGTGTCGAGCGTAAAAACGCCATTGCCGGAACCACCTTTCCAGCTATAGGTGAGTTTTTGAAAAGGAACTATTTCCAGGATGGTGCAATAAAATATTCCATCCAAATCAAGCGCTGGAATGGGTTTTGTCCGGAACTGAAATTCGTATCCGTGTACCGGTTTAAAATTGTTTGGCATTAACCAAAGTGCAATTAATTCTGCCTGTGTAAGATATTCCCAGACCTCGCCAGGCGATTGCTCATAAACCCATTCGTTTCTGATTTCCGTTTGCATAATAGGTAACTTTTAGGTTACACAAATATATCAGTAACTTTTGGGTTACCAAAATTTATTTGAAATATTTTTTAATGGGGATAAGTTATTTTTTGTAACGTCTGATAAGGCCGGGGTGCCTTTTAAACCATCCGCTGACAGCGGGCATTTGAGAAGCAGGTATTTATTGAATCTGCAGCCATGTTTATGTTAGCGGAATTTCTTGTTTCCCAACACCAGTTTTATAATAATAATTACAAGCAGTAATAGAACAAGTTGTGCAATTATTATTGCCGGCTGGCTATTTGAAAAATTATTTACCTGCTGTCCATTTATGGATACAATGCTCCAAATACCGTAAGAACTGCCTGTTAGTCCTAATGCGGCCTGCACCAAGTTTCCTGCGGCATGAAACCCTGTCGGCATTGAAATGCCGTTTGAATAAATTGCCAATAGTCCAAATACCAAACCCCAGATGCTGGTGGAAAAAAAGCCTGCAATTCCCCAGCCAAAAATTACATGGTACAGACCGAATAAAACAGCCGTAATAGTCAATGCCATCCATGGCCCCAGCTTATTTTTTAAGATGATAAGCGGGTAAGCCCTAAAGACAAGTTCTTCCATAAATGCCAGGAGAATGATGGTGGGCAGGGCGGTTAAAAGAAGAAATAACAGGTTGCCATTTTTTGCTGGTTGGATGGCAAGGCCCGAAGAATATACTATTGAAAGTATGAATAAGCTCATTATTCCGGCACCCAATACGAGACCGGCACCAAATTTCCATAAAGTAGAAAACTCAAATTGTAAGCCGATTGATGAAAATGTTTTTTTGTCAGATTGTAGAAACAGGTATGTTATCAGCAGGGTCAAAATTGGCCCAATTGTGCTGGTGAGAAAATTGTTTGATAAGCCTGGAATGGCAGCAGTAATAAATAGCGAAAGCCTTAGCAGCCCGGTGTTAATGGCACAAAAAAGAACGGCCTTACCGATAATTACGGATGTTGAATTATGGTTTACTTTCTCCATGATATGCTGTTCTGTTGCAGAACCGGTTTTATGAACCTAAGCGTGATATTTTGATTCAGAAAGAGAGTACTAAGCGAAAGCTGATACATGGATCTTTGAATTCCGGCGCAATTTCGTAGCGCTTGGTGGATGTACAATGCAGCGCCCAATTGTGAAAACAGCCGCCCCGGAGAACACGTTCAGGGCTTTTTTCAAGGCAGGGGCTTCCGTCTTTGGGGATTTTACCTATGTCTGTATGAAAATAGTCCTGGCACCATTCCCAGCTATTACCACTCATATCATAGATACCCAACTGATTTGGTTTTTTCAGGCCCACAGGGTAACTCTCATCAATACTATTACCTTCATACCATCCAACTTCATCAATATTGTTGCTTCCGCTGTATATAAGTTCGTCTGTCCAGTGTATCCCACCTTTTGCGACATATTCCCATTCCGTTTCGGAGGGCAAACGGAATTGTAATGAACGAATACTTCCGGGCGGTTTGTTTATTTTTTTCTTAACCCCGGCTGAATTGATTTTTGCCAAAAAGCCGTTTTCCATTACGATATCATTATACGATACGCATTCTACAGGTATGTTGTTCCCTTTGTTGAAAGCCGGGTTCCAACCCATTATATGCTCATATAGTATTTGAGTAACTGTAAATGCAGAAATAAAAAAATCTTTAATAGTAATCTCCCGCGGTTCGCTCTTTGTTCCAAATAAAAATGGTTTGTCTTTTGTTCCTTCAACATAAATAAATGGAAAAATGTAATTGATTTGTTCGAATATCAATTCAATATTATCCATGTAGCTGTCGGTTTACAATAAATAATAGATAACGAACAGGCCTCATTTCACAAAAGGAATAGACTTATGTTTTTATTTCGTAACACAGCTCCACCATTCCGTTTTTGTACGCAGTAACGTCTTGCAGGTGCAATGCCTGTTCTTGTCCTATCTGGTCAAAAAACAATATCCCCTCGCCCAGAATAATGGGTAAAATTGTTAACCTTATTTGGTGGGCCAGTTTTAGACGAATGAAATCTTTGACAAGCAGCGGTCCACCTACCAGCCAGACATTCCTGTAATGTGGTTGCAGCCGTTCAGACACCAGTTTGTCCAGGTGGCCCGAATACAATGCTACGTTCTTTCTTTCAACCGGCAGGTTTCTGTTGGTTACGACAATGGTCGGCGTGTCTCCATAGGCCCAACCATACGATTTTGAGAGTTCCAGGGCGTGTTCGTAAGTACGGGCTCCCATTACATAGCAATCTATTGTTTTAAGAAATGCTTCCGGGTCCTGCCCTGAGACACCTTTCTCGTAGTAGTCGGATACTTCAAACCACGAAACGCTATTATCTTTTTTGGCAATAATTCCGTCAAGACTTGAAACCATATGTATGGTTATTTTGAATGTGTCTGTTGTCATTTGTCTATTAGGTATTGTTGAACCGTTGCAGGCCCTGTTAAACGATTGTTCCGTTGAGCATTCAATAACGATTTGAATGTAATGATTAAGTACCCATCGTAATGATAACATTCCCTATTTTCTGACCTGTTGCCACGTATGTAAACGCATCGGCTATTTTTTCAATTGGGTATGTTCTGTCTATTACCGGTTTGAAACTTCCTTTTTCAACCAGCTCTTTAATGAAACCCAGGTTGCCTTTGGCGTCTTTGGGAAATAACACTTTTTTGCCACCCAACAAAGGTGTAAGAAGCACCAGGAACAGGTTCTCAAATCCCCCGGAGGGTGCATAAATCCCCTTTTCCTTTAATAATCGTTTGCATTTTACAAAGCTGCTTTTGCCTACGGCGTCAATCACAAAATCATACTGCCCGTTTTCTTTTGTAAAATCCTCCGTTTTGTAGTCAATTATTTTATCAGCACCCCATGATCTTACCAGTTCGCTGTTTTCACCGGCACATACCGCTGAAACGTACACGCCGTAATATTTTAAAAACTGAACATAGGCCGAACCGATAGCACCCGTTGCACCATATACCAATGCGCGCTGGCCGGGAGATGGTTGCAACTGTTTAATACCGATAGCGGCGTAGTAGGCACCTTCCAAACAAGCTGCGGCCTGTTCATAATTTATATTGCCCGGCATCAACACAATTCTTTTGGTTTCCGCAAATGCCAGGTACTCCGCGTGCGAGCCGATGCCGAAACCGCCGCCAAACCCCATCACTTTATCGCCCACTTTGAAAGATTGCACAGTAGAACCTGTTGCTTCAACCTGGCCGGCAAAATCTGATCCGGTAACCGCTAATTTGGGTTTGAATAAACCTGTAAATAACCGCATGATAAAAGGCCTGCCCCTGAGTACATGATCGTCCGACCTGTTTACGCTGGCGGCGTATACTCTTATCAATACTTCATTGTCTGCAGGAGTTGGTTTGTCCATCTCCCGGATACTTAAAACTGCTGCTGAACCATATGTTGAACGGAAGGCTGCTTTCATTTCAGTATCAAATCTAAGTTAGTTTATTTTGCCTCCGCTGCTTTATCGCAATTAAACCCGGTCCATAATTGATTCAGGCTTTGCCAGATAGCGTCGCTGTATGGTTTGGGTGATATTTCGTTAAAGATGAAAGTCTTGTTTTGTCCCGGACAGGATTTTAGATGAACAATACAGTTTAAGATGATAGGTTTTTGCTCCATATAGTCGAGCATATAAACGGTACCACGGAAAGTTTTTATGTCTCCCTTGTCTGGTCCTACTTTTTTAATAGCTGTTTTTACGGGTACTAATTTGTCTGCCGGAATCTTTCGTGGTTCAATATTTCTGCCAACAAGCCCGGTATAATATGCTTTTAAATTGTTTGCCACAATTTCGGCGGTTGTTTCCGGGGATCCATCCAGGTACCATAAAAAAGCGTATGACCAGTATTCATCACTCTTCGCGTTGCCCCAGCCAGGTGCAAACCTGATGTCCTCAACACCTTTGTAGGGAATTTCAGGGGCAAATTCAATGGGAATTAAGAAACGCTCAATGTCCCAGCCTTTCGGAAAATTAAGCGTGTAGGGTGCAATCCAATTTTTGCCGTCAAACTCAGCTTTCGGGGTTTGTGCTAATGTGGTTAAGGAAGAAAAGCAAAGCACTGCGATTATTAAATTTTTCATTTTATTGCTATTTTAATTTGAGTTGTCATCTTAATTTACACGCATCGTAATCGGTCTGTGCCTGCCACGCTGGGTGTGATGGGCTTTCATCACGCTAAAAATGCAGCAGCAAAGTCTTTGACAAAGTTAATTAGCTTCACTTCTTAGCAATAACTACCTGCGAAAAAGCACTCCTCTTGACTGCTTTTTCGTTAAGCGAATTTCTTTATAGCGTTGGGACTAACCGGGGTGAAGAAGTTAATTAAATTCCCGTCAGGGTCGCGAAATAGTAACGAGCGGTTTCCCCATGACATTGTTGTCGGTTCCTGAACAATGTCCGTGGTTAAATCTTTAATTCTCCCGTATACATTATCGACATTCTCAACGAGGAATTCAACAATTACACTTTTATTATTTGCCGGTTGTGCAATCCCTTCTCCAAAAAAGCTCAAGGTTCGCGTGCTTCCTATAGCCAATGTAAAGGAACCTGTAACAATCTCTGCAAAATCCTCAGTGGCCCAGCTGGCAGGTAAAGCAGTGGCTTTTTCAAAAAAATTAACCAAACGTTTGATATCTCCGGTGATAATTCTTGTTGATACTACTTTCATATTTTAATGTTTTTAATTGTTTAACAATACAAAAGTAGAATGGCAGTATGACAAGGGTGTGTCAGGGGTGTTGGAATGCTCTTTGTTTACTTTCCAAATATGCCTGCAGTGTCAGTTTGTGTGGTGTAAAACGTATATCAAGGGGTTCTATTTTTAAAATCCTGTCTAACCGAAACATTCTGTAATCCTTTCTTAACCGGCAATATGCTATCAGGGCCCAGCTCTCCTGCAGATTATAATACAGGGCAAATGGTTCGATATTTCGTTCTGTTTTTTCATTTTTGTGTTCTGACCTGTAGGTGATATTCAAAACTTTAAACGATGTCAATGCGTTTTGAATCAGGGTCAGAGAATTACTCATGTTTGTATTTGGTATTGCAGGGCTAACAGCAATCCTGTTTCCCAATAATTCGACTTTCTCTTTTGTTGAATACAATAAAACGGCTTTTATCTTATTGATTGCTGCTGTATATTCTTTAATGAGAGAACTATCTCTGTTTTTTAGCACTAATTGTTCAGCGGTAATTAAGGCATTTGCCTCATTTTCGGTAAACATAACGGGGGGAATTCTGTATCCTTCCATTAGTAAATAACCTTTTCCGTCTTCTGTTAATATGGGAACACCGGCCTTTTCCAATGCTTTGATATCTCTGTAAATTGTTCTGACACTTACGCCAAATTTTTCAGCGAGGGTAGTAGAAGTCAATATTCTTTTCGTTTGCAGCTGGGTTAAAATTGCAGCAAGCCGGGAAAGTCTTTTGGTGTCCTTATCGTTCATTTTGCGGATTGACTTTTGAGGTAGGTATCCCTGTAGCCCGCCCTTAGTGAAGACGTCTTGCTACAGGCTGTCCCGCGCCACGCGGGATATGATCTGCCTCCCACATCACGCGGAAGTTAATAAATGGAGCTTGAATATGCAAAGTATCCTGCGGATCACAAAATTTAAGATTCAAAACTGTCGCCCGGTGATTGCTCTGATAAGAGATTTTACATGTTATCAAAACAACACCCGAACAGCCTGGCCGCAAGGACCGAATGTTTCGTGCTTCTTGTGAACGCCGGGGATTTAAAAAATAAAGTCGCCGCTGCACATATCTATAGCAACTTGCCTGTATTTTTCGGACTCCTGATGCTGCTTTATTTTCTTTACTCTTGCGCTTTTGCTTATTTCATCTGTAACCCCTGCAACTGTTATAGCCAATAAATCAAGAAATAGATTGCCAGAGGACCCGGAATAGCCCGAATGCACGGAATTAATTGATTCAATCGACAGTAAGTCACACATATTTGAAAGACTGCCGGGAATGATAAAATAAAACGTTTGTTCCTTTTTTTCAAGTTTCAGGTATTTGTCGCGGGAGAGCTGAATAAATAAATACCCCCTATCTGAAACTACGTAAGGCAGTAATCTCATTGAAGTTTTTATACTGTCGGAAAAATTAAAAGTATAAATGCTGTCGTTCCTGGAAGTTAAATTAAATGGAATGCTGGTGCTAATGTCATTTTTAAAATCGTCAAAGGTTATATATATACCTGTTTGATAGCTTGTCTTATGCATGACAGGGTAGCTGGACCATTCCTTTGCTGTGCTTGCGGCTACTTGTTCTAAAGAAATTTCGCTCGTGTCACTGTCCTTTGACCGGTCTTGTTGAACGGCGGCAGCTTTTATTAAATCGTTTAATGTAGTTGGGTTTTTAAAATCAATACCCAACATGATTTCCTCCTTTTCCAGCGAAGCGATTTTACGGTATTTGTTGTATCCTGTTTTGCGATATAGATCAGCAATGAGCAACAGCCTGTTTCTTATTTTATGCAAATAAAATTTATGTCTGCCACCCCTGCGCTTAATGTACTGATTATTGGGTATTCTAAATTGTTTTATATTGATTAAAAGGGTGCCTTCTGTTTTGTTTAGTGGGGCAATTAAATCGAGTAAGGATCTTTGAAAAACGATCGCTGTTGAAGGCAGAAATTTGCAGTATACCCTCGGATACCTTCCGTCTTCGTTCGTATAGACTGTCGTTGTGTCGTATCTGGTGTCTATTACTTCTATATTATTGAATGGAACAGTTGCCAGATGAAGCTTTTTCATTTTTGCAAATTTCAACTCATAAATATCTTGTGAGAAAACATAATTTGCAAAAAGAACAAGAAAGAACAGGAATAATTTTTGTTTCATACCATAGGCTTTAACTGGTATTCGATATAATCTGAGATCAGGAAGTTTAAAATATCAGGTTCAAGACAGTCTGGCGACATGCAGAATCCTGCCTGCTGTACAGGTCAGAATAGTTTAAGTCCAATTGCAATACTCAGCGAACTGAAATCTTCCTTCGTTGTCTTATCGCGGTTGAAAATATTGATATAAGAAATCTTACCCATCAACTTTTGTGATTTGGAAAAGTAGAAACCAAATGAGGGTTTTATTCCTAACAGGGTCTGTCCGCTTATAAAACTTGGCCCACCAACTACGGATAAGTAAAGGTTTTGTGTCAGGTTATAAGATGTACCGGCAAATAGATTTGTCATTCCACGAACAGTTGGTATTTCTGTTCCATCGGCGTTTGCCCTGCCGACTTTATCGTCTTCCAAATAAATATCGCCGGTCAGGTCTATAGTGGGCTTGAATTTTGTTTTGTTATTAAAATAGGTTTGCAGCCCAAGTCCAATGCCCCAGGGATTGTTGCCAATTGTTCTATCGTGAAGGGTGTTGGTATATTGTGTCAATAAATAGGTTGAGACTTTTCTTTGGGTCTGCCCAAAAATTTGTGTCAAAATAAAACAGTGTAAAAATATCATTGATATTGTTCGCATAGAATGGTTTTTTGTAGTACATCCAGGATCGGGGTAGCAGGTGGGGGACTAGTATTCCATATGGCCCGCTGATCAACGATTTATTGCTGATATTCATCTCTTATAAATCACGGAATAGTGTCAGGGCGACACAGACTGCGGATACCAAAGTGATTTTTCTCATAGAATTTGTTTAGCGGTTGGTTGGTTGGAAATATGGTCACACAAAACAAAGATGGCTTGCTGACAGGCTGTACCGCGTCACGCGGGATGTATTCCGTCTCCCGCAATACACAGTGTTTGAGCGCAGTGCCGTCTAATGGGATGATAATGCCCAATCGCCCAGGCCAAGGGAAATAATAACTTCGGGCCATGTTTCAAAACCAGAAAGATTGGGTTCCACAGGATAAACGTTTGTCTCTACCCATTTTCTTTGCCGCATTAAAAACATAACTGCTTTGTAATTTAAGCGGTAGGAGGTGATTGCCGGGTCCTTTATTTCCTTAACTGCTGTCATGCTCACAATTTTACCACTGTCCTGACGAAGTTCAACATAAATTGTTTCACCGGGATAAATCTGAATGGTTTTGTCGGGCATAACATATGGAGTCGCTTTTAGATCTTCTTCATATACTGAGTTTTTGTCGACTGGTAACGACAATTTATAAGGTGTTCTTTTAAGTATAGCAGTGTCTTGTCCGAAAAAATGAAGAGCTAGAGTCAAAAAGAAAATCAGGAATGCCAGTGTTTTTTGCATAGTAGAGCTTTTTGTATTGCACCCAATGTATGGCTTGCTGCCGGTAGTCCCGCACTATGCGGGACCACCGAACAGGTTAATAAATTGAACTTAAATATGTGCAGCATCCGGCGGATAACAAAATCTAAGTTAAAACGGTCGCCCGATGACTATTGTTCATTGATAACTGGCGATCATGGCCCCAATGTCCCGCCAGCCGGGCAGCCGGATGTTGGGGTTAGCCCCTGCCCGGTTAGCGCCTTAACGTTCGGCTGGCCAGTCCCAAAATTTTCGTTTGTTTTCTAATTGTCGGATCATTTTCACTATTCTGGTCACTTTGGTATCCAGGCTTTTTGATTCACTCACCCAGTCAATGTAGTACTTCTTGTTACTCTCGGTCAATGTCAGAAAAAAATCATAGGCCTGCTGAGATTGGAGCAGAGAGTCGAGAATTTCTTCAGGTATTTCTACCCTGGATTTGTCGGTGAATAATTTGATATGGACAATATCGCCTTCATTTTTTTTAATTGCTTTTCGTAAAGGGGCTTTAAGAACCAAAAGCATTTCGCCGGTTTTCATTGGCAGCAGGTTGAATTGCCGGATTTCGTAAGTGTCAATGAAACCTTTTACCCTGATTAACCCTTGTGAATTCTTCTTTGTAGCAGGAATGCCGCTAATAGTCACATAATGCCAACCCCCTTTGGTTGCTTTCCTTTTGATTTTATAGTTTTTATCAACCAATGGTTTCATAAGCGAATTTGTCAACCGATTGCAAAAGCTCCGGTTGCGGGGAGAGATTACCATCAACATCCACGGCTTGCTGCCGGACCACTAAGCTAAGTTATGAAAAACTGTTCCTGAACCTTACCCAAATCTCCTTTAAAAAAGGTCGCACCAATTGAAGCTGAGTAGGGGAGTGCTGCCAATTGCTCCAACGTCCAGCCCGCCTTGCAAAAAGCGGCATGTTAGCGGTTCGTTGTTCTGTCGTAACCCATAAAAGTCGCATTTTTTATTGCGCCCATTTCAAACAAGTAATAGGGAAGTTTACCCGACTACAGACTAACTTCCCGTTCATCTTTCCTGGCACCCACCCACCCATTGTCAACATTTTCTTTCTTAATTCACTTTTGCATTTTGTCCCAATATTTTTAGTGAGAATCGATACGTCGATTACTTTCCCTTTTTTGTCGATTATAAATTGTGTGTTCAGGCTGCTAATGAGTTCACTGCTGTCTTTTTCAGAGCACTTTATAATAATAGGAGATAATTCTTTGGCTACATAGTCGATAAGCGTTTTGTCGTCCCACTTATTGTGTGCTTTTATCTGTGGTGAATTATATATAATGTCACAGTACGGTTTTGTTTGTCCACATGAAATTGTTGTACAGGAAAATTGAACCAGGCTAATTAGTAGGATGATCAATTTCATTTTTAAAAATAATTTGGTCGCTAAGCAGAAGTACAATAACTACTAACGTTCACGGCTTGCTGCCGGATTGTCCCGCGCTACGCGTGATGTGATTCGTCCGCCCGGCTTGTAGCGATAGCATGTTAGTGCAATAAAGTCTAACGTATTTTGATTAATGCCTTTCGTTGATCTTCTGGCAAGTTCCGAATCTCAGTTATTTGCAATTTTATGCCAGTAGTTGTATTGGACTTATCCAGTTTTTCGTCGATCACAATGTCTTTCAGTTTCCACATTGCACCTGTTGCAGGGTCAACAATAAGCATCCCGACAGCGCCGCCTATGAAAATGTTCGCAAAATACCAACCATTAATAGTTGACCTAAGTTCAACGATTCGTTCCTGATACCCAGGAGCGTTGATTTTTACAGTATACCTGGCCGGGACAAAAAAGCCGGCTCCTGTTTTTAGTGGCACAATTGCCTGACTTTTTCCGTTAAACACTTCGTTTCCATTACGGTCCAGAATAGAAATACTTGCAGCAGGAGGGTCGGTTCTGATATGTATAGTATTTTTCGAACCTGAAAAAATTGTGGCACAGCTGGTAAAAACTAACATTAAAATAAGGGGGAAAAATAATTTCATACAAAAGTAGTTTGGTGATAGATGGTTCGTATAAATGATTCCCGGAAAGACTGTTTTAGTTTTTAGACAGTCTGACACCGGGAGACTTTCAAGACATCTGGTGAAGGCTAAGGTAAAAGATAATCAACTCTCATTTACCGCTTGCTTTCAAAAGAATAAATGTTAACGATATAATCCTTCTTTAATTGCCTGGCTTCTGTCGTGGCAGCAAACCCCCTGTTAGCTGCCGTAAAATTCAATCTTGAAGTTTAATTGCCTTTGTAATGTCCTGAGCAAATGTCACAATACGACTTTTTGTATTGCCACTACAGAAGGAACAGTTATTATGCATATTGCTTATTATTTCCTTTTCTATTGCTGATTTTTTTCTGTCAAAATTACTCAGTCCACTGTAAGCAATTATCGCTGTCCATTGTTTATACCTCTGTCCTGATGTGTCTTTGTCCATATAGTGAAAGAATTCCTCCGGAAATTTTGATGCATATGCTAAAGCAGGCGCCCCGGGATACTCACCTAATGCGCCATCGCTAATTGTTATCGTGAAATCCAGGCACCAGCGATAAAATGGTCTTAGAATGTTGTCGCTTGTTGTCACATAGGATAGAAGTTGTGTTGTGGAATCATTGTCCGTTGGTCTGAACTTCGCTTTGTAAAATGCTTTTGAAATGTCAGCCACGTTTGGATTGTCAAGATAAAAACTGACCGGTTTGTCGCCAATACTGTCGGGCAAGGGATATGTTGAGCCATTTAATCTGTCAACCCAAACTTTTTTTGGCTTTGGTGTAGTGTCAACAATGGAAGCGTTGTTGTTTGTATTGCTATCAACTTTAGAGGCTTGTCTTGTCGGCGAATTACTGTTGCACGAAATGAATAAAATGAAAGCAAAATAAATATGTCGCATAAAGTTGTAGGGTGTCGCTATTTATGGCAGCCAACGTTCGAGGCCTGCCGCAGGGCTGAGATTGTTGCTGTGTCCGCCCGGCAACTGAAGCCGATTGAAAAGCTAATGATGAACTTAACAACAAAAAGCCAAATAGAATTCGGTCCAGCCGGATATTAATTGATAGTAGTACAGCAGCCGATTGTTATTCCCTCGGCCGGCCTTGCGTAAACCTTTTGTTGGCGGTTCGTTGTTTGTTGTCTTGATAGTTCATTGTAAGGCGTATCGCTCTTATCGAAAGTTTCCTCACTGTTTCCGGTAATGAAGCGCAACAGTTCCTGATTTGAAGGTCTTTACCTCAACAAGTTCTAATTTGGATTTCTCCTGCAGGATAATGCTTTCCAACAACCGCTTCCCCTTTCCTCCGAACACCGGCAAAATAACAAAACGATATTCATCCACAAGGCCAAGTTGTATAAGTTGTGAGGGGATATCTACACCACCGGTCAGTATGTTTTTACCTTGTTCCTGTTTTAGCTTTAGTATTTCATCTTTAAGGCCCGCATGCACAATTTCCGTGTTTTTTCCTTCTGCCTTGTCCAATGTTTTTGAAAAAACAATAATTTTCCTGATAGCGGTAAACGCTTGAGCAAATTCGATAGCTGTTTTTTCCTCACTGGCGGGATTCTTTGCGATGTTGGGCCAATAAGGAACCATCAATTGATATGTTTTTCGTCCGTAAACGAGTGCATCGGCATCTTGTACAAGATGGATGGAATAATCAAACAGATCATCATGAGGGGGTCCCACTTGCATATGGTCGCAGCAACCATCGATAGTAAGGTTTATTGAGTAGATTAGATTTCTCATTTGACTAAATGTTAATTGTCTGTTTTCTGGTTATTTGCGGAATGCTGTCTTACAATGACGGCCAGCGTAGAAGGCTTGCTGCCGTGCTGGCTTCTGTGTTCCGGCGGCCTGGCCACTAGGTTTGGTTAATAAAACTGAACACAATTTATAATAAAAACATATTAATGAAACGTCGCACCAACAAATGCCGAATCGTGAACCAATGACCAAAATTATTTCGTCAACCAGCCTGGCAGCAAACCGAATGTTAGCGGCTGTACTCGCTCTTACGGAGACGGTTGATTGGTCTATTTTCGGCTTGTCGAATGTGTTGTTTAGATTCGTCCATGTAACTTTCAACGTCATGGAGATAATCTGTAATCACGCTGTCATTGTAAAGCACTCTTAAATGGTCAATAGTAGCTTTTGTAATATTATATCCTGACGAGTCGGGTTTATTAATTTCCGGATTCCTGAAGTGAAGTTGTGAAGTATCTCCATTTCGTATTAAAAGATACAAAACAGGCATGCCGTCACAACACCCAGTCCATTGATGTGGTTGTACTATTTTAGTCTTTTGTATTATTAAAGAATCAAAATTGAAATATTGTTTGTTGGATAGCGAAATTTCCTTGAAGTAAAATGTGTCTACCGATTTCTTTTCCCATTGTCGGTATAGAATTAGAAAATTCATTTTTTGTCCCGTGTCGTTTTTTGACAATACAACTTCTGCCTTTTCGTCGAAGCTAGGATAAAGGAAGATTTTAAATGTCACATTAGGATCTTTGAATTTCGATTTCTCATCTTGTCGACAAGAAGATAAAATAAGTACAATTGTGAAAAGTCGAAATGAATTTGTCATGAATGGCAAAATATGGCCGCTGACGTAGACGGCTTACTGCCGGACTGGCTTCTGTGATCCGTCCGACCGGCCACTAAGCCCGGTTAATAAAATTGAACTTAATTTATAACAAAAACATCTTAATGATCGGTCACCCCCTGGCTACTGCCGATTGCTCCAACGTCTCGCCAGCCTGGCAGCAAACCGCATGTTAGCCGCTTGTTACCTAAATCTTTCTTTTATAATTGTCCTAATATGTTCTATTAAAGTATCATTTGGAATATGTCCTGACGCTATATAGATAGAGCAAAATCCTTTTTCCCCAACGTCGTACTCTTTGTCATATAAAAGGTAGTTATTCCATTTTGACCCGATTGCTTCAACGACCTTCCAAGTTTGTTCGAATTTATTCCTGTTAATGAATAAAAGGTCATTTGGCTTTATATCAATTATTTTGTCGTTTGGAAAAATATATTCTGTTTGAGTACTAATTTGACTATTAATATAATAAACTCCAAACCAGTCACAGTCCCCAGTTACTTTTAAATATAGTGTAGGTCGGTTAAGACCTAAAACTACTGAACAAACACAAATGAGACTTATCTCAATAATTAAAATTTTTTTGATAGCAGGCTTGAATGTGAAAACAATTACTCTTTCAATAGTCAAAAAAGTAATCAACAAGAAGGTATAACCTCCTGAAATTAGGCCAAGGTTTGGAATTGTACCGTGATTGTCAACCCGCATATAGTGGAAAGTTGCAGGTAAAGAGATAAGGATGCCAAACGTTAGCGTGATAAGTATTGGAGTGACTTTTAAGTTGGACATCGTAGTAGTGGCTAACGTTTACGGCTTGTTGCCGGGTTGGTTTCTGTGATCCGTCCGCCCAGCTACTAAGCTTGGTTAATAAAACTAAGCATTTATTTAAACAAAAAGAACTTAATGCAACGTCGCACCAATAAATGCTGATGAGCGAACCAATGATCGAAAAATTTATACGTCAGCCAGCTTGGCAGCAAACTGAATGTTGTAGGCCGTTTTTCTTGTCGAATATAGTATGGTGTTGTTGTCATTTTTTCGACCAAATTGTTAAGCCCGTTGTTTCAAAAGCGACAATTTTGGCATTTGTAAGAAATGTGTTTTTGAATTTCTTTGTGTTCGCAAAGCTTTCAAGTCGGAAATCACTTTGTCCAAAATTTACTCCCGCGTTAGATTTTTGTAACCAATCAGGATTATGTTGTCCGACTGTACTCATAATATACGGGTCTCAATAATATTGCACACAACGTCGGGTATTGCTAAGGGCGCGGGAATTGAAACACGTCCGCCTACCGTCTGAACTTGTTCTTGAAAATGAATTAGTCGGCTTAGAAAATTATTATTTTAGAACGGTCGCCACCGGCTGCTGTGCTGTCTGGTAAAGAACAAATGCTCATCCGTCAAGCCACGCTCTTAGCAATACCTATGTTAAAGGCCGTTAACCTTGTAATGGCCATCTTTAGCTATTTGGAAAGAAAATGGTCTACCTATATCAGTCCCAGGAATAGAGATACTATAATTGACCGAAATCGTGTCGCCTTTTAGTGAAATATTTGGGAACAATAAGGTAGCGTAGTTCATTAGGACTGTATCCGAGTCTATTTTAAAGTCTATTTTTTCCACTCTTTTTCTCAATATTGTGTCCTTCTTTGACACAAGCATCAGGTCAGTCACAAAATTGTATGTTTTGAAATCTTGTTTTGTGTCGAAATTGTACTTTGCAGGAACTGTCAGGCGCTCCTCTTTGTTGCAAAAGTGCCGGCAAATAAAGTCATAATCCAAGCCGTCAATAACAAAACTCGTGTCCAGAATTTGAACCTTGTCATACTGACGTTCAATATATTTTCTTGCAACTGCCTGTTCAAAGTCAAGATGCGGCTCTTCCTCGTCGACTGTGTCGATTAATACAACAGTTTTGGTTTCTACTTCAGGCGCGGGTTGTCGGCACGCAACGCAAGGCAGAATTAGACTAAATATTATAAGTGATAGTCGCATTTTCCGGATATTGACCTGTAACGTAGACGGCTTGCTGCCGGGCTGGATTCTGTGTTCCGTCGGCCAGGCCACTAAGCTTGGTTAATAAAACTGAACTTAATTTATAATAAAAACATCTTAATGAAATGTGGCACCAACAAATGCCGAACAAAGAGCTACTGATCAAAAAATCTATTCGTCAGCCAGCCTGGCAGCAAACCGAATGTTGCCTGCAGGCGTTGTTTGTGGAAAAAGGCTAGTCGCTATTATGATACCGCTGGTCAAGATGCTTTTGTTTGTCGAATGTGTTGTCTTTGATGTCGTTTAGGATGTCAAGAAATGAGGTTTTCATCGTCGTAATCATTGGCTTTGCGTCATGCACCAATGAATATACTTTAAGATTTTTGTCGACGACTAAATAATTTCCATCTTCAAGGTCACAAAACGAAAAGAAAGTTCGGTTGCCAAAGTCTATGTCAAAAAGGTCATCTGGATTTATTTTTCCTTTGATTTCCTGCGGTAATGAGCTATAAAAAATATCGATGTCGTTCGGAGGAAATGTAAAATCGGACTTAACTACATTTTTGGTTATTGTCTTTTTTAAATCAAATTCGCTCAATTGATATGCTGAATTTGTGATTTTAAGGGCACGAACTAAATTGTCTTGAATAAGTATCTCTACGTCTTCAAATTTATTATTATGTCGGGAGAATATTTGTAGTCCCGAAATTTTATAATTCTGTCCGTTTTTTTTGTATGTAAAAACTGTTTCACCTCTATATCCCATTGAGACAAATTTAAAGTCTGGGAATAGCTTCCAATTGTCAAGTCCGTAAAGTCGGCCAGATAAGGTCTGAGTTTTTATGTCGGAAAACTTTTCTGGTAAAGAAGTTATGATTGTTGTGAAAAGCTTAGCTTGATCTTGTCGTATTACACCAAATCTATAGGGTGGAAATATAGTGATCAGAATTTTTTGAAGAATGTTCATAGTTTAGAGGCTTTCAGCGCTTGCACCCAACGTGGACGGCTTGCTGCCGGACTGGGCTCTGTATTCCGTCCGCCCGGCCACCCGGCCACTAAGCCTGATTAATAAAACTAAACATTATTTATAAGAAAAACATCTTAACGAACGGTCGCACCAACAAATGCTGATTAGCGAACCAATGATCAAAAAATTATTCGTCAGCCAGCCTGGCAGCAAACCGAATGTTAGCGGTTCGTTGTTCGGTTGTCGCCGCGATTGTTTGTGT
>Ga0070666_10000124_pt1 | contig 53897 bp, 53 predicted proteins | sample KBSS23metaG_FD_64677 | JGI IMG/M metagenome (GOLD analysis project Ga0070666, IMG submission 64677) | Switchgrass rhizosphere microbial communities from Kellogg Biological Station, Michigan, USA - KBS S2-3 metaG | ecosystem: Host-associated > Plants > Roots > Rhizosphere > Soil ... | reverse complement strand
TCAACGCGTCTCGACGCGCCTCATGGTCGTCGCAAGGCCACCGGGCACTGAGTTCTCCGGGGTCGATCTCTCGCGAGACGATACAGCTGCAACGGGGGTCGAGAGCTCGCTTCCTCCCCCGCGTGGTAGAACCCGAGCGATGAGCGACGCGCCGCTCCGGCTCGACGATCCGGTCTCCCGAATCCCGGGCGTCACTGCCGCGTCCGCGCGGAAGCTCGCCGCGGAGGGGTGCGCGACGGTGCGCGATTTCCTCCTCCACGTGCCGTTCCGGTACGAGGACCGGTCGGCGTTCTCGTCGATCACCGATCTGAAGGAAGGGCAGAGTGCGCTCGTGGCGGGAAAGATCGCGGGGCATCGCCTCGTGCGGACCCGGCGGAGGAATTTCACCATTCTTCGCGCCGACGTCGAGGACGAGACCGGAACGCTGCCGATCGTCTGGTTCAATCGACCGTATCTGGCGGCGGCGCTCGTCGCGGGGAAACGGGCGGTGATTTACGGGACCGCCGTGTCCGAGAAACGCGGCCTCACGATGAAGAATCCGGAGTACGAGCTCTTCGACGACGAGGAATTCGCCGATCCGGTCCACATGGGACGCGTCGTCGGCATCTACCGGCGTCTCGCCGGCCTCACGGCGAAGTGGCAGCGCATGGCGGTCTCCCGCGCGCTCGAGGCCCTCGGGCCGGATTTCGGCGCGATCGGCGATCCCGCGGCGCTCCGGGAAGCGCTCGCGACGATCCATTTCCCCGGCTCTCGCGATTTCGCCGCCGCCGCGGCGCGCGCCCGGGAGGCGCTCGCGCACGAAGAGCTCGGAGCGTTCTGCGACCGGATCGAGACGCGGCGCGCCGCGCGCCTCTCCGCCTCCGTTCCGCCCTGGTCCTGGCCCCCGGCGACGGCACGCCGGCTCGTCGGCCTGCTGCCCTTCGCCCTGACCCGGTCGCAGCGGGGCGCGATCGCCGAGATCGCCGAGGACCTCCGCCGCGGGGCGCCGATGGCGAGGCTCCTCCAGGGGGACGTCGGGAGCGGGAAGACCGCCGTCGCGCTGCTCGCGGCCCTCCTCGCGGCGGAAAACGGCCGGCAGGCCGCCCTGATGGCGCCGACCGAGATCCTCGCCGAGCAGCACGCCGACACGATCGGCCGCTGGCTCGCGGCGACCCCTTATCGCCTGGCGCTCCTGACGGGCCGCACGCCGGCCGCCGCGCGCAAGGAGCTCCGCGCCGCGCTCGCCGCCGGGGACATCGACATCCTGATCGGCACGCACGCCCTGATCGAGAAGCCGGTCCGCTTCGCCCGCCTCGGGCTCGTCGTGATCGACGAGCAGCACCGGTTCGGCGTCGAGCACCGCGCCCGGCTCGCCCGGAAAGGGGAGCGCCCTCACCTGCTCGTCCTCTCGGCGACGCCGATCCCCCGGTCGCTCGCCTGGACCCTTTTCGGCGACCTCGACGTTTCGCGGCTGACCGAAAAGCCTGCCGGCCGGGGCGCGACGCGCACCTTCGTGCGATCTTCCGATCGCCGCGCCGCGGTGCTGAGGTTCCTCGACGCGCGCCTCTCGGAAGGGGAGCGGGCTTTCGTCGTCGTCCCCGCGATCGAGGAGTCCGAAAGCGAGGTCGCGGCGGTCGAGAAGACCGGCGAGGACCTCCGGCGCGCGCTCCCGCGGGCGCGCGTCGCGACGCTCCACGGCCGCTATCCTCCCGATCGCCGCCGCGCCGCGATGAGCGCCTTCGCGTCCGGCCGCGCCAACGTGCTCGTGGCGACGACCGTGATCGAGGTCGGCATCGACGTGCGGGAGGCCACCGTGATGCTCGTCGAGAACGCCGACCGTTTCGGCCTCTCGCAGCTCCACCAGCTCCGCGGGCGCATCGGGCGCGGCGAAAGGGCTTCCTACTGCATCCTCTTCGCTTCGGAAGGCGCCGGCGAGGAGGGAATGGCGCGGCTCGAGATCCTCCGAACCTCCTCCGACGGCTTCGCGATCGCCGAGCGCGATCTCGAGATCCGCGGCCCCGGCGATCTGCTCGGCGCCCGGCAATCGGGCCTTCCCGCGTTCCGCGTGGCGGATCCGATCCGGGACCTCGCGCTCCTCCGGGAGGCGCGCGACGAGGTCCGCGCGCGGCGCCGGCGGGGCGAGCGCCTCCGGAGCGAGCTCTTTCCCGAGCCCGCGCCGGGCGCGGGAGATCGCGAGGCTTCGGGCGATCCTGTGATAAAAACATCTCGCCCATGAACATCACGATCACCGGGGGGACGGGTTTCGTCGGCCGTTCCGTCGTCAACGAGCTGCTGCGGCGGCGCCACACCATCCGCGTCCTCGCGCGGCGCCCGGACGGGGCTCGCTCGCGCTTCAACCGCCCCGTCGACGCCGTCGCGGGGAGCATCGCCGACCCCGCGGCGCTCGAGCGCGCGTTCGCCGGCGCCGACGCGGTCGTCCACCTGGTCGGGATCATCCGCGAGACCGGGGACCAGACTTTCGACGCCGTTCACCGGCAGGGAACGGAAAACGTCCTCGCCGCCGCGAAAAAGGCGGGCGTGGGGCGGCTCCTCCACATGTCCGCGATGGGATCGTCCCTCGACGCGCCGTCGGAGTACGGCCGCACGAAGGCCGCCGGCGAAGAAGCGGTCCGACGCTCGCCTCTCGACTGGACGATCTTCCGTCCCTCGATCATCTTCGGACCCGGCGACGGATTCGTCTCGCTCCTGGCCGGCATCGTGCGAACCAACCCGGGATTCGTCCCCGTGATCGGCCCCGGGACGACGCGGTTCATGCCGGTCTCGATCCGGGAGGTCGCGCGCATCTTCGCCGACGCGTTCGAGAAGCCGGAGGCGTCGCGAAATTCGTTCGAGCTCGGCGGCCCGGAGACGCTGACCTTCGACGAGATCTGCCGCGCGATCGCGGAAGCCGTGGGGAAGCCGGACAAGCCGCTCGTGCACCTCCCGCTCTGGTGGGGAAGGACGCTCGCGGTCCTGATGGCGATCCTTCCCGAGCCGCCTCTCACCCTCGACCAGCTCCGCTCGCTCGGGCGCGACAATGTCGGCGACGTGTCCTCCACCGCGGCCGTCTTCGGCGCGCCTGCCGAGACGCTCTCCGCCGGGATGCGGGAATACGTCCGCCCGAATTTGCGGCGCGATTCGCTCGTCGGCATCTGACCCGGGCGTCCTCGCGCGCGCGGGGGCGATTCGGATAGGCTCTGGAGAGACATGCAACCGATCGTCATCGTCATCCTCGTCGCCGTCGTGCTGTTCGCGATCTCGTTCCACGAGTCCGCGCACGCGTGGACGGCGCTGAAGTTCGGCGACCCGACCGCGCGGGACCTCGGGAGGATCTCGCTCAATCCGATCCGCCACATCGATCCGTTCGGGACGGTGCTCCTGCCGCTCATCATGATCTTCCTGCACCAGCCGCCTTTCGGCTACGCGAAGCCCACGCCGGTGAACCTCCGGAACACCGCGCGGCCGCGCCTGGCGAACTTCTGGATCTCCGCCGCGGGCCCCCTCTCGAACCTCGTGGTCGTCTTTTCGTGCGCGCTCATCCTGATCGTCTTCGGACGGGTGGCGCCGGAGAGCCTCGCCCGCGCGTCGAATCTCGGGGCGCCGGGCATCCTCGCCCCGATCGTCTTCGTCGTCACGCAGATGATCGCGATCAACCTGGTGCTCTGCATCTTCAATCTCATTCCCGTTCCGCCCATGGACGGGAGCGGTATCCTTTTTTCGGCCCTCGGGCGGCGCGGCCTCGCGATCGAGATGTTCTTCCACCGCTATTCGTTCGTGATGTTCATCCTGATCATGGTGCTCGTGCGGGCGGGGGTCTTCGGCGCGATCCTGAACCCCGCCGTCCGCTTCGTCGAGAACCTGATCCAGATGGGGATCGGATGACCGAGCCCGCGCCGACCGGCCCCGGGCCGATCCTCCCGCCCGTCGCGATCGACTCGTTCTCGGGACCGCTTGACCTCCTCCTGCATCTCATCCGGAAGAACGAGGTCGCGATCACCGACATTCCGATCGCCGAGATCACGGAACAATACACGGCGTGTCTCGACCTGATGCACGAGCTCGATCTCGACGTCGCCGCGGAGTACATCTACCTCGCGGCGGTCCTGATCCACATCAAGTCGCGCTCGCTCCTGCCGCGCGACGCCGACAACCCGGACGACGACCCGCGGCAGGACCTCGTGGCGCGGCTCCTCGAATACGAGAAGTTCAAGCGCGCCGCCGAGGGGTTCCACGAGATCGACACGGAACGCGCCGGGCTCTGGCCGCGCCCCGAGGCCGATCCGCCGTCGGCCGACCCCGACGCTCCGCCGCCGACGCTCGAGGTGTCGCTCGCCGATCTCGTCGGGACGTTCCGCATCGTGCTCGACCGCTATCGTTTCGCCCACCCGGCGGCGATCGAGGTTCACCATCCGCGATTCTCGCTCCGCGAAAAGATGATCGAGCTGGTCTCGCGCGTCGAGGCGCGCGGGACGCTGCCGCTCCTCGAGCTCCTCGGAACCTTCCGCTACCGCACCGAGGCGATCACGACGTTCCTCGCGGCGCTCGAGCTGACCCGCATCGCCGTGCTCCGGATCTTCCAGCCGGCGCCTTTCTCGGAGATCCACGTGTCCCGGACGGACCGGGACTTCGACATTTCGGAGATTCAGGACGTGTACCATGACTGACGACGCGGGCGAAGCCGCCCGGACGCTCCAGCCGGCGCTCGAAGCGCTCCTCTTTTCGTCGGGAAAGCCCATCCCGATCGAGAGCTTCTGCGAGATGCTCGATGCCGAACCCGCGACGGTCGAAGCCGCGCTTCGGGAAATGGCCGAAAGGACGAACGCCGAGGGGCGCGGCATCCGGCTCGAATCGGTCGGCGGAGGATGGCGGTACGTGACCCGGCCCGAGTTCGACGGGCTGCTGCGGAAGTTCTTCGAGATCACGGAGCGGAGCCGCCTGTCGCTCGCGGCGCTCGAGACCCTCGCGATCATCGCGTACCGGCAGCCGATCACGGCGCCCGAGATCTCGGACCTGCGGGGCGTGAATTCCTCCGCCGTCCTGAAGACGCTCTTCGACAAGAAGCTCATCACGACGGCCGGCAAGAAGCCCGTCGTCGGGACGCCCTTCTTCTACAAGACGACCAAGGAGTTCCTGGTGCGGTTCGGCTTGAACGACCTCGGCGAGCTCCCGAAGCCGGAGGAAATCGACGAGGACCTCGCCGCCGACGCGGGCGACGAGCCCGCGCCGCTGGCGCTCGCGCCGCCGATTCCGGAAGCGGAGGAGCAGGGCCATGGAGTGCCCGGGGCGGACTCGGACGATCCCCGGCCCGACCTTTCGGCGGCCTCCGACGACGAAGGGGAGACCGACGCCGGTCAGGACGAACCGGAGACCACGTCGAGCGAGCCGGTCCCGAGCTCCTCCGAATGAGCCTCGACCGCCTCCAGAAGATCATCGCCGGCGCGGGTCTCTGCTCCCGCCGCGAAGCGGAGGCGTGGATCGAGGAAGGACGGGTGTTCGTCAACGGCCGCCTGGCGATCCTCGGCCAGAAAGCGAGCCTCGAGGCGGATTCGATCCGGGTCGACGGAAAAGTCCTGCGGCCGGAAGGGACGGGGTCGCCCCGCCGATACATCCTCCTGAACAAGCCGAAGGGCTACGTTTCGACGACGAACGATCCCCAGGGGAGGCCGACGGTCCTGGATCTCGTCGCGCCCGGGCTGCGAAAGGGTCTGAAGCCCGTCGGCCGGCTCGACACGGCCTCGGAGGGCCTCATTCTCCTGACCGACGACGGCGACTTCGCCCAGAAGGTCGCGCACCCCTCCCACGGCGTCGGCAAGACGTATCGCGTGAAGATCTGGGGCGAGCCTCCCGAGAAATCGGTCGAGCGTCTCCGGCGCGGCATCCTGATCGAAGGCCGGAGGACGGCCAGGGCCGAGATCGAACGCCATCACTCGACGGCCCGCCGGGGCGAAGAGGGAAACACGTGGTACACGGTCGTGCTCCACGAGGGCAGGAGCCGCCAGATCCGCCGGATGTTCGAGGCGATCGGGCACCCGGTCTCGAAGTTGAAGCGGGTTGCGATCGGCAGCCTGCGCGACGAGAAGCTCCCCGCCGGCGGGTACCGGAAGCTGACGGAAGGCGAGATCGTGCGCCTGACCTCGCCCCCGAAAGCGCCCCGCGGGACGGATTCGCCCCGGCGCGAGCCGAGGGCGGCCTTTCCGCGATCCCATTCGCCCGGGCCCGCGGGCCCGCGCGGGTCGGGCCGGGACGCTCCGAACCGCCGCGACGCGAAGCCCGGAACGCGGCCGCCCCGCCCCTCGCGCCCGGACGAAAGGCGCCCGGCCGGAAAACGCCGGTGAGCGCCGCCGAGGCGCCGGTGATCGCCATCGACGGGCCGTCCGGCGCCGGGAAATCGACCGTCGCTCGGATGTTGGCGGCGCGCCTGGGCCTTCCGTATCTCGATACCGGGGCGATGTACCGGGCCGTGGGGCTGAAGGTCGCCCGCCGGGGGATGCCCCTTCCCCTGACGGAGCCGGAGGAAGTCGCCCGGTGGGCGCGCGAGTCCGCGATCGACCTTTCGACTTCGCCCGAGGGGACGACCGTCTGGCTGGACGGGGAGGACGTTTCCCGCGAGATCCGGGAGCCCCGGATTTCCCTCTATGCCTCGGCCGTCTCGGCCATCGCCGACGTCCGGAAGCTCCTGGTCGCCCGCCAGCGGGAGATCGCCCGGGACCGGGGGGGCGTGCTCGAGGGACGGGACATCGGCACGAAGGTCTTCCCCGATACCCCTTTCAAGTTTTTCCTGACCGCCGGAGAGGAAGAACGGGCCCGCCGGCGCTTCGAGGAGCTCCGACGGAGAGGGCTGGACGAGCCCTATGCCAAGGTCCTGGAGGAGATGCGCCGCCGGGACCGGGACGACTCCGGGCGCCCCGATTCCCCCCTCGCCTGGGACGAAACCTACATCCTGATCGAGAGCGACGGCATTGAACCCGAGGAAATCGTGGCCCGAATCCTCCGGGAAGTCCAAACGATCGAGCCGTCTGGCGCTTGACTCGCCCTCGATTTCCGGGGTAAATTTGCTTTTTGGAAATCAAAGATTTAGGGGGCACGAAAAGCAATTGAAGGAGTCCAAAGACCAGCCGATGGAAACCGAGACTGAACTGAGCGCTGCCGAATACGAGAGTCTGATCGCCCAGTACGAAGACACCCTGAAGAATCTCCAGGAAGGGCAGATCATCCGCGGACGCGTGATTCAGGTCACGCCGTCGGAAGTGATCGTCGACATCGGATACAAATCCGAGGGCGTCATCTCCATCGCCGAATTCACCGATTACGAGGGTCACGTCACCGTCGCCGTCAACGACCGGATCGACGTCCTCCTCGAGACCACCGAAGACCAGAACGGCTACGTCGTCCTCTCGAAGGACAAGGCCGAGAAGATGCGCGTCTGGGACGACGTCGAAAAGGCGTACCGGGACGGCACCAACGTCCGGGGCCGGATCATCGACCGGATCAAGGGAGGCCTCGCCGTCGACATCGGCGTCAAGGCGTTCCTTCCCGGATCGCTCGTGGACACGAAGCCCGTCAAGAACCTCGACTTCCTGCGCGGCAAGGAATTCGAGTTCAAGGTCATCTCTGTCGACAAGAAGCGCGGGAACATCGTCCTGTCGCGGAAGGCCGTCATCGAAGTCGAGCAGGAGGCGAAGAAGAAGGAAACGCTCGCCCAGCTCGAAGAGGGCCGCGTCCTGCGCGGCACCGTCAAGAACTTGACCGACTACGGCGCTTTCGTCGATCTCGGCGGCCTCGACGGCCTGCTCCACGTGACCGACATCTCCTGGGGGCGGATCAACCATCCCTCCGACGTCCTGAAGGTCGGGGACGAGATCGACGTCGTCGTGCTCAAGTTCGACAAGGAGTCCGAGCGCGTCTCCCTCGGCACGAAGCAGCTGACGGCGGATCCCTGGGAGCAGGTCCCCGAGAAGTACCCGGTCGGATCGCGCGTCGCGGGCCGCGTCACCAACGTCACGGACTACGGCGCGTTCGTCGAGCTCGAGCAGGGCATCGAGGGGCTGATCCACGTCTCCGAAATGTCCTGGTCGAAAAAGATGAAGAACCCCTCCAAGGTGGTTTCGGTCGGCGACCCGGTCGAGGCGATCATCTCCGACGTCAACACCGACACCCGCCGGATCTCGCTCTCGCTCAAGAACACGCTTCCCGACCCCTGGGAAGGGGTCGCCGAGAAGTACGCGATCGGCACCGAGATCAGCGGAAAGGTCCGGAATCTCACCGACTTCGGCGCCTTCGTCGAAATCGAGGAAGGGGTCGACGGCCTCATTCACGTCTCGGACATGTCGTGGACGAAGCGGATCAAGCACCCCTCGGAAGTCCTGAAGAAGGGCGACGAAGTCCGCGCGACCATCACGCACATCGATCCGGAGAATCGCCGGATCTCCCTCTCGATCAAGGAATTCATGCCCAACGAATGGGAAGAGTTCAAGAAGAAGCACGAGGTCGGGTCGGTCGTCGAAGGCACCGTCACGCGGATCGCGGACTTCGGGGTCTTCGTCAACATCGACGGCATGGTCGAGGGCCTCATGCACGTCTCGGAGACGCCGCTCCCGCGCGGCGAAAAGCCCCAGGACCACTACGCCGAGGGGCAGAAGGTCCGCGCGACGATCCTCCGCATCGAGGACGAAGAGATGAAGGTCGGCCTTTCCTCGCGGGAGGCCGACGTCGCCGCCGAAGCGCCGGCTGCCGAGGCGGCCCCGGGCGAGCCCGTCAAGAAGAAGCGCGCCCGCAAGAAGGCCGAGCCGGCGGACGAAGAGTGAAATGACGAAAGCCGAGCTGATCGAAAAGGTCCTGACCGCGGCGGACTTGAACAAAAAGGAAGCGGAAGCGGCGGTCGAGGCGTTCTTCGACTCGATCATCAAGTCCCTCCGCGACGGAGAGAAGATCGAGCTTCGCGGATTCGGATCCTTCCGCCTCCGGTCCCGCGGCGCGCGCGTCGGCCGCAATCCGAAGACGGGAGAGAAGGTCAACGTTCCCGCCAAGCGCATTCCCTATTTCAAGCCCGGAAAAGAGCTCAAGGAACTGATCAACCGGTGACGGCCGGACCGGAGCGATGGGAATGGAGACGCTCTTCGCTCCGTGGCGTCTGAGCTATCTCATGGGCGAGAAGCCGGCCGGTTGCGTGTTCTGCGAAGCCGTGGCGCGGGCCGATGACGCCGCGTCGCTCGTCGTTCACCGCGGAACGCGCGTCTTCTCGCTGCTGAACCGCTACCCTTACGCCAACGGGCACGTGATGGTCGCCCCGGTGGCGCACCAGGCGCGCCTCTTTGAAAGCGACGGCGCGACGCTCGCCGAGCTGATGGGGGAGATCGCCCGGATCCAGGACGTGCTCGGCGGGCTCTACCGCCCCGCCGGTTTCAACGTCGGCGCGAATTTCGGAAAGGCCGGGGGCGCGGGCATCGAGGATCACTACCACTTCCACGTCGTTCCGCGGTGGGAGGGCGACACCAACTTCATCACCGTGACGGGCGACACCCGCGTGGTCCCGGAGGATCTCGCCGTGACGCGCCGGCGCGTGGCGGACGCCTTCGCCGCGATTCCCGCCGGGAGCCCGGCGTGAGCCGTTCGACGCCCGCGACGCCGACGCGGGGCAACCTCTTCGTGGCGCTCCTCCTCGCATGGCTCTTCCCCGGGCTCGGCCACGCGTACCTCGGAAAGCGGGGCGCGGCGATTCTCTACGCGCTCATCGTGTCGGCCGCGTTCCTCCTCGGGCTCGGCTACCACGGGAAGCTCTACGTCCGCGAACCGGATCATCCCCTGACGATCCTCGCCACTTTCGCCTGCTACGGCGCCGGCCTCCTGAACATCGGTTCGCGGCTGCTTCTCGACACCCCCTCGGGCGACATCCTCTCACCGACCTTCGAGTACGGCTGCGCGTTCCTCCTGACGGCGGGAATGATGAACCTGCTCCTCGTCCTCGACGCCTACGACATCTCGACCGGAGCGAAGGGCTGATGCCCCAGGACCACTTTCTCGCGATGGCGCTCTACGCGCTGCTGACGGGCGGTTTCTTCGCCGTGCTCTGGCGTTCGGGCCGCCGGGAGCGCCTCCGGTACTTCCTCTTCGTCTTCCTGACAATGCTCGTGGGGGCAATCGCCGCCGGATGGCTGATGTACCCGCTCCCGGCTCATCCCTGACGCCGGAATGAAGGTGCTGATCTCGGCGGGCGAAACCTCCGGGGACCGCCTGGGAGCCGCGCTCATGGAAGAGCTCTCGCGGAGACGGCCGGATCTCGCGTTTTTCGGCATGGGGGGCCCGCGCATGCTCCAGGCGGGTCTCGCCCGCGACGTCGATCCCGCCGCGATCTCGGTCGTGGGACTGATGGAGGTGCTGGCGAAGCTCCCGGCCGTCTGGCGCGCCGAGCGGTCTCTGCGCCGCGCCATCGAACGGGAAGGGCCGGCGACGGCGATCCTGATCGATTTCCCCGATTTCCATTTTCGCCTCGGGAAGCGCCTCGCCCGGGCCGGCGTCCCGGTCGTGTATTACGTATCGCCCCAGGTGTGGGCGTGGAGGGCGGGCCGCGTCGCGACGATGCGGCGCTTCGTGCGGCGGATGATCACGCTGTTCCCGTTCGAGACGAAGATCTACCGCGACGCGGGGATCGACGCGGTCTTCGCCGGCCACCCCCTGGCCGACGAGGTCGCCGAGCGGCTGCGGCACCCGGTCGCGCCCCCGCCCCCCGGACGCCGTCGGATCGCGCTCATGCCCGGCAGCCGCCCCGGCGAGGTGCGCCGCCACTGGCCGATCCTTCGGGAGGCGGGCAAGCGTCTGGCGGCGACGCACGACGCCGACGTTGTCCTCGTGCCGGCGCCGGGTCTCGGCGACGAGCATTTTCCCGGCGCGACCGAATCGGGGATCGGCTTCCACCGGAGCGACCCCGAATCGTTGCTCGCGTCGTGCGATCTCCTGCTCGTCTCTTCCGGGACGTCGACGCTCCAGGGAGCCCTCTGCGGCGTTCCGATGGTCGTCGTGTACCGGACCTCGGCCCTGACCTACGCGCTCGCCCGCCGCCTCGTCCGGACGCCGTTCATCGCACTCTCGAACATCGTGGCGGGCGCGGCCGTGGTTCCCGAGCTCGTCCAGAAGGCCGCCACCGCCGAGCGCGTCGTCGCGGAAGCCAGCCGGATCCTGGATTCGCCGGAGATTGCCGACGGGATCCGCCGCCGCTGGCGCGACGTGCGAAGCGCGCTCGGTCCTTCCGGCGCCGCGGCCCGCGCGGCCCTGGCCGTGCTCGAGGTGCTCCCCGCATGAAGGACCTTCGCCGCCTGCTCCGATACCTCTCGCCCTACCGCGGAAAAGCGCTGGCCGCGCTGGCGGCGATGGCGGTCGTCGCGGTCTCGACCGGCGCGCTCGTCTTCTTCTTCCGTTCGCTTTTCGACGACGTCCTCTCGCCGGCGGGAGCCGGCCGGACGTCCGACACCCTCTCGGGCCTCGGCGGGAGCTCGGCCCGGGGCGCGGCGATGCGCCGGCTCGACCTGCTCTACGCGGCGGGAAAGGCCTCTCTCGTCTCGCACGGCATCCCCCTCTGGGCGGCCGTGCCCGCGCTGCTGCTCGCCGCCCTCGTCGCCAAGAACGTCTTCTCCTATCTCTCGGAATACGAGTTCAACGTCGTCGGCCTCTCGATGGTCCGCGACCTGCGCGCCGACGCCTACGATCACCTCGCCCGCCAGTCGGCGCGGTTCTATTCGGGGGCGACCACCGGCGACCTGATGAGCCGGCTCCTCGGGGACGTGGAGCTGATCCAGGGCGCGTTCGGCACCCGCATCGCGGACCTCTTCCAGGGCGTTCTCACGATCGTGGTGATGCTGGCCTACGTCCTGTCCTTGAACGCGACGCTCACGTTTTTCGCGCTGGTCGTCGCGCCCCTCCTGCTCTGGCCGATCGTCGAAATTTCGAAGCGCCTCCGCAAGACGACGTTCTCGTCCCGCGAACGGATGGGAGCGATCGGCGAGATCCTGCAGGAGACGATCCGCGGCCATCGGATCGTGAAGACCTACGGCATGGAGGCGTTCGAAGGACGGAGGTTTCGCGAGGCCAACGAGCGGTATTTCCGGGTCAACCGGAAGACGATCCGCATCCAGGCGATCTCCTCGCCCCTCATGGAAATCCTGTCGGGGACGGGACTGTCGCTCCTCTTCGTGTACGCCGCGCGGCGGATCGGCGCCGGCGCCATGTCGACCGGAGACTTCCTCTCCTTCCTGATCGCGCTCCTGACGATGTACGCGCCGATCAAGAACGTGACGAAGGTCAACCTCTCGCTGCAGCAGGCGCTTTCGTCGGCCGCGCGCATCTTCGACCTCATGGACCGGGACAACGAGATTCGCGAGGAGCCCGGCGCCCCGGTTCTGGCGCCGATCTCCCGGACGATCCGCTTCGAGGACGTTTCGTTCCGCTATGCCGAGGCGGAGGTGCTCCGCGGCGTGACGCTCGAGATCCGGGCGGGAGAGACCGTCGCGCTCGTCGGGCCGTCGGGCGGGGGAAAGACGACGCTCGCCAATCTCCTCCCGCGCCTGTACGATCCCGTCGGAGGCCGCATCACGATCGACGACGTGGACATCCGCTCGGTGACCCTCGCCTCGCTCCGGGCGCAGATGGCGCTCGTCACGCAGGACATGCTCCTCTTCAACGGCACCGCGCGGACGAACATCGCCTACGGCCGAGAGGACGCGACGGAGGCTTCGGTCGTGGTGGCCGCGCAGGCCGCGCGCGCGGACGGGTTCCTGCGGGCGATGCCCGAGGGGTACGACACGCCGGTGGGAGAGGACGCGGGCCGGCTCTCCGGCGGGCAGCGACAGAGACTTTCGATCGCGCGCGCCTTCTTCAAGAACGCGCCGATCCTCATCCTCGACGAGGCGACTTCCCAGCTCGACGCGGAATCGGAGGCGGCGGTTTCCGAGGCGCTGGGCACGCTGATGTCCGGAAAAACGACGCTCGTCATCGCTCACCGGCTTTCGACGGTTCGCAAGGCGGACCGGATCGTCGTGATGGAGGCGGGGCGCATCGCCGAGCAGGGAACGCATGCGGAACTGATCGCGGCGGGCGGCCTCTACCGGCGGCTCTACGACATGCAGTTCTTCGACGCGGGGACGAGCGGGACCGCCGAGGGCGAGGCCGGAGATCCGGCATGACCGTCAAGAGCATGACCGGGTTCGGGCGCGCGCACGGGGTCGCGGGGGAGTGGAGCGTCGACATCGCGATCCGGACCGTCAATCACCGGTTCCTCGATCTGAACGTGCGGCTCCGCGAGGAGCACGCCGATCTCGAGCCGGCGATCCGGCGCGCCGTCTCCCGCCGGATTGCGCGGGGCAAGGCGGACGTCAACGTCCGGCTCCGGCGCCTCCAGGAGACGGCCCACGAGATCACGATCAACGAATCGCTCCTCGAGGGCCTGCTCTCGCGCTTCGCGGCGCTCTCGGCGAAGTTCCCGATCGGCGGCCGCCTCGAGGTGCGGGATCTCCTGACCGTGCCGCAGGTCGTTCACGTCGAAGGCGCGGTGGACGCCCTGGAGACGGCGGAGGTCGAGCAGATCGCCGCGATCGCCGGGCACGCGGCGGCCGAGGTCACGCGGATGCGCGAGACGGAAGGCGCTCTCCTCGCCCACGATCTCCAGGAGCGGCTCGTCTTCCTGCGGGAGAGGCTCGGGCGGATTTCCGAGGCGCGTCGCGACATCGTCGAGCGGCTCCACGCTTCGTTGAAAGACCGGCTCGCGGTGCTCTTCGGCGAGGTTCCGCTCGACTCCGGTCGACTGGAGCAGGAGGCGGTCGTCCTGGCGGAGAGGTCCGACATCACGGAGGAGATCACGCGCCTGGACGCCCACCTCGAGCAGTTCCGCGACCTCGTCGCGCGCTCGACGGATCCGGTCGGCAAGAAGCTCGACTTCCTGACGCAGGAGATCCAGCGCGAGATCAACACGATCGGCGCGAAATGCCGCGACCTCGGCGTCACGCGCGAGGTGATCGACATGAAGAGCGAGACGGAAAAGATCCGTGAGCAGGTTCAGAACATCGAATGAGCGAAATCGCGGCCGGCGACCTCTTTATCGTTTCTTCCCCCTCCGGCGGAGGAAAGACCACGCTCATCTCGAAGCTGCTGACCCGGCACGCCGGCGACCTGCACTTTTCCGTTTCCCACACGACGCGCGCCATGCGGACGGGGGAGGCGGACGGACGCGAATACCACTTCGTCACCCCCCGGGAGTTCCGCGGCATGAGCGGCCGGGACGAGTTCCTGGAGTGGGCGGAAGTCCACGGGAACCTCTACGGCACCGCCCGCCAGGAAGTGCTGCCCCGGCTCGCCGCCGGGCAGGACGTCATCCTCGACATCGACGTCCAGGGGGTGCGCCAGGTGAAGGAGAAGCACCCCGGGGCGATCGCCGTTTTCATCGTTCCGCCGTCGGCCGGGGAGCTGTCCCGGCGCTTGCGCGCCCGGGGCCTCGACGACGAGGGACAGATCGAGAAGCGCCTCGCCAACGCCGCCCGGGAGATCGACGAAGTCCCCCACTACGACTATGCTATTATCAACGACGACTTGGACCGGGCGCTCGGCTCACTGGAGTCGATCGTTTCCGCGACGCGTCTGCGACCGTCGCGCATGAAGGACCAGGTCGAGAGGATTCGGAAACAATTTCGATGAGGGGGCGCCCGTGATTCAGAACCTTCCCGAGGGAGTCGACAGCAAATTTCGCATGGTGATCCTGCTGGCCCGCCGGGCCGAGCAGTTGATGCGTGGGGCGCGGCCGAAGCTCGAAATCGAGACGCCGATGAAGCCCACCCGCCTCGCCGCGGGAGAGTTCGAGCGCGACATGATTCGCTGGGATTTCGGCCCCGAGGGCGGGTCGTTGACGGCCGAGGGGGAAGAGCCCGTCGAGATCCCGGAAGGCGAAGAGTCCTAAGCCGGCTCGTCGGAACGCCGTCGGCCGAGGGATCTCCCGCATGAAGGTCGTGGTCGGCGTCTCCGGCAGCATCGCGGCCTACAAGGCGGCGGACGTGGTCCGCCGATTCCGGGAACGGGGCGACGAAGTTCGCGTCGTGTTCACCCGTTCCGCGGGGAAGTTCGCGGCGCCGCTCACGTTCTCGGTGCTCTCCGGAAATCCCGTTTTCGAGGACATGTTCACGCCCTCCGCCGCGGTCGAGCACGTCGCGCTGGCGGAGTGGGCGGACCTCCTGGTGATCGCCCCGGCGACCGCCGAAATCCTCGCCAAGCTCGCCCGAGGGTTCGCCGACGACTTTCTCTCGACCTTCGCCCTGTCGCACGCGGGCCCGATCCTCCTCGCGCCGGCGATGGAAACGGCGATGTGGAAGCATCCCGCCGTCGCCGAGAACGTCGAGATCCTGGCCCGTCGGGGCGTGCGATTCGTGGGGCCGGCCTCCGGCGCCCTCGCCTCGGGAAAGCAGGGGGAGGGGCGCATGGCCGAGCCGGAGGAGATCGTCGAAGCGGCCGTCTTCGGCGGCGACGCGGCCCGGGACCTCGCCGGACGGCGCGTCCTCGTCACCGCCGGGCCGACGCGCGAGGCGATCGACGCCGTCCGGTTCGTTTCCAACCGCTCGTCCGGCAAGATGGGACACGCGCTCGCCGAGAGGGCGCGGGCGCGAGGGGCGGAGGTGGTGCTCCTGACGGGAGCCCGGGACCGGCCGGCGCCCGCGGGCGTGGCGGTCGAACGATTCGAATCGGCCGGCGACCTCCGACGGCAGCTCGACGAACGCTTTCCCTCCTGCGACATCCTGGTGATGGCGGCCGCGGTGGCGGACTTCATCCCCGAGAAGGTCGGGCGGCGCCTCCACCGCTCGGAGGGGCCGCGGAGCGTCGCGCTCACCCCCGGCGAAGACCTGCTCGCGGGCCTCCGCGAGCGCAAGGGCGAGCGAATCGTCGTCGCGTTCGCTGCCGAGGCCGGAGACGGCCAGGAAGAGCGGGCACGCCGAAAAATGGCGGATAAGGGAGCCGACTGGATCGTCGTCAACGACGTCGGGCGGGAAGGCGTGGGCTTCGACGCCGACGACAACGAGGTCGTGCTCCTCTCCTCCACCGGAAAACGCGTCGAGATCTCCCGCCGCCCGAAGAAAGAAGTCGCGGACCGGATCTGGGACGCGGTATCTTCGACGGCATCGTGGAAAACGATCGCCCCGAGGACCTGACCGAAGAGCTCCGCTTCTTCCGCGATCTCGGTTTCGTCGAGATCGCCTCTCCGCTCCCGGGCGCCGCGACGCCTTCTGCCGACGCCCGCAAAGCCCCGGCGCCGCCTCTCCCCTCGCCCTCCGTCGGCGAAAGCGACGCCGTTCCGACCGATCCTTCCCTCCGTCCGATCGTTCCGGCGGACTTTGCTTCCCTCTCGAGCCTCGCGGAGTTCGCCGCCGGGTGCCCTCGCTGCAAGCTCTCCTCCTCGCGGACGCATCTCGTTTTCGGGCAGGGGAGCGAGCGGGCCCGGCTGATGTTCGTGGGCGAAGCGCCCGGGGCCGACGAGGACGCGCAGGGGCTCGCGTTCGTGGGCCGCGCGGGGCAGCTCCTCACCAAGATCATCGAGGCGATGGGCCTGCGGCGCGAGGACGTCTTCATCGCGAACGTCCTGAAGTGCCGGCCCCCGGAGAACCGCAACCCGGAGCCGGACGAAGTCGCCGCCTGCCTCCCGTACCTCCGCGAGCAGATCCGGCTGATCGCGCCTCGCGTGATCGTGACCCTGGGAACGTTTGCGACGCAGGCGATCCTCGAAACCGAGGTCGGAATCGGCCGTCTCCGGGGGCGTTTCCATGCGATGGGGCCCATCCGGGTCATGCCGACCTACCATCCCGCCTTTTTGCTGCGGAGCCCGGAGCGGAAGAAGGACGTGTGGGCGGATATGAAGTTGGTGCGCGACGCCCTCAACGAGGGGTAGCCGGCGCGGACGATCCATCGAGCGAATACGGGACGATCCCGGCCCGCCGCCGGCGCTCGACGTACGCCCCGGTACGCCTCGGCCGACGTCGATCCACGATCGCCCATCTGGCTCGCGTCTCGCCGCGCCTCGATGCCGTGGGATCCGCCGACGATCACCCTCTCGCTCGCGGCTCGCCGCGCGGTCTTGGTGTCGGGCCGATGCCGACCGAAACAATACACGAAATCCGCCCGCGGAAAAAAAGGGGGGAGGCGGCGCCTCCCCCCCTCAAAGCCGATCGAAGCGAGGTTCTAGTGCCCGATGCCGATCGGGAAGTGGCTCGCGGCGCCCATGAAGAAGAGCATCGGGAGCGAGAGCCAGGTGTTCGTGCGGGACGCGAGAAACGCGCGGCGCGCCCAGAGCGGCATCTCGGCGGGAGCCGCGACGCCGCCTTCGGCCTGGGCCTTCGTGGCCGCGATGATCTTTTTCTGCAGGGGCCAGATGATCATCCAGACGTTCATGAACATGATGATTCCCATGCCGCCGCCGAGACCGATCGACAGGACTTTCCAGGAGGTGTTCGCCGCGGCGTGCGTCTTCCAGACGATGACGCCCATCGCGACGATCAGGAGCAGGTAGGCGACGAAAAGGACGCGGCCGTCCTTCCGGAAGGCCTTGATGAGAAAGCTTCCCGCCACGAACGTCGCGACGACCACCGCGAGCCAGATCCCGAAGTAGCCGAGCCCGGAGGGATGCGGCTCGCTCGTGACGGTGCTCATGTGGAGCAGGAAACCGACGAGGACGGTCACGGCCGCGCCCCACCGGAACCAGAAGAGCGCCTTCGGCATGAGGTTCGGCACGACCTTACCCTTCGTCGCCGCGTCCAGTTCCTTCATGAAGTTCACGTTGACCAGGTTGAAGAAATAGAGCATCCCGATCCAGGTGATGCCGGCGAGGAAGTGGATCCAACGGAGCAGAAACAGATAGTTGGTCGTCGCGTCTTGTGGCCACATCGAACGGAGCCTCCTTCTCTTCTTCTCGCTTCTTTTTCCAGAGCCCGGCGCGCGTCCGGGGAGTCCCGACAGGATAACCGTTCCGGCCGGTTCGATTCAACGGCTTCCGAGGCGACGACGGCACTGCTTTTGCACGACCTCCTTCGGATCTCGACGTGTTCATTCCCGTCGGAAAGGAGCAATCCATGGCAGTCCAGGCAAAGAATTTCGACCACCTGATCGGTAAGCTCGAGGGCTTCTCGGAGCGCCAGCTCACCCAGCATTTCGGCCTCTACCAGGGGTACGTGAAGAAATTGAACGAAGTGCGGGAGAGGATCGCGGCGATTCCCTACGAGCAGAGAGTCACGAAGTCGAATTTCTCTTACGGGGAATATTCGGAGCTGCGTCGCCGCGAAGCGACGCCCTACAACGGGGTCTACCTGCACGAGCTGTACTTCGAGAACCTCGGTCCGGCGGGTGGCGAGTCGCGCCCCTCGGGAGACCTGCGCCCGGCGATCGAAAAGGCCTTCGGTTCGCTCGCGAACTGGGAGACCGACCTCGAGGCCTGCGGCACGAGCGCGACCAACGGCTGGGTGCTTTTGACCTTCGACGAGCGGGACCGTATGCTCCACCACAATCAGGTCTTCGAGCACGCGGACCGGATGATGGCCGGGATGCGGCCGATTCTCGCGCTCGACGCCTGGGAGCACGCATTCATGATCGACTATGGCACGGACAAGACGTCCTACATGAAGGCGTTCCTGAAGAACGTCAACTGGAGGGCGGTCAACGAGCGGTTCGAAGCCGTGTCGAGGGAAGCGATCGCGCACGCGTGAAAACCGCGGGTCCGGGCTTCAGCGGCGGGCGGCGGCTCGCCGCTTTTTTCTGCGCCGCGCTCGCGGCGGGAGGATCCGCCGGATGCCGGCGGACGGAGGGGCTCCGGGTGATCCGGGAGCCCTCGCCCGGGGCCGCCGAGGCGGGCCCGGGCGGGGCGTCCCCCGCTCCGGTCGCCGATCCGTCATTCTCTGCCGCCGAGGCCGCCGCGATCCGGGGCTTCCTGGCGGGGCATCCGAGCCTGCGGGTCGCCTCCGACGGAGACGCGCGGCTGCCGGACGACGCCGACGACGTGTCCCGTCTCTATGGCGTCTACCATCCCTACTTCGTGCGCGGAGATATCGACGACGACGGCGTCCTCGATTTCGTCGTCGCCTTGGTCGATCGCCAGAAGCGATCCGCGGCACCCTGGTTTTCGATCGTGGCGTTTCGGGCCGACGGTTCTCACGGCTTCCGGCAGGGTCAGATGATCGAAAGCGCAATTTCGCTCGAAGCGGGCGACATCTCGATCGACCGCGACGCGATCGTGATCACGCCCGACCTCGGCGAAACGGACTCGGCCCGGCGGTATCGCTGGAATCCGCGCGAGCGTCGGTTCGATTTCGTGGCGGATGAGGACTTAGCCCCCGACCCCACCCCCAGCAATCGTATTTAGCCGGCGCGGACCATACATCGAGCCATACGGGCGGGTGCCGCCCGCGCCGCCCTGCGACGTACTTGCCGAAGTACGCCTCGGCCGCCGCCGGGGCACCCGGGCCGTCTTTCAACCCGTCTGGCCGCGCCTCGACTTCGCCGAGAGACGCGACGCGCTTCCCGCACGCGCCATAATGCTCGGTCGTGCCCGAGACTGTCTCGATCGCGTTTCCGGTGCCGCTCCGGCGGACGTTCACGTACTCGGTCCCGGGACGCTGGCGGGAGGGATCTCTCGTCGGGTTCCGGGCGACCGCGCCGCTCGGCGGCCGGACCCTGTACGGCGTCGTCGTGGAGGACGATCCCGCGGTTCCGGAGGGGGTAGCGCTCCGCGAGGTGACTTCCGTCCTCGACGACGCGCCATCGGTCGACGCCGAGCTGCGGGAAAGCACCCGCATCCTCGCCGAGAGGTTCTTCGCTCCCTGGGGCGAGCTGCTGCGGGCGGCGCTCCCGGCGAGGCTCCCCTCGGGAGAGGGCACGCGCTACGAGATCACCGGCGCGGGGGCCGCCGCCGTATTCGACGCGCCGCCTTCCGACCGTCTCCTCCTCGAGGAGCTCCTCGAAAGCGGGAGAGTCGGCGCGCCCGCGCTCGCGGAGCTCGCCGAAGGGGGCCGGGAACGCCTTCGAGCGCTCGAGCTCCGGGGGTGGATCCGTCCCGTCGGAAAGCCCGCCCGGGAGCCGAAGGGCCAGGTCGTCGTCTCCCTCCTCGCGCATGGAGACGACGCGCGGACCGCGGCCGGGCGGTCGAAGAAGGCGGCGGAGGCGCTCCGCTTTCTGGAGAGCCTCGGCCGGCCCGCGCTCTCCGAGGAGCTGAGGGCCGCCGGGTTCTCGCCGGCGCTCGTGCGAAAGCTCGCGGAGAAGGGAGCGGTCTCTCTCGTTTCGCACGATCGACGCCCGGATGAAGCCGCGGCGGGACCTCCAGCGGCGCCGGCGTCCCCCTTCACGCTCTCGCCGGAACAGGCGGCGGCGCTCGCGACCGTGGAAGGAAGCGTCGCCGCACGGGAGTTCTCTCCGTTCCTCCTCTTCGGGGTGACGGGAAGTGGAAAGACCGAGATCTACCTTCGGGCGATCGCGGCCGCGCGGGCCGCCGGTCGCGGCGCCGTCTGGCTCGTTCCGGAGATCGCCCTCACACCGATCTTCGCGCGGAGCCTGCGGGAGCGCTTCGGCGACGAGGCGGTCGTCCTCCATTCGGCGGTGGGGGAAGCCAACCGGGCGCGCGCCTGGAAGGACATGAAGGAAGGGCGCGCCCGCGTCGTGATCGGACCCCGCTCCGCGGTCTTCTCGCCGATTGACGACATCGGCATCTTCATCGTCGACGAAGAGCATGACGCGTCCTACAAGCAGGACGAGTCTCCCCGGTACGAGGCCCGCGACGCGGCGGCCATCCGCGCGCAGGCCCATCGCGCCGTCCTTCTCCTCGGTTCGGCGACGCCGGCCCTCGAGACCTGGCACGCGAGCGCGGAAGGGCGCATCCGCCGGCTCGACCTCCCGGAGCGCATCGAGCGGCGGCCGCTTCCGGAGGTCGTCGTCGTCGATCTCCGCCGGGAGCCCGCGCTTCCCGAGGAGAAGGGCATTCCCCTCTTCTCCCGGCCGCTCTCCGAGACTCTCGCCGGGGTCTTCGAGCGCGGGGAGCAGGCGATCATCCTCGCGCCGCGTCGCGGGTACGCGCCGTTCCTCCTCTGCCGGGCCTGCGGCAACGCGTTTCCCTGCCTGAACTGCAGCGTTTCCTCCGTCGTTCACCGGCGCGAAAACGCCCTGCGCTGCCACTACTGCGGTTCGCGCCGCCCCGTTCCCGTGCGCTGCGACGCCTGCGGAGGGAAGCATCTCGAGGCCGTCGGCGCCGGCACGGAACGCGCCGCCGAGCGGTTCGCCGCGCTCTTCCCGGGCGTGCGCTTCGCCGTCCTCGATTCGGATACCGCCCGGCAGCGCGGAGGCGCGGCCGCCGTCGTCTCGTCGATGGAGAACGGCAACGTCCAGGCGCTGATCGGCACGCAGATGGTCGCCAAGGGACACCACTTTCCGAACGTGACGGCGATCGGCGTGCTGTCGGCAGACACGATCCTGAACTTTCCCGATTTCCGGGCCGCGGAGAAGACCTTCCAGCTGATCGCCCAGGTCGCCGGGAGATCGGGACGCGGGGAGCGCAAGGGCCTCGTGCTCGTCCAGACCTTCCACCCCGAGAACCCGGCGATCCGGGCGGCGCTCACGCACGACGCCGCGGGATTCGCCGCCGGCGAGCTCGAGTTCCGGAAGACGTTCTTCTATCCGCCGTTTGCCGAGATGGCGGAGATTCTTTTCGCTTCGACCGATCGCGAGCGGGCGAGCGCGGCCGCGCACGAGATCGCCGAAGCCCTGCGCCCGGAAGAGGCCCTGCGGGTGACTCCGGCCGCCGCCGCCCCCCTCGAACGGCTCGCGGGAAAATGGCGGTTCCAGGTCCTCGTGCGGTCCCGCAGCCGGAAAGCGATCCTCGCCGCCCTCCTTCGCGCGATCCCGGAAACGAATCCTTCCGGCGTCGCGGTTTCCGTCGACATCGACCCCCGGAACCTGATGTAGGAAGAATTTGACCTGCGGTGGGCGAAAACGGGGGGGCGGAGCCCTTTCCGGCCGGAAACGGAGCGCCGGTCAAGGGGCTCGGGGGACGAGGGCGGGATAAGATCGCGGGGATGCAGAGCGAGGAATCTTCCTTCGAAGAACCGATCCTGCGGCTTCGACACCGCCTGGAGGAGCTCGAGGCCCTGCCCGACGACGGGTCCCACCGGCGCGAGATCCAGAAAGTCCGGGAGCGGCTCGACCGCACCACGGAAGAGATCTACTCGGCCCTGACGCCGTGGCAGAAGACGCTCGTGGCGCGCCACCCCCAGCGCCCGTACCCCCTCGACTACGTGGAGGCGCTGACGCGGGACTGGGTGGAGATCCACGGCGACCGCCGTTTCTCGGACGACGAAGCGATCGTCGCGGGGTTCGCCGTCTTCGGCGATCGGCCGATCGCGCTGATCGGCCACCAGAAGGGGCGCGACACGAAGGAGAAGATCCGGCGTAATTTCGGCATGCCGCGCCCCGACGGCTACCGGAAGGCCCTGCGCGTCATGAAGCTCGCCGAGAAGTTCCGCCGGCCCATCGTCACGTTGATCGACACCTCGGGCGCGTACCCGGGGATCGACGCCGAGGAACGCGGTCAGGCGGAGGCGATCGCGACGAACATCGCCGAGATGTCGCGGATCACCGTCCCGATCGTCGTTGTCGTGACGGGCGAAGGCGGCTCCGGGGGCGCGCTCGCGCTCGGCGTGGGCGACCGGATCCTGATGCTCGAACACTCGGTCTATTCCGTGATCTCCCCGGAAGGCTGCGCCGCGATCCTCTGGAAAGACGCCGCGCGCAAGAAGGACGCCGCGGAGGCCATGAAGATCACCGCGCGCGACCTGAAGGGCCTCGGCGTGATCGACGAGATCGTGCCGGAGCCCGCGGGGGGAGCGCACGCCGATCCGGCCGCCTCCGCGCAGGCCGTGGGGGAGGCCGTCTCCCGGGCGCTCGACGAGCTCTCGACGCTTTCGACCGAGGACCTCCTCGCCCATCGCTATCGGAAGTTCCGTTCCATGGGGTGGTACGAAACCTCGGGATGAGCGCCCCCGCTCGCCCCGCCCCGAGATGACGCCCTCGACCTGGACGCTGCGGGAAGCGGACCCGGCCGCCGCCGCGGCGCTCGCGGAAGGCGCCGGCCTTTCCCCCATCGCGGGGAGGCTCCTGGCCTCCCGCGGCATCCGCGACGCCGGGGAGGCCCGCGATTTCTTCGCCCCGTCGCTCTCCGGTTGCCCGGATCCGTTCCGGATGAAGGGCATGGAGAGCGCGGTCGAGGCGCTCGTCGGGGTCGCCCGGCGCGGCGAGACGGTCGTCGTCTTCGGCGACTACGACGTGGACGGCGTCACCGCCGTGGCCCAGCTCCGCGCGGTCTTCCGCTCGCTCGGCGCCCGAAGCGTCCCGTTCCTGCCGCACCGGGTCAAGGACGGCTACGGGTTGAAGCCCGAGACGTTCCGCAAGGTCTTCGCCGAGCACCGGCCGCGCGCGATCGTCACCGTCGATTGCGGCATCACCGCCGTGGAAGCGGTCGCGGAGGCGGCGGCCGCGGGCGTCGCGGTCGTCATCACGGACCATCACCTCCCGCCGGACGTGCTCCCGGCCGGGGCGGCCGTCGTCAATCCGCGCCAGCCGGGATGCGAGTATCCCTTCAAGGAACTGTGCGGAGCGGGGATCGCGTTCAAGATCGCGCAGGCGATCATCCGCCGCGAGAAGCTGACGCTCTCGGAGACCTCTCTCGTCAAGGTGGCGGCGCTCGGGACGATCGCCGACATCGTGCCGCTCGTGGGCGAGAATCGCGCGATCGTTTCCGCAGGGCTCGCGGCGCTCGCCGATCCCCGGGCGCCCGGCCTGAAGGCGCTCCTCGCCGAATCCGGAATCGCCGGGAGGGCCCCGACCTCCGAGGAGATCGGTTTTCGCGTCGGCCCCCGCCTGAACGCCGCCGGCCGCATCGACGACGCCGACCTCGCGCTCTCCGTTTTCGAGGAGCGCGACCCCGGGCGCGCCGCCGCCATCGCCTCCCGGCTCTCGGAAAGGAACGGCGAGCGCCAGGGGCACGAACGCCGCGTGGTATCGGAAGCGCGGGAACGCATTCTCGGCAGGGGAGACCCCGCCCCGGAAGGGATTCTGATCGAGTCCGGCCCGGGCTGGCCCCGGGGCGTCCTCGGGATCGCCGCCTCGCGCCTGGCGAGAGAGTTCCACCGGCCGGTTCTCCTCTTCGCGCTCGACGGGGAACGGGCGGTCGGCTCCGGGCGGAGCATTCCCGGCGTCTCCCTTCACGGCATCCTTTCGGAGCTCCGCGATCACTTCGTGGAGTTCGGCGGGCACGCCCAGGCCTGCGGCGCGACGATCCGCGAGGACCGCTTCGCCGAATTCGAGGAGCGCGCGCGGGCGCTCTTCCGGGAGCGCCTCGGCGGTTCGACCGAAGGACCGAAGCTCTTCTACGACGCCGAGCTCCCGCTGGCGGCGGTGGGCGACGAGCTCGTCGCCGAGCTCGACCGCTTCGAGCCCCACGGCGAAGGGAACCCCCGGCCGCTCTTTGTCGCGCGCGGCCTCACCGGGAAAGCGCTCCGGCCCGTCGGGGAGCGCGGCACCCGGGGACGCGTGGCGGGAGGCGGCGTCGAGAGGCGCGCCATCGCCTGGGGACTGGCCGATGCGTGGCAGGCCTGCGGAGACCGCCCGTTCGACGCGGCTTTCCACGTCCGGCGCGACCTCTACTTCGGAGGGCTTGAGCTCGAGCTCGTCGATCTCCGCCCGTCGTCATGAAAATCACCCGCCTGCAGGCCGCCCTCCTGTCCATGGGCGCGGCGCTCCTCGTTCTCCTCGCCGTCACGTTTCGTCGCGTTCCCCGCCCGCGGCGGGAGCCGGCGCCCGACTCCGCCACCGCCCCCGGGCCGGCCGGCGTCGGTCAGCCGACGACCCTGCTCTCGGGCTTCGACTATTCGGAATCGGCCGGCGGCCGGACCCGCTTTTCCGTCCACGCGGACCGGACCGTGGGCTTCGCCCAGGGCGCGGGCCTGCCGTCGACCTGGTACCGCCTCGAGCGAGTGGCGCTGACGCTCCTCTCGGCTTCCGGCGCTCCTCTCGACGTGAAAGCGGCCGCCGGCGAATACGATCCCCGCAGCAAGGCGATGAACCTCCACGGGAACGTCGTCGCCCACGACGCCGCGGGCACCCGGATCGAGGCGGAGGCCGTGCATTTCGACCCCGTGCTGCGCCGGCTCACGATTCCCGGGTCGGTCCGCTTCTCCCGCGGGGCGGTGACCGGGTTCGGCAAGTCCGCCGTCTATGCGACGGACGATCGGGTGTTGACCATGGCGGGCCCGATTACGGCGGCCGGGTCGGGGCCCGGGGCCCCGTTCGACACCCTCCGCGCCGACGCCGGCGAATACCGCGAGACCGAAGGCGCCATGACGCTCTCGGGCGGCGTGCGCACCGTCCGGGGACCGGATGCGCTCTCGGCCGACGTCGTGACGTTCCACCTCGCGGCCGACAATCGCGTGGATTCCGCCGTCGCGCAGGGCCGCGTGCAAGGGCAGGCGGGCAACGGCGCGGGCGTCGAATCGTACGCCGCGGACGAAGCCCGGTCGCGCTTCGACGCGGCCGGCCGGCTCGATCACGTTCTGCTCACGGGCGCCCCGGCGACGGTCTCCGCGGCCGCCGGGGGAGGCCAGCCGGAGCGGCGCCTCTCCGCGCCGCGGATCGATCTCGGTTTCGACGCCGGGCGCCTCGCGTCGGCCGATGCGGAAGGCCGCCCGCGCCTCGACCGGACGGTCCCCGGCAGGAACGGCGCGCCGTTTTCGGAGTCGATCACGAGCGACCGGGCGCATGCCACCATCGCGCCCGACGGTTCGCTTTCCGTGGCGAGGTTCGAGGGAAACGTTCTCGGGGTCACGATCGACGGCATTTCGCGCAGTCCGATCGCGACATACGCCGCCGCGTCCGGCGTGACGACGCTCCTGTCCGGCGGCGGGATCGACGCCGAGCTCGATTCGCCCCGGGGAAAGCTCGTCGCGCGTCGGATCGACGTCGACGGGAAACTCGGGACGATCACCGGCGACGGCGAAGCTCGGGCCTTCCTGCGTCCGGGCGACCGGGGAGCCGGTGCTCCCGAATTCCTCGCCTCGTCCCGACAGCCCACACGGGCCAGGGCGCGCCGGATCGTGTTCGACGATCGCGCCCGCACCGCGCGTCTGACGGGCGACGCCGCGCTGTGGCAGGAGGAGAACACGCTCGCCGCCGACGAGATCGTGCTCCACGACGCGGACCGGAGCGCGCTCGCGATCGGGCACGTGCGCGTATCCGCGCGCTCCCGGCCCGGCGCCGGCGAGAAAGCCCCCGAGCGGGCGCGCATCGCCTCCGCGCGGATGCGATACGACGAGGGCGCGAAGACCGCGATCTTCGAGGAGGGGGTCGTCGCGGTCCGGGGATCCGAGACCGCCCGCGGCGACCGCGGCGAGTGCCGTTTCGACGCCGATCGCCGCGTGGAGCGCACCATCCTGGACGGCCACGTGAGCTTCGAGGACCGCGCGACTTCGCGGCGCGGGAGCGGAGCGCGCGCCGTCGACGAGCCGGCGAAGGGAACGACGAACCTCGCCGGAGATCCCGCCGTCGCGCAGGATGGCCAGGGCAACCGCGTGCAGGGCGCGATTTTGACATTCCGAAAAGAGTCCGGTAGCGTCGAAGTGAAGGCGAAAGAAGGTGGCCGCATCGAATCCATCTATCAATCCCGTCCCCGATCTCCCGCGGCGCCCCGCGACCGCGCTCCCGGGACACCGCCCGGACGATGAGATGAAAACGTCCGCGGGCCCGCTTCGCGCGGAGGGGCTCGTGAAATCGTACTCGGGGCGGCGCGTCGTCGACGACGTCTCGATCGAGGTCGGGAGCGGCGAGATCGTCGGACTGCTCGGCCCCAACGGCGCCGGAAAGACCACGACCTTCTATCTCGTCGTCGGCCTCGTCGCCCCCGACGCGGGGTCGGTGTGGCTCGCGGGAACCGAGATCACCGACCAGCCGATGTACCGGCGCGCCCGCGAGGGAGTTTCCTACCTGCCGCAGGAGCCGTCGGTCTTCCGGAAGATGACGGCCGAAGAGAATCTCCTCGCGATCCTCGAAACCCTCGATCTCTCCCATGCCGAGCGGATCGACCGCGCCGACCGCCTGCTCGCGGAGTTCGGGCTCGAGAAGGTGCGGCGATCCCGGGCCTACTCCCTCTCGGGGGGAGAGCGCCGGCGGCTCGAGATCGCGCGCTCGCTCGTCCTCTCGCCGGCGTTCGTGCTGCTCGACGAACCGTTCGCGGGGATCGATCCGATCGCGGTCCTCGATATCCAGCGCATCATCCGGAAGCTCGCGGCGTCGGGGATCGGGATCCTCGTCACGGATCACAACGTCCGGGAAACCTTGAAAATCGTCGATCGCGCCTATATCATCAACAACGGCAGAATTTTACGCGCGGGCACGCCCCTTGCTTTATCGAGTGACGCGCTCGTCAAGGAAGTCTATCTCGGCGAGGAATTCACGCTCGCCTGAAAGATAAAAATACGTCGTCGATGGCACTCGAACAAAAGCTCAACCTCAAGCTCTCCCAGCGCCTCGTCATGACGCCGTCGCTGCAGCAGGCCATCAAGATGCTGCAGATGACCCGCCTCGAGCTCTCGGAAGCCGTCAACCAGGAAGTCATCGAGAACCCCGTTCTCGAAGACGCGGCCGACGAGGAAGAGTCCGCGCCCGCCTCCGCGACGACCACGCCCGAGCCGGAAGCGCCTCCTCCCGCGGAGGTGCCCGAGCCTCCCAAGGATTCGTTCGAAGAGATCGACTACGAGTCCTACTTCCAGGACTACATGGATTCCGGCTACAACCCGCGCCAGTTCGAAGAACGCGACGAGATTCCGCTCGAGAACACGCTCGCCGAACAGCCCGACCTAGCGGAATACCTCAACTGGCAGCTCGGCATGAGCTCGGCCAAGGGCGCGGTCCGGGAGATCGGCAAGTTCCTGATCGGCAACATCGACGAAGACGGCTACCTCCAGATCAGCCGCGAGGAGATCGAGAAGAGCGGTCCGTGGGCGCCCGAGGACGTCGAAGCGGCGCTCGAAATCGTCCGAAGCTTCGATCCGCCGGGAATCGGCGCGTACGATCTCCCCGATTGTCTCCGGCGCCAGGTGCTGGCCCTGGGGATCGAGAACGAGCTCCTCGACAAGGCCCTCACGACGCACTGGCGCTTCTTTCTCAACCGCCAGTTCGCGGCGCTCTCGAAGGAGCTCGGCGTGCCGATGTCGGAGCTCCAGACGGTGCTCGCGATCGTCAAGAACCTCGAAACCAAGCCCGGCCGGCGATACGCGAGCGACCGGACCGTCTACGTGCAGCCCGACGTCGTCGTGCGCAAGGTCGACGGCGAGTACATCGTCATCCTCGACGAGGACGGCCTGCCCCGTCTCCGGATTTCCAATTCCTACCGGAGGATGCTGCACAACGAGAACGGCAACCTCGCGAGCGACGCGAAGGAATACCTCAAGGAGCGCATGCGGTCGGCCGTCTGGCTCATCAAGTCGCTCGACCAGCGCCAGCGGACGATCTACAAGGTCGCCGAATCGATCGTCATGCACCAGAAGGAATTCCTCGACAACGGCATCGAATTCCTGCGCCCGCTCGTCCTCCGCGACGTCGCCAACGACATCGGCATGCACGAATCGACCGTTTCCCGGGTCGTGTCGAACAAATACATGCAGACCCCCCGCGGCATCCTCCCCATGAAGTACTTCTTCCACACGGGGATCGACTCGTCGGAAGGGGAGGACGTGTCTTCGCTCTCGATCAAGAATAAGATCTCCAAGATGATCTCCGACGAAGATCCGAAAAAGCCCCTTTCCGACGCGAAGCTGATGCAGCGCCTTCGCAACGAAGGCATCCAGATTGCCCGCCGAACCGTCGCGAAATACCGGGAGGAGCTGAGGCTCGCTTCGTCGAGTCAGCGCAAGGCCATCTTTTAAGATTCCCCGACAAGGAGGCCTCCCCATGGCCATCGATATCACCGGCCGTCACATCGAGATTCCTTCCCGCGACAAGGACTGGGTCCGCGAACGGGCCGCCCGGCTCGAGCGGCACATCGGAAAGATCACGGAGGGGCGCCTGATCCTGACCGGCGAGAAGCGGCGGGTGACCGCCGAGGCGATGATCACCGCCCGCCGGCGAACGTGGGAGGCGCACGCGGAGGGCGCGGATCTTCCCGGCGCGCTGGCCGAGGTCTTCGACCGCCTGGAAACGCAGGCGAAGAAGGAGCGCGCGCGCCAGAAGGACCACAAGGGAAAGAAATCCGCCCGCACGCTCGCCGAGGGCTTCGCGCCGGCGCCGCATTCCGACGGCGCCATCCCGGAACGGCGGATCGTCAAGACCGCGCCCACCCGCATCAAGCCGATGTCGGCCGAAGAGGCCGCGCTCGAGCTCGACGATTCGCTTCGGGAGTTCATCGTGTTCCACGACGCCTCCTCCGAGCGCGTTTCCGTGATGTACAAGAGGAAGGACGGGCACTTCGGCCTGATCGCTCCGGAGTGGTAGTGGACGGCATCGCCCCCTTGCTCTTCGACACGCGGCGGATCTACCTCGACCTCCCCGGGGGATCGATGGGGGAGACGCTCGCGAACATGGCGGGCCGCCTGCAGGCGACGGGCGACGTCCGCGACGCGGCCGAGCTGACGCGCCGCCTCCTCGAGAGAGAAAAACTCGGCTGCACGGGGCTCGGCAACGGCCTCGCGATCCCGCACGGAAAGCTCGCGGAGCTCGACGGCGTGGTCGTGGCGATCGGGGTCGCGCACGCGGGGGTCGACTTCCACGCGCTCGACGGGCGGCCCGTCCGCCTGATCCTTCTCGTCCTTTCGCCGGCCGAATCGCCCGCGGGCCACCTGCAGGCGCTCGCCCGGATCTCGCGTCTCGTCAAGACCCCGGGGGTCGCCGACGCGATCCTCTCCGCCGCGACTCCGGAGGAAGTCTCCCGGGTCCTGAAGGAGACGGAAGCGAAGATCGTCCACGCATGAGGCCCGCTTGAGAGAAGTCGAAGCGCGTCCGCTGACGACCGAAGCCCTCCGGGGACCGTCTCTCGCGATTCTGGGACTCACGCTCGTCGCGGGCGAGCGCGGCCTGAACCGGCCGCTGACGGGATGGCGCATCCAGCGCCCTGGCCTCGCGATCGCGGGCTTCCTGCCGTACATCAAGCCGGGCAGGATCCAGATCCTGGGAGAGAGCGAGCTCGACTACGTGAAGACGCTCTCGCCCCTCGAGCGGAAGCAGCGGTTCCGCGCGATCGCCGCGCTGCCCGTTTCGGGATTCGTCGTAACGAAGGGGCTGACTCCACCCCCGGACCTCGCGCGCGAGTGCCGGAGCCGGGACGTGCCCCTGTTCGTGACCCGGGCAACCACGTCGGTCGTCATCCAGCGCATCACCGGCATGCTCGAGGAGTCGCTCGCGCCGCAACAGACGGTGCACGGCGTGCTCGTGGACGTCCACGGCATGGGCGTCCTCTTGATCGGCGAGTCCGGCATCGGGAAGAGCGAATGCGCGCTCGATCTGATCCAGCGCGGGCATCGCCTCGTCGCCGACGACGCGGTCCAGATCTCGCGATTCCCGTCCGGCGAGTTGCTCGGCCGCGCCTCGAACCTCATCCGGTACCACATGGAGCTCCGCGGGATCGGGATCATCAACATCAAGCATCTCTTCGGCGTCTCGGCCGTCCGGATGTCGCAGACGGTCGACCTCGTCATCTCTCTCGAGCGTTGGAAGCCCGGGGAGCAATACGACCGGCTCGGCCTGACGCAGGAGACCCACGAGATCCTCGGCGAAAAGCGCCCGCTCATGCGCCTTCCCGTCGCCTCGGGACGCAACCTCGCCATCCTGATCGAGATCGCCGCGCGCAACGAGCTCCTCAAACTCCAGGGTTACGACGCCGCGCGCGAGTTCACCGCCAAGGTGGACGCGGAGATCGCCCGGAACGCGCGGGCCGCGAAGAAGCGCGCGAAGAATTGAAGACCGGTCCGGAAAGCCTCGTGATCGTCACCGGGCTCTCCGGCTCGGGAAAGAGCTACGTGGAGCGGTGCTTTGAAGACCTGGGGTTCTTCTGCGTCGACAACCTTCCCCTTTCTCTCGTCGATCCGCTTCTCGACGAGATCCTCGGCGAGCGCGCCCCCCGAAAGAAGATCTGCATCGTCGTCGACGTCCGAAACCCCGACTTCGCCGCCCGATTTCCCGACACGTTCCGCCGCATCAAGGATCGGGTCCCCTCGGCCACCCTCGTCTTCCTGGACGCCTCCGAAGACGCCCTCATCCGGCGGTTCTCGGAGACCCGGAGGCCGCATCCGATGGCGGAGGGGAAGTCCCTTCTCGACGCGCTGCGCCGCGAGCGCGAGATGCTCTCGGACGTGCGCTCCCTCGCGGACCTCCTGGTCGACACCTCTTCACTCACCGTGCACGAGCTGCGATCCCTCATCTCGCGGACCTTCCGTTCCGGCGACGACGCCGGCGGCCTCGTCGTCTCGCTGACTTCGTTCGGGTTCAAGTTCGGCGCCCCGTACGACGTGGACCTCCTGTTCGACGTGCGCTTCCTCGCCAATCCCCATTTCGTCCCGGAGTTGAAGCCGAAAACGGGGGAGGACGCGGCCGTCGCCGCCTACATCGAGAAGGACCCGGAGACCGCGCCGTTCCTCGAGCGTCTGCTAGAATTCATCCAGTACCTGCTCCCCCGGTACGAGAAGGAAAACAAGAGCTACCTCTCGATCGGCGTGGGATGCACGGGAGGACGGCACCGGTCGGTGTACGTCGCGGAGAGAGTGGCCGCGGCGCTTCGGGAGAAGGGGTATCCGGTGCGGGTCCGGCATCGAGACGCCGAAAGGGGAACATGATCGGAATTCTCGTCGTCACCCACGGGGGGCTCGCTTCGGAGCTCGTGCGCGCGGCCGCGGAGATCGCCGGCGAGACGGAGGCCCTCGCGGCCGTTGGCCTCGCCTGGGAGGAGCCGGGGGAGAGCGCCCGCTCGCGCATCGAAACTTCCCTCGCCGAGGTCGATCGGGGAAAGGGCGTCCTCATCCTGACCGACATGTTCGGCGGCACCCCCTCGAACCTGGCCTTCCCCTTCCTCCAGGAAAACCGCGTCGAGATCGTGACGGGAGCCAACCTCCCGATGCTCCTCCGAAGTCTCGCGACGCGCCGGGAGGAAACGCTTTCGGTCCTCGCGCACGCGGTGCGCGAAAAGGGGAGGAAGTCGATCGAGGTCGCGTCCGATCTCCTCTCGCGGGAAGCCGTCAGGACCGCGTCGTGATCACCCGCTCGATCGAGATCCGGAACCGTCTCGGACTGCACGCGCGGGCGGCCGCCAAGCTCGTTCACACCTCCAGCCGTTTTCGCTCCTCGGTGCGCATCCGCCGGGAGGACGAGGAAGTCGACGGCAAATCGATCCTCGGCATCCTGCTCCTCGCCGCCTCGAACGGCACCGTCATCCAGCTCACGGTCGAGGGCGACGACGAAGTCGAGGCCTCGCGCGCCGTCGAAGAGCTGATCGCCCGCCGGTTCGACGAGGACGAGTAACGCCGTGGCCCTCCGCGGCGAGAGCGTTTCCGGCGGTATCGCCGTCGGCCGGGCGGTCATGCTGCGCACGCGCCACGGCTGGGTTGCCCGCCTTCCGATCCTGCCCGAGAACGTCGAGAGCGAGTGCGCGCGCCTCCGGGCCGCCGCCGCGCGGGGCTCGGCGAAGCTGTCCGCCCTCGCCGAGGAGAGCGCGGCCGCGATCGGGGGGGATCTCGCCTCCATCCTCTCGGCCCACGCGATGATCGCCATCGATCCGACGTTCCTGAAGCCCGTCGAGCGCCGGATCCGGCGGGAGCAGATCAACGCCGAATGGGCTCTGCGCGCGACCGCCGAGGAGATCCGGGAACGGCTCGCGGGCTCGAGCGATCCGGTCTTCTCCGCCCGCGGCGAAGACATCCTGGAGGTCGCCCGGTCGATCGCTTCCGAGCTCTCCGAGAATCCGCAGGGGTTCGACAAGGACGCGATCGAACCCGGAGCCATTCTCGTCGCCGACGACCTCTCGCCCGCACAAGCCGTCGGGCTCGATCCCGAGCAGTTCGCGGGAATTGCGCTCGAACGCGGGGGGGTGCATTCGCACGCTGCGATCATCGCCCGCTCGTTCGGCCTCCCGGCCGTCGTCGGGGTGGCGGGCCTGCTCGATCTGGCGGGGCGGCGCCGCCCGATGATCGTCGATGGCGACCGGGGGGTCGTCGAGCCCGCCCCTTCGCGGCCCCAGCTTCGCCGCGCCCTCGAGCGTGTGTCGCAGAACCGGGAACGGGAGGCGGCCGCGTCCCGGGTCGACCGGAGAAGGGTTCGATCGACTTCGGACGGAACCCGGATCGCCGTGCGCGCCAACGTCGAGCTCCCCGCCGAGCTGAAGGCCGTCGAGCGTTTCGCCGCCGAAGGCATCGGACTCTTCCGCTCGGAATTCCTCTATCTCGCGGCGGGCGAGCGCCCGCCGACGGCCGCCGACCAGGAGGCCGTGTACGCGGGCCTCCTGACCGCCTGCCGGCCGCACCCCGTGGTGGTCCGCACCTACGACCTCGGAGGGGAGAAAGGCTGGGGGCCTCGCGATCGCGAGGCTTCGGCGCTCGGCCTGCGCGGAATTCGCCACAGTCTCGCGCATCCCGAGCTCTTCCGGGACCAGCTTCGCGCCCTGTTGCGCGCGTCGGGGAAGGGGGCTCTCCGGATCCTCCTCCCCATGGTTTCGTCGCCCGCCGAGGTCACCGTCGCCCGCCGCTATCTCGCCGAGCTTGCGGCGGAGGAGCACCTGACGGAGACCCCTCCTCTCGGCGTAATGATCGAAATTCCGGCGGCCGCCGTCCTCGCCGCCGAGCTCGCCGCGGTCTCGGATTTCTTCTCGATCGGGACCAACGATCTCGCCCAGTACGTGCTGGCGGCGGAGCGGACCGACGCGAGCGTCGCGGCGTACTACCAGCCGGCCGCCCCCGCCGTCCTGCGGATGATAAAATGGACGATCGACGCGGCGAAGGAGAAGGACATCCCCATCGCCGTCTGCGGAGAGCTCGCGGGCGATCCTTTCGGCGCGGGACTCCTCGCGGGAATGGGAGTGAGAGACCTTTCGATGAGCCCGGTCCTGATCCCTCGCGTGGAAGAGTTTCTCGCGGCGCACGCCTGTTCGGAACTGGAGACGCTGGCGGCGGAGGCCCTGGCCTGCTCTTGCGCGGAGGGCGTCCGGTCGCTCTCCGACCGCTGGACGGGGGGGAAGCGGTGATCGAGCGCGTGGAAAAGCCCTGGGGATACGAGATCGTCTGGGCCCGGACGGATCGCTACGCCGGAAAGATCCTCTTCATCCGGAAGGGCGAACGGCTCTCGCTGCAGTTCCACCGCCGAAAAGAAGAGACGATCTACGTGCTCTCCGGGATGCTCGATCTCGTCGTGGAGGAGGGAGGCGCCCTCGTGACACGATCGCTCGGCGAGGGAGAAGCGTTCCATATTCCGGCCGGGGTTCGGCACCGCATGATCGGCGTGAGCGACTGCCGCGTGGCGGAAGCCTCGAGTCCCGAGCTCGACGACGTCGTGCGCCTCGAAGACGCCTACGGGCGGGAAGACCGGAAGGAGGTCACGCGGTGAAACCGGCGATCCGTCTCTTCGCCCTGCTCGTCCTCGCGGCGTCTCTCGCGCGGGGCGCAGATGCTCCTCCCCCGGACTCGCCTCCGCCGGAAACGAAACACAAGCTCGGAGGAGGGTTCAAGGGCCGACCCGTCGTTGCCGCGAAGGCGGGAGGGGCGCCCGCGAAAGCTCCACCGCCGGCCCGGGAGGGAGGGGCGAAAGACAAGCCCCCCCGCATCGTGATCGACAACTCGCGGGTGAAGAAAAGCCAGCCGCCCGGCGCCCGCGAAGAATCTCCCCCCCGGGAAGTCGCGCCTCCGCCGCCCCCGGCCGTGGTGATGCCAAAGATCGTCGACGCGCAGGGGCACGACGAGACTTACTGGCGCGCCAAGGCCGCTTCCGTCCGCGACGCGGTCGCCAAGGCCCGGGACAGCGCCGCCGCCGCCGAAGCGGAGGAAAAGCGGGAGGAGAACGACTTCTACGCATGGGACGACGGGCAATATCGCGACAACGTCATCAAGCCGGCGTGGGATCGGGCGAAGGACGAAGCCGTGAAGGCGCGGCAGGAGCTCGAGGACGCCCAGAAGCACCTCGAGAGCCTCGAGGACGAGGCCCGGCGCGCCGGCGCCTATCCGGGGTGGATTCGCGAGGGGCCCGGCCGGTGAAATTTCACGTCGAGACATGGGGCTGCCAGATGAACGTCCTCGATGGACAGCGCATGGCGGGCCTGCTCGCAGCGCAGGGTCTTTCGCCCGTCGACGATCCCTTCGACGCCGACGTTCTGCTCCTGAATACCTGCGACGTCCGGGAAAAAGCGGAAAGCAAGGTCTACTCCGAGCTCGGGCGGTTTCAGGATTGGAAACGCGAGAAAGCCGGCCGGGTGATCGGGGTCACCGGATGCGTCGCCCAGCACGCCGGCACGAAGATCCTCGACCGCGTACCATTCGTCGACTTCGTGCTCGGCACGGGCAACGTCGAAAGGGTCCCGGAAGCCGTCGCCGAGGCCCGCGAGGGGAGGCGCGCGTCGTACCTCGCGCTCGACCGCGACAGCCCCGTATACCAGTTCCGGGAGATTCGCCGGGACTCCCCCTTCCAGGCCTTCGTCACCGTGATCGAGGGGTGCGATCAATTCTGCACCTTCTGCGTCGTTCCTTTCACCCGGGGGCGCGAGCGCTGCCGCCGTTCGGCGGAAATCGAGGTCGAGTGCCGGGAGCTGACCGAGCGGGGCTTCACGGAAATCACCCTGCTGGGCCAGACCGTCAACGCTTATGTCTGTCCCGAAACCGGGCTCGCGCTCGCCGGACTGCTTGACCGTCTGTGCGCGATCGACGGGCTGTGCCGGATCCGGTTCCTCACGTCGCACCCGGCATTCGTGACATCCGAATTCGGCGATGTCCTCGCGCGCCAGCCCCGCATCGCCCGTTTCTTTCACCTGCCGGTCCAGTCCGGATCGAACCGGATCCTGTCGCGCATGAAGCGCCGCTACACGCGCGAGCGCTACGGCGAGATCGTCGACGACGTCCGCCGAAGGGCTCCGGATGTCGTCTTTTCGACGGACGTCATCGTCGGCTTCCCGGGCGAAACCGATGCCGACTTCGACCAGACGCTCGACCTCGTCGAAGAGGTCGGGTTCGGGAGTCTCTTCGCATTCGTCTACTCGGCCCGTCCCGGGACGGCGGCCGCGCGCTGGGGCGCCGCGGAGGAAGTCCCCTCCGGCGTCGCGAAGGAGCGGCTGGCCCGGCTCCTCGACGTGCAGCGGAAGTTCCAGGGAATGGGCAACCGAGCCCTCGAAGGCAGGGTCCTGGAGGTCCTGGTGGAAGGGGAGAGCAAGATCGGGGAGACCCTTTCCGGGAGGACGTCCTGTAATCGTATCGTTCACTTTGCCGCCGGGCCCCGCCCCGCGCGCGCGGGCGATTACGTGCCCGTCCGGATCGATCGCGGGCTCGACAATTCTCTCGTGGGTTCCCGAGCCGGGATCGCGTGAACAGGTGAGATCCGAGGCCGCGCGCCGAACGCCGCCGCGCTCGCCCGGCCTCCGGAGGGTCCCGTGAAGAGAATGGAAATCAAGGGCCTGCTGCTCGATCCGATCTCGAATACGCCCGTCGTCGTCCTGAAGGACGCCGAGGAGAAGTTCTTCCTGCCGATCTGGATCGGGGTCTTCGAAGCCAACGCGATCGCTCTGCGCATCGAAAACGTTTCGACGCCGCGGCCGCTGACCCACGACCTCTTCTCCCGGACGCTCGGCGAGCTCCGCGTTCGGGTCGAACGCGTCGTGATCAACGACCTCCGGGACAACACGTTCTACGCGCGGATCATCCTGGATCGGGAAGGGGAGTCGATCGAGGTGGACAGCCGCCCCTCGGACGCCCTCGCGCTCGCCCTGCGGTTCGACGCCGCCATCTACGTCGAGGAGGAAGTCCTCGAGAAGAGCGGGAAGATCGAAGTCGAGGACGCCCGGAATCCCGACCGTCTTCGAAAGTGGCTGGAAGAGATCGATCCCGAGGAGCTCGGCAAGTACAAGATGTGAGCGGGCGCCGGGTTGGAGCGGGCGAGCCGCTCAACCGGGCGCCGGAGCGATGGTGCTGCCTCGAAACGATGGACAGGTCGCCGGGGGCCTTTCCTCGGTCATTCGAAGCGGGATGGAAAAAACCGACCGAGGAACCCCCCGGTCGACCACAAATCCTTCGCAAATTCGCCCCCGTTTGACCTGTCGGAACCGCCCGTCTATATTCGACGGCGGCTCATCGAATGATCATCACCATCGCGAATCAAAAAGGGGGCGTGGGAAAGACCACGACCGCGATCAATCTGGCGGCGGCGCTCGCCCAGAAGGGGCTGAAGACGCTGCTCATCGACCTCGATCCGCAAGCCAACAGCACGATCACCTTCGTGGACCGCAAGGAAATCGACAAGTCGATGTTCGACGTGCTCGCCGATCCCGCCACGAAGCTCTCGCACATCGTGAAAGCCACGAGCGACCCGAACCTGATGGTTGCCCCGGCGCGAATCTCGCTCGCCAAGATCGAAAGCAAGCTGGTGGGGGAGCTCGACGGGCACTTCCGGCTGAAGGACAAGATCTCGGGCGCCCAGCAGCGCTTCGACGCGATCGTGATCGACACGCCTCCGACGCTCGGCATGATCACGGTCAATGCGCTCGTGGCGTCGACCCACATCCTCATCCCGATCCAGTCGTCCTTCTTTTCCCTCGAGGGCACCGATGACCTCTTGGAAACGGTCGAGAAGATCAAGGCCCGGCCGAACCCCAACCTGCGGGTGCTGGGCGTCGTCATCACGCTCCACGACAAGCGCACCGTCATCGCCAAGGACGTCCAGGACCAGATCGGCCGCGTGTTCGGGGACAAACTGTTCAAGACGGTGATCACGAAGAGCGTGCGCCTGGAGGAAAGCCCGGCGCACCGCGAGTCGATCTTCACTTTCGCCCCCCGGTCGTCCGGGGCCCTGGAGTACTACTCGCTTTCCGAGGAGGTCTTAGCCCGTGTCTAAGCGCGGCCTGCCGATGCAGTCGAAGATGCGCCACGATTCCCATTTCGTCGACGCGCTCACGGAGCGATTCGGAGGCGCGGTCGGCAAATTCCTTTCGATCACCGACATCGAGACCAATCCCGACCAGCCACGCCACAACGTGGGGGACCTGACCGATCTCAAGGCCTCGATCGAGAGCAAGGGGATCCTCGAGCCGATCCTCGTCCGACCCACCGCGAGCGGCCGTTTCCAGATCATCTCGGGGGAGCGCCGGTTCCGGGCCGCTCTCGAGGCCGGACTGACCGAGGTCCCCACGATCGAGTTCGACGTCCCGGAAAACGAGGTCCTCGAGATCGCCCTGGTCGAGAACCTCCATCGGAAGGACCTGACCCCTTTCGAAGAAGCCGAGGGCTTTCACTCCCTGATCGACCGCCACGGATACACCCACCAGCAGGTTTCCGACACCGTCAGCAAATCGCGGGTGGCCGTGACGGAATCGCTTTCGCTGATGCGTATTCCCGAGGACCTTCGCGATGAATGTCGGCGGGCCGACATTCAGTCGAAATCCCTGCTTCTCGACATCGCCCGGTCGCCGGATCGGGAGGCGATGGAAAAGAAGCTCAAGGCGATCGTCGCCGGCGCGACACGAGCGACCCTCCGGCAGGAGAAGAAGACTGATGAACCCTCCGGCCGGCCTCGGCCGTTCCTGTTCCGGTACGCTCCGAAGAATTCTCCCTTTCGGCTGAACCTCGCGTTCAACCGCAGCCGCGTCGGCAAGGAAGAAGTCGTCGAGGCGCTCCAGAAGATCATCGAGGAGATCCGCGCCGGCGAGATCGAGCTCGGCAAGAAGAAAAAATAGCCCCGATCGCGGACTCCCCGTACGTGGTCGGAACTCGAGCAGGCCAAGTATCCCGGGGTCCCCTGGATCTGACGCGTGATGCTATTTTACATAATATACCTTATCGGACGCTGTCGATGGGGAGGCGAAGCCCGCGCCCCAATTCGCCCGGCAGCCTCCCCGACCTCGTCCCGCCCGCAGCCCTCAGCCTCGGGGCATCAGCACCCACCCGCACGGCGCACCCCCCGCGTCGCGACCCCTGACTCGCCACCCGTCACCCGCGACTGCGAGTCGCGTCTCATGCCACCCATCGGCTGCTACACTCGGCCGGTCGATGCGACTCATCACCAAGAGCGTCCTCCGGGAGATTGCTCCTCCCTTCGGGCTGGGGCTGGCGGCCTACACGTTCCTCCTGCTGCTCCGGTCGCTCGTCCAGCTTTCCGAGATGATCGTTCGCCGGGGTCTGCCGATCGGCACGGTGGCCGAGCTCCTCCTTCTGACCCTGCCGCAAGTCCTCGTCCTCACCATCCCGATGGCGTTCCTCTTCGCGATCCTGATCGGGATCGGGCGCCTCTCCGGCGATTCCGAGATCATCGCTCTGCGGGCGTCCGGAGTGTCGCGCGGACGGCTTTTCCTTCCCGTGGCCGCCATCGGGGCCGGACTCGCGGTCGTCGTGGGATTCCTGAGCGTCTGGGGATATCCCGCGGCCAATTCCCGGCTCGAAACCGTTCAGAACCGTCTGTTCGCTTCCGCCGCCCTCGACATGGTCACGCCCCGCGTATTCGTCGAACCGAGGACGGAATGGGACTGGATCCTGTTCGTCGACCGGGACCTGCCGTCAGCCGCCGGGTGGAAGGGGGTCTTCCTCGACGACCGGACCGACGTCAACAAGGAATCGGTCATCGTGGCGCGGGAAGGACGGTTTCGCTTCGACGGCCACCGGCTGTGGCTCGATCTCAATGATGCCGTGCAGCAGACCACCGAACGGCTGGCCCCGCGACTCTCTCACGCCAACCGCAGCGACCACCTGAGCATCCTGGTCCATGAGAGCCGGGCCGAGTCACGCGGCAGCGTCGAGAAAGGCGTCCGGCTCCAGACCCTCGCCGAGCTCGTCCGGAGCGCCCGGTCGGGATCGCCCTTCGGTCCGGAGCGGCAGCGCCTCCTTCGGGTCGAGATGCACAAGCGGTTCGCGATCCCGGTGGCGTGCCTGGCCTTCGCCCTGGTCGGGCTCCCCCTCGGAATCACGAATCGGCGGGGCGGCCGGGGAAGCGGTTTCGCCGTCTCTCTCGGCATCATCCTGACGTACTACCTCCTGTTCAACACCGGAGAGAACTGGGCCGAGGACGGAAGGGTCGCGCCGGCGCTCGCGATGTGGTTGCCGAACGCCTTGCTCTTCCTCCTGGGCGGCGCGCTCTTCTTTCGCCGGGAACAGGAGCGGCGCGGATGGCGCGACCGCTGGCGCTCGTGGCGGGAGGGTAGGCGCCCGATGCCGGATCCGGGACGCTCCACTCCCCCGCCTCCGCGCCGATTCTGGCCGACGATGCGCTTTCCGGCGCGCGTCGATCGATACGTCGTCGCTCCTTTCGGAGCCGCGCTGGCGGCGATCTACGTTTCAATCACGTTCCTCTACGTCCTGGTCGACTACTCGGATCACGCCGACGACATCCTGCGGCGTCACATCCCCGCCGCGGTGGTCTCCGCCTACTACCGGGCCATGCTCGCCCCGATCCTCGTCCAGATCCTGCCGTTCTGCGTGCTCCTCGCGGCGCTGGTCGCCCTGGGCGCCCTTTCTCGGCACGGAGAGGACACGGCCTTCAAGGCGTGCGGCATTCCCCTGGCGCGGCTCGGCGTGCCGATTCTCGGCGTCGCGCTCCTGGCCTCGGCCGCGGCCTACTGGACCGGCGAATACATCCTCCCGAACGCCAACCGGGAGTCGCATCGCCTTCTCGACCGGATCAAGGGACGGGTTGCCCGGGCCGAGACGCTCGGCAACGGCGGCGTCTGGGCTCTGGGCGGCGACGGCCGGCGGATCTGGAACTTCGACACGTACGAGCCCGGAGCACGGCGCCTGTGGCATCCGTCGCTCTACGAGTTCGACGGAGACTTTCGACTCGTCGCCCGGGTCTCCGCCGCGACCGCTCAGTGGAACGGGTCGTCCTGGGACTTTCGGGATGCCTGGCGGCGAACGTTCGACGGCGCGAAGGAGACTTCCTATACGGAATCCGGCCATCTGCCGGTGTCGGCCGACTCCCCTCGCCTCTTCGCCCAGCTGGGACAGCGACCCGACGAAATGCGCTACCGGACGCTCGCCCGGTACGTGGCGCGCCTGGAGAGGATCGGATATCCCGTCGCGCCGCTCGCGACCGCGCTCGCGTCCAAACCCGCCGTCGCGGCCCAGACGCTCGTCCTCGCCTGTCTCGCCCTCCCCTTCGCGTTTTCGATCGGAAAAAGGGGCGCCCTGACCGGGATCGGCGTCGGGCTGGGGGCCGGAATGCTGTTCCTCGTCTTCGCGTCGCTCTTCACGCGGTTGGGCGAGGTCGGGTCGGTCCCCCCGCTCCTCGCGGCATGGGGACCGAACCTCATCTTCGGGCTGTTTGCGGCCTACCGGATGACCACCGTCCGGACGTAAACCGTCCCTCCTCGCGCGCGGGCCGAGGACGCCGGCTCAGGTCCCCTCTTCCCAGGAATTCATGTACTTCACCTGCTCCGGCGTCGGCGTGTCGATCGACATTCCCATCGACGCGAGCTTCAGCCGCGCGATCTCCCGATCGATTTCGACCGGGACCACGTGGACCTTCTTCTCGAGGGTCGAGTGGTTCTTCACCATGTACTCGGCGGCAAGAGCCTGGTTGGCGAACGACATGTCCATGACCGACGCGGGATGGCCTTCGGCGGCCGAGAGGTTGATGAGGCGGCCGTCGGCGAGGAGATAGATCTTCCGCTGCCCGTCGAGCGAAAACTCCTCGACGAAGTCCCGGATCGGTCGGCGCGCGTGGGACAGGCGCTCGAGCGCGGGGATGTCGAGCTCGACGTTGAAGTGCCCCGAGTTGCAGACGACCGCCCCGTCCTTCATGCGCGCGAAGTGCGAAGCCGCGATCACGCCCTTGTTTCCGGTGACCGTGATGAAAACGTCGCCGATCTCCGCGGCCTGGTCCATCGGCATGACCCGGAACCCATCGAGAGCCGCTTCGATCGCCCGCGTGGGGTCGATTTCGGTGACGATGACGTGGGCCCCCAGGCCGCGCGCCCGCATCGACACGCCCTTGCCGCACCAACCGTACCCGGCCACGACGACGTTCAATCCCGCGACGAGAAGGTTCGTCGCGCGGATCACGCCGTCGAGCGTGGACTGGCCGGTGCCGTAGCGGTTGTCGAAGAAGTGCTTCGTCTGCGCCTCGTTGACGGCGATCACCGGGAACTTCAGGACGCCCGCTTTTTCCATCGCCTTCAGGCGGACGACGCCCGTCGTCGTCTCCTCCGTCCCCCCGACGATCCCCTCGAGGAGCGATTTCCGGTCCGCGGGCGACAGCCCTTTGGCCCACGCGCGGACCACCGGATCGACCTCCGAGTCCTTTCCGAGGGCGAGGAAGAGCAGGGACGAGACGAGATCGGCGCCGTCGTCCATCGTGATGTTCGGCCGGTGCGCGAGCGCGGCGCGGATGTGGTCGTAGTAGGTGGCGTGATCCTCTCCCTTGATCGCGTACACCGCGACCCCGAAATCCTCGACGAGCGCGGCGGCCACTTCGTCCTGGGTCGAGAGCGGGTTCGAGCCGCAGAGGACGAGATCGGCGCCCCCGGCCGCGAGCGTTCTCGCCAGATTCGCGGTTTCGGAGGTCACGTGCAGGCACGCCGAAAGGCGGATGCCGCGGAGCGGCTTTTCCTTCTCGAACCGGGCGCGGATCTGGGCGAGGACGGGCATCGACTTGTCGGCCCATTCGATCCGGAGCCGCCCTTTCGCCGCGAGCGAAGGGTCTTTGACGTGGGAAGCGAGCTGAGTCGGCATCAACGAGTTCCTTTCACAAAGTCGACCGTGGCGGCCGGACAGCGGCCGCGACACCGGGCGATCTTACAGGAAGGCGGAGGAAATTCGAGGGCGCCGGAAAGTCACGCCGGGAGCGAGCGAAGCCCCGAGGGCGCCGGCGAGAGCCGCTCGCTTCCGGAGGACGTCACCACGAAGTCGTCCTCGATCCGCACGCCGAATTCTCCCGGGAGATAGACGCCCGGCTCGATCGTCTCGACGTTTCCCGCCGCCAGCGGCCGGGAGTTTCCGCGCACCAGATAGGGGGTCTCGTGGCCGTCCATTCCGAGGCCGTGCCCGAGGCGATGCGTGAAGAAATCGCCGAAACCGGCTTCGGAGATCACCTTTCGCGCCGCCGCGTCGACCTTTTCGCCGGGCACCCCCGCCGCGAGCGCCGCGATCCCCGCCCGTTGCGCGCGCTCGACGACGTCGTAGACCCGCGCGACCTTCTCGGGAACTCGGCCGAAGACGGCGGTCCGGGTGATGTCCGACGTGTAGCCCTCGACCTCGCATCCCGCGTCGATCAGAACGACGTCGCCGGCCTGCAGGCGGCGCTCCCCCGGCCCGCCGTGCGGCAGGGCGCTCGAAGGGCCGAACTGCACCAGCCCGCCGGACGGGGTCCCGACGCGCTGGAACTCCTCTTCCAGAATCCTCGCTCCCTCGCGCTCGGTCATCCCCGCCCGGAGCCGCCGCCAGGTGGCCTCGATCGCCGCGACCGTTCGCAGGCCGGCGGCCCGGATGAAAGCCTGTTCCGCGGGCGACTTGACCGAGCGGAGGACATCGAAGATGTCCGTTCCGTCCCGGAGCGCCGCCCCGGCCGCCGCGCGAAGCTGCTGCGCCGTGTGGAACGCCGTCGAGCCTTCGACCGCGACGGTCTTCCCGGTCCCGATGACCCTCGCGCAGATCGCGAAAGGGTCCTCCGACTCCTGCCACGTCTCGATCGCGTCGAAGACGCCGGATCGTTCCGAGCGCGGCTTCTCGAAAAACGGGGTCACGACGACGACCGGCCCCCGCGCGGGGATGACGAGCGCCGTCAATCGCTCGCTTCGACCGATCGTCAGGTTGGCCGCGTACCGAAGATTGGTGCCGGGCGTCACGAAGATCGCGTCGACCCGGGACTTCGCGATCGCCGAGCGAAGGCGCTCCTGCCGGTCCCGAAAGTCGTCCGGGCGCAGCGCCGGCGGCAGCGGGGGAAGGACGGTCGAGGCCCCGCCGCGCGCGTCGGACCGGGACGCCTTGGGCAGGGCGGTGCCGATCGCCGCCGCCGTCGCGGCGCCGATGAGCGAGCGGCGCGAGAACGGACTCCTTTTCGTCATGCGCGGGAGACTATCCGATCTCAGGGCGTGCCCGACATCCACTCCGCCGAGCGCGGGCTCGTCTCCCGGAGCATCCGGAGCGCCTCGGCGGGCGGCAGCGCGCGGCTGAACAGGAAGCCCTGCATCTCTCCGCACTTCTTCCGGATGAGCAGGTCCCGTTGCCCGATCGTCTCGACGCCTTCCGCCAGGACGCGAAGGCCGAGCGCGTTGGCCATGTGCACGATCGCGCCGATGATGGCCTCGTCGACGGAGCTGCCGGGGATGTCGCGCACGAAGGACTGATCGATCTTGAGCGTGTGCACCGGGAGATGCTTGACGTAGGAGAGGGAGGAGTGGCCCGTCCCGAAATCGTCGATCGCGATGCGAACGCCGAGGCCGCGAAGGGCGAAGAAGAGCGACCGCGTCTGCTCCACGTCCTGCATCGCCGCGCTCTCGGTGACTTCCAGCTCGAGCGCCGCGGCACGGATTCCCGAGGCCGCGATGGCGCGCTGGACGATCTCCAGCATTCCTCCCGACTGGATCTGCCGAGCCGAGAGGTTGACGGCGACCTTCACGTCGGGGAATCCGGCGTCGTGCCACTCGCGCGCCCGTGCGCACGCCTGGCGGAGAACCCACTCCCCCACCTCCATGATGAGATGAGACTCCTCGGCGACGGGGATGAATTCCGCGGGGGAAATGGTGCGGCCATCGGGCCCTTTCCACCGCAGGAGCGCTTCGAACCCCTGAATCTCTCCGTTCTCGACATGCACCTGCGGTTGATAGTGGACCTCGAACTTCTCCTGGGCAAGCGCATCCCGGAGATCGGCCTCGAGCGTGAGTCGGCGCATCGCGCGGACCTGGAGGGCCCGAGTGTAGAGCTGGAAATTGTTCCGTCCGAGCTCCTTGGCGTGATACATCGCGGCGTCGGCGTTCCGGACGAGGACTTCCTCGTCGTCGCCGTCCTCCGGGAAGAGGCTGATGCCGATGCTCGCGCTCGCCGATATCGTCCGGCCACCGATCTCGAACGGGGGGGTCATGGCGTCGAGCAGCTTCCGCCCCACCCGCGCCGCCGCGTCCGCGCTCTCCGTCTCGAGAAGGAGGATCGTGAACTCGTCGCCGCCGAGCCGGGCCACGGTGTCGATCTTGCGCACGGCGCGCAACAGGCGATGAGCGATCTCCTGCAACAGCTCGTCGCCCGCCTCGTGGCCGAACTTGTCGTTGATGAGCTTGAAGTGGTCGACGTCGAAGAACAGGACCGCGAGCCCGCGCTTCTTGCGTCGCGCCTGGGAGAGCGCCTCGTGCAGGCGCTCCTGGAATCGCTTTCGATTCGCGAGCCCCGTCAGACCGTCGTGATAGGCCTGGTATTCGATCAGGACCTCCGCTTCCTTGCGTCCCGTGATGTCCACCAGCGCCCCCTCGAAGGCGGAGGGGGCGCCGGCCAGGAAGCGGGCGAAACTGCCGATCACCCACATCGGCGCCCCGTCGGCCCGCCGAAGCTGCATTTCGATGTTGGAGGCTTTCCCGGCGTCCCTCGCGATCGTTTCCATGATGGCGTCGCGATTGGCCGCCGCAAAGTATCGGTCGCCGTCGTGGGGCGCGAGCGCCTCCTTCCGGGAGGCCAGCCCGAACATCCGGGCGAACGCGTCGTTGCAGTCGAGGAGCGTCCCCTCCCGGGTCATCCGGAAGATGCCGGCGAGACTCTCCTCGAACAGGTGCCGATACTTCGCCTCCGACTCCCGCAGGGCCCGTTCGGCTTCCCGGATGGCGGTGACGTCGGCGGTGGTTCCCGCGACGGCGACGGGATTGCCGTCCGCGTCGAAACGAAAGCGGAACGTGTCCCGGAGCCACGCTTCGCGGCCGTCGTCGGTCGTCGCCCGATACTCCACCGTCGAAATCCCCGGACCGGGAAGGCGAAGCGCGGCGAGAAACCCCGGGCGATCCTCGGGATGCACGCGGGAGGATCCGAATTCCGGCTCCCATGCCCGTTCGGACGGGCTGCACCCGAGGATTTCCCGGATACGGCCGCTGACGAAGCGAAACCGCCCCGACGACGGGTCCGCCTCCCAGACGACGACGCCGAGGTCTTCCGCGATCTCCAGCGCGGAGAACGGCCCCCCGGGACCCTCCGGAGAGACGTTTCTCGACTCGTTCACGCTCACCCCCGACGCTCCGCGCCGCTCCGAGACTCATCGAATTCCGACGAAAGACGAATTATAGCCGGCGGGAAGGACATTCTCGCGCCGCGCTCGGCGGAATCAGTCGAGGTCGATGTCTCGGACGGGGCGGGACGTGTCGCCCTGGGCCTTCTTGAAGAGCTCGTCGAACTTCTTCTGGAGCACGTCCTTCTTCGTCTTTTCCGAATCGAGGGCCGTCTGGAATTTCGCGTCCCGCTCCGCGTCATGGGCCTTCAGAGAGCCGATCGCGGCCTCCAGGTTCTCGAATGTCTTCGGGTCCTGCGCCGGGGTGAAGTCGATCACCGCCCGGACCTCGGTATCGATCTTCAGCCTCGAATGGCAGTGCGGGCAGAGAGTCTCGAAGTCGGCCATGCGGGGATTCTAACCCCGGGCATCCTGGCGTCCCTTCAGCCGGCGGAGCGTCCGGCGCTCGCGCGAATCGGGCCGGGCCGTCTGGACGGGGCGCGAAAGGCGCTCCCATCGCCGCGCCTCGATCTCCTCGGGAGCCGGAGGCGGAGTCAGATCCTCGTACAAATTTTTCGCCTCGGCGCGCGGCAACGACCGCTCGGCGGTCCCCACGACCCGCACGATCCGGCGACGCCCGCGATCGAGCGTCAACTCGATGCGGTCGCCCGGCCGAACGAGCTTGTGGGCTTTTCCCCGGATTCCGTTGACGTCGACCCTTCCGCCGTCGCAGGCCTTCGCCGCGGCCGAGCGCGTCTTCATCACGCAGGCCACGTCGAGCCAGGCATCGAGCCGTTGCGGCGTCAGGCGGGAATCCGGGGGATCGGCCGGAGGCGCGTCGCGAGCCATCTCACCCGCGATCATACGCCGCCCCCCGACCCCCGGAATAGAATGGCCGTGTGCGGTGGCCCTTTCGATCCATGCGTTTCCGGACGAAGCTCGCGATCGCGATGCTCCTCCTCTTCTTCCTGACGATCGGGCTCCTTTTCGCCGTGGATACGTACAACGAGCGGCGATTGATCGAGAAGCTCGAGAACACCATGGAAGCCGTCACGAAGGCGATCGAGGTCGCCTCGGATCAGGCCCAGATCTCGGCGACCGGAGAGATCGACACCGAGGTCCTCCAGGACTACGCGGAGAAGCTGCGGCTGCGGGGAGTGCGGGAGATCCAGATCCTGAACCCGGAGCGGGCCGTCATCGCGAGCTCGAAAGGGCGCCCCCGCGGCAAGAAGGCCCTCCCCGAGGACATCGCGATCAAGGGGACGATCGGCGGCGAGACCGAGTCGACCGGGCCCAAGCGCGACTACCGCCTGATCATGCCGATCATTTCGCAGAATCAGAAGGTCGGCTATGTCACGGTCGACCTCCTCCTCGACGACTACGAAACCACGATCTCGCGCAGCTTCGGGCGCCGCGTCGCGGCCCTCGCGGTGGTCTTCGCGGTCGGATTGGTGCTGCTCCTCCTGCTGACCCGGAACTTCACGCAGCCGGTTGCGCTGCTCTCCGCCGCCGCCGAGCGCGTCGCCGGGGGCGATCTCGACGCCCAGATCGACAGCCGGAGGAGCGACGACCTCGGCGTCCTGGTCCAGACCTGGAACGCCATGATCGGCCGGCTCCAGGAGCAGCGCGCGCTCGAAACGCGGCTCGCGGCGGCCGAGCGCCGCGCCTCGCTCGGACATCTCGCCTCGGGCATCGCCCACGAGATCCGGAACCCGCTCAACACGATCGCGCTCGCCGTCGAATACCTCCGGCGCCGCTTTTCACCGGTGGGGGCGTCCGATCGGAAGGAGTTCCACGAGACGACCGACAGCCTGAGAGACGAGATCACGCGCTTGAACGCGCTGATCACGAACTTCCTGACGTACGGGAAGCCCATGCGCATGGCTCCGGCCGCGTTCGACGTGACCGACCTCGCGCGGGAGGTCGGCCGCGAGCTCTCCCCGGAGGCCGCGACGCGCCGCGTCCGGATCCGGGTGGAGGGCGCGCCGACGGAGGTCACGGCCGATCGCGATCTCCTGAAGTCGGCGTTCCTGAACGTCGCGCTGAACGCCGTGCAAATGATGCCCGCCGGCGGGGACATTCGGATCGAGGTCGGGCCGGATCCCGCGGGCGTTCGGATCTGCTTCGACGACTCGGGGCCGGGGATCCCCCCGGAGAACCTGCCGAAGATCTTCGAGCCGTACTTCTCGACGCGCGACGCCGGCGTGGGGCTCGGTCTCGCGATGACGAGAAAGATCGTCACCGATCACGGAGGCGACCTCGTCGCGAGCAACCGGCCCGAGGGGGGCACGCGGTTCGTCTTCACTCTCCCGAGCGTGCCCGCGTCCCAGGCGGTCCCCGCGTGACGGGAGGGAAGGGCACCCTCCTCCTCGTCGAGGACGAGAAGCCCGCGCTCGAGCTCCTCCGCAAGATCCTCGAAGGCGAGGGCTTTCGGATCCTGACCGCGGGAAACGGCCGGGAAGCCCTCGACCGGCTCGAGGAACAGGTGGTCGACGTTGTGATCACGGACCTCGAGATGCCCGTCATGACCGGGGCGGACCTCCTGACGCAGATCCAGGCTCTCGCCGACCCGCCTCCCGTCATCGTCGTGACGGCGCACGGCTCAAAGGAGGCGGGCCGGCATCTCGTCAACCGGCTCGGCGCCTACGATTACCTCTCCAAGCCCTTCCAGCCGGATGACCTCGTGCTCAAGATCGAGCGCGCGGTCGAGATGCGCGCCATGCGCGAGGTCAACCGCGTGCTCTCGGGCCAGCTCAAGGGGAAAGTCGTGCTGGAGGGACTCATCGGGGATTCCCTCGTCATGCAGAACATCTTCAAGCTGGTCCTGAAAATCGCCCGCTCCAACGCGACCGTGCTGATCCGCGGCGAATCGGGCACCGGCAAGGAGCTGATCGCGCGCGCGATCCATCAGCGGAGCCGGCGGGCCGACAATCCGTTCTCGGCGATCAACTGCGCCGCGATCCCGGAGAACCTCCTCGAGTCGGAGCTCTTCGGCTACGAGCGCGGGGCGTTCACGGGCGCCGATCGCCGGAAGCTCGGTCTCTTCGAGGTCGCCTCCGGATCGACCCTCTTCCTCGACGAGATCGGCGATCTCTCGCTCCCCCTCCAGGGAAAGATCCTGCGGGCGCTCCAGGAAAAAGAGATCCGCCGCGTCGGCGGCAACGAGTCGCTTCCGGTCGACGTGCGCGTCCTCGCCGCGACCAATCGCGATCTCGAACAGATGATGCGGGAGGGGATGTTCCGGGACGACCTCTACTACCGCCTGAACATCATCCCGATCGTCATTCCGCCGCTGCGCGACCGGCGGGAGGACATCCCCGAGCTCGCGACGCGCTGCATGGCCCGGGCGGCGGCCGAGCACGGCAAGGAGATTTCCGGGATCGCTCCTGCGGCCATGGCGATCCTCTGCGCGCACGACTGGCCGGGCAACGTCCGGCAGCTCGAGTCGATCGTGGAGCGCGCCGTTCTCCTCTCCGAGAGCGACACGATCGGCCCCGCCGATCTTCCGCCGGAAATCCGCCACCCCCGCACGGCGGCCGCCACCGTCGGGGTCGAGATTCCGGCGGAAGGAATCGACATCGAGGAAGTGGAGCGCGCCCTCCTGCTGCAGGCGATGGAGAAATCGGACTGGGTGATCGCCCGGGCGGCAAAGCTCCTCCGCCTGACCTACCGCACCATGCAGTATCGTCTCGAGAAGTTCGCCATCCGGAAGGAGGAATGACGGATTTGGAGTGGGAAATAACCCATATCGACCAGAGGCCGGGGCCGAATGACCGAAAAGCCTCCGGTCGGGCGTGGCACCCGGTTCGCAGCCCCGGCGGGAGCATGACCACCCGGTTCCGTGCTCCGTTCGCCGCCGGCCTGCTGATCCTCTCGACGACCTCCCGGGCGACGGCGGCCGATCCGAAGCCGGTTCCGGTTCCTGCTCCGCCGTCGGCCTCGTCGTCTTCCACGGCGGCACCCGTCCCGCATCACCCCCGGACACACTTCTTCGTCGGCGAAGTGACGAGCGTCATCCCGAACGAAGGCCTTTCCATCCGGGAGACGCTCCGCGATGGATCGCCGAAGGTGACTTTCTTCAAGACCTCCCCCGACACGCCGGTCTCCCGGGGGAAGGAAAAGGCGGCCATCACGGACATCCACGTCAACGATCACGTGACCGTCAAGTACACGGACAACGGGACCGAGCATCGGGCAATCTCGATTCGCCTGACCCCTTCGGCCAAATCGAAGGCGTCCTCCCCCGCCACGCCCTCCCCGCCGAAGTCATCGACGTAGATCCCGCTGCCGGCGGGGAATCCGGAAGAGCTACGTGATCTCGGTCGTGGGCTTGTCGACCCGCACCTTCCACGAATCGTGGTAATCCCCCCGCTCGATCGCGTCGGCGGCGCGCGTTCGTTCCAGCGGAAGGAACGTATCGATCATCACGGCGAGCTCGCGCGTCGCCTTCGATCCGATCGACGCCTCGTAGGCGCCCGGATGGGGACCGTGGTTGACCCCGGCGGGATGCAGCGAAATCGATCCGTTCCCGACGCCCCGCCGGCTCGTGAAGTTCCCGTCCACGTAGAAGATGACTTCGTCGCAATCGACCGACGAGTGCGGATACGGACAGGGAACCGCCTGCTCGTGCGTGTCGGTCATGCGGGGGACGAAAGAGCAGATGACGGCGCCTCCGGCGGCGAACGTGATGTGGATCGTGGGAGGCAGGTGGATCATTCCCGTTTTCGGCTGGAATTTCGAGATCGCGAACGCGACGGGGTACGCATAGCCGTCCCAGCCCACCACGTCGAGCGGCGACGCCGGCAGCGTCCGCTTCGTCCATCGGTCGAGGCGTTTGGCGTGGATCTCGCGCGGCGCCGCCTCGGCGATCGCGCGATCCTCCATCACCGGCCGCACGAAATCCCGGTGGGAATAAGCCGCGTCCATCTTCAACTGTCCGGAAGCGTTTCGGAACTGCTCGGGAACGTGAAACCCCCGGCGGCACTCGATGCCGAACAGCCGATTGTCGGCTCCGTCGAACAGGAACCGGTGGGGGGTCCCTTTGGGCACCAGGACGTAGTCGTGGGGGCGGAACGGCAGCCGCCCGAAAGGCGACTGGAGCGACCCGGATCCGCGCTCGACGAAAACGAGATCGTCGCCGTCCCCGTTGACGAAAAAGACGTCGTCGGATCCCCGCGGCCGGGCCACCGAGACGACGACGTCCGCGTTGTGGAGGAGAGGCGTGCGCGCATCGAGCATCGTCGCGCCCTCAGGCACGGCCCCCGAGTCGAAGAGGCGTCGAAGGAGCGGCTCCCGGCGCTCCTCCCGGGGGTCGAGACGGAACCCTCTTTCCGAGGGCTCGCACGTCAGCTCGTCGGTCGGGGCGTGCCGATGGTAGAGGATCGAATAGGGGCCGTCGAATCCCAGGCGCGTGAAGCACTCCTCGAAGAGAAGAGCGCCGGTATCGGGGTCGCGGAACACGGTGTGCGGCTTTTCGGGCAGGATGCCCTGGGTCCATCGATCGATCACCCGGCGATTCTAGCAGGGCGTCGAGAAGGCGATCGCGACCTGCGCCGCGCGGGCGCCCGCACGGCCTCATCTCCCCGCGCGGCGGCGCCGGCGTAAGATTGCCGGATGAAAATCCTCGTCGCCGACAAGTTCGAAGCCTCCGGTCTCGACGGCCTCCGGGCGACCGGCTCCGAAGTGATCTTCGAGCCCGATCTCAAGGACGACGCGCTCGGCGAGCGTCTGGCGGAGAGCGGCGCCGAGATCCTGATCGTCCGTTCGACGAAGGTCACGAGCCCGATCCTCGAAAAAGCCCGCGCCCTGGCCCTCGTGATCCGGGCCGGGGCGGGCGTCAACACGATCGACCTGGCCTCCGCTTCGCGCGGCGGCGTCTTCGTCGCCAACTGTCCCGGAAAGAACGGGGTCGCGGTGGCCGAGCTCGCCCTGGGGCTGATCCTCTCCCTCGACCGGCGCATTCCGGAAAACACCGAAGCGCTGCGGCGGGGCGAGTGGAACAAGAAGGAGTTCTCGAAGGCCGCGGGACTCTTCGGGAGAACCCTCGGGATCGTCGGAATGGGCACCATCGGGCGGGAAGTCGCATCGCGTGCCCGGGCCTTCGGCCTGCGCGTCGTGGCCTGGAGCCGGTCGCTCACGGACGCGCGCGCCGGCGAGCTCGGGGTCGAACGCGCGGAGTCCGTGATCGACCTCGCGCGCGTTTCCGACATCGTCTCGGTGCACCTGGCGGCCGCGCCCGAGACGAAAGGATTTATCGGGGAAGATTTCTTCGCCGCGATGCGCCCCGGCGCCTTTTTCGTCAATACCTCCCGCGCCGACGTGGTGAATGCTGCCGCGCTTCTCGCCGCGCTCGACCGCGGCGGGATCCGCGCGGGTCTCGACGTCTTCGGCCGGGAGCCCGCCGAGTCGAAGGGTGCGATCGACGATCCGCTCGCGCGGAGTCCCCGCGTCGTCGGCACCCATCACATCGGCGCTTCGACCGACCAGGCGCAGGAAGCAATCGCCGCCGAGACCGTGCGGATCGTGAAGATCTATCTCGAAACGGGCAAGGTCGAAAACGTCGTGAACGTGGCCCGCCGCCCGCCCGCGACCCATCTCCTGGTGGTCCGCCATCGCGACCGGGTGGGCGTGCTCGCGCACGTCCTGGGGGCATTGAAGAGCGACGGAATCTCCGTCCAGGGCATGGAGAACACCATTTTCGAGGGAGCCGAAGCGGCCTGCGCCCGGATCGAGCTCGACAAGGAGCCCCAGGCTCAGACGCTCGACGGCATCCGCTCGGGGAACGACGACATCTATTCGGTTTCGGTGACGCCGCTCCGTTAGCAGGGGGCTGAAAAGCTCCAGCGGGTCGCGTCGGGAGCGCCGCGGGCAAGCGGCGCCGTCACCGCGGCGGCTGGACGGTCTTTCGGAGGCGATCCTCGAAAGCGGCCGGGGCCGAGAGGATCTCGATCAGCTCCCCCGTGCGCGAAAGATGCTTGGCGATCTGAACCGTCAGGTGAACGAACTTCGAGGGCGCGAGCACCACGACCGAAGCCAGATCCACGCGACTCTGCTCGAAGAATCGTTTCCAGTCGTCGCTCACCGACACGGCCGCGCCGGTCGCGGCCCGCGCGTCGATGAAGAGAGCGAGCGGCCGCTCTCGAAGGAGCTCCATCCGAATCTCGTCGAGGGTGGCGGTTCCGAATTGCCCATCGTCGTCCCCCGTGATCGTGACGACCAGCACGCCCGGCTTCGGTCGACGATAGGTGAATGTGCATCCGGGCGTCCGCAAGACGACCGATCCGTCGGGAAGGATCTCGCGCACGACGGCGTTCGACATCGGCGGGGATTATACGCGCCGCTTTGTCGCTCCGCGCGTCCATCGGGCCCGTCCGTATCGCTCGATGGATGGTTAGCGCCAGCCGGCGTCGAGAAAGTGAATCCATCCCGCAGATCCAACCGCACGACGAGGCACGACGAGGCGCGGTGAGGCGCGAGCCTGATCGTGTGCGGGTCGCCAGTGGCGACCGGAGGCGTACCAGATCGGATACGTCGGAGGGAGACGCCGGCGG
>Ga0070666_10000123_pt1 | contig 54060 bp, 55 predicted proteins | sample KBSS23metaG_FD_64677 | JGI IMG/M metagenome (GOLD analysis project Ga0070666, IMG submission 64677) | Switchgrass rhizosphere microbial communities from Kellogg Biological Station, Michigan, USA - KBS S2-3 metaG | ecosystem: Host-associated > Plants > Roots > Rhizosphere > Soil ... | reverse complement strand
CCGGACGGCAAGGTCCTGGACGATTCCGACCTGCTGCCCGCGGACGTGCCGGACATGGAGAACCACGCCAACCGTCCCGAGATCCGCGCGGCGCGCGAGGGCGGAACGGGCGCCTCCATGCGGATCTCGCCGACGGAGCGACAGAGGATGCTCTACGCGGCGCGTGCCCTCTCGGACGGGAGCGTGCTGCGGCTCGCCGTCTCCGAAACGCGTCTGCGCCAGGTGGAGCAGGGCTACGTCTGGAGGATGCGCGCCGCGATCATGGCGGCGTGTCTCGGGCTGTTCCTGATCGGGTCGAGTCTCTCCCGCCGCTTCTCCGAGCCGATCGCGGAGCTGACGCGGGCCGCTTCGGCCATCGCCGCCGGCGACTTCGCGCGCGATCTGCCCAGCGCCGGCGGGGAGGAGGTCCAGCTCCTCGGCGGAGCCCTCCAGCGAATGAAGGAGTCGCTCTCGCGCGCGTTGGCGCTCGCCGAGGACGAGCGCCGCATGACCGCCATCGTCTTCGAGCGGCTGCCCGACGGGCTCGCGGTCGTGGACGCGCGGCTCCACGTCGTCGAGGCCAACGAACGCTTCTCGCAGATGACGGGCGTGCCGACGCCGGTGGGGCGCGCGCTCTACGACCTGCTGCGCGAGCGCACGCTGTACGAGGCCTTCGAGGAGACCGTGAAGACGAAGGAGGTTCGCGAGGCCACCGTGCGGCTCGAGAACGGACGCGTCTGGGCGCTGGTCGTCCAGGCCATCCCGGCGGGATCGCGCGCCGCCGCGGTCGGGGTGCTCCGCGACATCAGCGTGCTCGAGCGGACGGAGTCGATGCGGCGGACTTTCGTCGCCGACGTGTCGCACGAGCTGCGCACGCCGATCGCGTCGATCGCGGCCGCGGCCGAGACCCTGGCGGACGGCGGCGCCGACAAGGCCGAGACGGGAGAGCTGCTCGGATTGATCCGGCGGCAGTCGGACCGCATGCGTGAGCTGATCGACGACCTGATGGACCTCGCGCAGATCGAGAGCGGCGCGGTCCCGCTCGAGCGCCGGCCGGTCCGGCTCCACGAGCTCCTGAACGAGGTCGTCGAGGACCTCGAGGCGGCGGCGCGCGAGAAGAACGTGAAGGTCACCGTCGACGGCGACCCGGAGCTGGCCGTGGTCGGCGATCACCGGAGGCTCGGCCAGCTCACCCGGAACCTGATCGACAACGCCATCAAGTTCTCGCCCGCGGGGGCGCCGGTCTCGGTCCGCATCCTGCGCGATTCGGGGCATCCCGGCTTCTCGGTGTCCGACCTCGGGCCCGGAATCCCCAAGTCCGAGCGGGACAAGATCTTTCAGCGCTTCTACCAGGTCGACCGCTCGCGTTCGAAGGCGCGGCCGGGCTCGGGGCTCGGGCTCGCGATCGTCAAGCACATCGCCCAGCTCCACGGCGCGACCGTGGAGGTGCAGGGCGAGGTCGGGGCGGGCAGCGTCTTCCAGGTGCGATTCCCGGCCGCCTGATCGCCGCCCGGGCGCCTGAAGAGCGCGTCGAGCCGGGCGTAAGGGCCGTGTGAAGGCCTGGGGTAGGATACCGCCCCACTCCGATGCTGAACTTCCTGCCGCGCGACGAAAAGTACTTCGACCGCTTCAACGAGATGGCCGTCCGCATCCGCGAGGCCGCGCAGATCCTGGACGGCTTCTTCCAGGGCAAGTCCACCGTGGCGACGGCCGCGGATTCGGTCAAGCGCCTCGAGCACGAGTGCGACGAGATCTCGCACGAGATCCTGCGGAACATCGACCGCACGTTCATTACGCCGATCGACCGCGAGGACCTTCACCGCCTGGCGATTCGTCTCGACGACGTGATGGACCTGATCGACGGGACGGTGCGGCGCGTGTCGCTCTTCCGGATCGAGCGCCTCACGCCGCTCTCCCAGTCGCTCTGCCGGCTCATCGTGACGACCACGGGGGAGCTCGTCGAGGCGGTCTCCGCGCTGCGGTCCCAGAAGGGCGTGATGCCCCACTGCATCCGGATCAAGCAGCTCGAGAACGAGGCCGACGTCGTCTACCACGAGGCGATCGGGTCGCTCTTCGCCGAGAACCGGGACGCCATCGACGTCATCAAGTGGAAAGAGGTCTACGACAACATGGAGCGCTGCGTCGATTCCTGCGTCACCGTCGCACAGATCCTCGAGAGCGTGGTGCTCAAACATTCCTGAGCCGTCCGGAAGCGCGTCGTGACGTACGTCCTGATCATCATCGCGATCGCGCTCGTCTTCGATTTCATCAACGGCATGCACGACTCCGCGAATTCGATCGCGACGGTCGTGTCCACCCGGGTGCTGTCGCCGCTCCTGGCCGTCTTCTGGGCCGCGTTCTTCAACTTCGTGGCCGCGTTCCTCTTCGGGACCGCGGTGGCGAAGACCATCGGGTCGGGACTCATCGACCTCACCGTGGTGAACTCGGACGTCGTCCTGGGCGGGCTCCTCGGCGCGATCGTGTGGAATCTCATCACCTGGTACTTCGGGATCCCGTCCTCCTCCTCGCACGCCCTGATCGGCGGTTACGCCGGAGCCGCCGTGGCGCGCGTGGGGATCAAGGCGATCATCCCGGGCATGGCCTGGGTCAAGACGCTCTCCTTCATCGTGCTCTCGCCGCTGATCGGCATGGCCGCCGGCTTCGGGCTGATGGTCGCGGTCTCGTGGATCTTCCGAAAGACGCCGTACGGCTCGGTCGACCGCTGGTTCCGGCGCGCGCAGCTCGGCTCGGCGGCCGCGTTCTCGCTGTCGCATGGCACCAACGACGCGCAGAAGACGATGGGGATCATCGGCGGGCTGCTCGTGGCCAACCGCGAGCGCTTCGCGGATCCCGCCTCGGCATTCCACTGGATGCACCTGCCGGACCTCCACGAGATCCCGTGGTGGATCATCCTCACCGCGCACGCGGCGATCGGCCTCGGCACGCTGACCGGAGGGTGGCGTATCGTGCGAACGATGGGGAGCCGGATCACGAAGCTGAAGCCGTTCTCGGGGTTCTGTGCCGAGACCGGCGCCGCCGGCACGGTGATCCTGGCGTCCGTGCTCGGCATCCCGGTCTCCACGACGCACACGATCACGGGCGCGATCATCGGCGTCGGCGCCACGCAGCGCTTCTCGGCGGTGCGCTGGGGCGTGGCCGGACGGATCGTGTACGCCTGGATCCTGACGATCCCGATGGCCGGAGCGATCGGCGCGTTGAGCTACGGTCTGCTGTCCGCGCTGGCGCGATGACGCGGAGGATCCTGGCTTTTCTCCTCGCGGCGATCGTCTCTTCCCGCATCGCCTCGGCCGCGCCGTCAGCGAGTCAGCCGGATCCCGCCGTCTGGGACGCCATCCTTTCCGCGCGGGCGCGCGACGGCGGCTTCGACTACCGGGCCGCCGACGGTCAGGACAGGAAGCGCCTCGCGGCGTACCTCGCGAACCTGGGCGACGCGAACCCGCGCGACATGAAGCCGGAGGAGCGCAAGGCGTTCTACATCAACGCCTACAACGCGATGGCGGTCGCGATCGTGCTCGAGCGCTACCCGGTCCCGAGCATCCGCGGCGTCGACGGCGCCTTCCAGACGGTCCGCAAGAAGATCGCGGGCGAGCTGCTCACGCTCGACGACGTCGAGAACCGCCTGCGCGAGGCCAGGGACGCTCGCATCCACTTCGCGATCGTGTGCGGGGCGAAGGGGAGCCCGCCGCTCCTGCCCAGGGCGTACCGCGCCGCGATGCTGTCCGCGGATCTGGACGCCCAGGGGCGCGCCTTCGTGCGCGACGCCACCCGGAACGAGATCGACCCGGTCGAGGCGAAGCTCCAGCTCTCGCAGGTCTTCGAGTGGAGCCGCAAGGAGTTCGAGCGCGAGGCCGGGTCGCTCGGCGCGTACGTCTCCCGCTTCACCACGCCGGCGGTGGGCGATTGGCTCAGAACCTTCGCGAAGTCGCCGGAATTCCTCCCGTTCGACTGGGCGCTGAATCAGCCTCGCTAGCCGCAGAAAAGCCGCAGGGCGCAAAAAAGAAGCCCCTCTCGCGAGGGGCTGGAGGAGGAGATCGCGTGTGTCTGCTCCTTCTACGGAGGAGGACTCGCCATCGTTGAGCGGCCGAGGGTGTATTTTCTGAGGCCGCAATGACCCTTCCCGCAGTCGCCCGACCAACGTCCCCTGAGTGGATCGCCTCGCCGGGGCAAGGCAGCATGGGCGAGGTGTACCGCCTGAAGGACACTCGACCCAAGCCCGATGGAAAGAAGGCCTCCGTCTCCGTGGCGCGAAAGACCCGCGACGTCGACCGGCCCGAAGGCTCTTGATCCGCCTCACGCTCAGGCCCGGCCGCGAGGCGTCGGTCCTCCGGCGCCATCCCTGGGTGTTCTCGGGAGCCGTGGCGCGCGTGGAGGGGGACGGCGCGGACGGGATCGCCGAGGTCGTCGATGCCGCCGGCCGCCCGCTCGCGCTCGGCGCGTATTCGTCGGACTCGCAGATCGTCGCGCGGCTCTGGAGCTTCGACGGGCGCCTGCCGGATGCCGGGCTCTTCCGCGAGCGCTTCGCGGCGGCGAGGGCGCTGCGCGCGGAGGTCGTCCCGCCGCAGACCACGGGCTACCGTGCGGTCAACTCCGAAGGAGATCTCTGCCCGGGAGTCCTTCTCGACGTCTACGGTGAGACGGCGGTGCTGGAGCTGACGACGGCCGGCACCGAGATCTGGCGCGCGGATCTCGAGGCCGCGGCGCGAGAAGTCTTCGCGCCGGTGAAGCTCATCGTCCGCGAGACGGGTATTCGGCGCGATTCCGGCCAGTCCCCGATCCCCGATACCAAGTCCGAGATCGACCTGGCTCCCTTTCTCGAGAACGGCCTTCGCTATCTCGCCGACGTCGGAGCGGGGCAGAAGACCGGATTCTTCCTGGACCAGCGCGACAACCGCGCCCGGCTGCGGGCGCTCTCGCCCGGACGTCGCGTGCTCAACCTCTTCTCCTATACGGGCGCCTTTTCGGTCGCGGCCCTCGCGGGCGGCGCGACGCGCGCCGTCGACGTCGACTCCTCGGCCGCGGCCCTCGCGCTCGCGCGCCGGCACCGCGCCGAGAACGCGCTCTCGGCTGACGGCTCCGACTTCGTCGACGCGGATGTCTTCGAGGACCTGAGGCGGCGCGTGGCCGAGGGACAGCGGTGGGACGCCGTCGTGTGCGATCCGCCCGCCTTCGCCAAGAAGAAGGCGGACGTCGATCGGGCGGCGCGCGGATACAAGGACGTCAACCGGCTCGCGATGACGCTCGTCTCTCCGGGAGGGTGGCTGCTGACCTGCTCGTGCTCCGGCCTGGTGGACGCGGACCTCTTCCAGAAGATCGTCTTTTCCGCGTCGGCGGAGGCGCGTGCGAGCTTCGCGCTCGTCGCCCGGCAGGGCGCCGGGCCGGACCATCCCGTCTCGCTCGACTGTCCCGAGGGGGAATACCTCAAGGGAATGTGGATGCGGCGGGCGCCTTGACGCACCGCGACTTATACTCCTGACGGCGATGGTACGGTCCCGCGCTCTCCTTTCCGTCCTGACGCTGTTCCTGGCGCCCGCGTTCGCCTTCGCGGCGGACCCGGGCGGGATTCCCGAGATGCACGCCGGTCCGGCGGTGTTCCACCCCGCCGCGCCGAAGGCCGCCGCGGCGGTCCCCGCGCTCGATTTCGCCGCGACCCAGGCCCGCCTGCCCGGCTCCGCGCGCCACGCGCTGCCCGGTCTGTCGGCGGGCGAGCGCGCGCTCCTGCTGTCGCGCGATGACCGCCCGGGGAACGGAGCGCGTCCGAAGAAGCCCGCGGTTCGCGTCGGCATCGTGCGGCCCGTGCCCGGCGCGGTCGGGTTCCACGGCCTCGCCGGAGTCGCCGGGGCGCTCCCGCTGGGCGGAGGCTGGCTCGAGCATGCCTCCGATGGCCGATGGATCTGGACGGCCGCGTTCTCCTCGGACGGCGCGCAGGCGCTGCGCGTCCACGTCGGCGACGCCTGGCTTCCGGCCGGCAGCCGCGTCTTCCTCTACGGGCCGCGCGGCGAGGTCTTCGGGCCGTACGCCTTCGACGGCGGCACGCGCCCCGAGGGCTTCTGGACCCACACCGTCTTCGCATCGCAGGCGATCCTGCGCGTGGAGGTCGCGGCCGCCGAGCCCGCGCGGCTCGCGCTCGCGCGCCTGTCGATCGAGTCGCTCGTGCACATCGAGCATCCCTGGGTCGCGACCGTCAACCCGGCGGCCGGGAGCGCGAACGCATCCGCCGCCGCGGGCTCTCCGCAGGTCCGGCTCAAGTCCGACACCTGCTTCGAGGATGCGAGCTGCGTGACGGCGGCGACGTTTCCCAGCATCGACGGCGCCTCGCACGCCGTGGCGCAGCTCAACTTCGTGGACGCGCAGGGCAGCTTCGTCTGCTCGGGGGGCCTGCTCAACACGACGACCAGCAGCATGGTGCCGTACCTCCTGACGGCGAACCACTGCTTCTCGACGCAGGCCGCCGCGACCTCGCTCGAGGCGTTCTTCGACTACAAGACCGCCACGTGCAACGGCATCGAGCCGCCCCCGAACGGGTTCCCGAGCACCCTGGGGTCGACGCTGCTGGCCACGTCGACCACGAGCGACTTCACTTTCCTCCAGCTCTCGGAGGATCCGCCCGACGGCAGCGTCTTCCTGGGCTGGACGACCGGCGACTACGCCCACGTCGACGGAACCGTGGTCTATCGGATCAGCTATCCGGACGGGCGGCCGCAGTTCTTCTCACGGCACCATATCGAGGGCAATCCGGACGTGATCTGCAGCGGCTTCGACCAGGGCAGCTTCATCTACGAGCTGGACGTCGAGGGCGGCACGGGGGGCGGCAGCTCGGGATCGCCCGCCATGCTCGCCGACCTCTCGGTGATCGGACAGGAGCTCGGCGCATGCGGCGTCAACACCGACGACGACTGCGACCGCCGCAACCTCACGATGGACGGCGCGTTCCGCGTGACGTTCCCGTCGGTCTCGACCTGGCTCGCGCCCGCCTCGCCGAGCACCTGCGTGCCGAGCGCGACCACACTGTGTCTCCATGGCGGACGGTTCCAGGTCACCGCGAACTGGACGAAGACGACCGGCGAGCACGGCACCGGCACCGGGGTCGGCCTGACCGACGACTCGGCCTACTTCTGGTTCTTCAGCCCCGACAACGTCGAGATGGTCGTGAAGGTGCTCGACGCGTGCTCGATCTCGCAGAAGTTCTGGGTCTTCTCCGGCGGTCTGACCAACGTCTTCGTCCGCATGACGGTCGTGGATACGCACACGGGCGCCGTCGAGATCTACGACAACCCTCTCGGCGTGGCCTTCGCCCCCCTCCAGGACACGAAGGCCTTTGCCTGTCCCTGACGCCGCGCGCCCGATCCGGCGCGTCGCGATCCTGGGACCGTCGCCTCCCGATCGCGGCGGCATCGCGCGCGAGACCCGGCTGCTCGCGGACGAGCTCGCGCGCCGCACGGACGCCGGCGTCCGCTGGCTGACGTTCTCGCGCCCGTATCCGCGGTGGCTCGACCCGCGCCGCTTCGACCGGGACCCGGCGCTTCCGCGATCCTCCGCCGAGCCGCTGCTCGACTGGGCGTCGCCGATCTCCTGGAGGCGGACGGCGGAGGCCGTCGCTGCGGGCGGAGCGGAGGCGCTGCTGGTCCCGTGGTGGACCTCCTTCTGGGCGCTGCCGCTGCGCTCGGTCCTCCGACTCGTGCGGAGGCTGTCGCCGGAGACCCGCCGCGTCCTGCTGTGCCACAACGTCGAGGAGCACGAGAGCGGGGCGTTCCGCCGATTCCTCTCGATCGGGGCGATGACCGCCGCGGACGCCTTCGTGTGCCAGAGCGAATCGGATCGCGCGCTGCTGGCCCTCCGCGCGCCCGGCCGGCCCGCGCGCGTTCTGCCGCATCCGGTCGTGCGGACGTCAGCGACGGTATCCCGGGAGGAGGCCCGGGCGAGGGTCGGCGTGGCCGGCGATGGGCCGCTGGTTCTGTTCCTCGGCCTCGTGCGCCGGTACAAGGGCGTCGACCTCCTGCTCGACGCCGCTCCCGAGATCGTGCGGCGAACGGGCGCCCGCCTCGCGATCGTGGGAGAGGTCTTTCCGGACGCGCGCGACACGATGAAGCGGGTCGCCTCGAGCCCGGTGCGCGACCGGCTGATCGTGCACGACGCCTACGTTTCCGAGGAGGCGATGGAGGCCTGGCTCGCCGCGTGCGACGTCGTCGTGCTGCCTTACCGCGCGATCTCGGGCAGCGGCATCGCCGCGCGCGCGATCGCGGCGGCGCGGCCGATGGCGGCGTCGGCGGTCGGAGGGCTCAAGGACGCGGTCGTGCCCGGGGCGACGGGCGAGCTGTTTGCGCCCGGGAGCTCCGAGGCGCTCGCCGCCGCGGTCCAGACGGTCCTGGCGCGCGGAGTCGACGCGTACGCGCCGGGGCTCGCGGAGGCGGCGGAGCGCCATTCGTGGACGCGGTACGTCGACGACCTGCTCGAATTCCTGTCCGGCCTCGGCCGTCGCTAGCCGACTCTCCCGATATACTCCGCCTCCCATGAACCTGGAGCTCTCGGAGGAGCAGCGTCTGCTCCAGCAGGCCGTGCGGGACTTCGCCGAGGAGGTCGTGCGGCCGCGGGCGGCCGTGATCGACCAGACCGGCGAGTTCCCGAAGGACCTCTTCCGACAGGCCGGCGAGCTCGGCCTGGCCGGCGTGGCCGTGCCGGCGGAGCACGGCGGCTCGGGCATGGACAACGTCGCCTACGCGATCGTGATCGAGGAGATCTCGCGTGTCTGCGCCAACCTCGGGGTGATCCTCTCGGTCAACAACTCGCTCGTCTGCGACCCGATCGAGCGGTACGGAAACCCCGACCAGAAGAAAAAGTTCCTCGTCCCGCTCGCGAAGGGAGAGAAGCTAGGCTGCTTCGCCCTGACCGAGCCCGACGCCGGCTCCGACGCCGGAAACCAGAAGTCTCGCGCCGTCCGGGAAGGCGACTCCTACCGCATCACGGGCCAGAAGGTCTTCATCACGTGCGGGCAGGCCGCCGACGTCTGCCTGCTCTTCGCGATGACCAGTCCCGAGAAGAAGCTCAAGGGCATCTCGGCCTTCCTCGTCGACGCGTCGACGCCCGGCTTCGACCGCTCGCACCACCAGGTCAAGCTCGGAGTCAACGCGTCGGGCACCGTCGAGATCTTCCTGACCGACGTGCGTGTCCCCGCCGCCGACCGCCTCGGCGAGGAGGGCGAGGGCTTCCGTATCGCCATGACGACCCTGGACGGCGGCCGGATCGGCATCGCCGCCCAGGCCGTGGGCATCGCGACCGAGGCGTTCGAGGCCGCCGTGCGCTACGCCCAGGCGCGGCGCGCCTTCGGCAAGCCGATCTCCGACTTCCAGGCGATCCGCTTCTACCTCGCCGACATGGCGACGGAGATCGAGGCCGCGCGGCTCCTGACGCGGCGAGCCGCGGCGGCCAAGGACGCGGCCAAGGGCGGCAAGGGCCGCTTCTCGATGGAGGCGGCGATCGGCAAGCTCTTTGCGGCCGAGATGGCGCAGCGGGTCACGACCAAGGCCCTCCAGATCCACGGAGGCTACGGCTACACGAAGGAGTATCCCGTCGAGCGCAACTTCCGCGACGCCCGGATCACGGAGATCTACGAGGGCACGAGCGAGATCCATCGGTTGATCATTGCCAGGGAGATCTTTCGCGACAGTGGGTTGACGATCGGATGAGGGAATGTGGAGAGTGTTGAGTTTTGAGTTGAGAGTCATCGTCACGAGTCACAGAAGGGTTCGTCGCGACGGCTCTCAACTCTCAACGCTCGACTCTTAACCGGAGCTCACCGGCACCATGGCTCAAACCAGAATGTTCCGAGACCGCGTGGTCTCGATGGAGCAGACCCTCGAGGGGGGAGAGAAGCATCTCCCGCTGCTCAAGGAGCTCTGCCGCGAGGCGCTGCCGGAGCTCGAGTTCCGCGACTACTCCCTCGACCACGAGCGCGACCTCTTCGTCATGGACTTCGGCGCGGCGAACGGAACCTCACGACGGATCTGCTGGACCCGCATGGTCCTCTTCGATGCCGAGCGCATCCCCGCGATGACCGGCGAGGCCGGCGCGGCGCTGCGGGAGAAGATCGTCGAGTTCCTGCGTGCGCGTTCCGCCGCGTCGGAGATCGTGGTGACCTTCCGCCACCTCGAGGAGGGTTGGATCGACACTCCGGAGCCGCGGCGCGAGGGACGCCGCCGCCGGCGTGGAGGCCGCGGCCGCGGACAGGGCGCGGTTTCGGGCGGTGGTCCGAATCGTCCCGAGCGCGGCGGCCAGACGGAGCGCCGGTCGGGAGAGCGTCGGCCCGGCGGAGAACGCCGGCCGGGCGGAGAGCGCCGGCCACGAGGAGAGTCCGGAGGCCCGATGCCGGAACGCCGGCCCGGCGGCGGAGGCCCGAAGCCTCCTCCGTCCGTCCCGCATCCGCGTCCCGGCGCCCCGCGCGGTCCGCAGCCGCCGCGACCTTCCCCCTCACCCGCGCCGGAGTCCGTCGCCTCGGGCGAGCCCGGGACGCCCGGAGGGGGAGGCGGGAAGGGCCGCCGCCGGCGATTCCGTCGGCGGCGCCGCGGACGCGGCGGAGCGGGCGGCGGAGGCGGACCGGCCGGGCCCGGAGCCGGCGGAGGCGACAGCGGGGGCGGAGGCGGAGGCGCGCCGTGAACTTCGAGCTGACCGAAGACCAGAAGCGCATCCGTGACACCGTTCGCGAGTTCGCCCGCACGGAGATCGCTCCGGGAGTCGCCGAGCGGGAGAAGGCCGGGCGCTTCCCGTCGGAGGTCGTGAAGAAGCTGGGCGAGATGGGGATCCTCGGCATGATGGTGCCCGAGGAGTACGGCGGCGCCGGCTCGGACGTTCTCTCCTACATCCTCGCCATCGAGGAGCTCGCGCGCGTGTGCGCGTCGACCGCGGTCATCGTCTCGGTGACGAACTCGGTCGCATGCTTTCCGATCTGCCGCTTCGGCAGCGAGGAGCAGAAGCGGACGATCCTGCGCGAGCTCGCCTCGGGCGAGGCGCTCGGCGCGTACGCGCTGACGGAGCCGCAGTCGGGATCCGACGCCGCCAACCAGAAGTCGCGCGCGGTGCGCGACGGCGACGGGTACGTCCTGAACGGCGCGAAGGCGTGGATCACGAACGCGGGCGAGGCGAGGTGGTACGTCCTCATGGCGATGACGGACCCATCCGCCGGGTCGCACGGCATCACGTCCTTCCTGGTGTCGGCGGACGACGAGGGGCTGCGGATCGGTGCGCCCGAAGACAAGATGGGACTCCGCGCCTCGAAGACGGCCGCCATCTTCCTCGAGGACGTCCGCGTGCCGGCCGATCGCCGCCTCGGGGCGGAGGGCGAGGGCTTCACGATCGCGATGACGACCCTCGACCACTCCCGGATCTCCATCGCCGCCCAGGGGCTCGGCGTCGCGCAGGCGGCCTACGAGGCCGCGGTGGAGTACGCGCAGACGCGCGAGACCTTCGGCCGGAAGCTGGCGGAGCACGAGGCCATCGCGTTCCAGATCGCGGACATGCGCGTTCAGATCGAGGCCGCCCGCATGCTGACGTATCGCGCCGCCCTTCTGTCGCAGACCCCCGGCGCGCGCTTCTCCAAGGAGTCCTCGATGGCCAAGGTCTACGCGTCCGAGGTCGCCAACGCCGTGGCCGCACGCGCGGTGCAGATCTTCGGCGGCTACGGGTACTCGCGCGAGTACGAGGTCGAGCGGCTGTACCGCGACGCACGCGTGACGACCATCTACGAGGGAACGAGCGAGATCCAGCGAATGGTGATCTCGAAGAACGTGCTGGCGGGGCGATGACGAACCCGGACGATCCGAACCCGAGTCCCGATCCGAGCCCGAGCCCCGATCCGAGCCTGGACGAGACGGCCCCTCTGATGGAGGAGGATCCCTTCCCGGAGGCGTCCTCGCCGGCGGCTCCGGCGCCCGGATCGGAAGATCCGACGGAGGAGATGCCCATCGTGCCTCGTGCGGCGTTCTCGCCCTCGCCGCCCGCGGACGCCGACGAGCCGCCCTCTTTGCCCCGGGCGCCCGCTGCGGTCGCGGTCACGGGCCGCGCGCCCGCGTCACTGCCCACGCCGCCCGCCCGCCCCGATCTGCTCGACCGGCAGGAGCCCCTCTTCCGCGACTTCGGCGGCTACCGCCTGCGACTGGAGCCGGCCGACCTCGCGCGGCTGCGCGAGCTGCCCGGATCCCGGGGGAAGTCCGACGAGGAGCTCGGCCAATCCTTCTTCGACGGCCAGGCGGAGCGCATCGCGGCCTCGGTGGCGGGCGACGTCCCCTCGGGCGCCGAGCTGCGCGTGGTCGTGGACCCGTATTCGCGCCAGGCGTTCGTCGCGCTGGAGAACCGGATACGCGGGATTTTGAGCTTTTAGAAGAAGTTCCTGGTCGTTAGTCGTTAGTCGTTAGTCGTTAGTCGTGAGGTTCTTCGCAGCGACTAACAACTAATAACTAACAACTAACAACCATCCTAGATATCCGCCGTAATGATGATCCGCTGCGCCTTCTTCAGGTGCGCCTTCTTCTGATGGGGATCGATCGACACATCGATCTCCCCGGGCTCGGCGCCCGCCGAAGCGAGCACGTCGGCCCAGCTCTCCGCCCGAGACCGCAGGAAATCTTCGGCGATGGCGGGCTCCTCCCGCCCCTCGAAATCCGGCATCCTCTTGAGCTTCTCGACCTCGGGGCGGTCCAAAACGAAGGCATAGCCCTCGCGGCTCATTCGATAGACTCGGGACTTTTGGGAGTTTGAATCCATGGAGGAATTTTAGAGCATGCGGACGGTTTTTTCCGCTGTGATGCGAAGTCGCCCGCTCGGCCTGCGCTCGTTCCTCGCCCGTTTCCTGTCCCCGATCGCCCTCGTCGCGCTGTGCGTCGCGCCGGCGAGCGCGCGCGCCGAGAAGATCCGCAACCACTTCGACACGGACTCGATGATGCGCCCGCCCGGCTTCTTCGACCTCGTCGTCCTCGGCGCGCCGGGCGCTGCCGCGGGCGAAGCCCGGTGGCTCGTCCTGGTCGACAAGAATCCGCCCTCCGCTCCGAACAAGCTCGCTCAGGTCAACGCCCGGAGGCCGGACGACTCGATCGCCGCCGCGCTGCGGCGCAACGTCAGCTTTCAGGACGGCACGGTCTCGACGTTCGTCAAGAAGGACGCCGGACGCGAGGGGCTGATCCTCCGGATGAAGGACGACAAGAACTTCCTCGTCCTCCTGGTCGCGGCGTCCGGAGACGTCGTCCTGTCCGCCTACGCCAACGGGAAGCCGACCGAGCTCGGCCGCGGCCACAAGCCGCTCGAGCGTCCGTGGGAGGAGTACTCCGTGAAGGCCGAGGGGCCGCAACTGACGGTCTTCTTCAACGACGAGAAGCTCTTCGAGGCCCGCGATCCCCATCCCGTCGCGGGGCGCACGGGGCTCGCGGCGGTCGGGCCGGGCGAGGCCTCGTTCGACGAGTTCGTCATCGATCCCGCCGGGCCGGCGGCGGCCGCTGAGAAGTAGAGAAGTAGAGAAGTAAGGCCTACGACGTCGGCGCGACCGAGCCCGCGAAACGGTAGCGCCCGCCCTCGACCTTGAGGATCACCGCGGCCTTGACCGGGTTGCGGTCCGCGTCCATGGTGATCGTTCCCGTCACTCCCGGGAAATCCTTCGTCGTGGCGAGCGCGTTGCGCACGCGTGCGCCCTCGGTCGAGCCGGCGCGCGTGATCGCGTCGGCGAGCATCCGCATCGCGTCGTAGGAGGATGCCGCGATCGAGTCGGGCTCGGCGCCGTACCGCGCCTTGTAGGCGTCAACGAACTTGCGGACGGCGGGCGCGGGGTCGTCCACCGAGTAGTGGTTCGCGAAGTACGCGCCCTCCATGGCGTCGCCGCCGATCTCCACGAGCTTCGGGGAGTCCCAGCCGTCCGCCCCGAGGAGCGTCGCCTTGAGCCCGAGCGACTTCGCCTGCCGGGCGATGAGCCCCGCGTCCGTGTAGTAGCCCGGGATGAAGAGGACGTCCGGCTGCCCGGGCCGCATCGCGGTGAGCTGCGCCGAGAAGTCGGCGTCGCCCTCCTCGTACTTGAGCTCGCTCGCGATCTTCCCGCCCTGCGCCTCGAAGCTCTTCCGGAAGGCCGCGGCCAGGCCGACGCTGTAGTCGCTGCGCGCGTCGATCAGGATCGCGGCCGTCTTCGCCTTGAGGTCGCGCCGCGCGAAGTCCGCCACGGCGCGTCCCTGGTAGGCGTCGATGAAGCACGCGCGGAAGATGTATTCGCCCTTCTTCGTGACCTCGACGTTCGTGGACGTCGGGCTGATCATCGGCACGGCGTAGCTCTGCGCGATCGGCGCCGCGGCGAGCGTGCGCGAGGATGCCTGCTCGCCGATCAGGGCGACGACGTGATCGCGCGTGATCAGCTTGGACACGGCGTTCGCGGCCTCGGAGGCCTCGCCGCGGTCGTCCTCGGACAGCAGCACGAGCTTCTTCCCGAGCACGCCCCCCGCGGCGTTGACCTGCTCGACGGCGAGCAGCGCCCCGTTCCTTCCGGAGAGCGCGAAGGTTGCCGTCGGGCCCGTGAGCGCGCCGTAGAAACCGATCTTGATGCCCTGGTCCTCGGGCGCCTTCTCGCCGCCGCAGGCGATGGTGGCCATCAAGACGAGAAGGCCAATCCGTTTCACGGGGGCATTCTAGAACTGGTTCTGAGTTGTGAGTCGTGGGTTATGAGTCGTCGGAACTCGACCGGACGACTCACAACTCACGACTCATGACTCATGACTCATGACCTTCTTTGATAGGCTATCCCGCCCGTCGGAGCGGGCTGAAACGACATGAACGAAACCAAGTCTTACGACCTCGTCCTCATCGGCTCCGGCCCGGGCGGCTACGTGGCCGCGATCCGGGCCGCGCAGCTGGGAATGTCGGCGCTGATCGTCGAGAAGGACGCCCGGCTGGGTGGCGTCTGCACGCTGTGCGGCTGCATCCCGACCAAGGCCCTCCTGCACACCGCGGATCTCCTCGAGGAGGCCCGGCACGGCGCCGACGTCGGCGTCGCCGCGCGCGAGGTGCGGCTGGACATGCCCGCCGCCATGAAGCACAAGGAGAAGGTCGTCCGGCAGTCCACGAACGGCATCTCCTACCTGATGAAGAAGAACCGCGTCGACGTCGTCAACGGCTTCGGCCGGCTCGCGGGCCCGGGCCGCGTCACGGTCACCGGCGCGGACGGAGCCGAGACCGCGTACGCGGCCAAGAACGTGATCGTCGCCACCGGCTCCGCGCCCCGGTCCCTGCCGGGCATGGAGATCGACGACAAGACGATCCTCTCGTCGACCTCGATCCTGGAGCTGGCGGAGATCCCGAAGTCGCTGATCGTGATCGGCTCGGGCGCGGTCGGGGTCGAGTTCGCATCGATGTACGCGCGATTCGGCTCCAAGGTCACGATCGTCGAGGTGCTGCCCCGGATCGTTCCGCTCGAGGACGAGGAGATCTCGCGCGAGCTCGCCGCATCCTTCAAGCGCCAGGGGATCGCGGTCTATCCCGACACGCGCGTGGAGCGGCTGACGAAGTCGGACGCCGGCGCCGAGCTGATCGCGCGTTCGTCGGGGGACAAGACCGAGACATTCCGCGCCGAGAGGGTCCTCATGGCGGTGGGCCGCAAGCCGAACTCCGCGGGAATCGGCCTCGAGGCGATGTCGGTCGCGACGGACCGGGGGTTCATCACGACGGACGGCTTCATGCGCACGAACGTGCCGGGCGTCTATGCAATCGGCGATGTCGTGCCGACGCAGGCGCTCGCCCACGTGGCGAGCGCGGAGGGCGTCGTGGCGGTCGAGCACATGGCGGGCAAGGAGACGCGTCCGCTCAACTACGATCAGGTTCCCGGCTGTACCTACTGTTCACCCGAGATCGGCTCGATCGGGCTGACCGAGGCGCGGGCGAAGGAGCGCGGATACGACGTCGCCGTCGGCAAGTTCCCGTTCTCCGCGATCGGCAAGGCGCGGATTTTGAATCAGGCGAGCGGGTTCGTGAAGATCGTGGCGGAGAAGAAATACGACGAGGTCCTGGGGGTCCACATCGTCGGGCCTTCAGCCACCGAGCTCATCGCCGAGGCCGGCGCGGCGCTCAAGCTCGAGGCCACGTCGGAGGAGCTGGTCCGCACGATCCACGCGCACCCGACTCTCTCCGAGGCGATCCACGAGGCGAGCGAAGCGGTCTCCGGGCACGCGATCCATATCTGACACGCCGAACGCGCAGCGTCGCGGCGCGTCATCCCGAGAGCGCAGCGACGAGGGATCCCGTCCCAACCGAGCAGCCCGGCTCGTCGAGTCGGGATCCTTCGCTTCGCTCAGGATGACCCAGCGGAGCTATTGCGGCGGATTTTGTCCGGACGTCAGCGACGAGTTCGTCGGCGGCGCGCCGGGCGCGCTCTGCACGGCGTTGCCCGGAGGCGCGGCCCACGTGCGGCCGACCTGGTTGTCGTTGGCGGAGTTGGGCATGCCCTGCGTCTGTCCCGGGACGACGTTGCCGTAGAAGCCCTGGCCGATGCCGTTGGGCTGCGTGGCGGCGGCCTTGTTCGCGGTTCCGGCGGCGGCGGGTCCGGCCTGGCTCGAGCCCTGGAAAGCCAGGTTCCCGATCTGGACCAGCTTCTCCTTGGGCAGCGTGGCCTGCGCGTCCTGCGGCGTGATCCGGGTCAGCGTCTTCACCTCGGTGCGGCGCATGCTCATCAGGGTGCCGTCGGGGTAGCGGTGGAAGACGATCGTGGTTCCCTTGGCGACGGGCAGGTCCTGCGAGATGACCTTCCCGGAAGGCGCGATGTCGATCTGATAGAAGACCTGTTCCGCTCGGAGCGCGACGGCGCAGGCGAACAGAACGGCGGCGGTGACAAGGCGGCTCAACATGACCCACCTCCTCGCCATCAGCGTACCACGCGGGGGTCGTCCCCGCCCCTTCGGGCGGCCCGCCGTTCGCCGAATGGGGATGTCCGCGAGGGGTGACGAGAATAGAATGGCGGGCTCGTCCATGAGCCAGGAAGCGTCCAAGAGCCACGATCTCTCCGCCCTGCGGATTCAGAGAGATCCCGAGCCTCGCCGGGGCTTCCGGGGATGGATGCTGCTGGCCGCGGCGGCGGCGGTCGCCGTGGGCGTCGGGGCGTACTTCGCCGCCAACCAGGGGCTGCGCCCGCGAAGGGTCGAGGCCGTCACGGCCGCGGTCGTCAGCGAGGGCCAGGCGACGACGGTCCTTTCGGCCACCGGGTACGTGGAGGCGGAGCGCAAGGCGGACCTCTCGCCGAAGATCACCTCCCGCATCACCGAGCTGAACGTGACCGAGGGGACGCGGGTCAAGAAGGGCGACATCATCGCCCGCCTCGACTCGACCGACCTCGACGCGCAGCTCGCCGAGGCCAAGGCCAACTGGGTCAACGCCGATGCGGAGCTGAAGCGGCAGAAGACGATCTTCGATCAGGGCCTCAACACGAAGTCGGCGCTCGATGCGGCCGTCGCCAACGAGGCGGCGACGCGCGCGCGGGTCCGCTACGTCGACGCGCTGCTCGACTACACGATCATCCGGGCGCCGTTCACCGGCGTCATCACGGCCAAGCGGGCGTTCGTCGGCGAGGCGGTGTCGCCGTTCGGGTCCTCGCCGTCGGGCGGAGGCTCGGGGGGCGCGATCGCGACGATCGTCGAGTTCTCCTCGCTCTACGTGGGAGCGGACGTCAACGAGGCCAACCTCTCGCGGCTCTCGAAGGAGCAGCCCGCGGAGATCACGCTCGACGCCGTCCAGGACAAGACGTACCACGGCCGGCTGCGGCAGATCGTCCCGGCGGCCGACCGCCAGAAGGCGACGGTGCGGGTCAAGGTCGCGTTCCTCGACTCGGACGACCGGGTCCTGCCGGACCTCTCGGCGCGCGTCGCGTTCACCTCGGAACCGACGCAGGGCAAGCAGGCGCGGTCCCGTGTGGTCGTGCCGAAGGGAGCGCTGACGACGGTGGATGGCCGGACCGGGGTCTTCCGCATCCTGGAGGGACGGGCGCGCTTCACGCCGGTCACGGCCGGCGGAGACGTGCAGGGCCAGATGGAAGTCACGCAGGGACTCCAGGGCGGCGAGAAGCTCGTTTCACTCGCGGGTGGGGTGCAGTTGAAAGACGGCGAGAAGGTGCGCGTCGAAGGACAGGAGTGAGCATGGCGGAACCGCTGATTCGAATCGAGAACCTCGAGAAGATCTACCACCGGGACCAGATCGAGATCCCGGTCCTCATGGGCATCAACATCGTGATTCCCGAGGGCGAGTACGTCGCCCTGATGGGGCCGTCCGGCTCGGGGAAGACGACCCTGCTCAACCTCATCGCCGGAATCGACCAGCCGACGCGCGGCCGGATCGTCATCGGCGGTCGGGACATCGCGACGCTGGGGCAGACGGAGCTCGCGCGGTGGCGCTCGCACACGATCGGATTCATCTTCCAGCTCTACAACCTGCTCCCCGTGCTGACGGCGTTCGAGAACGTGGAGCTCCCGCTCCTGCTGACGCCGCTCAAGAAGGGCGAGCGCAAGAAGCACGTCGAGACGGCGCTCTCGATCGTCGGGCTCGGCGACCGGATGGACCACTACCCGCGCCAGCTCTCCGGCGGACAGGAGCAGCGCGTGGCGATCGCGCGCGCGATCGTCTCCGACCCGAAGATCCTGGTCGCGGACGAGCCCACGGGCGACCTCGACGCGAAGTCCGGCGACGAGATCCTCGAGCTCCTGCGGCGGCTCAACGAGGAGTTCGGGAAGACCATCGTCATGGTGACGCACGATCCGAAGGCGGCCGCGCGGGCGCACCGCATGGTCCACCTCGACAAGGGCGTCCTGCACACCGACGAGCGGACGGAGGCCGGGGTGGGGAGGCGGTCGTGAAGTACTTCCGCCTCATCTGGAAGAACGTCTTCCGCAAGAAGCTGCGGACGACCCTGACCGCGAGCTCGATCGTGATCGTGCTCACGCTCATCGTCATCCTCACCTCGCTCCTCGAGGCGATGCAGGCCGATCCGTCGGGCGGCCGCGGCTCGAACCGGCTCGTCGTCCAGCACGCCACCGGACTCGGCAACTTCCTCCCGCTCTCGCAGCGGCAGAGGATCGAGCAGATCCCGGGCGTTCTCGCCGTGAGCCCGGAGACGTGGTTCGGCGGGGTCTACAAGGACGACAAGCCCGAGAACTGGATCGGCCAGCTCACGTGCGACCCCGACATCTACTTCGACAAGATCTTCGACGACGCCACGATCGATCCGGCGGTCAACGCGGAGTGGAAGGCCACGCGCAACGGCTTCGTCGCCGGCAAGAAGATCGCCGAGAAGCACGGATGGAAGAAGGGCGACCACATCATCCTGAAGGGGACCTACATCCCGTTGAACCCCGAGCTCGTCTACATCGGGTCGTACAGCGCGGGCGACGAGACGAACATCTTCTTCCACAACGAGTACCTCAACCAGTCCAACTGGGTGCTGGCGAACAAGGTCACCGGCCTCTACTACCTGAAGGTCGACAGCGGGGAGAACGTGCCGCGCGTCGCCGCGGCGATCGACAAGATGTTCGAGAACAGCGACGCGCCGACGAAGACGCTGACCGAGAAACAGTTCCAACTCCAGTTCATGGAGATGATGGGCAACGTCAAGCTGCTGATCAACGGGATCTCGCTGATCATCCTGTTCGCGGTCACGCTCATCGTCGCGAACACGGTGGCGATGTCCGCCCGGGAGCGCGTGACCGAGATCGCGGTGATGCGCACCCTCGGCTTCGGAAGCGGGCACATCCTGGGCTTCATCCTCTCGGAGGCCGTCCTGATGTCTCTGCTGGGCGGCGTCCTGGGCGTCGTGATCGCGAAGTTCCTGATCATCCCGGCGCTCGTCGCCGGCGCGAGCAAGACCGCGATCTCGATCTGGCTGATCAACTTCAAGGTCAGCCTGCCTACCCTCATGCTCGCCTTCGTCGTCTCGGTCGGCGTGGGCATCCTGGCGGGGTTCCTGCCGGCGATCCAGTCGTCGCGGCTGCGGATCGTCGACGGCCTGCGGAAGGTGGTCTAGCCATGGCCATTCCCCTCAAGTACAACCTCCGCAACCTCGTCGCCCGCAAGGCGTCGACCGGCATGACCGCGTTCGTCATCGGCCTCGTCGTCGCGGTGTTCCTCTGCGTCCTGGCGCTGGTGCAGGGCGTGACGCGGACCCTCTCGGTCACGGCGTCGACCCGCAACGTCATCGCGATGCGCGTGGGCTCGCAGGCCGAGATGCAGAGCGTCATCACGCGCGACCAGGCCGATCAGATGGGGGCGATGCCGGGGCCCGATCGGACCGCCACCGGCGCGTCCTTCGTCTCGCCCGAGCTCATCACGCTGATCAACGTGCCGCGCGAGGGCGGCAAGACGTTCTCGAACGTGCAGGTGCGGGGGATGGCCCCGATCGGCCTCGAGATCCGGCCCGGCGTGAAGATCATCGACGGACGCATGTTCACGGCCGGCACCAACGAGGCCATCGTCTCGAAGAACCTCTCCCGGCGGTACGCGAACATGAAGGTCGGCGACACGCTCAAGACCGGCAGCTTCCGCTGGGTCATCGTCGGCCTCTTCGACGCGCAGGGGAGCGCCTACGAGTCCGAGATCTGGACCGACGTCCGGGACCTCCAGCAGCAGACCAAGCGCGAGATGTACTCGTCGGTCTTCGTGCGCCTCCCGGACTCCGACGCGGCCTCCCGCTACATCGAGACCATCAAGGGCGACCAGCGTTTGAAGCTCGAGGGCAAGACCGAGCGGAAGTACTACGACGAGCAGATGATCACCGGCGCGCCGATCAAGGCGCTGGCCTTCCTCGTCGGCATCTTCACGGCCATCGGCGCCTCCTTCGGCGCCATGAACACGATGTACGCGCAGGTCTCGGCGCGCACGCGCGAGATCGGAACGCTGCGGGCCATCGGCTTCTCGCGGCGGTCGATCCTCCTCTCGTTCGTCCTCGAGGCCCTCATGCTGTGCCTGATCGGCGGGCTCCTCGGCGTGGTCTTCACGTTCCTCGTCTTCAACCTGTTCCTGACGCACCCGACGGGAACGATGAACTTCCGGACGTTCTCCGAGGTCCTCTTCAACTTCCGGATGACGCCGCCGCTCATCGCCGGCGGAATCGTGTTCTCGCTCGCGATGGGCCTGCTCGGCGGGTTCTTCCCGGCGTTCCGCGCGGCGCGGCTGAAGATCACGACGGCGCTGCGGGAGGTCTGATGCGCCTTCCGGCGCCGTGCGTCGCCGCCGCGCTGGCCCTCTCGGCTGCGGTTCTCCGCGCCGACGCGCCGGGTGGTCCTACGGGGACTGCGCCGCCGAATGCTTCGGCGTCGCAGTCCCGTGACGGCGTCGGCGCCGTCGTTCCTACGGTGACCGCGCCGCCGAATTCTTCGGCGTCGCAGTCCCGTGACGGCGTCGGCGCCGTCGTCACGGTCGGCGACGTCTACGACGGGGGCACGCTGACGCTCGCGCCGGGCGACGAGCTCCGCGTACGGCTCGCGTCGCGCGGCGGCGACGGGGCGGCATGGAGCTTCGCCTTCGGGGACGCGTCGGTCGTGAAGGCCCTTCCCACGGAGGGAGCGGCGGAGCCGGGATTCGAGACGCTGCGGTTCCGTGCCGGATCCGCGGGGCTGACGGGGCTCGGGCTCGTGTGCCGCAGGGCCGCGGATCCGGCGGCCCCTCCCGCGGGGCTGTTCCGGGTGCAGGTCGAAGTGAAGGAGATGATGACCCGACGCCGCGGGCTCCTCCTCGAGGAACCCGACAGCGGATCGATCATCTACCTGATCCAGGGCGACGCGCTCTCGGTCCGGCTGCCCGCCAATCCGTCGACCGGCTTCACCTGGTCGGTCGCGTCGAACGCCCCGTCCGTCCTGGCCCCGGGCGGGGACCCGCGGTTCGAGCCGCCGCCGACGCCGCGGCCGGGCGCCGGCGGGTTCCAGACAATCGAGTTCCGTGTCGCGGGCGGAGGGGCGGCGTTCCTCCAGCTCGTCTATCGGCGGCCCTCCGAGAAGGACTCGCCGCCGGCGCGGACGTGGAGCGTCTTCGTCGCAGCCGCAGCGCTGCGCTGAGAGGAGCCGCGGCAGCGCCGCGCTGAGAAGAGCCGCCGCGCCAGGGGACGGGCCCGTCCTTTCGATCGCCGTCAGGCAGACGAATTGCATGAGCGGGCCTCGTGTCGCGGCGTTCCGTGCGGGATGCTGGCACAATCCCCGGGGCCGAGACGAGCAACCAGCATGCTTCTGCAGTTCTTCGGGACAAAGGGTTATGTCGAAGAATCCTCGAGGGCGCACTCGGGGCACTCGGCCTTCGTGCTGGAGGAGGCCGGGTTTCGCCTCCTGTGCGATTTCGGTCAGAACCGCAAGGGCATGCTGTCGAAGATCCGGCCCGACGCTGTCTTTCTCTCGCACGCCCACCCGGACCACGCGTGGGGGCTCGAGGAGGGGACCGAGGCGCCGGTCTACGCGTCCGCCGTCACGCACGAGATCCTGGCCAAGCTGCCGATCAAGAACCGCGTCGTCCTCGCGCTCGAAGAGCCGGCGGACCTGGGACCGTTCCGTCTGATCCCTCACCGGGTGCTGCACTCGATCCGCTGCCCGGCGATCGCGGCGAGGATCGCGATCGGAGGATTCACGATGGTCTACTCCGGCGACATCGTCGCCTTCGAGGATCCCGACGCCGCCTTGCCGGGCGCCGACCTGTACATCGGCGACGGCTCGACGCTCACGGGATCCCTCGTCCGGCGCCACCCCTCGGGCGCCCTGATCGGGCACACCACGGTACGGGCTCAGTTCGGCTGGCTCTCGCGCTACGGAATTCCGCGCGCGATCTTCTCCCACTTCGGCAAGGGGCCCATCGAGATGGGCGACGGTGCGCTCGAGGAGGCGCTCTCGAAGCTCGCGACCTCGCCTCCGCCGGGTTGCTCGGTGACGGCGGCCACGGACGGGCTCGAGCTGGAAATCGGGGTGTAGGAAAGGCCGGCGCCGGCCGGAGCTAGCGGAGCGGCGAGCGCGTGTGCGCCGGAATCGCGGGCCCGGTCGCGGGAACCGGTCCGCCGACGGAGACGGGTTTCTCGGACGCTTCGAGGACGGCGCGGCGCGCCTCGCCGGCACGCCTGACGAACGCGAGCAGGCCCCCGGCCATCATCACGTAGAAGCCCGCCCACACGAGCGCGATGAGCGGCTTTCGGGTCACGTCGACCGACAGCGACTCGACCGTCGCCGCGTGAAACTCGTCCGCCGGGTTCTTGGAGACGCCCGTCAGGCGCAGCACGACGGCGCCGTCGTTGGGGGAGACCGCCATCACGCGGACCTTCCCGCCCGGCACGCCCGGGATGTCCGGCTCCTCGGCCTCAGCCTCGCGTCCGTCCATGTGGAACACGTACCGGACCGTGAGGTCGTGGCTCGAGCCGTCCGGCGGCGTGATCGTGAGGTCGGTCAGGACGAGGACCGTCTTCTCGCCGCGCATCATGGCCGAGCGGTCCGCGTTGAAGTCGCGGAACGTGAAGCCGGTGCCGTCGATGTTGGTCGTCGTGCCCTTCACGAGCCTCACGTCGCGGCCGATCGTCTCCGGCTGTCCCGGGTCGTACTCCTGCGGCGCGACGTAGAGGTCCATCAGGGCGGAACTCTTGATCGCGGGATTGGCCATGAGCTGGCCGGTGCGGCTGTTGGTGTACATCTTCGGGTAGGCGTAGAAGGACTTTCCCGCCGCGGTGTCGACCTTGACCTCCATGGCCTGCTTGCGGTCCGCCGTTCCGGGAATGACGCGCAGGAACGTCAGGGTCGTGTCGCCGGTCTTCTTGGGGACGTTGACGGGCAGCGTCAGGCGTTGCGAGCGCGCATAAGCGCCCGACACGACGATGCCGGCGAGCATGAGCCCGACGCCGACGTGCGCGAGGTAGCCGCCGGCGCCGGCGAACTTGGAATTCTTCGCCTTCCGCAGCACCGCGCGCAGGTTCATGTCGGCCGCGAAGAACGCGGTGAAGAGCAGGATGAGCGTGTCACCCCGCTTCGCTCCCAGCACGAACGACAGGAACGTCAGCACGGCCGCGACCAGCAGCGAACGCCGCGCGCTCTTGCCGAACTCCTTCAGCGTCTCGCCCTTCCACGACACGAACGGCACAAAGCCGGCGAGCAGGACAAGGAGGAAGCCGGCCGGGGTCGTCGTCTTCGCGTAGAACGCGGTCTGGACCTGCGAGGGGTTGCCCGAGAGCCGCGTCAGGAGCGGCGCGGAGGTCCCGAGCAGGATGACGCAGCCGAGCGCGCAGAAGACCGCGATGCCGAGGATGAAGAGCACGCTGCGCGAGAGGACCGGCGTGTCCTCGTCCGCCGCGGTAGGGATCGACCGCCAGCGCCACGCGATTAGCACCGCGGCGAGGCCGATGAACGTCGCGAGGATGCCGACCAGCCAGCCGGTGATCCCGAGATCGACGAACGAGTGCACGGAGAAGTCGGCCAGCACGCCCGACCGCGTCAGGAAGGTGCCGTAGAGGATCGCCGCGTACGCGGTCGAGGCGAGGATGAGGTTGATCTTGCGGTGTCGCTTGCGCGCGCGCTGGAGGAACATCCCGTGGACGAGCGCGGCCGTGAACAGCCACGGGACGAGGCTCGTGTTCTCGACGGGGTCCCACCCCCAGTAGCCGCCCCAGCCCAGCGTCTTGTAGGCCCAGTAGCCGCCCATCAGGATGGCGGTGCCCAGCGTCAGGAACGTCAGGAGCGCCCAGGGCAGCGCGCGCGTGATCCAGCCGTCCCAGCGCTTCTTCCACAGCGCCGCGATCGCGAAGGAGAACGGCACCGAGAGCGAGGCGAACCCCAGGAACATGACGGGCGGGTGGATGACCATCCACGGGTCCTGCAGCAGCGGGTTCAGGCCGACGCCGTCCGCAGGGGGAGGCGGGGGCAGCAGCTTGAAGGGGCTCTGCTTGCAGAGGATCGCGACGATCCCCAGGAAGGTCGACAGATACACGACCATCACCGGGGCCTCCTGCTCCTTGGCGCTTCTCCAGACGAAGAGGCCGATGAGGCTGCCCCAGAAACACCACAGCAGGAACGAGCCCTCCTGCCCGGCCCAGAAAGTCGAGATGAGGAAGTGCAGCGGCAGGTCGACGGCGGAGTACGAGTTGACGTACGCCACGTCGAAGCGGTGCTGCAGGAGGAGCGTCATCAGGATGGCGGCGGACGCGACGATCGCGGTCGCGAAGGCCGCGTAGGTCGTGCGCGCGAAGGCGAGGAGGTCGCGGCGTCCGCGCTCGACCCGGATGTAGGTCACCGCCGAGGCGAGCCCCGCGAAGAGGGCCCCCCACAGGGCGACCACGCCCGGCCAGAAATAGGTCACGAGGCCTTACCGGGCGCCGGAGCGGACGCGTAGCTCTTCTCGACCTCGGCGCCCTGGTACTTGGAGGGACACTTCACGAGGAGCTTCTCGGCATCGATCCGCCCGTCCTCGTAGCGCCCGATCGCGACGATCGAAATGGCGTCCTTGAAGTTGCCGGGGCGGATCCCGCGGTAGACGACCGGCATGCGGTGGCCCTTGTCGTCGAGGAGCTCGAAGGAGAGCTCCTGTTTGGACGTGTCGTAGCGGTCGCTCGTCTTGTCGAGCCCGCCCATGACCTGGACGACCCCTCGGGCCTTGCGGGCCTCGTCGAAGGTCAGGTAGGGCGTCAGCGTCTTCTGGAAGGCCGTGAGGCCGAAACCCACGAAGGCCAGAGTCAGCGCCGCCGCGATCCAGTATCCCTTTTTCATGCTCCTCCTAACGGCGCCGGTCCAGCTGCTCGATCCGGCGGTCGAGACGCCACAGATAGAAGAAAAGGCCGACCCACACGACCACGTTGACCGCCGCCAGATACCCGAGGCTGCTCACTGGGGCAGTCTCCCCTTTCTACGGGCCCAGATCAACCGGCCCGAAGGTCCAACGACCCCGGGAACAGGCCCGAGCCCCTGAAAAGTCCTCAGGCGAGGATGTCGAGACCCGGGGTGGGCGCTCCGACGCGGGAGAGGACCGCCGCGACGATCCGGTCGCAGCGCGCGCCCGCGAACGGATACAGGGCCGGCTGCGAGGCGCCGGCACGGGCGAAGAGCTCCTTGCGCAGCAGCCCGCGCGCGCGGTGGAGTCGCGTCTTCACCGCGTCGGTGCTGATCTCGAGGCTCTCGGCGGTCTCCTCGGTGGACATCTCCTCGACGGCGCGCAGGACGAAGACGGTTCGGTAGCCTTCCGGAAGCGCCGCGACGGCGGCCTCGAGGATTCCGCGCATCTCGGTCCCCGCGGCGTCGGTCTCGGGATCGGGTGCGGGAGACGCAACATTCATGGTGAATTCCTTTCGACGCTTCGTAGCGTCCGGGGCGTCGGCGTCGACGTCTCCGAGCGGCTCGCTCCGGCGGAGTCGCCGGGCGCGCGCCCAGGCCTCGTGCAGCGTGATCCGAACCAGCCACGTGGGCAGGCTCGACCGTCCCTCGAACTGGGAAAGATGGGCGAACGCGCGGACCCAGGCGTCCTGGACGACGTCCTCGGCCTCGCCCGGATCCGAGGGAAAAACCGACCGGGCCGCGCGGTAGAGCTTCTGGTTGTAACGACGCATCAGCACCTCGAAGAGCTCGGTCTCTCCGCGGCGGACACGGTCCACGACCTCGGCGTCGGTCGCCCCGGCGGCTTCGGCCTTCATGGGCATTTCATCCTAGAGAGTCGCGAGGAGGAGATCGGTGACAGAAGCTGTCACCTTCTCCTCACCGCGCGCTCTGTTAGGGTTGAGGCGAAAGGAGACTCCATCATGAAACTCAGGATCGCTGTGCTCGCGCTCGGAGCCGCGGCCCTCACGGGCGTGCTGGCGGCGGAGACCTTCAAGGACGTGTCGCTCATCGATTCCCAGTGCGTGGACAAGGTCAAGTCGAACCCCGACAAGCATACGGTGAAATGCGCGCTCTCCTGCGAGGACGGCGGCTACGGCATCCTCACCGCCGACGGGAAGTACCTCAAGTTCGACGACGCCGGAAACAAGAAGGCGATCGCCGCGCTCCAGGCGACCAAGAAGACCGACCACATTCGCGCCACGGTCGAGGGCACGGTCGCGGGCGATCAGCTCAAGGTCTCGTCGCTGGCGCTTCAGTAGAACGTCTCGTTCGGTTCGGTCGACTCGAGGCCGAGGAGAAGGTCCGAAGGGCGCCGCGGCGAGGCCCGCGGTGCCCCCCTTCGGACGCCTTGACCCGGCGTCGGTTTCGCCCGTAGGCTTCCGCGGTCTCCCATCGTCAAAGGCATAGCAGAAGGAGTCCGCATGAGACCTCGGGGTTTCGCATTCGCCGCGGCGTTGATCGCCTTCGTCTGCCTCTCCGCGCCGTCGTCGGCGCAGAGCTTCGACCTCCGGGACCTGCTCACGGACTTCCTCCGCGAGGGCATCACGCTCGCCCCGCCGCCCGCGGGATTCCCGAGCCACGAGGCGCACTTCATCGGCGCCGACTCGCCGCAGTTCCAGGCGGTCCAGCAGCTCAACGGCCAGATCGCCGATCAGCTCTCGTCGTTCCCGCTCGCCTCGTCCGCGGGCGGCTTCACGTACGTCTTCGACACCGCGCTCGGCGTCTTCGTCCGCTCGTCCGACAGCTTCGGGCCGGTGTTCGCGGAGCGCTCCGACACCATCGGAAAGGGGCGATTCAACCTGGGCGTGAACTACAGCCACTTCACCTTCGACCAGTTGAACGACCTGGACCTGCGGGCCGGGGACCTGCGGCTCGTCTTCACGCACCAGGACATCAACCACGACAATTCGAGCGAGGAGCCCTTCTTCGAGGGCGACCTCATCCAGGCCCAGCTCTCGCTCAAGATCACGACCGACATCACGGCGTTCGTCTTCAACTACGGCCTCACGGACCGTTTCGACGTCGGGGCCGCGATCCCGGTGGTGCGCGTCGCCATCGACGCGCGGACCGACGCGGAGATCGACCGGCTCGCCACCGGAACCGTCGCGCCGGGAATCCACCGGTTCCAGAACGGCACCGCCCACGAGACGTTCAGCCAATCCGGGAGCGCGTCCGGCGTCGGCGACGTCCTGCTGCGCGCCAAGTACCGGCTGACCTCCGGGACGAAGTACGGGCTCGCGATCGGAACGGACTTCCGGCTCCCCACCGGCGACGAGCGCGATCTGCTCGGCACCGGCGCCACCCAGATCAAGCCCTACCTCATCGGATCGGCGCACTTCGGCGCCTTCTCGCCGCACGTGAACCTCGGCTACACGTGGTCGATCCATCCGTCGGACGGGCGCCACCGGCCCTCCGAGATCGATTACACCGGCGGCTTCGACTGGGCGCTCTCGCCGCGCGTCACCTTCGCCGCCGACGTCATCGGGAGGACGTTCGTGAACGCCGGAATCGTGGCCGTCGAGAACCACACCTTCCAGGCGAACACCAACCCGGACCCGACGGCCCCTCCGACGAACGTGTTCGCGGATCTCCCGCGGCTCGTGGTCAACCCCGGAGACGTCAACACGCTGCTCGGCTCGGTCGGCCTCAAGATCAACCCGGTCGGCAACCTGCTCATCACCATCAACGGGCTGTTCTCGATCGGCAAGGAAGGGCTGCAGGACAAGTTCACGCCCACGGTGGGGCTCGATTATTCCTTCTAGCGCGCCTCGCCGGCGCGACTCCTTTTAGCGCGCCTCCCCGGCTCGACTCCTTCTAGCGCGCCTCGCCGGGGCGACCGCTTCTAGGCTCCGGGTCGCTCGGGCCGGCGCGGTCCGGATTCAGTTGATCCGGACGATGACCCAGCCCTCGGGCTTCTTCTCGAGCTCGAGGACGCGGTCGGCGCTGACGCGCTGCTCCGTGCCGGCGCGCGGCAGGGCGGTGCGCTTCTCGTAGCCGTCGACCCGGGCCTTCGTTCCGGACGGATCGATCTGGATCCTGCGGACCTCGAGCTCGACCGACTGGGACGCGAGGCTCTGGAACGCCCGCTCGATGCGGTCGCGGTCGACGGACGGGAAGATGCGCGAGTAGAGCTGCGCGTCGAGGGTGCTCTGCGCCTTCTCGTAGCGTCGGATGGTGTCGCGGATCCGGTCGTTCTCCGTTGGCGCGAGGGGAGTGGGGGGCGGTGCGCTCGCCGCCGCCGCGGGCGGTGCCGCGGGGAACGCGGGGGCCGTCGGAACGGCGGGCCTCGGAGGCGGCGGGACCTCCTGGGCCGGACTCGAACGGAGGAGGGCCTCGCCCACCGGCGCGGCGGTCGGCAGCGCCGCCTGGGCACCGCGTGTCGCGGGCTTCGGAGGCCGTGCGGCCTCGATCGCGGGCCTCGGAGCCCGCGCCGCACTGCGGACGGTCGACTCGGCCGCGGGCGCCTGCGTCGGGGGCGCAGGAGCCTCCGTCGGCTCGGGCGGGGCGGTCGGTTCCGCCGTCGGCGCAGCGGCGGCGACGGCCCCCGCGACGGAGGACGGCTCGGAGCGCGGGACCGTCGGTGCCGCCGCCGCGGGCGTCCGCGGCGACTCGGCGACCTGGGACGGGGGAACGGGCGCGGCGGAACGCGTCCGCAGCAGCACGGCGGCGACCGCGACGACCGCGGCGCCGACGAGCGCCCAGAACCAGGGCCGGAGCGGCGACTGCGGCAGCGGCTGCGGAGCCGCGGGACGCGGCTCCATCGAGCTCGTGGCGGAGACCGTCGGCGCGAGGGTCAGGTTCCGGTCCGACGGCAGAGGCGTCGTGCCCGGGGCGAAGTGCTCGTCGAGCCGGCTCTGGGCGCTCGGCGTCGGGGTGCCGAGCGCCGGCAGGACCGCCGGCAGCCCGGACAGCACCGCGCGCGTCCGCTCGAGGTCCGCCGCGCCGAGCTTGCGCTGGATCGCCAGGATCTGCTGGTCGAAGTCCTCGGCGGACGCGAAGCGGTCCTGCCGCTTCTTCTCGAGCGCCTTCATGATCACGGCGCGCAGCTCCGGGGGAACCTTCCCCTTGGGGTCCGACTGCTCGAACGGCACCGGCGCGGTGAACAGCTGGGCGCGGAGCAGCTCGGCGGGCGACTCGCCCGCGAACGGGCGGACGCCGGTCAGGAGCTCGTAGAGAACGATGCCGAGGCTGTAGAGGTCGCTGCGCCCGTCCAGCTTCTCGCCGGAGGCGAGAGAGCCGGCCTGCTCCGGCGACGCGTACCGAAGCTTGCCGAGGAAGACTCCCGTCGCCGTCATCTCGATCGGGCGGTCGGCCTCCTTCGCGATGCCGAGGTCGATGATCTTGACGTGCGCGACGCCGTCGTCCCGCTTGCTCAGCATCAGATTGTCGGGCGCGATGTCGCGGTGGACCACGTTCTTGCGATGGAGATAGCCCAGGGCGAGGAGGGCCTGGTGCGCGACCTCGAGGCTGAGCGCGAGACCGGGAGGCCCGTGGATCGTCCGCAGCTCCGCCAGGTTCACCCCCTCGATGAACTCCATGACGAGGTAGGCCGTCGCGTCCTCGTCGACCGCGAAGTCGTGGATCGTGCAGAGATTCGGATGGTTCAGGCGCGTGGCCATCTTGGCCTCGTCGACGAACCGCCGCCTCAGGTCCGGGTCCGCGCGGGCGTGCGCCCGCATGACCTTGATGACGCGGATCTGGTCGAGCAGCCGGTGGCGGACGAGATAGATCGTCCCCATTCCGCCCTCGCGGAGCTTGGAGAGGATCTCGTACTTGCCTTCGAGAAGGGTGTCCGGCTGCGGCACCTGCCAGCCTCCGACTCGTTCATTCGAGCGCGACTCACGGAAGACCGTGGCCGCGCTCCTCCCACACCGCCCGGACCATCCTATACGCGGCCGGAACCTCTCAGTACGCGATCCGCCGGGACGGAGGGAGCGTGGGACTCCTCTCCACGCGAATCCGCGCGTCGACGACCCGGATCCCGCGCTCCAGGATCTTGACGGGATTCAGGTCGATCTCGCGGATCTCGGGGCACGCTTCGACCAGAGCCGACAGCGCGAAGAGCAGGTCTCGAAGCGCCGCCTCGTCCTTGCGCGGCGCTCCGCGATAGCCGCGCAGCAGCGCGGTGCCGCGGACTTCGTCGAGCATCTCCGCGACGTCGAGGTCCGTCAGCGGGAGCAGCCGAAAGGCGACGTCGGCGAGGAGCTCGACCAGCGTGCCGCCGCTCCCGTACACGACGAGCGGACCGAAGATCGGGTCGCGCGTCACCCCCGCGATCACCTCGACTCCGCCCGGCACCATCTGCTGGACCAGGAACCCCGTCAGCGTGCTCCCGAGGTCCCGCCGCAGCGCGCGGGCGGCGTCGGCCACCGCGGCCTCGTCGGCGAGATCGAGAAGGACGCCTCCCACCTCGGTCTTGTGGAGGATCGTCGGCCCGACGGCCTTGAGCGCGACCGGAAAGCCGAGCTCCGCGGCAGCCCGCGAGGCCTCCTCCTCGGACCCCACCGCTCGGGCCGCCGCGGCCGCGATCCCGGCCGCCCCGAGCAGAGCCTCGATCTCGGAGGGAGACAGCCAGCCTCCGCCGCGCTCGAGCGCGCGGGCGATCAAAGCGCGCGCGGCGTCGCCGTCCAGGGCCGGGACGGCGGGAACCCGGCCGGGCGGGCGCCGGCGCCACTCGCCGTAGGCCGTGGCCCGGGAGAGCGCGATCGCGGCCGACTCCGGAAATGGATACGAGGGAATGGGCGCGAGCACGGCGGGCGCTCCCCGCGCGCTCATGAAGATCGAGAGCACGGGCTTGCGCGTCCCGCGGGCTCCCTCGACGATCGCCGCCGCGACCTCCTCCGCGTTCTCCGCGATCGGCGGGATGAAGATGACGAGCAGGCTGTGGATGCCGGGATCCTCCAGGAGGATCCGCTCCGCGCGCCGGTACTCCTCGGGTCCCGCCGCCGCGAGCATGTCGACCGGATTCGCGACGCTCGCCGCCGGCGGGAGGAAGGCGCGCAGCCTCGCGGCGGTCTCCGCCGACGGCGGAGGCAGCTCCAGGCCGCGCGCCTCGCACGCGTCGGCGGCCAGGATCCCGGGCCCGCCCGCGTTCGTCAGGATGCCGACGCGCCGTCCGCCCGGCAGCGGCTGGTGCGCGAGGAGCATCGCCACGTCGAAGAGCTCTTCGAGCGTCACGGTGCGGATCACTCCGGCCTGCCGGAAGAGCGCGTCCACCACGCGGTCCGACTCCGCGAGGGCGCCCGTGTGCGACGTGGCCGCGCGCGAGCCGGCCGAGGACCGGCCCGACTTGACGGCCACGATCGGCTTCTCGCGCGCGACGCGCCGCGCGATGCGCGCGAATCGGGTCGGGTTGCCGAAGCTCTCGAGGTACAGCAGGATGACGTCCGTCCGGGGATCCTCGGACCAGTACTGGATGAGGTCGTTGCCGGAGACGTCGGCCTTGTTCCCCACCGAGACGAAGCTCGAGATCCCGAGGTTGAGCTTCTCGGCGAAGTCGAGAAGGGCGAGGCCCAGGGCGCCGCTCTGGGAGGAGAGCGCGACGCGGCCCTCCGGCGGGTAGACCGGGGCGAACGTCGCGTCGAGCCGGATCTCGGGGTCGGTGTTGACGAGCCCCATGCAGTTGGGCCCGACGAGCCGGATCCCCGCCGCGCGGACCTTGTCGATCAGCGCGGCCTCGCGCCGGCGTCCCTCGTCGCCCGTCTCGGAGAATCCCGCCGTGATCACCACGACCCCGGCGACGCCCTTCGCGACGCAGTCGTCGATCGCGGCCTCGACGCGCTCGGCCGGAATCGCGACGAGCACGAGGTCCACGGGTCCCGGAACGTCCGTGAGGCGCGGGTAGCACGGGAGACCGAGGAGTCGTTCGTGCTTCGGATTCACGGGCACCACGGTTCCGCGGAATCGCTCGCGCAGGTTGTGAAAGATCTCGGCGCCGATCTTCCCGCGCTCGGCGCTCGCCCCGACGACGGCCACCACCCGCGGCTCGAACAGCCGTCGCATCGACTCGTAGGCGGCCTTCGCCGAGCGGCCCGCGGCGCGCTCCTCGAAGGCCGCGGTCGCCGTGATGTCGAGGATCACGCGCTCGGCGCCTCCCTCGAAGCGCCGCTCCTGCGCCTCGAAGCCGCAGTTGCGGAAGACGTCGATCATCCTCCGGTTGGGCTGCAGGACCTCCGCCTCGAAGGTGCGGATGCCGCGGGCCCGCGCGATCTCGGCCAGTCGCTCCAGCAGCCGCGTTCCGACGCCCTGGCCCTGCAGCGCGTCTTCGACGGCGAACGCGACCTCGGCGCGCTCGAGGTGTTGCGGGAGGCGGAAATACTGGGCGATCGCGACGAGGCGGTCCCCGGCCTCTCCGACGAGCGCGAAGTCGTTCTCGTAGTCGACCCGACAGAATTCCGCCGCCGCCTTCTCGTCGACCGTGCGTGCCGAGAAGAATCGGAAGTAGAGGCTGTCCGGCGCAAGCCGGCGGTAGAAGGCGTGCAGCCTCGCGGCGTCGTCGGGACGAATGGGCCGCAGACGCAGGGTCGAGCCCGCCCGGAGAACGACGTCGCGCTCCTCCTCGGAGGGGTAGCGGGGCGCGGCCGGGACGTCCGTCACCGACGTCGAGGGCTCAGTCCCGTCGGGCGAGCCGGCTGGCGCGAGCGGCGAGGGAGAGCATCCAGAGGAACAGGCCGGAGAATCCGGCGAGCGCGCCGAAGAACACGGCCTTGGTGGGCGTGTCCATCAGGATCTTGCCCTGCGGGTTGATGACCGTCTGCGGGTGCAGCGACGCGGTCACGCGGGGGGCCACGAAGACCAGGAAGGGGAGCAGGATCGCCGCGAAGACCGCATAGGCCGCGGCGACGCGGCGGCGCTTTTCGGGGTCCTCGATCGCCGCCCGCAGGAACAGGTACGCGCCGTAGAGGAACACGAGCAGCAGGTACGAGGACTCCCGCGGGTCCCAGTTCCACCAGGAGCCCCACATGATGTTGGCGAAGAGGGATCCCGTGATGAGCGTCAAAACGCCGAAGAGGAGCCCGATCCGCACCGCGCCGAGCGCCACGTCGTCGTGCCAGGGGTTGCGGCGGACGAGGTACGCGACGGAATAGGCGGCCGCGACGAGGAAGGCGAGCGTCGAGGTCCACGCGCACGGGACGTGAAAGAAGACGATCCGGGAGGACTCGCCGATGAAGCCCTTCGCGGGCGGCGGCCACAGGAACGCCGCGGCCACGACCGCGGCCATGTAGGGGAGCAGCAGGAACTTGAGGGCCTTCGTCACGCTTCTCGCACCGCCTCGACCAGCATACATGCGGCCGGCGCAGTCCCGCCGGCCCTCCTCGAATTGATGCGTTTGCACCAGCCCCGTCGGGATCGTTCCGGCACACACTGCAGGCGTGGATCACGACGCGCCCCAGGGGCGCGGAAAGGAGCTGGCCATGAGTCGCTCTCTCGACCGAACCGAATTCCCGCCGAGCTCGACCAACCGGAGACGCGCGCCGATCCGTGCGCTCGTGTCCCTGGTCGCCATGCTTCTCGGGGCCGTGGGCATGGCCTCCGGAATCGCTTCCATCGAGGGCTTTCAGCGAGTCGGCGACAAGGCCGCGATCGGAACGCAGCCGACCCCGGAGCAGGTCACCGAGCTCGCCAGCGCGGGCTTCAACGCCATCATCAACCTGCGTGAGGAATCGGAGTTCAACGACGCCTCGCTCTCGCACGCGGCGGTGAAAGCGGGAGTGCAGTTCTTCCGGGTTCCGATTTCCCGCGAGGATCCGTCGGACGCCGGAGTGGAGAAGTTCCTCGCGATCACCGACGACGCGAACGTCTATCCTCTCTACGTCTACTGCGCGTCGGGCAATCGAGCCGCCGCGCTCTGGATGATCCGCCGCGTCCTGAGGGACCGCTGGACTCTGGCCGACGCCGAGGCCGAGGCCGCCCGGGCGGGATTGACGCACGCCGCGATGCGCGATTTCGCGCGGGACTACGTCCGGAGGCACCCGGCGGAGAACGGGCGCTCGGGACGCTGACCCCGGGGCCCGAGGAGAGGCGGCTCGGTCCTCATCGGCCCAGCCGCCTGAGGGATCCGGCGATCAACGGAGAGAAGAGCTCCGACAGGATGACCAGGCCGAACAGGCGGCCCCTGCCGACGTCGTAGTCGCCGAACCACTCCGCCGCCGGGAGGCCCTGTGCGAGCCCGAGACCGAGCTCGCACAGCGCCGTCAGCGCGGCCCAGAACGCCCCGATCGCGAGGAGCGCGCCCGGCGGCAGACTGTGCTCGCGGGCGGCGAAGAACAAGAGGGACACGATCAGGACGAAACCCGCGAGCGTCAGCGTCGAGAGGACGTGGGCGGCCTCCGGGCCCAGCGCCGGCTCGAGCGCGCGCCGCCGGAAGAGACCGTTGACGACGGCGAATCCGAGGAGCAGAACCCAGATCCAGAGAGCGAGCCAGACGAGGCGTCGATGGATCATCGGTTCCCCTCTACTCCTCCCACACCGCCTCGATCAAGAGGTAGGCCGCGCACGCGGCCGCGCCGTCGTAGGCGACGAGGACCCGCAGGCCGGTCCAGGGCATCCCGCCCCGCGTCGCCTCGAGCGTGGCCGCGATCGAGACCAGGAGGAGAGGAAGCAGCAGCGGGAACGCGATCAGGACGAAGAGGACGTTGCGCTGGCCCGCCGCGGAGACGACCGCCGAGAGAAACGTCGAGACGACGGCGAGTCCGACGCCGCCGAGGAGCACGGTCGCCGCGAGCGCGAGGGGAGACGCGACCCGCCACTCGAGCAGGATCGCGAAGCCCGGGATCGTGACCGCGGCGACGGCCACGAAGAGCAGCGCGTTGTACAGCGTCTTGCCGGCGAGGACGACGTTCGCGGGAACGGTCTTGCGCAGGGCGAGCGCCGTGCCCGTCTCCTCCTCGCGGACGAACGCGCGCGGCAGGCCGGTCGCCGCGGCGAAGAAGAGGACGATCCACAGGAGCGCGGACTGGAGCGCCGGACGGTCCTCGGCGCGCAGGCCGAACGGCCCGATCGCGTACGAGACGAGCGCGAGCGCCGTCACCGCGAAGAAGAACACGGCGACGATCGCGACGCGACGGCGCAGCTCCTGAGACACGTCCTTCTGGAAGACCGCCCGAACGGCGTTCGCGACCCGCGCGGCGCTCACGTCTCCGTCCGCCGGGACGCATCCGCCGAGAGCTCGATCCGATGCTCCGGCTGCACGAAGTCCCGCTCGTCGTTCGACGCGAGCACGACGGGCCCGCGCGTCCGCGCCTGCGCGACGAAGCGCTGCACCATCTCCCGCCCTTCCGTGTCGAGGCCCGACATCGGCTCGTCGAGGACGAGGACGGGCGGATCGAAGAGCCCGGCGAAGGCGAGGCGGAGCCGCTGCCGCATGCCGGTCGAGAACTCCTCGACGCGGCGGGCGACGGCCTCGCCGGCGAGCCCCGTCTCCTCCAGCCGCCGCCGCAGCTCGGCGTCCTCGGCGGGGGATCCGGCCGCGGCGCGGAAGAAGCGGAGGTTCTCGAGCGCGGTGAGCTCGGCGTAGAGCGAGAGGTCCGGCCCGGCGAAACCGACGGCGAGACGCCGCGCCTCCCCGGCGAGCGGCCGTCCGTCGCGCTCGACGAGGACCCGGCCCGCCGACGGTCGCAGCAGTCCGGCCAGGATCTTCAGGAGCGTCGTCTTCCCGCTGCCGTTCTTGCCGGCGACGGCGAGGAGACCGCGGTCGAGCCGCAGGTCGAGCCCCGAGAAGAGCGGCGGCCCCGAGAACGACTTCGCGAGGCGCTCCGCCGAGAGCGTCGTGTGAGGCGTGGACACGCCGTTTCATCAGACCACAATGACGCTCGGAGCGCTCGGAAATGACCGTGGGGGAGCGGCGTCGGGGGCGAGACGCTCGAGGGGGCGATGTTTGACGCGAACGCGGCGGGCGCGGCTTGAAAAGGCGGCGGCGGCTTGGATATGATCCCTCGCGCTTTTCGGCGACTCGCTGCGCATCCGAGCTTCCTTATGCTTATGGCAGTAGCGGGATCCGTGAAGCGCGCAGAGTCCGGTCGTCCGAGACTTCACTGAGATTGCGAGACAGAGGAGTTGTGGGAATGTTCAAGCGCGGTCTTTTTCTGTTTCTGCTGACGGCGGCCTCCCTGTCCTTCCTTCACTGCGGCGGGCAGAAGGAAGAGGACGCCCTGATGGAAGACGAGGGAAGCAAATCCACGGCGACAGCGACTTCTTCGGCGGCGGCGGCGCCCGCGGCGGCCCCGGCCGCGGCGGCCGCACCGGCGGCTGGCGGAGCGACGGTCACCGGCAAAGTCAACTTCGACGGCGCGGCGCCCCAGATGGCGCAGATCAAGATGGACGCGGACGCCTACTGCAAGTCCGAGCACAAGGAGCCGGTCTACGAGCAGGAGGTCGTCGTCAACCCGAACAAGACCCTCCAGTGGGTCCTGGTCTACGTCAAGGAGGGGGTCACGGGTTCCTATCCGCCCCCGACCACGCCCGTGACCCTGGATCAGCACGGCTGCCAGTACCACCCGCACATCTTCGGGATCCAGGCTGGCCAGCCGCTGAACATCCTCAACAGCGACGGCACGCTGCACAACATCCACGCCCTGCCCCACAAGAACGCCGAGTTCAACATCGGCCAGCCGTTCAAGGGCATGACGACCGTGAAGAAGTTCGAGACCCCCGAGGTGCCGCTGCGCTTCAAGTGCGACGTGCACAAGTGGATGGGCGCCTACACCGGCGTCTTCAACCATCCCTTCTTCGCGGTGACCAACGACCAGGGCACCTTCGAGATCAAGAACCTCCCGCCCGGCAACTACGTGATCGAGGCGTGGCACGAGAAGTACGGCGCGCAGACGCAGAACGTGACGATCACGGGCAGCGAGGCGAAAACGGTCGATTTCACCTTCAAGGGATGAGGCCGAGGAAAGTCCGGTAATCTACGCAATCGTGAATAGAGTTCGTCTTCGCTCGGGCGCCGTTCGGACTCTCCGGTCGGCGCTTTTTCTTTTCGGTGCGATCCTCGCGCCCGCCGCCGCGCGGGCCGGCGGGCTGCCGTTCTGGATGACGCTCCCCGAGCAGGTCTCGACCTACGCCGCCGACATCGACAACATGTTCCACCTGATCATGTGGATCACCGGGATCATCTTCGTCATCGTCGAAGCGATCCTCCTCTTCTTCCTGATCAAGTACCGCCACCGCGAGGGCCGCCAGGCGCACTACACGCACGGCAACAACCGCGTGGAGGTCGTCTGGACGATCGTCCCCGCCCTGATCTGCGTCGTGCTCGCGCTCCTCTCCCGGCACCTCTGGGAGGACATCAAGGAGCACATGCCCCACGACGCAGTCGAGATCCACGTGACCGGCGAGCAGTTCGCGTGGAACTTCCGGTACCCGGGCCCGGACGGCAAGTTCGACACGGCGGACGACATCCTGACCCTGAACCAGCTTCACTTCCCGGTGGGCAAGCCCGTCGTCGTGACGCTGACGTCGAAGGACGTCATCCACTCGTTCTTCCTGCCCGAGTTCCGCGTCAAGCAGGACCTCGTGCCCGGCATGAAGACGCGCATCTGGTTCGAGGCGAACCGCGTCGGGCACTGGGAGTTGGCGTGCGCGGAGCTCTGCGGCCTCGGGCACTACCGGATGAAGGGCTTCGTGACGGTCGACACGGCCGAGGACTATCAGAAGTGGCTGGCGGAGCAGGCGGCGGCACAGGCCTCGGAGCAGCCGAAGACCGCCGAGGCTCCCGCCGCACCGGCCGCGCAGCCGCCGGCGGCGGCCGAGCCCGCCACGCAGGGAGGAAATTCGTGAGCACCGTCGCCCGGCCGCTCGAGGCCCCGCATCACGGCGTCCACGCGGCGCCGACGTCCTTCTGGCGCAAGTACATCTTCTCGCTCGATCACAAGGTGATCGGACGGCAGTACCTGTTCTACGCGTTGTTCATGCTGATCATCGGCGGACTGCTGGCCGGGCTCGTCCGCTGGCAGCTCGCCTGGCCGGGCAAGCCGATCGGGTTCATGGGCAAGCTCGTGCCGGAGGGCATGCCCGGCGGCGTGATGCTGCCGGAGTTCTACAACTCGCTCTTCACCATGCACGCGACGATCATGATCTTCTTCGCGATCATGCCGATCCTGATCGGCGCGTTCGGCAACTTCGTCGTGCCGCTGCAGATCGGCGCGCGCGACATGGCCTTCCCGAAGCTCAACATGATGTCGTTCTGGGTCGCCGTGCCGGCGGCCGTCATCATCATCTGGTCGTTCTTCGTGACCGGCGGCGCCGCCGGCGGCGGCTGGACGTCCTACGCCCCGCTCTCCGCGATCGCGCCCAGGGGCCAGACGCTCTGGCTGATCGCGCTCCTGTTTTTGGGTCTGTCGTCGCTGCTGACGTCGGTCAACTTCATCACGACGATCATCAACATGCGCGCCCCCGGCATGACCTTCTTCCGCCTGCCGCTGACGACGTGGGCGCTCTTCATCACGGCGATCCTGCTGCTGCTCGCGCTTCCGGTCCTCTCGGCGGCGCTGATCATGCTGCTCTTCGACCGGATCCTGGGCACGACGTTCTTCCTGCCGGCGGGCATGGTCGTCTCGGGACAGCCGTGGCCGAACGCCGGCGGCGGACAGGTCCTCCTGTGGCAGCACCTGTTCTGGTTCTTCGGGCACCCCGAGGTCTACATCATGATCCTGCCCGCGATGGGCATCACCTCGGAGATCCTGCCCGTCTTCTCCCGCAAGCCCATCTTCGGCTACCGCGCGATGGCCTACTCGATCATGGGCATCGCGGGGCTCGGGTTCATCGTCTGGGGCCACCACATGTTCCAGAGCGGCATGAACCCGATCCTCGGCACGACCTTCATGATCTCGACGATGGTCATCGCGGTGCCGTCGGCCATCAAGACGTTCAACTGGCTGGGCACGCTGTGGGGCGGCAACATCCACTTCACGACGCCCATGCTGAACGCGCTGTCGTTCGTCGCGATGTTCGTCATCGGCGGGCTCTCGGGGATCTTCATGGCCTCGACGCCGGTCGACATCTTCATCCACGACACCTACTTCATCGTGGGGCACATCCACTACGTGCTCTTCGGCGGCTCGCTCTTCGGCGCGTTCGCCGGCCTCTACTTCTGGTACCCGAAGATGTTCGGCCGGATGATGAACGAGACGTGGGGCAAGATTCACTGGGCGATCACCTTCGTGTGCTTCAACCTCGTGTTCTTCCCCATGCACTTCCTCGGGATGCGCGGCATGCAGCGGCGCATCTACGACTACACGCAGTACACGCACCTGAAGGGGCTGCAGCCGATCAACCAGTTCATGACGATCGCGCTCTTCGTGCTGGGCGCGGCGCAGCTCATCCTCGTGTTCAACTTCTTCCTCTCGATGCGCCGCGGCAAGCCGGCGGGGCCGAACCCCTGGCACGCCAACACGCTCGAGTGGTACGCGGCCTCGCCGCCTCCCCACGAGAATTTCTCGCGCATCCCGACCGTCTACCGCGGGCCTTACGAGTACAGCGTTCCGGGCCACGGCTCCGACTACTGGCCGCAGACCGACGCGGGGGGAGCCGGCCCCGCCGCCCACGGGCATGCCTGAGCCCACCGCCTTCGGGCGCCGTCCCGCGGGTGCCCGGCACGCCAGCGTCGGCGTCCACCGCTTCGCCGTGGTCACGGCGTGCGCGACCCTGCTCCTCATCGTCGCCGGCGGCCTCGTCACCTCGACCGACTCCGGGCTCTCCGTGCCCGACTGGCCCACGACCTACGGGTCCAGCATGTGGACCTTCCCGCTCTCGAAGATGGTCGGCGGGATCCGCTACGAGCACACGCACCGGCTGATCGCCTCCGGCGTCGGCCTCCTCACCCTGGTCCTCGCGTTTCTCCTGTGGCGCTTCGAGTCGCCGCGCTGGGTGCGGCGCCTGGGATACCTCGCGGTCCTCGCCGTCATCGCGCAGGGCGTCCTCGGCGGGATGACCGTGCTCTTCATGCTCCCGACCTGGATCTCGGTTCCGCACGCCTGCCTCGCCCAGATCTTCTTCTGCCTGACGGTGGCGATCGCGGTCGTGACCTCGCCGCGCTGGGCCGAGACGACGCCGGCCGACCTGCGCGCGGCGTTCTCCCGCACTCCCGTCGCGCGGATGAGCCTCGTCACCGCGGGCGCGATCTTCCTGCAGCTCGTCCTCGGCGCGGTCATGCGCCACACCAAGGCCGGCCTCGCCATTCCCGACTTCCCGCTGGCGTTCGGGAGGCTCGTGCCGCCGCTGACCACGGGTGCGGTCCGCCTCCACTTCGCGCATCGCGTCGTCGGCGCGTGCGTCGCGGCGCTGGTCGTCGCCTGTGCGGTCCTGGCGTTCCGCACCCGCTCGCGGCGGGAGGGGCTCCGCAAGGCGTCCCTCTGGCTGTGCGCGGTCGCGGCCGCGCAGATCGCGCTGGGGGCCGCGACGGTGCTGTCGCAGCGCGCCGTGGGCTTCACGACGGCGCACGTCGCCGTGGGCGCGCTCCTGATGGCCGGGACGCTCGTGCTGGGGCTCTCCTCGCTGGCCGTCGAGGGCCGCAAGAACAACGTCGTGCCGATCCGGCGCGCGCCGCTGAGGGCCTCGGGATGGAAGTAGCCCGCGCCGCCCTCGCGCCGGCGCCCGCCTCGGAATCCGCCGCGGCGGCGACCGCCGTGGCCGCCGACGCTCCGTCGCGCGCGACGGACTTCCTCGAGCTGACCAAGCCGCGGATCACCGCACTCGTGCTGGTGACGGCCGCGGTGGGCTACGCCGTGGGCACGCCCGGTGCGTTCGACACGCCGCGCTTCGTGCTCTTCCTGATCGGCACCGCGCTCCTCTGCGGCGGCGCGTCGGCGCTCAACCAGTTCGCCGAGCGCGACGCGGACGCGAAAATGGCGCGCACGAGCCGTCGTCCGATTCCGGCGGGGCGCCTGCGGCCCGAGGAGGCGCTGCGGTTCGGCCTCGCGCTCTGCGTGACCGGGCTCGCCGCGCTCGCGGGCGTGAACCTCCCGACGCTCCTCCTCGGCGCGGCGTCCGTGCTGTCGTACGTGCTCGCGTACACGCCGCTCAAGCGCGTGACCTCGCTGTGCACCGTCGTCGGCGCCGTCCCCGGCGCGCTGCCGCCCCTGATGGGCTGGGCGGCCGCCCGCGGATCGCTCGCGCCGGCGGGCTGGGGCCTGTTCGCGATCCTCTTCCTCTGGCAGCTGCCGCACTTCCTCGCGATCGGCTGGCTCTACCGCGAGGACTACGCTCGCGGCGGCTTCCCGATGCTCGGCGTCATGGATCCCGAGGGCGCCGCCACCGGCCGCCAGATGATCCTGTACACGACCGCGCTCCTGCCCGTGACGCTCGCGGCCGGGATCCTCGCCGCGGCCGGCCGGGGATACCTCTGGGGCGCCCTGGTCCTCGGCCTGCTGTTCCTGGGCTTCGCGCTCCTCTTCGCCGCGCGGCCGAATCCGGCGGCCGCCCGGCGCGTCTTCCTGCTGTCGGTCCTCTACCTCCCCGTGCTCCTGGGCCTGATGGTGTTCGACCGATGATGAGGACGTCCTCGTCGCCCTCGTCGATGCTCCGGAGCGCGAACCGCCGCCTTCTCTGGCTGCTCGTCCTGGTGGGGACGGGCCTGTTCGCGGGATCGATCCTCTTCATCCTTTCGCGTGCGCACTGAACCGAAGGAGCTGCGATGACGACCAAGGAACGAGTCGAGCACCCGATCCCGAACTACATCGCGATCTTCTGGTGGCTGCTGGGCCTCACGCTGGTCGAGCTCGGGTGGGCCGTGCTCATGGAGCACTCGAAGCTCCTTCTCGCGAGCGGCCTCGTGATCACGGCCGTCGTCAAGGCCGTCCTGGTGGCGATGTACTTCATGCATCTGAAATTCGAGCGCAAGATCATGGGCATCCTGTTCGCCTCGACCCTGATCCTGGGAGCGATCCTGGTCTCGGTCGGCATCGGCGAGCGCGTCCTGCCCAGGCCGTGAGGGGACAAACACGATGACCGAAGCCGCGATCACGTTCGATCCGCACGCCGAGGAGGACCGCACCTCCACGGGCATTCCGCACGACAAGATGGGGATGTGGGTCTTCCTGTGCTCCGAGGTGATGTTCTTCACGGGCCTGATCGGCTCCTACATCGTCCTGCGCTTCGGCTCGGTCTGGCCGGAGCCGCGCCACACCCTGAACATCGGGCTGACGGCGGCGAACACGTTCATCCTGATCTGCTCGTCGGTGACGATGGTCAAGGCGCTCGAGTGGATCCAGCGCGGCGACCCCCGGAAGATGAAGCTCTTCATGGTCCTGACGCTGATCGGCGGCTCGACCTTCCTGTCGGTGCAGGTCTTCGAGTATCGCCACCTGCTCGAGCACGGGTTCAACCCGCACGTGTCGCTGTTCGGGTCGACCTTCTTCACGATGACCGGCTTCCACGGCTTCCACGTGTTCTGCGGCGTGGTGTGCATCGCGTGGTGCACGGGCAAGGCGTTCCTCGGCAAGTACACGACGGAACATCACCAGGGCATCGAAACGCTGGGCCTGTACTGGCACTTCGTCGACCTGGTGTGGATCATCCTGTTCGCGATCGTGTATCTGTTCTAGTCGGCCGTCCGTGGTCGGTGGTCCGTAGCCGGATCCGACGCTGAGCATTCACGATCTCCCCGCGATCAACGCGACGCTCAACGCGACGAGCGCCGTCCTGCTGCTGCTGGCGTACCGGGCGATCCGGAGGCTCGACGTCGACCGCCACCGCCGCCTGATGCTCGCCGCCGCCTCCGTCTCCGCGGCCTTCCTCGTTTGCTACGTCACGTATCACGCGCGCGTCGGCTCGGTGCGCTTCACGGGGCAGGGCGCGGTGCGCCCGCTCTACTTCGCGATCCTGATCTCCCACACGATCCTCGCCGCGGCGATCGTGCCGCTGGTTCTGCGGACGCTGTACCTCGGCCTGCGCCGCCGGGACGACCGGCACCGGCGGATCGCGCGCTGGACCTTCCCGATCTGGCTCTACGTGTCCGTGACCGGCGTCGTGATCTACCTGATGCTTTACCAGCTCTATCCGGTTCGGATAAGGTGAAGGGGTGAAGCCCGCCCTCCGCGTCGCCGCGCTCGTGATCCTCGTCGCGCTGCTCGTGCCCCTCGTCCTGTCGGCCTGCCCGCTGTGCAAGGAGGCCTCCTCGGACGCCGACAAGCCCGGCGCCACCTCGGTGTGGCGGGGGATGTACTGGTCGATCCTGTTCATGGTGGCGGCGCCCTTCGCGATGGTCGGCACGATGATCGTGATGATTCGGAGGGCGCGCCGGCACGCCGCCGCGAAGGAACGCGGCGCCGCGAGCTCCCGGTTTCGAGTTCCCGGTTCCAAGTTGGGGAATCCCGCTTCCGAACTCGAGACTTGAAATCTCGTTGAGACGCGCGGCCGGTGTTCTCGCCCTCCTCCTGATCGCGGCCTCGCCGGCCGAGAAGCCGTCTCCGATCTCGACGCTCGACGCCTCGCCCGCGCTCGAGCAGCTCCTCGCGAAGGTCGCTCACGAGACCGTCGCCGAGTTCTCCGGAGCCGGTCTGAGCGACGACGGCCTCTCGATCGCGGTGATCGATCTGACGGGAGCCACTCCCGTGTCGTCGTTCCCGTCGGCGGCCTACCGGGGGGACGTCTCCTACTACCCCTGCTCGGTCGTGAAGCTCTGCTTCCTCTCCTACTACGCCGCCCAGCGCGAGGCGGGGAAGCTCGCGGACTCGCCCGAGCTCTCCCGCGCGCTCACCGACATGATCACCGTCTCGTCCAACGACGCGACCGGCTTCGTCGTCGACTCGATCACGGGGACGACGTCGGGCCCCGAGATCGCGGATTCGCGCGAGTGGGACCGGTGGAAGGCGAAGCGCAACGTCGTCAACGACTGGTTCCGCGCTCGGGGCTACACGAACCTGAACGCGAACCAGAAGACCTTCTGCGAGGACGCGTACGGGCGCGAGCAGGCGTTCCGCGAGGGCGGCAAGAACCGCAACCGGATGACGGCCGGGGAGGCGGCGCGGATCTTCAAGGAGATCGCGCGCAGCGAGGTCGCCGGGCCGACCTTGACGGACGCGATGCTGAGACTGCTCGCCCGCGACATCGCGGCCGACAAGCCCTTCGAGGAGATGGAGCCGGAGGACGCGCGGCTGGCCGGCCAGGGCCTCCCCGCGGGCAGCCGCCTCTGGGCGAAGTCCGGCGACGCCTACGACTTCCATCACCTCGTGGGGCGCGTCGCGCTGCCCAACGGCTCGGACTTCGTGATCGCCGTGTTCACGAAGGGCGTCAAGACGGTGCCCGGCATCATCCCGCGCGTCTACGAGAAGGTGGCCGAGCACTTCCTGACGCGCAAGCCGTGAGCGGGGTCTGATGGTCGCCGGGATCGCCTCCCGCGTCGTGGGGGCGGTCATCCTCGGCCTCCGCGCGACGATCCGCATCGAGGAGCGCCACGCCGAGCGCCACCGCCGCCTCGCGGAGAGCGGCGAGCCATACGTCTATGCGCTCTGGCACGGCCGCATGGTCCTGCCGATCCTGGTGCACCGGCACGAGGACGTCGTCACCATGGCCTCGCGGTCGAAGGACGGCGAGATCATCGCCCGCTGGCTGCTGCGCAACGGCTACATCCCGGCGCGCGGCTCGACGACGCGGGGCGGGGGCGCGGCGCTCCAGGAGATGATCGGGCGCGTGCGGGAGGGGCATCCGGCGGCGCTGACCGTCGACGGCCCCAAGGGCCCTCCCCGCGTCGTCCAGCCCGGCATCCTCCGCCTCGTCCGCGAGACGGGGGCCCGGGTCCTCCCGATCAGCGGAGCGAGTTCCCGGCCCCGCTTCCTGCGGTCGTGGGACCGCTACCTGGTACCCCGGCCGTTCTCGCGAAACGTCGTGACGTACGGCGAGCCGTTCGATCTGCCCGCCGCGATGAGCGACGCCGACGCCGCGCAACGAATCGCCGAGGCGCTCGACGCCGCGACGCGCGAGGCGGACGAGGCCGTCGGCGTCGCGCCGCCGCCGCCCTGGGCGTCGGTCCTATCGTGACGGCGCTGGCGCCGTCGGTCCTACGGTGACTGCGCCGCCGACTATTCCTACGGTGACTGCGCCGCCGACTCCATCGGCGCCGCAGCCCCGTGACGGCGTTTGGCGCCGTCCATCGGCGCCGCAGTCCCGTGACGGCGTTGGTGCCGTCATCGGCGCCGCAGTCCCGTGATGGCGTTGGCGCCGTCCTGAGAGAAGATTCCGCGATGGCCGTTCGCATCGTCCGGCTCGGCTCGCCGCGCGCCCGGGGGGAGGGGCCGCGGCTCGGCACCGTGCGGCGTCCGCCGCGCGGCGTGCCGAAGCGCGAGTTCGCGTCGCGGGACTTCTACGACGTGTGGCTCCCGAACCTCGCGCCGTCGGAGAAGCTGGTCCGGGCGGCGCGGGCGGGAACGACGGACGGCGCCTGGAAAGAGTTCGTCCGGCGGTACCGCGCCGAGATGAAGCGGCCCGAGGCCAGCCGGGTCCTCGACGCGCTCGCCGCGCTCTCGCACGTCGCGCCCTTCTCCGTGGGCTGCTACTGCGAAGACGAGCGCCGCTGCCATCGCTCGGTGCTCCGGGAACTGCTGCGCGAGCGCGGGGCGCGGCTTGCGAGAATCCGTCGGCGATAATGCGCACGGAGAACCCACCGAGGAGGCGACGATGAGACGATTCCGGTTTCTGGTGACGGCGGCGGCCGCGTCGGCCTTGACCGCTCTGGCGGCCCTTCCGTCCGCCGCGAGCGGACAGGCGATCGGACCCGTGCAGGGCTCGCAGGCGATGGTCGGAACGTCGGGCATCGCGGTGCCTCCGGTCCAGCGCTCCGAGGTCGCCAACATGATCGACGCGGGGACGATCGACGCCGAGGGCTACACGCACCTGACCGTCAACCTCGCCGCGGAGATGAAGTCTCCGGCGGTCCACCAGGGCGTCATCGGCGCGGTCCTGATCCCGGACGTGCATCCGTTCGACCTCGCGTACACCTCGCTCGGCCTGCTGCCCGCGTCGCTCGACCTGACCTCACCCGTCGCGGCGAACGGCGGGCTCTACACGATGGCGAAGCAGGCCACGCTCGACGTCGGGTTCTCGAGGTATCGGGTCCTCCTCTACAACACGACCGGCAGCGCGGCGACCGTGGCGTTCTTCGCCTACCGGTCCCGGCGCTAGCCCGCAGGAGCCGCCGACGATGCCCGTGAACCTGCGCAACCAGAGCGTCCTCGAGATGTCCGACTTCTCGCGCGAGGAGATCCGCCACCTCCTGGATCTCTCCGCCGAGCTCAAGCGCGCCAAGGCGGCGGGCACGGAGCAGCGGAGGCTCACCGGGAAGAACCTCTGCCTGATCTTCGAGAAGACCTCGACGCGCACCCGCTGCGCCTTCGAGGTGGCGGCGTACGACCAGGGGATGGGCGTCACGTACCTGGACCCATCGGGCTCGCAGATCGGGCACAAGGAGTCGATCCGCGACACGGCCCGAGTGCTCGGCCGCATGTACGATGCCATCGAGTACCGGGGCTTCGGGCAGACGATCGTGGAGGAGCTGGCGCGGTTCGCCGGAGTGCCCGTCTACAACGGGCTGACCGACGAGTCCCACCCGACGCAGATGCTCGCCGACCTCCTGACGATGGAGGAGCACGCCGCGGGCAAGCCGCTCGAGAAGGTCGCGTACTGCTACCTCGGCGATGCGCGCAACAACATGGGCAACTCGCTCCTGCTCGTGGGCGCGCGCATGGGAATGGACGTGCGGCTCGCGGCGCCGCGCGCGCTCTGGCCGGCGGACTCCGTCGTGGACCGCGCACACGCGCTGGCCCGGGAGTCCGGCGCGCGGGTGATGCTGACCGAGGACCCCGAGCGGGGCGTCGCCGGCTGCGACTTCGTGCACACCGACGTCTGGGTCTCGATGGGGGAGCCGGCGGAGAAGTGGGGCGAGCGCATCCGGCTCCTGAAGCGCTACCGCGTCACCTCCGAGTTGATGCGGGCGACGGGGAATCCCGCGGTCAAGTTCATGCACTGCCTGCCGGCGTTCCACGACCGCCGAACGACCAAGGGCGAGGAGCTCTTCGCGAAGTTCGGGATGGAGGGCCTCGAGGTCTCCGACGAGGTGTTCGAGTCGGAGGCGTCGGTGGTGTTCGACCAGGCCGAGAACCGCATGCACACGATCAAGGCGATCCTGCTCGCCACGCTGGGCTGATGGGACGAAGGCTCTCGCGCCGCACGAGGTCGGCGTCGGCGCTCGGGCGCGTCGCGCTGGGTGCGGTGTCGGCGGGCGCGTTCGCCGCGGGTGCGTTCGCCGTGGGGGCGCTCGCCGTGGGGGCGCTCGCGATCGGCTCGCTGGCGATCGGACGCCTCGCGCTCGGACGCGCTCGCGCGCGCCGCATCGCGATCGACGAGCTCGAGGTCGGGAGGCTGCAGGTGCGCCACCTGGAGGTCGAGAATCGCTCGGAGGCTCCTCCCGGATGAGCCTCCAGAAGCCGACGGCCCTGGAGTACGCGATCCTCGGGCTGATCAACCTGGCCGTATGCGTCGTGCTCGGGCTGCGGCAGACGTGGACCGCGGCCTACTTCGGGGTGATCGCGGTCGGCTGCTTCGGCGGCGCGCTCCGCGTGCGGTCGGGGTCGGCGCCCCGCTCCTAGCGCTCAGCCGGCGCGCGGCGCGTCGGACGGCGGCCCGGCCTTCGCGTTCTTCTCGAGCCGCTTGACGGGGCCGAGCACCACCCAGCCCATCAGGGCGGCGAGGCTCGCCAGCCAGATGTGGCCGAGTCCGGCCGCGACGCCCACCGCCGCCGTGAGCCAGATGCTCGCCGCGGTCGTGAGCCCGTGGACCTCGACCCGGTCGCCGATCTTGAGGATCGTTCCGGCGCCGAGGAAGCCGATGCCGGTGGTCAGCCCCTGGATGACGCGGCTGAGCGCCGCGCCGTCCGCGCCCGACTCGACCTCGGCGAGGACGAAGAGTGCCGTCCCGAGGCCCACCAGTATGTGCGTCCGCAGTCCCGCGGCGCTGTGGACGCGCTCGCGCTCCGCCCCGAGCAGGGCCCCGAGGCCCGCCGCCAGGGCCAGTCGGACCGCCGAGAGTGCCAGCATCTCCGGGGCGGGCCAGTGCAGTAGGGGCTCGTTCATGACTCTTTCCGGGCGGGTCTGAGCCCCGCCCCCTCCTATTCGCCCGGCCTCACCATTTTCTCCGCCCGGACCTCGCGGTCGAACTCCTCCGCGGTCAGGTAGCCCAGCGCGAGGGCCGCCTCGCGGAGAGTCGTCCCCTCCTTGTGGGCCTTCTTGGCGATCTGTGCGGCCTTGTCGTAGCCGATCTTCGGCGCGAGCGCGGTCACGAGCATGAGGGACTTGTCGAGGTGCTCGCGGATGCGGCCGTAGTCGGGCTCGATGCCGCGCGCGCAGTGCTCCTCGAAGGAGTCGCACGCGTCCGCGAGCAGCCGGACGGACCGCAGGAAGTTCGACACGATGAGCGGCTTGTAGACGTTGAGCTCGAAGTTCCCCGACGCGCCGCCGATCGTGATCGCGACGTCGTTTCCGAAGACCTGCGCGCAGACCATCGTCATCGCCTCGGCCTGCGTCGGGTTGACCTTGCCCGGCATGATTGACGAGCCGGGCTCGTTCTCCGGAATCCGGATCTCCGCGAGGCCCGACCGCGGACCCGACGCCAGCCAGCGGACGTCGTTCGCGATCTTCATGAGGGCGGCCGCGAGCGTTCGGATGGCCCCGTGCGCGTTGACCAGCGCGTCGTGCGCCGCCAGCGCCTCGAACTTGTTGGGCGCGGTGACGAAGGGGAGGCCCGTCAGCCTCGCGATCTCGGCGGCGACCTTCGGCCCGAAGTCCGCGGGCGCGTTCAACCCGGTGCCGACCGCCGTTCCGCCCAGCGCGAGCTCGTAGAGGTGAGGCAGGGACTCCCGGACGTGGCGCATGCTCCAGTCGAGCTGCGCGACCCAGCCCGAGATCTCCTGGCCGAGCGTCATCGGCACCGCGTCCTGGAGGTGCGTGCGTCCGATCTTGACGACGTCGGCGAACGCCTTCGCCTTCCCGTCCAGCGTGTCGCGGAGCCGCTGCACGGCCGGGAGCAGGCGGTGCGTGAGGCGTTCGACGGCGGCGATGTTCATCGCCGTCGGGAAGGTGTCGTTCGAGGACTGGCTCCTGTTGACGTCGTCGTTCGGGTGGACGGGCTTCTTCGAGCCGAGCTCGCCGCCGAGGATCTCGATCGCGCGGTTCGCGATGACCTCGTTGACGTTCATGTTGGTCTGCGTGCCGCTGCCCGTCTGCCAGACGACGAGCGGGAAGTGGTCGTCGAGCTCGCCGGCGATGACCTCGTCGGCCGCCTGGAGGATCGCCTTCGCCTTGTCGGCGGTGAGCGCGCCGCGGTCGCGGTTGACGGTCGCGGCGGCCTTCTTCAGGATGCCGAAGGCGCGGATGACCTCACGGGGAAACTGCTCGCCGCCGATCTTGAAGTGCTCGAGCGAGCGCTCCGTCTGCGCTCCCCAGTAGCGGTCGTGCGGGACCTCGAGCGAGCCCATCGTGTCGGACTCGGTCCGGGTCTTCCTGTCGCTCGTCGTCATGGCCGGCGCAATCCTACTTCCTCTCAGGCCCCGAGGCGTTCGCGCACGAGGCTCAGGTGCTGTCTCAGCGTGTAGAGCGAGCGAGCGTGGCTCGTCGGCACGTGCATGTGCGTCACTCTCTGCTCGAGATCCTCGAAGGTTCTAGCCAGCCTCGAGCGGGGTTCCCCGAGGTCGATCTGGCTCTCGACGTCGCGCAGCTCCCGGTAGATCCGGTTCAGCCGGGTATCGACGACGAGAGCGACGACGGCCGGAATGGCCCGGCTCAGCGGATAGAGGACGACGGCGAGGGGAATCACGTACAGCAGCAGGTGGGCGGCGAAGGCCCAGAGCCAGTAGGGGAGGCTTCTCTGTAGAACGCTCCCGCCGGACTTGTAGAAGGACTTGGCCTCGGACGACAGCGGCACGTCCACGGGCTCGGGCGCGGGGAACTGATCGAGCCGCTTGAGCGTCCCGGCGGGTGAGTGGATCTCGTCGGCCGCCTGCAGAAGAAGGAATTGGATGGCCGGATGCAGGCTCTCCCGCACCAGGAGGCTCGCCATCGACGCGACGAGGGTGACGTCGTGGGGCGGAAGATTGGCCGGGAGGTTTCCGATGCCTTCGGGAACGACGACTTTCCGGAGGTAGGGATACAAGGCGGTGTAGGCATCGGCCCTCGCGAAATCCAGGAGGCTGACCCGCCTGTCCGCGAGCAGCGTCCGGACGGCCGGAGCCTCGGCCGTCGTGAGCATGCAGGCGCAATCAATGGTTCCGGCGAAAAGGGCGTCGACGCTCGCGGCGAACGGCATCGAGACCAGGGTCACCGCGTTCTCCAGCTCGTTGATGCGGAACAGCTCCAGCGCGATCGGGCGCGTGCCGCTGCCTTCCACTCCGACCGCGACCCGCTTTCCGCGCAGCTGCCGGAGATATTCGGCGTCCGTGGTTCCCCGGCAGAAGATCCAGAGCGGATAGTGGGCGATGGTCCCGAGCGACTCGATGCCCGGAGACTCGGACGGCGTCGTCAGGCCTCCCGCGGCGAACCCGACGTCGACCCCGGATTTGGCGTCTCGCAGCCGCTCGAGATTCTCGACGTCCCCCCGGGACGGCCGAAGCTCGAGGGTGACTCCCGAGCGCGCGAGGATGCGGCGGTACTTCTCCCCGAGCTCACGGTAGGCGCCGCCCTCCGGGCCGGTCGACATCACGACCGTCCCGGGCGGGAGGAAGCGCTTGAAGGCGAGGACCGTCCAGGCGGCGACTGCACCGACAATCAAGATCGCGGCGACGGCCACCGCGAACAGAGGGTGCCGCCGAACGAAGTCGAGGATCTTCGGCCGACGCGCCGTCCGATCGGGTTCCGATGCCGCTCGCGACCTGGTCACGCCTCTTCGATGCCTTTGGAAGAGCCTATCCCGTTCCGCTGTCTCCCGACGCCGCGCGGCGGCCGGCCGACGCGCTCGACTTCACGTAGTCGGCGTTCATGCGGGCGATGAACTCGACGCGGATGCCCTTGGGGCACGCCGCCTCGCACTCGTTGTGGTTCGTGCAGGTCCCGAATCCCTCGGCGTCCATCCGCGCCACCATGTTCCGCACCCGATCGGGGCGCTCCGGCTGCCCCTGCGGCAGGATCGCGAGGTGCGAGACCTTGGCCGACGTGAAGAGCATGGCGGCCGCGTTGGGGCAGGCCGCGACGCAGGCGCCGCAGCCGATGCAGGCCGCCGCGTCCATGGCGAGGTCGGAATCCTCCTTGCGGACCGGGATCCCGTTGGCGTCCTGCGCGCCGCCGATGGCCGTCGAGATGAAGCCGCCCGCCGCGATGATGCGGTCGAAGGCGCTGCGGTCCACGACGAGATCCTTGATCACCGGGAACGCGTCCGCGCGCCAGGGCTCGATCGTGAGGACATCGCCGTCCTTGAAGAACCGCATGTGGAGCTGGCAGACGGTCGTCTTCGGACGCGGGCCGTGGGGCTTGCCGTCGATGACGAAGCCGCAGGTGCCGCAGATGCCCTCGCGACAGTCGTGGTCGAAGGCGATCGGATCCTCGCCCTTCGCCACGAGGCTCTCGTTGACGACGTCCAGCATCTCGAGGAACGACATGTGCTCGCTGACGTCGGGCGCCTCGTACGTCACGAAGCGGCCCTCCGACTTCGCGTCCTTCTGCCGCCAGACCTTCAGGGTGATTCTCATTACTTGTCGTTCCTGACTCTTTGTCGCTCCGCGACTTCGTCGCTCCGCACCGTTTTCGCTCCGCTACTTGTAGCTTCGCACCTGCAGGTCCACGTTCTCGAAGGTCAGCGGCTCGACGTTGCGGATCGGCTTCTTCCCGTCGCCCGCGTATTCCCAGGCCGCCACGTGGCAGAACTGCTGGTCGTCGCGCTTCGCTTCTCCGTCCGCCATCTGGTGCTCGGTGCGGAAGTGGCAGCCGCACGACTCGTCGCGCTCGAGGGCGTCGAGGCACATGAGCTCGCCGAGCTCCAGGAAGTCCGCCACGCGGCCGGCGACCTCGAGGGACTGATTGAGCTCCGCGCCCGACCCCGGGACCCGCAGGTTCTTCCAGAACTCCGCGCGCAGGCCCGGGATCTTGCCCATGCCGTGCTCGAGGCCCTTCTTGTCCCTCTCCATGCCGCAGTGCTCCCACATGATCTTCCCGAGCTCGCGGTGGAAGGACGCCGCCGGGCGCGAGCCGCCGGCCGACAGGAGCCGCTTCGTGCGCGCGGCGACGGCGTCCTCCGCGGCGCGGACCTCGGGGTGCGTGTCCGCCACGGGCGCGAGCTTCTCGCGCGCGAGGTAGTTGCCCATCGTGTAGGGGATCACGAAGTAGCCGTCGGCCAGTCCCTGCATGAGCGCCGACGCGCCCAGGCGGTTCGCCCCGTGGTCGGAGAAGTTCGCCTCGCCCAGCACGAAGAGGCCGGGGATGGTGCTCATGAGGTTGTAGTCCACCCAGAGGCCGCCCATCGTGTAATGGGTGGCCGGGTAGATGCGCATCGGCACCTCGTACGGGTTCTCGCCGGTGATGCGCTCGTACATCTCGAAGAGGTTGCCGTACTTCTCCTCGATCTTGGCCTTCCCGAGCCGTCCGATCGCGTCGTGGAAGTCGAGGTAGACGCCGTAGCCGGTGGGACCGACGCCGCGGCCCTCGTCGCAGACGCGCTTCGCGGCGCGCGAGGCCACGTCGCGCGGGACGAGGTTGCCGAAGCTCGGGTACATCCGCTCGAGGTAGTAGTCGCGGTCTTCCTTGGGGATCTGGTTCGGCGCGCGCTGGTCGCCCTTCGTCTTCGGGACCCAGATGCGCCCGTCGTTGCGCAGCGACTCGCTCATGAGCGTGAGCTTCGACTGGTACTCGCCGCTCACGGGGATGCACGTCGGATGGATCTGCGTGAAGCAGGGGTTCGCGAACGCCGCGCCCTTCTTGTAGGCGCGCCAGATGGCGGTCGTGTTGCAGCCCTTGGCGTACGTCGCCAGGTAGAAGACGTTGCCGTAGCCGCCGGTCGCGAGGACGACCGCGTCGCCGAGGTGGGTCGTCGTCTCGCCGGTGACGAGGTCGCGGGCCACGATTCCGCGGGCCTTCCCGTCGACGACGACGAGCTCCTGCATCTCGTGGCGCGCGAACATCTCGACCTGGCCCTGCCCGACCTGTCGCTCCAGCGCCTGGTAGGCGCCGAGGAGGAGCTGTTGGCCGGTCTGGCCGCGCGCGTAGAACGTTCGGGACACCTGGGCGCCGCCGAAGGAGCGGTTATCGAGCAGGCCGCCGTATTCGCGGGCGAACGGGACGCCCTGCGC